>RCUP01000617.1_pt1 | contig 25555 bp, 26 predicted proteins | sample 2166341 | NCBI WGS metagenome assembly RCUP01 (sample SAMN09932325, study PRJNA488358) | compost metagenome | isolation source: compost soil in succinonitrile-enriched | place: Germany: Experimental Botanical Garden | reverse complement strand
GTCAATGGAGTGGATTCAGCATATAAATTTTTCGGAATTGTGACGCGATCCTACGATCCCGTCATTCCTCACCGCCCATGCCCTCGGAACCCGGCAAACAGACCCATGACTCAGATCCTCGTCAAGAACGCCCGCCTGCTCGATCCGCTGAAGCCCGAGCTGCAGGACCGCCACGACATCCTGATCGAGGGCGACACCATCCGCGAGGTGTCCGACCGGCCGATCGTGGCGCGCGATGCGCGGGTCATCGACGCCGCTGGCAAGACCGTGATGCCCGGCCTGATCGACCTGCATGTGCACGTGGTGGCCGTCGACCTGAACCTGCAGCGCCAGGCGCTGATGCCCAATGTGTTGGCGACGCTGCGCAGTCTGCCGATCCTGCGCGGCATGCTGCGCCGCGGCTTCACGACCGTTCGCGACGCCGCCGGCGCGGGCGATGCCTTCAAGCAGGCGGTGCAGTCGGGGCTGGCGCAGGGGCCGCGCCTGTTCGTCTCGGGCCGCGCGCTGAGCCAGACCGGCGGCCATGGCGACGGCCGCGCGCGCTCCGACTATCTGGTGGCCAACGCCGTGTGCCCCAACTGCGCCCGCGTGGGCATGCTCGCCCGCGTGGCCGACGGCGTGGACGCCGTGCGCAAGGCCGTGCGCGAAGAACTGCAGATGGGCGCCGACCAGATCAAGATCATGGCCGGCGGCGGCGTGGCGTCGCCCACCGACCCGGTCGATGCCCTGGGCTACAGCGAGGATGAGATCCGCGCCATCGTCGGCGAAGCGGCAGCCCGCAACACCTACGTGCTGGCCCACGCCTACACCCCGGCCGCAATCCAGCGCGTGGTGCGCTGCGGCGTGCGCACGATCGAGCACGGCAACCTGGTCGATGCACCCACCGCCGCGCTCATGGCCGAGCACGGCGCCTATGTGGTGCCCACGCTGGTGACCTACGACGCCCTCGCCAACGAAGGCGCGGCGCTGGGGCTGCCACCCGCCAGCGTGGCCAAGGTGGAAGACGTGCGCGGCGCCGGGCTGCGCTCGCTCGAGATCTACAAGTCGGCCGGCGTGAAGATGGGCTTCGGCACCGACCTGCTGGGCGAGTCGCACCGCCTGCAGAGCGACGAGTTCCGCCTGCGCGCCCAGGTGCTGTCGCCGGCCGAGATCATCGCCAGCGCCACGCTGATCGGCGCCGAGGTGCTGGGCATGAGCGACCGGCTCGGCCGGCTGATCCCGGGCGCACTGGCCGACCTGCTGCTGGTCGATGGCGACCCGATGCGCAATCTCGATTGCCTGCTGGGGCAGGGCGAGCGCATTCCCCTGGTGATGAAGGCCGGCGTGGTCGAGTTCGACGCGCTGTAGCCCGCACCCCGAGCTGTTCAGACAACCCGCCGGATGCCTCCGGCTCTTTCAAGGAAACGACACATGCCCAAGCTGACGCAAGCCGTCTGGCGGTACCGCCACGACCAGATGGTCCGGTTGATGGACGAACTCGCCGTCGATGCGCTGGTGTTCACCACCGCCGACTTCTTTCAGTTCGCGACCAACTTCCACACCGACGTGCAGCCGTGGGAGCGGCCGATCTTCGCGGTCGTGCCGCGCCAGGGCGAGGGCTTCCTGGTCATGAACGAGCTGTCGACGAACCACATGCGCTTCTCGATGGAAGCGCACAAGGTGTGGATCACGGACGTCACGTTCTATGCCGAGCATCCGATGGTGAGCAACCGCCTGCCGCTCGTGTCGCAGCTCCCCGAGATCCTCGCCGAGCGCCTGAGCCGCGCCGGCCTGCGCCGCTCGCGCATCGCGCTGGATGCCGGCAGCGGCGTGATGGCGGCCGTGCAGCGCCTGCTGCCCGACCTGAACGTGCGCGTCGCCACCGCGGAAGTGCGCAGCCTGCGCTGGCAGAAGCACGCCGAGGAACTGGCCGTCATGCAGGCCATGGCCGGGCTGACGGACTGGCTGCAGGACCGCTACCGCGAAGCGATCAAGCCCGGCCGCCTGGTGCAGGAGATGGACTGCGCCATGGCCAGCCTGTTCGTGCAGGAGGCCGCCGAGCGCTTCCCCGGCGAGCAGTTCGAGGTCGTGCGCTGCTGGACGCTCAGCGGCCCGGCATCGGCCTCGCCGCACGGCGACGGTGCCTCCTGCGGCGCGCGCATCCGCGAAGGCGACGTGCTGGTCAACATCGTGATTCCCCGGCTCAACGGCCTGACGATCGAGAACGAGCGCACCTGGTTCTGCGGGCGTCCCGACGAGCAGAAGAAGGCACTGTGGACGGCCGCGCGCGACGCGACCGATGCGGCCATCGGCGCGGCCGTGACAGGCCGGCCCGTGTGTGCGATCGACGCCGCGGCGCAGGCCGTGATCGAGCGCGCCGGCTTTGCCGACTGCATCCGCCACCGCACGGGCCACGCCATCGGCATCGTGCACCACGAGTACCCGGAGGACATGGCCTTCAGCCAGCGTCCGCTGCGCGACAACGAGGTCTATTCGGCCGAGCCCGGCCTGTACGTCTACGGCGTGGGGGGCTTTCGCATCGACGACACGGTCGTGGTGGGCGCGACGCCGCGTGTGCTCACCGCCACGCCCAAGTCGCTCGACTACGCCACCGTCGGTTGATACCGCTCACACCTTTCGCAACCACCGACCTTGACTTCATCATGACCACCCGTCGCACCATGCTTTCCGCGTTGGCCGTTGCAGCTTCGCTGCTCGCCGCACCCGCCTTCGCGCAGGGCTTTCCTTCCAAACCGATCAAGGTCGTGGTCCCGCAGCCGGCCGGCTCAGGGCCGGACACCTTGGCGCGCACGCTGGCCGATGTGCTCGCCAAGAGCATCGGGCAGAGCGTCGTGGTGGAGAACCGGCCCGGCGCCAACGGCACGCTGGCTGCGGCCTATGTGCTCTCGCAACCCGCGGACGGCTACACGCTGTTCCTGGCCGGCGTCTCGAACATGTCGTGGAACCCGCACCTGTACAAGTCGCTGGGGCACCAGCCGGCGCGCGACTTCACCGGCGTCGCTGTCATCGCGAACACCCCGTTCGTGACGGTCGTGTCGCCGAGCCTGGGCGTGAAGACGCTGCCCGAGCTCATCAAGATGGCCAAGGCAGAGCCGCAGCGGCTCAGCTTTGCATCCGCCGGCATCGGCAACTCCACCCATCTTGCGAGCGAGCTGCTGAAGTCGCGCACCGGCATCCAGATGCAGCACGTGCCCATCAGCGGCGCCGGTGGCCCCAACGCGCTGACCAGCGTGATGGCGGGCGACACGCCGGTGATGACGACCGTCCCCGTCGGCGTCGTGCCGCTGGTCAAGAGCGGCAAGCTGGTGCCGCTGGCGGTGACCGGCGAGCGGCGACTGCCGCAACTGCCCGACGTGCCCACGTTCAAGGAGCTGGGCATCGACATGGAAGTGCCCGGCTGGTACTCCCTGGTGGCGCGCGCAGGCGCACCCGGCGACGCGGTCGCGCGGCTCAACGCCGAGATCAACAAGGCCCTGGACACGCCCGAGATGAAGGAGCGCCTGGCCGGCCAGATGCTGATCGGCGTCAAGTCGACGCCGGCCGATGTCTTGAAGTTCACGCAGCGCGAGTCGGCCGCCTGGGGGCCCATCATCGATCGGCTGGGCATTGCGCAGTGAGTGACATGGCGCAGGTTTCTTTCGAGGCGCTGGACCACGCGCTGCGGCGGTTTCCGGGGCACCGGCTGTTCACCGTGCTGGCGATCGACCCCGGCCTTGCGGCGTCCCGGCGCCTGTACACGAGCGACCCGGTGGCGTATCCGTGCGGCGGTACCAAGCCACTGCACCATGACAACGACTTCTTTCGCGAGGTGGTGCAGGGCGGCCGGGCGCGCATCTGCGTTGATCAGGAAGACTGCCGTCGCGCGTTCCCGGACCATGCGCTGATCGACGCGCTGGGCTGCCGGTCTGCCATCAACGTGCCGATCCGGCACGGCGGCCGCACGATCGGTTCCCTGAACCTCCTGCATCAGGAACACTGGTACCAGCCCGACATGGTGCCCGCGTTGATGCGCGTCGCCGAACAGGCTGCACCCTTGCTTCTTTCGCTCCGATACGTTGAGATGCCCGCATGACGATCCATCGCCGAACCTTCGTGCTGAATGCTGCCGTGTCCCTGTGTGCGGCATCGCTCGCCACCGCGGCGCGTGCAGCCGGCCCGGGCTACCCCGGCAAGCCGATCACCATCGTGTTTCCTTATGCGGCAGGCGGTGCCACCGACGCCATGACGCGGCAGATCGCGGACCTCATGGCCAAGGCGCTCGGCCAGCCGGTCATCGTCGACGCGAAGCCGGGCGCCGGTGGATCGATGGCGCTGCAGCAGGCCGTGCGCGCCAACCCGGACGGGCACACGCTGGTGCTCATGGCCAGCGGAACGATGGCGGTCAATCCGTACCTGTACGACCTGAAGTACAAGCCGGTGGAAGACCTGGCGCCGATCACGATCCTGGTCGACATTCCCTTCGTGGTCGTGACAAGGCCGGACTTTCCCGCACGCACCCTCAAGGAATTCATCGCCCATGCCAAGGCGAATCCGGGAAAGATCTCGTTCGCGAATGCAGGCGTGGGCACGCAGGCCCACCTGACGCAGATGATGTTCATGAAGGAGGCCGGCATCTCGGCCAACGTCGTTCCCTACAAGGGCGGCACGGGCGCCATCGCCGACCTGCTCGGCGGCCACATCGACGCCATGATCGACAACGCCGCCGCGCAGGTTGCGAACGTGCAGGCCGGCAAGGTGCGCGCGCTGTTCGTCACCACGCGCGAGCGCAGCGAATCGCTGCCCGGCGTGCCCACGGCGCAGGAGGCGGGGTTGCCGGGGTTCGTGACCTCGGGATGGTTCGGGCTGGCCGCGCCCAAGGGCACGCCGCAGGCCGTCATCGACAGGCTCAACGCGGTGATCGTCCAGGGCATGGCGCGGCCCGAGGCGCGCCAGCGCTTGATCGATGCGGGGTGGATGCCGGTTGGCAGTTCGCCCTCTGAGGCAGCGGCGCGGGCCCGGTCAGACCTTGCGCGGTTTGGGCAGATTGCGCTGCAGATCGGGCTGAAAAAGGAGTAAAGGTCTGCTGGTGAGTTGACTTTCGTCACTTTCGGCCGGCGGCGCATGACCCTAACATGCGCGCCATGAGCATTCCTGCGTCGACCCGGGCGTCCGCCATCCTGATCGTGGACGACCACGACCTGGTGCGCCTGGGCGTGCGTGCCTTGCTCCAGGCGCAGGCCTCGCCCGACGGGCCGGCGGTCGAGGTCTTCGAAGCCAGCAGCATGGCGCAGGCACTGGCTGTGTATGAGCGCTCTCAGGCGAGCATCGGGTTGGTGTTGCTCGATCTGGCACTTCCTGACACACGAGGCCTGAGCGGCGTGTCCGTTTTTCTCCAGCGTTATCCGCAGGCCCGCGTGGTCGCGTTGTCGGGCGCCGGCGCCACCGCGCTGGCCCAGAACGCCATTGCGCAAAGTGCGTTGGCTCAGGGCGCCAGCGCGTTCTTGCCGAAGTCGGCCAACCTCAAGGAGGTGGTGAGCTTCATCCGTGCCTGCGGCCTGCTCGGGCGGGACGTTGTCGATGGCCTTCCAGGTACGTCCAGGTGGGTTGCGCGGGCACCCCGCCGTTCCGCCGGTGGCGCCCTGAGTTCGCTGACAGGAAGCCAGGCGCGTGTGCTGCAGATGATTCTCGAAGGCAAGTCCAACAAGGAGATCGCACTGTTGGCCGAGTTGCGCGAAGGCACGGTGAAGAACTATGTTTCGACGATCCTCTTGCTGTTCGGTGTGCAATCGCGCGCGGAACTGATCAGCAGCCTGCGTTGATTCACCGCAGGAGGTGCAACGCGATCGTCGAAGAAACAAGAACGAAGGGCCAATTCATGAATGACGCTGCCCGATCGATGCATCAGGCCCCGGCGGCCGCCGATCTGGACCATCGGGTGCTCCGCGAACACGTGGCCTCGGTGTATGCCGCGCACACGACGGCCACCTGTGCGCACATCGGCTTCGCCATTGCCATTGGCATCTTCGGCTACTTCAACATCGATTCGACCCACCACCTGCTGGTGATCGGCATGGTCGCCGCCGTCGTGTCGATGAATCTGTATGCCTTGCTTGCGCCGCGGTGGACGCCGGATGTCCCCTTGTCCGAAAGCCACCATTGGGCGCGCCGCTACACGTGGATCGTCACGCTGGTCAGCGTGACCACGGCGCTGCCATGCGCCTTGTTCCTCGTGCTCATCCAGAGCCCGGCAATGACGACCGTTGTGATCGTCGTGATCATGGTCAGTTGGACCCGGGCCATTCAGGCCCGTTGGCCGATCAAGGGGGCCATGTTCGGCTGCGGCATCCCCGTGATGGGCGGGCTGATTCTTGCCTTGATCTGGCACGGTGGCACGCTGCACTGGTTTCTGGCGCTCTTCAGTTTCGCCAATCTGGTACTGACACTGCACGAAGGGGTGAAGCAGAACAAGCGGCTGACAGCCTCCTTGATGTTGCAGTTCGAGAACGAGATGCTCGCCGCACAGTTGCGCGAACGCATCGCCGCCGTGGAGCGCGCCAGCGCGGAAAAGACCCGCTTTCTTGCCGCGGCCAGTCACGACCTGCGCCAGCCGATGCATGCCATTGCACTGTTCGGCGCGGCCATGGAAACCGCACTGCACGACCATCCTGAAAGAACGAATGCCAAACGCCTGATGCGCGCCGTCGACGCGCTCGGCGCGTCACTGGACACCATGCTCGACGTGTCGCATCTCGATGCAGGCGTCGTCGTGTCTGAACCGCAGGCACTGGAACTCGATGCGCTGCTTCTTGTCCTCAACCAGACCTTCACCCCCTACGCTGAGCAGAAGGGTCTGCAATTGCGCATCCGTGCCAGTGGCATGTGGGTGCGCAGCGACATCCAGCTGCTGTTCCGCCTGCTTTCGAATCTGGTCGACAACGCCTTGAAGTACACCCACGAGGGCGGTGTGAGCGTGGTCGCGCGGCGGCGAGGCGACAAGGTGTGGCTGGAGGTTCGCGACACCGGCGTCGGCATTGCGCCTGAGCAGTTGAGCCGCATCTTCGAGGAGTTCTATCAGGTCGACAACCCGGGCCGCGACCGGGCGCGCGGACTCGGAATCGGGCTGTCGATCGTCCAGCGCCTGTCGCACCTGATGTCTCACCCGATCGAGGTGCACTCGCGACCGGGACGTGGCACGCATTTCCGCGTGGTCCTGCCGCAAGCCGAGGCAGCGATCACCGCGCCGGCCGAACTGCTGCTCGATGAACTGGAGATGCCCGCGCATCGCAGCCTTGCTGCACCGAACCTGCCCGGGCCGGTGCTGCTGATCGACGACGAAGCGGAGATTCGCCTGGCCATGGCGGCACTGCTGCGCGCGCACGCCGTCGATGTGGTGGCTGTGACGGACGAATCGCATGCGGTCGAAGCATTGACGCACCCGGATGCGAAAAGCCTTCCGTTCTCGATGCTCTTGTGCGACTACCGGCTGGCCGACGGGGGAGATGGACTCGAGGTCGGCCTGCGCTTGCTCGAGCGCTTTCAGCTCGACATTCCCCTTCTGCTGATAACTGGCGAGACAGCCCCGCAGCAACTGCGGCGTGCACAGTCATCGGGGGTGCCGATGCTGTTCAAGCCGGTGAGCGCCGCTGCGCTCCTGCAGGCGATGGCGGAACTGACATCCGTCACGGGGCAGGCACGGATCTTTTCTCCGGCGACCCGCTACTTCAGAGACCCGTCGCCGGTTACCTGATTGTCTGCCGCGTCATTGCCACGGCGCTGTTCGCCTGGTGGGCCGATTCGAGTTTCAGAGACGCCTTGCCAAGACGTTCTTTTTCAAAGTCAGGTGAGAAGAATAGATCGGGAAGGAAAATCCCGAATCGTCACGTGCATCCTCTCGATATTGGAAAGAGAAGACGCCGTCTCTCTTCCGATCTCATGGTTCTCATTAGTCATAACTGCCTCACAAAAAAATATCAATTTCCCACAGCTTTCAGGTTGTGTGACTTTCGGCATGGGGAAATTTCTCCCGCCAGCCATACAAACGTCGACGGCGATCTGACGGGCCACGTTGGGAGGCCCGATCGCCATGGACAACGTTGCCATCTCGGCAGCATTGGCTTCGACAAAATTGAAAGGCAAGGGAATGAAATTCAGAAAATCTGCAGTGGCTGCTGCAACGGCAGTCGCCTTGATGCTTGCGGCATGTGGGGGTGGCAGCGGGGGCGGAGGTGGAGGTGGCTTCCCCGTGGGGCTTATCGGGCCTGGAACGGACGACCCCGGAACACAAGGCCCTGGAACGCAAGGGCCCGGGACGCAGGGGCCTGGAACGCCAGGCCCAGGAACGCAGGAACCTGGAACCCAGGAACCCGGAACACCCGCACCCGCGCAATATGAGACGCTCCCGTCCGCCTGGGACGGGGACAAGGATTCCTACATTGCATCAGTGCCGGCCGTCGTGCAGCAACTGAACGACCAGGGCGCCAAGGGCAGTGTCCGCATGCGTCCCGTGGGAAGCAATTCGCTGTATGTCAATCCGCAAGCCGCCAACGACAAATACAGCTACAAGGAATTCACGCTCACCTTCTCCGGTCGCGATGGCTGGGACGGGGCCAGCAACGCGCTGCTGCAGCGGTTGGAAGACGAGGGCGCCAAGGGCTATGTGCTGCACCACCTGGTGGGGGAGACGCACACCCTGGACGATTCCCTCAACGCCATCCGCAAGGCCAGCTTCATCCTGGTCAAGAACGAAAGTCAGCCCGTCACCTACACCTATCGGAAGTTCAGCTTCGATCTGATGATGCCGGCAGACTTCATCGCACAGTTGAATGCGTGGGGACAGGAAGGCTATCGCTTCCTGAATACGGAACTGGGTCTCAGCCCGAGCGTGAATGCGATCGTCGTCAAAAGCTCTGCAGCCGCAGGGGCGACCTACAGTTACGCGTTCGAACCCATCGTCTCCGATCCCAAGCCGCAACTCACCAGCCGCGGTCAAAGCGGATTCCGCTACAGGGGCTATTTCGAGTACTTTGCGAACCGCAGCGGACAGCCCGTCCGAGGCGTTTTCAATACCTACGAACTCGACAGCAGCAAGCCCGCGGCGGTGGCCTATCGCTTCTCGGATGAAATGCCTGGAGGCCCGGTCGATATCAATACGACCGAAGGACTCGCGCGACTCAATGACCAGGCGAGCCAGGGATTTTTCTACGCCGGCCTGAGTGTTCCTACCGGAGCGAGCGGGGGCGCCGCGATGTTCTTCGCGGACTATGCGGTCTATGTTCAGGGCGCATTGCTGGCGGACCTCAATCGCGGAGGCGCCGTTCTTTTCCCCTAGACATCTGGCATGGGGGCCGCCTGCCTGGGCAGGCGGCCATCCTGTCTAGAAGTTGCCGCGCAAGGTCACCATGGCGCTGCGCGGTTCGCCGTAGACATTGCCCCAGGCCGGCGCGCCGACGGTCTGGTAGTAGGTCTTGTCGAACAGGTTGTTCACGTTGAGCGCGGCTGACCAGTTGCGGTTGATCTGGTAGGCAACGCGCGCGCTCCAGACTGCGTACGAGGCCTGCTCCAGCTTGATCGCGCCCGTGGTGCGTGAACTCGCGGTCTGGAAGTTCACGCCGCCGCCCAGCGTCCAGGCGTTCAGCGCGCCGGGCAGTCGGTACTCGGTCCACACGCGCACCATGTGCTTGGGCGAATACGTGCTGGCGAAATCGATGCCGGCATTGGCCGTGTCGTTCAGGTACTTGAAGTGGTTGAACGTGTAGCCCGCGAACACCTGCCACCCGCGCGCCACTTCGCCGCTGATCTCCGCGTCGAGTCCCTCGCTGCGCACCTTGCCGGTGGACACGGAGCAGTAGGTGCTCCTCGTGCAGACATTGACCAGGTCTTCCTGCGCCCGGTTGTTCTGGTCGAGTCGGAACAGCGCCAGCGAAGCGTTGACCTTGCCGTCGAGCAGCTCGCCCTTCAGGCCCGCCTCGTAGTTGCGGCCCTTGACGGGAGGCAGCATGTCGCCGGCGGCGGTCATCGCGTTCTGTGGCTGGAAGATGTCGGCATAGCTCACGTACGCCGACCATTGCGGAGTCAGGGCGTAGATGAGTCCGCCATAGGGCGTCAGAACGCCGTTTTCGCGATAGGGCGCGGTCGCCGGGTCGCCGGTGACGCGGTCGCGATCGCTGGCCCGGTAGCGCGTGACGCGGGCGCCGGCGACCAGCGTCAACGGATCGCTGAGGCTCAGGCGTGCGACACCGTAGGCGCCCGATTGGGTGATGCGTGTCTCGGTGTCGCCGCCGCGGTAGCGCCTGGCGACGAAGGTCGCGTCGCTCGGCTCGGCGATCGCCGAGACCGGTGCGAAGACGTTGTTGGCAACGCCCGCCAGTTGCATCAGCGAGAAGTCGCTGTGGTTGAACATGCGTCCGGTGTTGGCGCCGAAGCTCACCGAGTGCCTTCTGCCGAAGGCGTCGAACTTGCCGTCGACGGCGAGGTCGAGCGTCTTGTTGTCGGTCTTGAAATCGAACAGGCCGCCGTACATCACGTTGCCCGCCAGGGTCACCGGATTCACGGCACCCAGCGGGAAGGCGTACTTGATGTCCTGCTGCTCGCGCACGTAGCCGGCGGTGACCTTGAGCGACCAGTCGGCGTCGAAGCGGTGCGCGAGTTCGGCGAACGCCGAGGTCTGTGCGCTTTTCCAGCGGTTCCAGTCGGCCGCCAGGTAGGTCGACCGGCGCAGGTGCAGGTCGGCGCCGTTGCTGTAGCTCGGCAAGCCCTGGAAGAACGGGGTGGCGCGCAGTTTTTCGTGGCTGACGCCGAGGGTGAGCACGGTCTGCGGCCCGATGTCGGCGGCGAGCACGCCGTACAGCACGCCGGTGCGGCTCTTCGCGGTGTCGTAGAAGTAGTCGCGGTCGTTGCCGCTCGCGACGACGCGGCCGCGCAGCGTGCCGGCTTCGTTCAGGGGGCCGCTGGCGTCGACCTCCGCGCGGTAGTTGTTCCATGAACCCGCGCTGGCCGAGAACTGCAATTGCTTGTCGGCCGTCGGACGCTTGCGCACCATGTTGATCGTGGCGCTGGGCGAGCCGGCCCCTTGCAGCAGGCCCGTGGCGCCGCGCACCACCTCCACGCGATCCAGCGTGGCGGCACTGCTCGTGAAGCTGTTGGCCTGGGGATAGTAGAAGGCGCGGTTCACCCCGTCGTACTGGTAGCTGTCCACGCGGAAGCCCCGGGAGTAGACATAGCGCCCGCCCATCGGGCTGTCGTACATCGTGATGCCCGTGGTCTGGGCCAGCACGTCGTCGATGGTGTGCAGGTTCTGGTCGTCCATCTTCTGGCGCGTGACCACCGTGACCGACTGGGGGATCTCCTTGAGCGTCTGCTCGCCCTTGCCGACGGTGACGATGCGGCTGGCATACGACCCCGAGCCCTCGGTGATCGCGCTGCGCTCGGCCTGCGCCGTGACGCGCACTTCACTGAGCAGGTTGCTCTGCGCGTCCGCGGGTGCGGCCGGTGGGGTCGCGCCCGGTGCCGGATGACGCAGCGTGTAGCCGCCGCCTGCGCGTGCGACCGCTTCGAGGCCGGTGCCCGCGAGCAGTCGCGAAAAGCCGTCGCCGACCGCATGGGTGCCGCGCAATCCACCGGTGCGGCGGCCTTCTGTCAGCGAGGGCTCGAAGGACAGCGTGACGCCGGCCTGTGCGGCGAAGCGAGACAGCGCCGGGCCCAGTGCGCCTGCGGGGATGTCGTAGGCCGCGGTGGCGGCTGCCGGCGGGTTCGCCTGTGCGGTCGCGGCGCCTGAAGCGGCGAGCGCGAAGGCCAGGCAGAGGGTTCTCACGCCGTGGGTCACGGCGCTCGGGCGCGCGGGCATGCAAAGGGAAAGTGGCCGCATGGGCGCGGTGCGGGAGGAGGGCAATGCCATGGTTCGGTGGTCCTGTTCTTGCCGTACTCGCAGCACGGCTCCATGGCTTGCCCGACCAGGCTTCAAAAAGGGACAGGAATCAGCGAAAAAATTTTCGATCTCAGGCCGGCACCACCGTCACCCACCACCGCGTGCGCGTGAGCACCTGCACGGGCAGCGTGGTGGCCACCATCGAGAGCACGTAGTCGGTATCGCGCAGCTGGAACGCACCGGAGATGCGCAGGTTCGCCACCTCCGGGCTGCAGTGCAGCAGGCCGGGCCGGTAGCGCGACAGCTCGGCGCAGAAGTCGGCCAGGCGCATGTTCTCGGCGTAGAGCACGCCCTGTGTCCACGCCTGGCTCTCGGGCGAGACGGCGGTGAGGGCCGAGGCGCCCTGGGCGTTCAACACGGTCTGCCGGCCGGCCGCAACGATCCCCGCAGGCGACGACGCGCCGCGCAAGGTGACCTCGACCGCGCCCTCGGTGACCGCCAGACGCACATCGGGCGATGCGGTCTCGTGCGCGTCGTCGCCCAGGCGCACGGTGAAGCGCGTGCCGAGCGCGCGCAGCCGGCCCTGCACCGTTTCCACGATGAAGGGGCGCGCGTCGGCCGCGGTCGTGACCCGGATGGCACCCGCGCGCAGCCGTACCGTGCGTTGCGTGCCGTCGATGCGCACGTCGATCGCGCTGCCGGTGTCGAGCAGCACGCGGCTGCCGTCGGCCAGCCGCACGTCGCGCCGTTCACCGGTGGCGGTGGCGTGGTCGGCGGTCCAGCTGTCCCACGGCGCCAGGCGCCAGGCGAGCCAGGCGGCCGGCGCGGCAGTCGCCAGGACGGCCAGCGTGCGCAGTGCGGCCCTTCGGTTGCCGCGTGCCTGGCGCGCCAGCACCGGCACGCCGATGTTCGCCGGCACGGCGCCGAACTGTTGCGACAGGCGCTCGGCACGCTGCCATGCACGCTCGTGCGCCGGGTCCGCATGGCGCCAGGCCGCGCAGGCCGCGTGGTCCGCTTCGCCTGCCCGGCCGGAGTGCAGCCGCACCAGCCATTGCGCGGCCTCGCCCAGCGCGGCGCTGTCGGGTGCGGATGCGGGTGGCCGTGCGCTCATTCCACCAGCGCCAGGCAATGCGCGAAGCCCAGGGCCATGTGGCGCTTGACGGTGCGTTCGCTGACCGCCAGGCGCTGGGCGATCTGTGCGTAGGTCAGGCCTTCGAGCTGCGACAGCACGAAAGCCTCGCGCGCCTTGGGCGGCAGGCCGTCCAGCATCGCGTCGATGGCGTCCAGCGTCTGCAGCAGCTGCAGGCGGTCTTCGGGCGACAGCGCCAGCGCCTCGGGCACCTGCGCGAGCGCATCGATGTACGCGCGCTCCAGTGCCTGCCGGCGCCAGTGTTCGCTGACCACGCCCTTGGCCAGCGTCGTCAGGTAGGCGCGCGGCTCCCGCAACGTGGGCAGCACCTGCGGTCGCAGCAGGACGCGAACGAAGGTGTCCTGCGCCAGGTCGGCGGCGCTGTGCGCACAGCCCAGGCGCCGGCGCAGCCACGTGCTGAGCCAGCCGTGATGCTCGGTGTAGAGCGCGTGCACGGTGTGGGTGTCGGCGGAAGGCATGAAGAGGGAAGGCGATGCAATTGAGAATTACTCTCATTTTAAGAGCATCGCGGCCTGGCGCGCTGCGCGCAGCGTTCGGCATGCTGCGCGACGCAGCCAGAGGCCGTCCCGGTACGGATCACGAATCCCGCAATCCGCACGCCCTCACCGCAACCCCGACTGCCGATCCGCCGCCTCCACCAGCTGCATCAACCCCGGCCCGATGGTGTCCAGCAGCTGCGCCTTCTTCCAGCGGAATCCCGGCACCGCGCAGTTGAACAGCAACCGGCGCGGCCCGTAGCGGATGCGTGCGGCGGCGCCTGCAGCAAGCACGCCGAACCCTGAATCGCCCAGGTTGATGGCGAAGCCGCGCTTGCCGTAGTGCGCCACGCTCTCGCGCACGCCTTCGAGGCAACGCGCGTGCTCGTCGGGCCGCTCGTGCTTCACGCGGGCCAGGAACTCCTGGCGTTCGCCCGCAGGCAGCTGCGCCAGCCACGCACGCCCCATGGCGGTTTCGACGATGCCGCGCACGGCGCCCACGCCGGGGCGCTTGAGGGTGCCGCCCTCGTGGGCACAGGTTTCCAGGTAGACCACGTCCAGGTCGCTGGTCACGCCGACCGACACCGCGCCCTCGACGCGGTCGGCCAGTTGCTGCATGGCCGGGCGCAGCAGGGCCAGCATGGGCGTGTTGATGACGTAGGGGTAGCACAGCGCCACGGCGGCGGGGCCGATGAAGTAGCGGTCCAGGCGTTCGTCGTGGTCCAGGAAACCCATGGTCAGCAGGGTGCGGCACAGGCGCGAGACGGTGGGGCGCGACAGGCCGAGCTTGGCGGCGAACTCGCTGTTGGCGTGCGCGCGCGGGTCGCCCACGAAGGTCTGCAGGATGAGCAGGCCCTTGGCCAGGGTGCCGGCGATGTACGGGTCTTCGTCCCGCACCCGGCGCAGGTCGTCGGAATGCTTCATGGGCTGGCGGCGATTCTGGACAGGGCGGGGCATGGGAGTGAATCGCAGTTTCAATGATTGAAATTCAGTGCCGGCAATTGTGGACCTGCTTCCTACAGTCGCGGCCACCATGATCCGAGACACTCCCCACTTCGAGGCCCTGCGGGCCGACATCCGCGCCTTCGTTCGCGAACGCTGGCATCCGCTGGAAGACCAGGTCAGCCGCGACAACGACATCCCGCCCGACGTGGTCGACGAGCTGCGGCGCAAGGGCTACTTCGGCTGGAGCATTCCCGAGGCGTACGGCGGCCTGGGCCTCACGACCGAGGAGCTGGTGCTGTGCGCCATGGAGCTGTCGCAGTCGTCGGTGGCGCTGCGCGCCCGCGTGGGCACCAACACGGGCATCGGCTCCGAAGCGCTGGTGGCCGACGGCACCGAGGCGCAGAAGCAGCGCTGGCTGCCGCGCATGGCCACGGGCGAGCTCACCGGCTGCCTGGCGCTCACGGAGCCCGAGGCGGGCTCGGAGGCGAGCAACGTGCAGACCACCGCGCGCCGCGAGGGCGACCACTACGTGCTCAACGGCAGCAAGCGCTTCATCACCAACGCGCCGGTGGCCGATGTGTTCACCGTCATCGCCCGCACCGAAGACGGCTCGAAGGGCAGCAAGGGCGTGTCGGCGTTCCTGGTCGAGCGCGGGCCGGGCCTGACGACGGGCGCGCCCTACCGCATGATGGGCCAGGCCGGCTCCTTCGTGTCGGACGTGCATTTCGACGAATGCCGCGTGCACGCCGACCAGCTCATCGGCGGGCGCGAGGGCATGGGTTTTCAGACGGTGATGAAGGTGCTCAACAAGCAGCGCCTGCACCTGGCGGCGCTGTGCACGGGCCCGGCGATCCGCATGCTGGACCTGGCCATGGCGCACACCAGCAGCCGCAACCAGTTCGGCCAGGCCGTGGCCGACTTCCAGCTGGTGCAGGCCATGATCGCCGACAGCCGCACCGAGATCTACGCGGCGCGTTCGATGATCCTCGAGGCGGCGCGTGCGCGCGATCGCGGCGAAGACGTGGCCATGTCGGCCTCGATGTGCAAGTACTTCGCGTCGGAGATGTGCGGCCGCGTGGCCGACCGCGCGGTGCAGATGTTCGGCGGCTCGGGCTACGTGGCCGACTTCAGCCCCATCGAGCGCTACTACCGCGACGTGCGCCTGTTCCGCCTGTACGAGGGCACGAGCCAGATCCACCAACTGAACATCGCCAAGCTGGCATTGCGCGAGGCGGGGGCGCGATGAGCCTGCGCACCGACCTCGCGGCACGGGTGCGCGACTTCGTCGAGCGGCATTGCATCCCGCTCGAATCGAATGCCCACGTGCACGACCCGCGGGCGATGGACGCGGCGCTGTCGCAGTTGCGCCCGGTCGCGCGCGAGCGGGGCCTGTACCTGCCGCAGATGCCGGTGGAGGAGGGCGGGCTGGGCCTGTCGTGGGTCGAGCGCGCGGCGGTGTTCGAGGAGGCCGGCCGCAGCTACCTGGGCCCGGCCGCGCTGAACTGCGCCGCGCCCGACCAGCCCAACATGATCAGCCTGCTGCGCCAGGGCACGCCCGCGCAACAGCAGCGCTACCTGCGGCCCTTGGCCGAGGGCCGCATCCGCTCGTGCTTCGCGATGACCGAGCCGGCGCCCGGCGCAGGCTCCGACCCGTCGATGCTGCGCACCACCGCGCGGCGCGAGGGTGATGGCTGGGTCATCGACGGCCACAAGTGGTTCATCACCGGCGCGGTGGGCGCGGCCTTCTGCATCGTGCTGGCGCAGACGAAAGAGGGGCCCACGCAGTTCATCGTGGACATGGAACACCCGGGCCTTTCGCTGGTGCGCGCCATCAAGGCCATCGACCCGTTCGCAGTCGGCGGGCACGGCGAGCTGCGCTTCACCGCCTGCCGCGTGGACGCCGACGCGGTGCTGGGCGAGGCGGGCTCGGGTTTCGTGGCGGCGCAGCAGCGGCTGGAGCCCGCGCGCCTGTCGCACTGCCTGCGGCTCATGGGCCGCGCGCGGCGCGCGCTCGAGATCGCGCAGGCCTACGTGGGCGAGCGCACGTCGTTCGGCGATCGGCTGGCCGACCTGCAGCAGGTCCAGGCGATGGTGGCCGACTGCCACATCGACCTGCATGCCAGCCGGCTCATGAGCCTGGACTGCGCGCGCCGCATGGACGAGGGCCTGTCGGTGAAGACCGAGTCGGCGATGACGAAGGTCTTCGTGTCCGAGGCCCTGAACCGCGTGGCCGACCGCGCGGCGCAGATGTGCGGCGCGCTGGGCATGTCGGAAGACGCACCCATCGCCCTCATCGTGCGCGAGCTGCGGCCGTTTCGCATCTACGACGGCGCCTCCGAGCTGCACCGCGCCACGCTCGGGCGCCGCTTCCTCACGCACTGACACGTTGAACACACAGAGAAACTGGAGACTGACGATGACGTCCTTGATCAAGAAAATTTCGCACGTGGCTGCCGGCCTTGCATTCGGCCTGGCCGGCTCGCTGGCCCTTGCCGCCTTCCCCGACCGCCCCGTGAAGCTGGTCGTGCCTTTCCCCGCCGGCGGCAGCACCGACCTGGTGGCGCGCGAGGTGGCGCTGGAGCTGGGCCATGCGCTGGGCCAGCCGGTCATCGTGGAGAACAAGCCCGGCGCCGGCAGCCTCATCGGCTCGGAGCTCGTGGCCAAGTCCGCGCCCGACGGCTACACGCTGCTCATGGCGGGCCTGACCAACATCTTCCTGCCCTACGTGCACAAGGGCCTCACCTGGAACCCGGTGGACGACTTCGTGCCCGTGGGCCTGGTGGCCGACCTGCCGAACGTGATCGCGGTCAACGCGAAGACGCCGTACCAGAAGCTGCCCGAGCTCATTGCCGCCGACAAGGCCAAGCCGGGGCAACTCGCCTTCGGCTCCGCCGGCCCGAGCACACCGTCGCACCTGGTGTGCGAAATGATCAACCACCAGGCGGGCATCAAGATGCAGCACGTGCCCTACAAGGGGAATGCGCCGGCGGTGAACGACCTGATCGCCGGCCACATCCCGGTGATGTGCAACAACCTCGGCGGCACGCTGCCCTACATGAGCAGCGGGCAGATCCGCATCCTGGCGCAGACCGGGCGCACGCGCTCGCCCTCGGCGCCCGACGTGCCCACCTTCGCCGAGCTGGGTCTGCAGGGCTTCGACAGCGGCCTGTGGGTCGGCATCGTCGCGCCCAAGGGCACGCCCGATGCTGTCATGCGCCCGCTGCGCGCAGCGCTGGCCAAGGCCTTGCCCGCGGTGAAGGACAAGCTGGCCAAGCTGGGCGCGGCCGCGCTCGACCCGTCGTTGCCCGCCTACGGCCAACGCATCGCCGCCGACCGCAAGCTGTGGGACCCCGTGCTCAAGCGCGTCGACCTGAAGGGCAACTGATGGGCCAGCCTGCCGACCACGCACCCCTGCACGGGGTGCGCATCCTCGACATGGCGACCGTGCTCGCCGCGCCGTTCTCGGCCACGCTGTGCGGCGACATGGGCGCCGACGTCGTCAAGCTCGAGCTGCCGGGCGGCGGCGATCCGCTGCGCGGGCTCACGCCGGTGCACGAGGGCCATCCGCTGTTCTGGAAGACCGCGAACCGCGGCAAGAAGGGCATCTCGCTGGACGTGCGCAAGCCCGAGGGCCGCGCGCTGTTCCTGCGGCTCATCGCCGGCTTCGACGTGCTGGTGGAAAACTTCCGCACCGGCACGCTGGATGCGTGGGGCCTGGACATCGCCACGCTGCACGCGGCCAACCCGCGCCTCATCGTGCTGCGCCTCACGGGCTTCGGCCAGACCGGCCCGTATGCGCGCCGACCGGGCTTTGCCCGCATCTTCGAAGCGATGAGCGGCTTCACGCACCTGACCGGCGAGCCCGATGGTCCGCCGCAGCACATGAACTATCCGCTGGGCGACGTGGTGGCGGGCCTCTTCGGCGCCTTTGCCATCAGCACCGCATTGGCAGAGCGCAACGCGCTGCCGCTCGCGCAGCAACGGGGCGCCGAGATCGACCTGTCGGCCACCGAGGCGATGTCGCGCCTGCTCGATCCGCTGGCGGCCGAGCACCGCATCGGCGGCGTGGTGCGCGAGCGCACCGGCTCGCGCGCCACCTACACCGCGCCGTCCAACGTGTTCCGCGCGCTCGACGGCGTGTGGTTCACGCTGGTGGGCACGGGCGGGCCGATCTTCGCGCGCATCTGCCGCGCCATCGGCCGCGAAGACTTGCTCACCGACGCCCGCTTTGCTGACAACGCCGCGCGCCTGCGCCACCTCGAGGCGCTGGACCGCATCCTGGCCGACTGGTGCGCCAGCCTGCCGTTCGCGGACCTGGCCGTGCGGCTGGACCGCGAAGACGTGCCCTACAGCAAGGTGTATTCGATCGCCGACCTGCGGGCCGACCCGCACATGCAGGCACGCGGCGCCTTCATCGACGTGCCCGACGAACAGTTCGGCACCGTGCCGGCACCGGCGGCGGTGCCGCGCTTCGTGGGGCGCGAAGGCGTACGGCCAGCCGCCACCGGGCCCCGCACGGGGCAGCACAACGCCCAGGTGTATGGCGCGCTGGGCCTGAGCGAGGCGCAGCTCGAGGCACTGCGCGACGCGCAGGTGATCTGAAGCGCGCCTGCGCTTTCGCCTGCCCTGCGGGGTAGGCGTTTTGTCATGCCTGTCCCCGTGCCGTCGCGGGACACCTGACTCCCCCAGAAAAGGGCGCTCCGCTCATGTGCGAAAGCGGTGCGATTCCTACAGTCATCCCCATGCCGAACGCTTCTTCCCACGCCGGGAAGGCCAGCGGTTTCGGCCGGCCACGATCACCGGGGACACCGCATGGAACCGCTCGAAGTTCTGCCGAGAACCGCCCTGAGCCTGCTGCGCGAAGACGCCGGCATGTCGTTCATGGAGTTCGCGCTGATCGGTGCGCTGGTGATGGTCGTCGTCCTTCTGCTGGTGCTCGCCCTGCGGCGCAGTGCCTGAACACGGGGAGCCCGCCATGCAGGAATTCAACGCTGTTCTCGAACTGCTCGCGATGCTGGCGACCGACATCCGCATGCTGGCGCTCTTCGCGCTGCTCGGCGTGGCGGCTGTGAGCGACTGGCGCTTCTATCGCATTCCCAACTGGCTGACCTTCGGCGGCGCGTGCTTCGCCCTCATCTACGGAACGATGGCGGCACGCACGCCGTCGTCGGGCGCGCTGAGTGCATTCGGTGGCCTGGGCGTGGGCTTCGTCGTGATGCTGCCGTTCTATGCGCTCGGGATCATGGGCGCGGGCGACGTCAAGCTGATGGCCATGACCGGGGCCTTCCTGGGGCCCCAGCAGACGCTGATGGCCTTGCTCTTCACTTTCATCGCGGGCGGCGTCTCGGCGCTGGCTTTCGCGATCCATCGCCGCCGCCTCGCTCACATGCTCGGCAACGTCAAGACCGCGGCGCAGGGGATGCTCATTTCCGGCATCGCAGGCGTGCGGCCCGACGGGCGCCTGCAGGCAGGCCAGTCCGTGGGCAAGTTGCCCTACGGCGTCTGCATCGCGGCGGGCACGGTGGTCCAAGTGCTGGCGCACCAGCTGGGCTTTGTCTAGCTCCTACATGTTTCACCCCTGGCGGAGGTTCGTATGAAGAACATCAAGGCGATCGGGCTGATCTTTCTGGCCCTGCTGTTCGGGCTGGCGGCCGCGGTCTACGCGACCGGCTGGATCTCCCGACAAAGTGGCATCGCGTCCAACAAGGTCGTGGTGGCCGCCGTCGACATCGACCTGGGCAGCCGCGTCAACGCGCAGATGCTGTCCACGGTCGACTGGCCCAGCGGCTCGGTGCCGAACGGCTCCTTCAGCGACATCAAGGCGCTGAACGACCGCGTGGTGAAGGTCGGCGTGCTGCGCGGCGAAGCGCTCATGGAGGGCAAGCTGGCGCCGGTGGGCACGCAGGGCGGGCTGTCGGCGGTGATCGCCAGCGGCAAGCGGGCCATGACGGTGCGCGTCAACGACGTGGTCGGCGTGGCGGGCTTCGCGCTGCCGGGCAACTACGTCGACGTGATGGTCAACGCCCAGCAGGACAAAGGGCGCGGCGAAGACGCGCTGCAGATCAGCAAGACCGTGCTCGAGAAGGTGCTGGTGCTGGCGGTGGCCCAGGAGGCCAACCGCGACGACACCAAGCCGAAGGTCGTGAGCGCGGTGACGCTCGAGCTCTCGCTCGAAGACTCCGAGAAGCTCGACCTGGCACGCAGCGTGGGCACCCTGTCGCTCGTGCTGCGCAACCAGATGGACAAGACCACGGTCGCCACCCTGGGCATCACCAAGGGGCAGCTGTTCGGCGAGAAGAAGGACATCGTGCCGGTCTCCACCGCGGCGGCCCCGGCCCGCCCGCGGGTGCGGCAGGCAGGCCCCGTCACGCCGCGAGCCTCCGAGTGCGTGGAAGTGATCCAGCACGCAGGCCGCTCGCTCACCTGTTTCTGATCGTCGTCAGGAGGAACACCAAGTGCGCCCACTCACAACAACCATCGCCCGTCTGCTGGCGACCCTCGCGACAGTGGCGACCCCCGCCATGGCCGCGGAGGTCGTGGCAGCCGCCCCGGCCACGGCCGTCGCCATGCCTGCGCCTGCTGCAACCGCTGCAGCAGCAACTGTTGCGGCAGCACCCGCAGCCCCGGCCAGCCGGCGCTGCACCGCCATCATCCCGGACTCCGAGCCGACCTATGCCGTGCTCGGCAAGTCGGTGGTCATTCCGTTGAAGGCGCGCGTGGTGCGCATCGTGGTCAGCGGCCAGCCTCAGAACCAGGCGGCCGCGCCGGTGGCGGCTCCGCAGGGTGCGGCAGCCATGGCGGCGCCCCCCCAGCCCCGCAGCGATGGCGTCGGTGACATCGAGGTCACGCTGCTGAGCCCGACCGACCTGTTCTTCCGCGGCCGCCAGGCCGGCTCGATGAACGTGGTGCTGCAAAGCGCCGACGGCACCTGCTACATCAAGGACGTGATCGTCACCATCGATCCCGGGGCGCTGCAGGCCAAGCTGGCCGAGCTGATGCCGGAAGAGCGCCGCATCCGCGTGCGCAGTGCCGAGCGCTCCATCGTGCTCACCGGCGAGATCAGCGACGCGCTGAAGCTGGACGACGTGATGAACCTGGCCGCGGCCTACGGCGCCGATGGCAAGAAGGTGGTGAACCTGCTGCGTGTGGGGACGCCCCAGCAGGTGATGCTCGAGGTGAAGATCGCCGAGGTGAGCAAGACGCTGCTCGACCGGCTGGGTTCGCGCGTGGGCTACTCGCGCACGAGCGGCGGCGGCCTGCACAACTACTCGCTGATCTCCAATTTCCTGAGCACGGGCGGCGGCCTGGTCGAGGCGCTGCGCATCGGCCGCGGCGTGGTGACCATCGACGGCCAGAAGGACGACGGCCTGGTGCGCATCCTGGCCGAGCCCAACATCATGGCCATCAGCGGCCAGCAGGCCAGCTTCCTGTCGGGCGGCAAGATCTTCATTCCCGTGGCGCAAACCGGTGGCAACGGCACCGGGAGCACCATCACGCTGGAAGAAAAGGAGTTCGGCATCGGCGTCAAGTTCATGCCGACGGTGCTCAACGGCGACCGCATCAATCTCAAGATGGTGTCGGAGGTGTCGGACCTGTCGCAGACCGGCTCGCCCTTCACCACGGTCGGGGGCGTGACGTCCGTCGTGCCTTCGCTCACGGTGCGGCGCGCCGACACCACGGTGCAGCTCAACGACGGACAGAGCTTCGTCATTGCCGGGCTCATCAAGAGCAACGCGACGGAGGCGATCAAGCGCTATCCGGGCCTGGGCGAAGTGCCGGTGATGGGGGCGCTGTTCCGCAGCACCGAGTTCCAGAACGAGCAGACCGAGCTGATGTTCGTCATCACGCCGCGCCTGGTGCGCCCGCTGGCCCAGTCGCCGCGCGTGCCGACCGACAACCACGTGCTTCCCAGCCGCGCCGAGGTCTACCTCAACGGCGCCCTCGAAAGCAGCACCCCGGCCCCGGCCGCCCCGGCCAGCGAAACCCCGTGAGGAGCCCCGCCATGTTCATCCGATCGACCCCCCTCGTGCTCGCATGCCTCCTGGCTGCAGGCTGCTCGAGCGTCACGCCCCACTACGACGCGCGCTTCGGCGAAGCCGTGCGCGATGCCAGAAAGAAGATGACGCTGAACCCGAACGCCGGCAAGAACGGCGACCCGGTCACGGGCATGGACGGCCGCGCGTCGCGCGAGGCGATGGTGCAGTACCAGGAGTCCTACAAGACGCCGCCGCCGGTGACCAACGTCATCAACATCGGCGGAGCGATCGGCGGTCAGGGCGGCGGCTCGGGGAAATGAAAGGCCGCGATCTTTCGGACCCGTTTTGCAACAGCTTCCTCATGGAAAGGAGAACGCCACGACACGCATGACATTCGACTCCCTTGTTTTTTCAACCTGATTTTCTGTAGTCCACACCTTGAAAGGAAATAGCCATGAACAAGTTTTTCCAGACCATCGGTCAATCCGCGAGCGGCTTGCTGCGCGACGAAGAAGGCGCTCAGGTCGTCGAGTACGCACTGATCATCGCGGTCGTTTCGATCGCACTGGTCGTTGCTCTGAAGGGCCTGACGGCCAACAACGGTGGGTTCACCACCTTCATCGGCCACGTGGCCAACTGCCTGAGCGGGACCAGCTGCCCCTGAGGCGCGCGTTGCGGGAGGGGGCGGCTTTTCCTCGAGGTTCGCTTCCTTCCGCAACTCCCGATGCCTTTGCGAGACCTTCCACCACAACAAAACGGGGTCATCACCATGTTCAAGACATTGCTGGCAGACGAGGACGGCGCCCAGGTGGTCGAGTACGCCTTGATCATTGCCGTCATTTCCATCGCGCTGGTGATCGCGCTGCAGCCGGCGACGATCGCGGCGCGCATCGACGACGTGCTCACCCGCGTGGCCGATTGCCTGTCCGGGAACGGTTGCGCGTGACGCGCCCGGTGTCTTCTTTTTCATCGTCCAGACCGAGGACCGATCATGAAAGCCCGCCGCTCCCCCCGCCGCCAGCGTGGTGCGATGATCATCACGGCCGCGCTGTTCCTGTTGTTCCTGCTCGGCTTCATGGGCATTGCGCTCGATTTCGGCCATTTGTTCGTCGTGAGGACCGAGCTGCAGACGGCGGTGGACAGTTGCGCACTGGCCGCAGCGCGCGAGCTCGATAAATCGAGCTCGGCCATCACGCGGGGCAAGAGCGCCGGCCAGACGGCCGGCAACGCGAACCGGGTGAACATGCAGTCGGCCACCTGGAGCGGGCAGGGCCAGATCACGGCCACTGAAATCACGTTCCGCGACGCTTCCTATGCGCCCACGAGCGCTCCCACTGCAGCCGTCTACGCGCAATGCACGCACAGCCAGCCCAACATCAAGATGTGGCTGCTGCAGGCCGTGGGTGCCTTCTCGGGCGACACCGCCGGCAACCCCGCGACACGCAGCGTGGCGGCAAGCGCCGTCGCCACCCGCGCGAGCGCACAGTCCGCATGCCCCATCCCGGTCGCAGCGAAGCCGAAGCCGGGCGGCGCGGCGCCGAACTACGGCTTTGTCGTCGGCGAATGGGTGACACTCATCATGGCGCAGAACGCGGCCGCCGGCGGCCAGATCGGCTGGGCCAACCTCGACGGCAGCAACAGCGCCTCGGAAACCGAAGCCGAACTCAACGGCCGCTGTGGTGCCAAGGTGGGCGACACGGTCGGCACCCCCGGCGTGCAGACCTCGGTGGCCGACACCTGGAACTACCGCTTCGGCATCTACAAGAACAGCGGCGATCCGAGCGTGAATCGGCCCGACTACACCGGCTATGCCTACACCTCGCTCAACTGGCCCGCGCAGTTCAATGCCTATGCCGGCGCGCCGGGCGGTGGCGCAGACCCGACCGCCCAGAACTTCGTGACCAAGCGAGCCGCTTTCGCGTCCTGCGCCGACACCGGCACCAAGGTGAAGGGCGCGGACAGCTGCGAGTCGATCACCGGGCTGTCGCTCAACAGTTTCCAGAAGCTGGCCACGCCAGGCAACGTGGCCGGAGGCCACATGCAGTACGGCATGGACCGCCGCTTCGTCACGGTGCCGGTCATCGACGGCGGCAACCACGTGATCGACTACCTCTGCATGCTGATGCTGCAGCCGCTGAGCATTCCGATGACCGACACGCAACTGGAATTCCTCGGCAATGCGGGAGCCGCCGGCAGCCCCTGCACCACGAGCGGGCTGGCCGGTGGATCGGCAGGCCCGTTGGTTCCGGTCCTGGTGAGGTGAGCATCATGAAAAATTCCCATCGCACCCAGCATGGCGCCGCGCTGATCGAGCTGGCGCTCATCACGCCGCTGCTGCTGCTGCTGACCTTCATCACCACAGAGTTCGGGCGTGCCATGTACGAATACAACACGGTCACCAAGTCGGCCCGTGACGCGGTGCGCTATCTCTCGGTCCAGACGCCCGGCACGAACATCACCCAGGCGCGCAACCTGGTCGTGTACGGCAACACCGCCGGCACCGGCGCGCCGTTGGCGCGCGGCCTGAGCCTGTCGAACGTGCCGGCCGCCAACTGCTGCACCTGGCAATCGGCGGGGGCGGACCCGATCATCAACACGGTCACGGTGCGCATCACCGGCTACACCTTCCACTCGCTGTTTCCATCGGTGTTCGGCGTGAATTTCGCCGACGCCAACGGCAACATCGTCTTCAGCGACATCGCCGCCACCATGAGGGCGCCATCATGAAACACCACGCCAAGGGCGCGACCACTCTCGAGTTCGCGCTGGGTCTGCTGATCTTCCTGATGCTGGTGCTGGGCATCGTGGACTTCTCCCGAATGCTGTTCACCTGGAACGCTGCCAACGAGGCGACGCGTGCCGGCGCGCGCTATGCCGTGGTGTGCGACGACACCACGCAGCAGGCCTTGGTGCTCGCCAGGATGCGGGCCTTGTTGCCGCAGGTGCAGACGGTGAGCGTGGCCTGGGTTCCCTCGGGCTGCACGGCGAGCACCTGCCAGGGTGTCACCGTGAGCATCACCGGCCTCAACTACCAATGGATCTCCCCGATCGTGGGGGCCGCCGCGCCGCTCATCCCGATGCCGGGGTTCTCCACCTTCCTGCCCCGCGAGGTCATGCGGCAAGACCCGCACAGCGCGGCCATTTGTTCCTAGCAGCACACCGGACA
>RCUP01000616.1_pt1 | contig 25559 bp, 20 predicted proteins | sample 2166341 | NCBI WGS metagenome assembly RCUP01 (sample SAMN09932325, study PRJNA488358) | compost metagenome | isolation source: compost soil in succinonitrile-enriched | place: Germany: Experimental Botanical Garden | reverse complement strand
CCTTGCCGTTCGCCACTCGCGAGATCCGCCAGAACAACTATCTGTTCAGCCTCGACTTCACCCCCGGCCAAGCGCAAACCGTGTACCTGCGCCTGCAAAGCCAGGGCTCGATCCAGGCGCCGGTGACGTTGTGGTCGAGCACCGCGTACCTCGAAGAACAGCCCATTCGGCTGTATGTACTGGGCCTGATCTACGGTGTGTTGCTGGGGATGCTGGTCTACAACCTGTTCATCTACCTCAGCGTGCGCGACACCAGTTACCTCTATTACATCTTCTACATCGCCTCGTTCGGTCTGTATCAGTTGTCGGTGAACGGCGCGGCCGTGCAGTACTTCTGGCCGAACAATCCCTGGTGGGCCAATGCCGCCACGCCGTTTTTCATTGGCTGTGCCGGGCTGTTCGGCAGCCAGTTCGCCCGCAGCTTCTTGCAGACGGCCACCCACAGTCGCTGGCTTGACCGCTTGTTGCTGGCGTTGGTGGCGTTCAGTGCGCTGGTGGTCGGCCTGTCGTTGATGACCAGTTATGCCTTGGCATTGCGTCTGGCAACGGCCCTGGCGCTGACCTTCACCGTGGTGATTTTTGCCGCCGGGATATTCGCTTGGCTGCGTGGGCTGCGGGTTGCGCGTTATTTCATCATCGCCTGGTCGGCGTTCCTGCTTGGCGGCATCGTCAATACCCTGATGGTCCTGGGTTATCTGCCGAACGTGTTCCTGACCATGTACTCCAGCCAGATCGGCTCGGCCATCGAAGTGGCGCTGCTGTCCCTGGCGCTGGCCGACCGCATCAACGCCATGCGCGAGCAGCAGGCGCAAACCCTGCTCGACGCCGGGCAAAAACTCGAAGTCCTCAACCAGCAACTGGCGCGCAGTAACCAGCTCAAGGACGAATTCCTCGCGACCCTGACCCATGAATTGCGCACGCCGATGAACGGCGTGATTGGTTCGCTGGAGCTGATGCAAACCGTTGAAATGGACCCGGAGCTTGAGCAGTACCAGCAAACGGCTGCCGGCTCGGCACGGGACATGATGCGCATGGTCAACGGCATTCTGACCCTGACGGAATTGCAGGCTGGCAAGCTCAAGGCCACCCCATCGACCTTCAGTCTGCGCGGCGTGGTTGAGGCGTTGCGCGTGCAATTCGACGGCAATGCGTCGAGCAAGTCGCTGGACTTCAAGGTCGACGTGGCGCCGGGCGTGCCGGATCGCTTGCACGGCGACAGCGCCAAGTTGGCGCAGTGTCTGGAATGCCTGTTGGATAACGCCATCAAGTTCACCCGGGTCGGTGGCTTGGCGCTGCGGGTGACCGGCAAAACGGTCAATCCCGATCGCCTGGCGTTGTCCTTTGCGGTGATCGACACCGGGATCGGCTTTACCGATCTGGGCGAGGCGACGATGTATCAGCGGTTCTTCCAGCTCGACAGTTCGATGACCCGCGAATACGGCGGACTGGGTGTCGGCCTGGCGATCTGCCGGCAACTGGTGGAATTGCTCGGTGGCCGCCTGACGCACCGCTCCGAGCCCGGGCGTGGCAGTCGCTTCCAGCTCGACGTCGAGTTCGAAGTCCCGGCCGTCGAGGTTCCGTCAGCGCCTTTCATGACCCGAGACTTTCCGCGCCTGCGACTGCCGCAGGATTGCACCGTGCTGCTGGTGGATGACAACAACATCAATCAATTGGTGATGCGCGGCATGTTGCTCAAGCTCGGGTTCCGGGTGCGTACCGCTGACACCGGGAGCTCCGCGCTGGGTTTCCTGCAGCATGAAACCTTTGACGCGGTATTGCTCGATTGCGATCTGCAGCCGCTGGACGGCGTGTCGGTTTGCTGCCAGATCCGCGCCTTGCCGGGCTGCGCCGAATTGCCGGTGTTCGTGATCGCCCTGGGCGTGGATCGGGAGCGTTGCCCGACCGGCGCGCTGATCGATCATCTGAGTAAACCAGTGAAATTCGAAGACTTGCAGGCGGCACTCTATCGCCGAGTGCTCTGTCCAAAGCAGGGCGAAAGCGCCGACATTTAGGCGTGTATGACACTTTGATCGGTCATGGGGCGGTGCTTAACTGAACTCCCTTGGCTGACCAAAGGAGCCCTGTCATGAACCTGCATCAGTTCGCCGAAACCCACGAAGTCACCAACCAGCCGCCGTCACTGGACGGCGCCAACCTGTATCGCATTGACTTGCCTTTGCAGGAGTGGTCGCGGCGCTTCGGGGCGGGGTGGGCCGAATCGCGGATCGACGCGTACGGCGCACTGGCCGGCGGGCCGTTGATGGAAGCGGGTTTTTTGGCCAACCAGAATAAACCGGTGTTCAGCAGCCATGACCGCTCCGGTCATCGTATTGATCTGGTGGAGTTTCATCCGGCCTATCACGAACTGATGCGCACGGCAGTCGAACACGGTTTGACCTCACTGCCGTGGGCTCATCCGCAGGACGGCGCCCACGTCGCCCGCGCCTCCATGACTTACCTGCACAGCCAGGCCGAAGCCGGCAGCGGCTGCCCGCTGACCATGACCTTCGCCAGTGTCCCGGCGATGCGCTTGCAACCGGACCTGGCGGAAAAATGGCTGCCGAAGATCCTCGCCACCGAATACGACCCGCGCAATGTCGGCATGGCCCACAAGGCCGGGGTTACCATTGGCATGGCCATGACCGAGAAGCAGGGCGGCACCGATGTGCGCGCCAACACCACCAAGGCGTATCCGGTGGGCGCCAGCGGTCCGGGTCAGGCTTATGAACTGGTCGGGCACAAGTGGTTCTGTTCGGCGCCGATGTGCGATGCCTTCCTGACCCTGGCGCAGACCGACAAGGGCCTGACCTGTTTCCTGCTGCCGCGCCATCGTCCGGACGACACGCGCAATCAGTTCTACATCCAGCGTTTGAAGAACAAACTCGGGAACTGCTCCAACGCCTCCAGCGAAGTGGAGTTCCGTGGCGCGCTGGCGTGGATGGTCGGCGAGGAGGGGCGTGGCGTTCCGACCATCATCGAAATGGTCGCCATGACTCGCTTCGATTGCATGGTCGGTTCCAGTTCCCTGATGCGTCAGGCGCTGACCCAGGCCAGCCATCACTGCGCTCACCGCTCGGTCGGCGGCAAGTTGCTCAGTGAACAGCCGTTGATGCAGAACGTGCTGGCGGATCTGGCGCTGGAAAGCGAAGCGGCGCTGGCGTTGAGCTTACGCATGGGCCGGGCGCTGGATCATCTGGACGATTCGCAGGAAGCGAAATTCGCCCGGCTGGTGACGGCGGTGGGCAAATACTGGATCTGCAAACGCGCGCCGGCCATGATCAACGAAGCCGCCGAATGCATGGGCGGCGCGGGTTATGTCGAGGACAGCATCCTGCCGCGTCTGTACCGCGAAGCCCCGGTCAACTCGACGTGGGAAGGTTCCGGTAACGTGCAATGCCTCGACGTGCTGCGGGCCTTGTCGAAAGAACCGGGTGTGCTGGATGCGTTGTTCAGCGAGTTGGGTGATGGCCATGGTGACAAGCGTCTGGCTGCGCATATCCATCAATTGCAGGTGGCGTTCAAGGACACCAGCGACATTCAGTATCGCGCGCGGCAATTGACTGAAGACATTGCGCTTGGGTTGCAGGCCAAGCTGTTGCTGGAGGCGGGGAATTCGGTGGTCAGTGATGCGTTTATCGCCAGCCGTCTGAATGGCGGTGGTCGGGTTTACGGTGCGTTGCCGCGTGGGTTGGATGTGGAAGCCATCGTCGCCCGTTCGACCCCGCAAGCACTGTAAAGAACCTGTAGGAGTGAGCCCGCTCGCGATGACGGCTTAACATTCAACATTTGTGTTGGCTGATCCACCGCCATCGCGAGCAGGCTCGCTCCTACAGTTGATCTCTGTACACATAGACAACATGCCACTGTTCCCGTGAAGCAACGATGCAGGCAAGATGAAGGTCTGCAAGTCAGAACACAGGATGCTGATCGTGACCGAAGCTTTTATTGTCGTTCAAACCGCCGAGCAAGCCGTGGATCGGCTTGCGCTCTTGCACAATCGTGCAACCACCGCGCTGAATCAGGCGCTCAAGCGTTATCTCAAGGATCGCGTCGAGCCGGATGCCGAGCAGCGGGCATTGTTCCGTTATCCCGAATTGCGCCTGACCTACCATTGCCAGGGCGAAGTCCCGCAGACCACCCGCGCCTACGCCAAGGTGCAGTTGCCGGGCACCTACAGCGTCACCGTCACCCATCCGTCGGCGTTCCGTAAATACTTGCTGGAACAGCTGGTTCCTTTGATGCACGACTTCACCGTGACCGTCGAAGTCGGTGTCAGCGAGCAGAACATTCCTTATCCGTATGTGGTCGAGCAGGGCGATGAACTGGCCGGCTCCGGCGTCACCGCTGCCGTGCTGGCGCGGGTGTTCCCGAGTACCGACCTGTCGGCCGCGACCGACGGCATTGCCGACGGTCTGTACGATTGGGAAAACACCGATCCGCTGCCCCTGGCGCTGTTCGATGCCGCGCGGGTGGATTTCTCCCTGCGCCGACTGGTGCATTACACCGGCAGCGACTGGCGGCATGTGCAGCCGTGGATCCTGCTGACCAACTATCACCGCTACGTCGACCAGTTCATCGTCCATGGTCTGGAGCAGTTGCGCAGCGATCCGCGTTTCGTACGCATGGTGTTGCCGGGCAACGTGATCATCGAAAAGAGCATGGATCACGGCGAAGCCTCGGCGATTGCCGCCGGCGTGGTCTGGCACCGTTACCAGATGCCGGCCTATCACCTGATCGCCACCGACGGCCACGGCGTGACGCTGGTGAACATCGGCGTCGGCCCGTCCAACGCCAAGAACATCACCGATCACCTGGCCGTGCTGCGTCCGCATTGCTGGCTGATGATCGGCCACTGCGGCGGCTTGCGTCAGTCGCAGACGATTGGCGATTACGTGTTGGCCCACGCTTACATGCGTCGCGACGGGATTCTTGACCGCGTGGTGCCGCCAAATATTCCGATCCCGGCGCTGGCCGAAGTGCAGATGGCCTTGCAGCAAGCAGCGGCGAACATCACCGGCGAGAAGGGCGACGAGCTGAAAAAGCGCCTGCGTACCGGCACCGTGCTGACCTACGACGACCGTAACTGGGAGTTGCGCTGGGCCCAGGAACGACCGTTGATCAACCTGTCCCGCGCCGTGGCGGTGGACATGGAAAGCGGCACCATCGCCGCTCAGGGTTATCGCTTGCGGGTGCCGTATGGCACGTTGCTCTGCGTCTCGGACAAACCGTTGCACAGTGAAATCAAGTTGCCGGGCTCGGCCAACGCGTTTTATGAGCGCGCGGTCAGCCAGCACTTGAAGATCGGTATCGAAGCGGTGGATCTGCTGCGCACCGAGCTCAACTCGCTGCACTCGCGCAAACTGCGCAGCTTCGACGAGCCGCCGTTCCGCTAACGGTTGTCATGGTCATTTGGCGGTTGGGGCACTAGCATTAGCAGCCCTGACCGCTAGATGTTCTCTTCGCCATGTCCCGTCCTCCACGTCCCGTTTCCCGCCGCCCTGGCGCGAAACCGTCTCCTACAGCAGCCCCGCGTCGTGTCGCCAAGGCGCCGCCAGCGGAGCCGAAGCTGATCCTGTTCAACAAACCGTTCGATGTGCTGACGCAATTCAGCGACGGCGAAGGGCGCGCGACGCTCAAGGATTACATCGAGATTCCGGGGATCTATCCGGCAGGGCGATTGGACCGCGACAGCGAGGGTTTGCTGCTGTTGACCAACGACGGTCAGCTTCAGGCACGCATCGCCGACCCGAAGCACAAACTGGCCAAGACTTATTGGGTGCAGGTGGAAGGCGAGCCGAGCGCCGAGCAGCTTCAGCGTTTGCGTGATGGCGTGGAATTGAACGACGGCATGACCCTGCCCGCCGAAGCGCGGCAACTGGATGAGCCTGAACTGTGGCCACGCAACCCGCCGGTACGCTTTCGCAAAAGCGTGCCGACCAGTTGGCTGGAGTTGATCATTCGCGAAGGGCGCAACCGTCAGGTGCGGCGCATGACCGCGGCGGTCGGCTTGCCGACGTTGCGGCTGGTGCGAGTGCGGATCGGTGACTGGACCATCGAAGGGCTCGATCAGGGCCAGTGGAAAGAAGTGCCGGCGCGCTTATAAAGAGCCGGATTCGATCAGGCCGATCACCACACTCTTGATCACGAACGCCGCCACGCCAAGGCCCAGCACGAAGAACAGAATGAACGAGCCGAAACGCCCGGCCTTGGACTTCTTCGCCAGATCCCAGACGATGAAACCCATGAAAATGATCAGGATGCTGACCAGTCCGGTCATCATCCACTCTTCGAAAACTGCAGGATCCATCGAACTTCTCCAGCGCAGGCGAGGCTAAAAGGGCGCGGCGATTATACGCCCGGCAGGCTGCGTGCAGTATTGACCTGCGGCGGTGTGTCGCAGCTATTCGTCGCCTGTGCCGGCCCCATCGCGGGCAAGCCTTGCTCCTACAGGTTTACGTTGGTCACGAATCCGCATCAGATCTGTAGGAGCAAAGCTTGCTCGCGATGGCGTCTTCAGCTGCGCAGATGAGTCAACGGCAACTCAGTGCTGTTCAACACCTGATTCAGCACAAAACTCGACCGCACACTGGTCACGCCTTCAATCCGGGTCAAATGCCCCAGCAGCAGTTTCTGGTAATGGTCCATGTCCGGCACCACGACCTTGAGCTGATAGTCGGCATCCATCCCGGTCACCAGGCTGCATTCCAGCACCTGCGGCAAAGTGCGGATGGCCTGTTCGAAATTCTCGAAACGCTCCGGCGTATGCCGGTCCATGCCGATCAGCACGTAAGCCGTCAGGCTCAGGCCGAGCATCTTGCGGTCGAGCAGGGCGACCTGGCGGGAGATGTAGCCGTCGTCCTCCAGTTGCTTGACCCGACGGGAGCAGGGCGAGGGTGACAGGCCGATGCGTTCGGCCAGCTCCTGATTGGAGATGCGCGCATCGCGCTGCAATTCAGCCAAAATACTCAGGTCGTAACGGTCGAGTTTGCTCATCAAACGGTCCCTTGTCATATCTATTGCGGCAGATTATCTATCCAGGGTTAAAAATTGCGCAAGTGATGTTTATTTCAGCAATCTTCGCAATCCTCTGCCTGCGCGCCGAGCCTATTCTTATCACCAGAATCACTGCTCGGACAAACAGTCCAGTGCGGCTCGCCCAATCAGGCCAGTCGCGGCCGCCACCCCCACCGGGGATGCGCAGGCCCCCGAGCTACACACTGTCCAGAAGACGGCGTGAGGTGAGCCGATGCCACAAGCATCGAGCACGGACGAAGTTCTCAAGGGGAGGCCGACGGGTCTCCCCTTTTTCTTGCCTGTAATTTACTGCCGCCCCTCAATAAATAAGTTTCGCGACTGATAACCTGTGGCAGAACCGGCCTGTGCATTTCCAGTCTTACGTACAGGCCCTAACCCGCAGTGAGGAAAAGCATGAAGTCGCGCATCTGGCGTTTGGCCGGTGTTGGTTTGCTGTGTGTCAGTGTCACTGCGCAATCGCTGGCCGATGAGCCGCAGAACCGTGGTCCCGATGGTGGGCAGCACGGGGACGGTGGTCATCAGGGCAACAATAATCAGGGGCATGGCGGTAACAATCAGCCGCGTCCGCAGAACAACGACGTCATTCGTGGCGACAACAGCCGCCAGTTCGAGCACAACGGCCAGAACCAAAATCAGAACAACGGCCAATCGCAGAATCGTCCACCGCCAGACTACAACAGTCGCGTGCGCTCGCCCCCTCCGCCCCCGCAACTGCCGGCCAACGACTTGCCGATCCAACCTCGACCGGACGCTGTGCAGCAAACTCAGGAGCCGCGGCGTGGTTACTATCAAGACCAACCGCGACGCAATGACCCCAATCAGCACTGGAATGGCTACATCGGCGCACCGTCGTCCAATGGCAACAACCAGTGGCAAGGTCGTCCGAGCGGCCACGGCAACGGCTGGGGGCCTGGCCCGCAGTACCGGCCGGGGCATGTGATCGACCGTTTCCCGGGCCGTGAGGACCGCGTGCCTTACCGAGGCATGGATTATTTCTATTCCGGCGGTTACTGGTATCGCCCGTTGGGCCCACGTTATGTGGTGGTCGAACCACCACGCGGGATTCGGGTTCGCTACTTGCCGGATTACGCCGAGCAAGTCTTGATCGGCGGGTCGGTGTTGTTCCTGGCGGCGGGCTCGTATTACGCCTATCAGGAAAACACTCAGGATTACGTCGTGGTCGAGCCGCCGGTGGGCAACCTGCAACCGCAACAGCCGGCGCAATCCGCCAGCGGCGGTTATGACGTAGAAGCGTATCCGGCCAACGGCCAGTCTCAGGAACAGGTCAATCAGGACGGTTACGAGTGCTATCAATACGCGGTGCAGCAGAGTGGTTTCGACCCGCGAACCGCGACCTATCAACCGGACCCTTCGGTGGTGCAGAACTATCGCCAGGCCCAGGGCAACTGCCTGAGCAGTCGCGGTTATCAGGTCAGTTTCTGAGCCCTGGCGGCTTTCACCACTTCCTGCGGGTCGGCGTGCACCAGCACTTCGGCTCGCGGGTAGGCGCTGTGAATGGCATCGGCGGCTTGATCGCTGATGCCATGGGCGACTGACAGGGTCAGCTCCCCCGGCAATTCCAGATGCAATTGCACAAACCACTGGTTGCCGGAAATCCGCGTGCGCAAGTCATGCGCACCCAACACCCCCGGCACACTGCACGCCAGTTCCAGCATGTGCTGGCTGACATCCGGCGGCAGTTCTTCATCCATCAACACCGCAAAACTTTCCCGGGCGATCGTCACCGCGCTCCAGAGGATGTACGCGGCAATTCCCAAACCAAACCAGGCATCGACCTGATGCCAGCCAAAACCCGCCAACACCAACGCGACCAGAATGCTGCCGTTGAGCAACATGTCCGAGCGGTAGTGCAGCGAATCGGCGCGCACAGCGTTGGAGCCGGTGGCCTTGACCACCCGATGCTGCAACATCAGCAGCGCCAAGGTCAGGGCTAGCGAGAAGACAATCACGCCAATACTGATCCACGGTGCGCCCACCGGTTCCGGATGCTTGAGCCGTTCGAACGCCTGCAACGCAATCAGCACCGCACTGCCGCCAATGAACAACGCCTGCGCCATGCCGGCCAGCGACTCGGCCTTGCCATGCCCGTAGCGATGATCGTCGTCGGCCGGGCGCAAGGCGTAGTGCACAGCGAGCAAGTTGAGCAACGAAGTGACGCCGTCGAGTGTCGAGTCGGTCAACCCGGCGAGCATGCTCACCGAACCGCTCAACCACCAGGCGATGGCTTTTGCGATGATCAGCGTGCAGGCCACCGCCACCGAGGCACGGGTCGCCAGCCGCAGCAGCCGGGCGTGTTCGGAGCTGGAGATCATGAGTGCGGCTATTCCTTCAAGTGCACCGTTTACGCGGCGGGTTGCAGGCCAAGCAGGGCCAGTTGCTGAGTGCTGCCTTTGTGCTGGATCAAACGTGGATCGTCCAGCGGCAGGCTGCGGCCGGTTTCACGTTCCAGAATAGTCTGCAACTTGAGGTTATCGACCTTGCCGTCGGCACCGATGGCTTCCTGCAGTTTTTCCGGGGCGACCTGGGCTGTCTCGCCCGGTGCGAAATAAATCGCACCCGTGGCGAAGTCCACGGCAAACGCAATCAGGCCGGGAACGATGTAGAACAGCAGGCCCACGGCATCGAGCACGGCAATCGCCGGGTCGATCTTGCCGTCGATCTGGCCACGACGGTCCGGATAGAAAATCGAGCCGCACGCGGTCACTTGAGTCAGCAAGGTTGCAACCAGAACACCGCCAATCAGGCGAAAGGGAATACGCATATGAAATCTCCTGGATCATCTGGAAACGAAACGTCGTCGGTACTAATTAAGACCCTGACGAACGCCCGGCAGTTCGCCGTTATACTCGGCCCTCTGTTTGGGAGCCAGCATGATTTCTTTGCCGATCGATGAAGTTTTACCCGCCCTGCGTGAAGCCCTCGCTACGCGCCACGAAGCCGTGCTCGAAGCGCCGCCCGGTGCCGGTAAAACCACCCGCGTGCCGTTGGCCTTGCTCAATGAACCGTGGCTGGCCGGGCAGACCATTCTGATGCTCGAACCGCGGCGCTTGGCGGCGCGGGCGGCGGCGGAGCGGTTGGCCAGTGAGTTGGGCGAGAAGGTTGGCGAAACCGTGGGTTATCGCATTCGGCTCGACAGCAAGGTTGGCCCCAACACCCGTATCGAAGTGGTCACCGAAGGCATTCTCACCCGGCGCTTGCAGGATGACCCGGCGCTGGAAGGCGTGGGTTTGCTGATCTTCGATGAGTTCCATGAGCGCAGTCTTGACGCTGATCTGGCGCTGGCCCTGAGCCTCAATGGCCGGGAGCTGTTTCGTGACGATCAGCCGCTGAAAATCCTGCTGATGTCGGCCACTCTAGAAGGCGAACGCTTGGCTGGGCTGCTGGACGATGCGCCGATTTTGCGCAGCGAAGGCCGCATGTACCCGGTGGCGACGCGCTGGGGTCGGCCGTTTCAGTCCGGTGAATTCATCGAGCCACGCTTGGTGCAAACCATCCTTGAAGCCCTGAACGACGAAACCGGCAGTGTGCTGGTGTTCCTGCCGGGGCAGGCGGAAATTCGGCGTGTGCATCAACAACTGGCCGAGGCACTGGGCGATAGCACACAGATTTTGCTCTGCCCGTTGCACGGTGAACTGGACCTCGCTGCGCAGCGTGCGGCGATCGATCCGGCACCGGCAGGTAAACGCAAAGTGGTGCTGGCCACCAACATTGCCGAGACCAGTTTGACCATCGACGGCGTACGCGTGGTGATCGATGCCGGGCTGGCGCGGGTGCCGCGTTTCGACCCCGGCAGCGGCATGACCCGCCTCGACACGCAGCGTATTTCCAAAGCCAGCGCCACGCAGCGAGCGGGCCGGGCCGGGCGACTGGAACCGGGCGTGTGTTATCGCTTGTGGTCGCAGGATCAGCATGAACAATTGGCGGCGTACGGCAGTGCGGAAATTCTCTCGGCGGATCTCGCTGGGCTGGCCTTGCAACTCGGACGTTGGGGCGTAACGCCCGGGCAGTTGGTGTGGCTCGACGTGCCGCCCGCCGCCGCGTATGCACAGGCGCAGGATTTGCTCGAACGTTTGGGCGCGCTCGAAGGCGAAGCGCTGACCCGCCACGGTCAGGCCATGGCCGAGCTGCCGGCACATCCGCGCATCGGCCATTTGTTGCTGCGCGGTCAGGCGCTGGGGTTGGCGGACATGGCTTGCGATGTCGCGGCGCTGCTCGGCGAACGCGATATTTTGCGCGGCGCTGGCGCGGATCTGCACAGTCGGCTGGTGTTGTTGTCTGGCGAAGAACGGGCCGCGCGCGGCGCGCAGGGCGGAGTGCAGCGAGCCCGGCAACTGGCGCGGCAGTATCGCGGTTATTTGCGTGGCAAGGCGTCGGAACCGGTCAGCGATCCTGATCATCCGCGCTGGCTCGGCGCGTTGCTGGCGCTGGCCTATCCCGACCGAGTCGCCCAACAGCGTCGTGCCGGTGGCGCCGAGTATCGCTTGGCCAACGGTCGCGCCGCGTTGTTCGCCGAAGCGGACAGTTTGATGAAGCAGTCGTGGCTGGTGATCGCCGATCTCGGCAGTCGTCAGGGGCAGCGCGAAGAACGGATTTATCTGGCGGCGGATTTCGATCCAGCGCTGTTCGATTCGGTGCTGGCCGAACAGGTGCGCTGCGTCGATCAACTGGATTGGGATGAGCGCGAAGGCGTGCTGCGCGCCGAGCGTCAGCGCAAGGTCGGCGAGCTGATCCTCAGCCGCGAACCACTGACCGGCCTCGACGAAAGCGCTCGCAGTCAGGCGTTGGTAAACCTGGTGCGGCGCAAAGGTCTGGAGCTGTTGCCGTGGACGCCGGAGCTGCGTCAGTGGCAGGCGCGGGTGGCGTTGCTGCGTCAGCTGGATATGGCCGGCAAGGGCGAAAGCGAATGGCCGGACGTCAGCGACGCTGCGCTGCTCAAAAGCCTTGAACACTGGTTGATGCCGTATCTGGGCAAGGTCTCGCGGCTCAGCCACTTCGCCAATCTCGACCTGTCGAGCATCGTCCACAACCTGCTGCCGTGGCCGCTGCCGCAACGGCTCGACGAGTTGGCGCCGCATCATTTGAGCGTGCCGTCGGGCTCTTCGATTCGTCTGGATTACAGCGAGCAGCCACCGATCCTCGCGGTGCGTTTGCAGGAATTGTTCGGCCTCGCCGAAACCCCGCGCATCGCCGGTGGCCGGCAAGTGGTCAAGTTGCACTTACTGTCCCCGGCGCGGCGCCCGGTGCAAGTGACTCAGGATTTGGCGAACTTCTGGCGTAGTACTTACGCTGAAGTGAAGAAGGATTTGAAGGGGCGGTATCCGAAACACTATTGGCCGGATGACCCGTTGGTGGCCGAAGCCACGGCACGCATCAAACCGCGCAAATAAACCGCGTCCCCTGTAGGAGCGAGCCTGCTCCGGGCGGCGTTCCGACGATGGTCGTAAACGATAACGCGTAAAACCAGATACGCGGCGGCGTCTTTGAGCCTTTCGCGAGCAGGCTCGCTCCTACAGTTTTTACCGGTGGAAGGCCCGTGTTTAAAGGCGTTTAAGGATACTTCCTGCAAGCTACAAGACCTTGCGCCGTTGCCTACAGGTACGCCAGAATCCGCCGGCTTGTGCGCTTTGGAGGCCATCGGTAACTTGGTTCGCGTCACTGATTCCCAGTGATCGGGTTTAGTCGCCCGGCTATCCATCCAACGGTTGCATAAGTGTCATCCAGTCAGGTGTTCGCCTGTACTTGATGGTGGCTGTGTGCATGGCGCCCTCGGGCGCGCCGGGTTTGGGTGGTTTACCGGTCGACTAACTTGCGCACAGCCGCCTCCCTTTCGTTTAGTCGCGAGATGGTCACGGCCCTACTTGAGGTCAACTACCCATGTTCAAACCTACGCCGAACCCGCCGGAAACCGATCCGGCATCCCCATACGAACCCGATTCCAAAAAGCTCAACGAGGCCGCCGAACGCGCCCTCGACTTTCACTTCCCCTCAACCGCCGATATAAAAGCCACGCCGCGCACCGCCAGCACCCTATTTACCGTCGACCCGGAGGTCACGACCGAAACCCTCGTGGTGTATCTGGTCGAGACGCTGGCCTCGGTCGACGTCATGGTCCATCAATTGGTCGATCACCTGGACGGCGAATCCCGCAATGCCCTGCTCGGTATTTCCAACAGCGTGATGCTGGCGGAGATCACGGCCAATCGCGTGCTGGATCAGATTGATCCACCTGAGTAGCACGTCAGGCCCAGCCCAGTTTTTTCCTTCCCCAAAGCCACAAAAAACCTGCTTTCTCCCTTTCCAGTGCATGCACAGAATGCAGTTGCGCGTGCATTGGAATTTTAAGGAGTGAGTCATGACGTTCTCGATTATCGGACGCTGCCCTGAAACCGGGCAGCTCGGTATTGCCATCAGTTCTTCAAGCATTGCGGTCGGTGCGCGTTGCCCTTGGGCGCGGGCGGGGGTGGGTGCGGTTTCTACGCAGAACATTACGCTGCCGGCGTTAGGGCCGCAGATTCTGGACCTGCTTGAGCATCAGCACCTGGAGCCTGACGCGGCGTTGGATAAAGCGCTCACTTCCAACGGCTGGAGCCAGTACCGACAGGTCACGGTGATCGATGCGTCAGGCCGGATTGCGCTGTTCAGCGGCAAAGAGTCGTTGGGCGTGCATAACGCGGTGAAGGGCGAGCAGTGCGTCGCGGCGGGTAATTTGCTCAGCGATGTGCGGGTCATCGAAGCGATGGTCGCGGCGTTCGAAGCCGAACCGGGTCAGTTGGCGGACCGCTTGTTGGCGGCCATGCACGCGGCGATGGCGGCCGGTGGCGAAGCGGGGCCGGTGCATTCCGCCGCGCTGAAAGTGGTGGGTGATCACACCTGGCCGATCATCGACTTGCGGGTCGACTGGGCCGAGGAAGATCCTATCGGTCAGCTGGATGGCCTCTGGCAAGCCTATCGCCCACAAATGCAGGACTACCTGACTCGCGCACTCAACCCGACGACGGCGCCGAGTTACGGAGTGCCGGGGGATGAGTGAGGCATCCAGTCGCGACTTGTTGGAACGCCTGATTGGGTTTGCCACGGTCAGCCGCGATTCCAACCTCGAACTCATTCGCTTCATCGAGGCGTATCTGGCCGGGCATGGCGTTCAGAGTGAGCTGTTCTTCAACGAAGAAGGGACCAAGGCGAACTTGTTTGCGACCATCGGCCCGCTCAAATCTGGTGGCGTGGTGCTCTCTGGGCACACCGATGTGGTGCCGGTAGATGGGCAGGCGTGGACGGTCGAGCCGTTCCAGATGACGGAAAAGGATGGACGCCTGTACGGCCGTGGCACTGCGGACATGAAAGGCTTCATCGCCTCGGTACTCGCGGCGGTGCCGACTTTCGTGCAACGTCCGCTTTTGACCCCGGTGCACCTGGCCTTTTCCTACGATGAAGAAATCGGCTGCCTGGGTGTCAGGCCGATGTTGGCCGAGCTGGAGAAGCGGCCATTCAAGCCTCGGCTGTGCCTGATCGGCGAACCGACAGAACTCAAGCCTGTGCTCGGCCACAAAGGCAAACTCGCGATGCGCTGCGAAGTGCGCGGTGCGGCGTGCCATTCGGCGTATGCGCCTTATGGGGTGAACGCGATTGAGTATGCGGCACAGCTGATTGGCCGGCTCGGCGTGATCGGTGAGCAGTTGGCGCATCCTGATCACCACGACTCGCGTTTTGATCCGCCGTTTTCAACGGTGCAAACGGGTGTGATCAAGGGTGGCCGGGCGTTGAATATTGTTCCGGCCGAATGTGAGTTCGATTTCGAGGTCAGGGCGCTGCCGGACTTCGATGCACAGGACGTGGCGGATCAGTTGCAGGTCTTTGCTCAGGAAAACCTGTTGCCCAAGATGCGTGCGGTGCAGGCGGACACTGATATTCGTCTGCGGCCGCTGAGCGCTTATCCTGGATTGGCGACACCGCCGGAGAGTGAAGCGGCGCGGCTGCTGGCGCTGTTGAGCAATTCTTCAGAGTTTGGAACGGTGGCGTTTGGCACCGAGGGCGGGTTGTTTGATCAGGCTGGCATTCCCACGGTGGTGTGTGGGCCGGGCAGCATGGATCAGGGGCACAAGCCTGACGAGTTTGTTTCGTTGGAGCAGTTGAGTGGTTGTGATGCGATGTTGGTTCGGTTGGCTGACTATCTTTGCCTCTCTGATTAAAAGATCGCAGCCTTCGGCAGCTCCTACATTGGAATGCGTTCCCCTGTAGGAGCTGCCGAAGGCTGCGATCTTTTGATTTTTTCAGGGCGCCATTTTCTGGCTAAGTTGTTCGCGGCAAAAATCCACGAACAATTGCGCAGGCTTGGTTAGTTGGCTGCGTTTCAAATGGGCGGACGCCAGCCCGGACAGGGTGACCGGCTCTTTGATGTTCACCGAGATCACCTTCTTGCCATCGTAAGTGCATTCCGAGTGCGGGCGGGTGACCAGGATCGAGAAGCCGAAGCCCTGACCAACCATGCCCCGCACCATCTCAATCGAAGGTGAGCTGAAGACGATGTTGGGCGTCAGATCCAGTTCATGGAACAGGCTGACAAAGTAAGTCCGGCTCGGTTGCACATCGAGAAGAATCATCGGTTCGCTGCACAAGTCCCGTAGCGATACCTCTTTCTGGTCAGCGAAGCGATGCCCTTCAGGCAGCAGCACGTAAGGCTTTTGCGGTGGCATCAACGGCGTGGTCTGGATGGTGCCGTCCAGACCGTGATCGTAGAGGAAGGCCACGTCGAAAGTGCCAGCGGTCAAGCCTTGCACCAGCTCCTGCTGCTCGCCATCGCGAATACGAATGTCCACGCCCGGATAAAGCTTGCGAAAGCCTGCGATCAGTTGTGGCAGGTACAGCGGGGCGACGGTTTCGAAGCAGCCGATGTCGATCTGCCCAGACACCGTGTCGTTGTCGGCCAGCGCATTTTGTTCAAACTCCCTGGCCATGCGCAGCAGCTCTTGCGCCTTGTGATAGAAGCGCGTGCCGGTGGGCGTCAGCGAAACGCCCTGGGCGTGGTGGCGGATGAACAGCTGGACGTTGAACGACTCTTCCAGACTCTTGATCGCCGTGGAAACCGAGGGCTGCGCGATGTACAGCTGCCGCGAGGCTTCAGCGACGCTGCCGGCTTCTACCGTTGTGACGAAATACTTGAGTTGCCGCAATGTATAGGAAGCCACACGCACCTCGTTCTGCTTTGTTTTGCGCTGAAAGACCGGATGGTCGCCGCACAGATTGTTGACTGAACCTTACCCTATGCGGGTTCTGGACTGGGTCAGCGCTTACCCAGTTTTTTCTTATACCCCGAGCACATTTTTAATAATTTTCCTCTTCGCACGGTTGCCGCACTATCTCTACAACCTCTGATAACAACCCCGACCACCCTGGCGGTCGTAAAGGGAGCGTAGCGTGTTCGACCTCGACTATTGGCAGCAACGAGCTGCCCGGCAAACCTTCTCTGACAAAGCCTTGATCGATGGCCGGCAGGTGGCTGCGTCTTCGGGCGCAACATTCGATTCGATCAACCCGGCGACGAATCAGTTGCTTGCCCGTGTCGCCGCGTGTGGCGAAGTGGAAGTGGAACTCGCCGTACGCAGTGCGCGCCGAGCTTTCAACGAAGGCCCGTGGGCGCGGATGGCGCCGGTCGAGCGCAAGCGGGTGATGCTGCGTCTGTCCGAGCTGGTGCTGGCGCACCGCGAAGAGCTCGCCTTGCTCGATTCGCTGAACATGGGCAAGCCAGTGATGGATGCCTACAACATCGACGTCCCCGGCGCCGCCCATGTGTTCGCTTGGTACGGCGAGTCGCTGGACAAGCTTTACGATCAGGTCGCACCTACCGCGTCCTCGGCGTTGGCGACCATCACCCGTGAAGCGCTGGGCGTGGTGGCAGCCGTGGTGCCGTGGAATTTCCCGCTCGACATGGCAGCCTGGAAACTGGCCCCGGCCCTGGCAGCCGGCAATAGCGTGGTACTCAAGCCCGCCGAGCAATCACCGTTTTCGGCGCTGCGTCTGGCCGAGTTGGCGCTGGAAGCCGGTTTGCCGCCGGGCGTGCTGAACGTGTTGCCGGGGCTGGGCGAGTCTGCCGGCAAGGCGCTGGGTTTGCATCCGGATGTCGATTGCCTGGTGTTCACCGGCTCGACTCAGGTGGGCAAATACTTCATGCAGTACGCCGCGCAATCGAACCTCAAGCAGGTCTGGCTTGAATGCGGCGGCAAGAGCCCGAGCCTGGTGTTCGACGATTGCCGTGATCTTGATCTGGCGGCGGAGAAAGCGGCGTTTGGCATCTTCTTCAATCAGGGCGAAGTCTGCTCAGCCAACTCGCGGCTGTATGTCCAGAGCTCGGTCAAAGATGAGTTTATCGAGCGTCTGCTGGAGAAAGCCAAAGCCTGGATGCCCGGCGATCCACTGAATCCTGCGAGCGCTGCTGGCGCCATTGTCGATTCGGCACAGGCATCGCGGGTGATGAATTTTATCGAGCGCGCCCACGAAGACGGCGCCCGACTGCTCACCGGCGGCCGTCGCTTGAGCTTTAACGGTTCCGACAACTTTATCGAGCCGACCATTTTTGCCGAGGTCGATCATGATTCGCACCTGTCCCGCGAAGAAGTATTCGGACCGGTGCTGGCGATTTCCACGTTCGACACTGAAGAGCAAGCGGTGCGGCTGGCCAACGACAGCATCTATGGGCTGGCCGCCTCGGTGTGGAGCGATGATCTGAATCGTGCGCACCGGGTTGCACGGGCGCTGAAGGCGGGCACTGTTTCGGTGAACACCGTGGACGCCCTCGATGTCAGCGTGCCGTTCGGCGGTGGCAAGCAATCGGGTTTCGGCCGGGACTTGTCGTTGCACTCGTTCGATAAATACACCCAGTTGAAAACCACCTGGTTTCAATTGCGTTAAGCGTCTGCTGAACAATTAACCGCACGCTGATGGTGTGCGGTTTGAAGAATAAAAAGATGTCACCACGCGGAGAGTCTTCCGTGAACTTGCGGCTGCATGGCCGTGACTGCCTCAGTAACTAACCACAATTAAAAAGTGAGGGAGCTTTCATGTTCAGATATTCGTCTTCGAGCGTTGTAACAGCATTTTTGGTATTCACGGTGCCCGTTGTTGCGCACTCCGAAAGTCTCACGGTTATTTCGTTCGGCGGTGCCACCAAGGCAGCGCAAGAGGGGGCTTATTTCAAACCCTTTGAACAAAGTGGCGCTGGCAAAGTTGTGGTTGGCGAGTACAGCGGAGAACTTTCCAAAGTCAAAGCCATGGTCGATGTGGGCCAGGTCAGTTGGGACGTCGTCGAAGTCGAAAGCCCTGAGCTGCTGCGCGGCTGTGAAGAAGGGCTGTTCGAGCGGTTGGACCCGGCGCTGATCGGCGATTCAAAAAACTATCTGGCTGGCGCGGTCAGTGAGTGCGGCGTGGCCAGTTATGTGTGGTCGATGGTGCTCGCCTACAACTCGAACAAGGTGGCGGCGGCGCCGACCTCCTGGGCGGATATGTGGAACCTGCAGCAATTCCCCGGCAAGCGCGGCCTGCGCAAGGGCGCCAAGTACACGCTGGAAGTGGCGCTGCTCGCCGACGGGGTCAAACAGGATGACCTGTACAAAGTGCTGGGCACCAAGGAAGGCGTGGACCGGGCGTTTCACAAGCTCGACCAGATCAAACCGTCGATCCAGTGGTGGGAAGCCGGAGCTCAGCCACCGCAATGGCTCGCAGCAGGCGACGTGGTGATGTCGGCGGCCTACAACGGCCGGATTGCCGTGGCGCAAAAGGAAGGCTCGAAACTGGCCATCTCCTGGAACGGCCACCTCTACGATCCTGATCACTGGGCCATCGTCCGCGGCAGTCCGAACAAGGCGCTGGCCGAGCGATTCATCGTGTTCGCCAGCCAGGCGAGTGGGCAGAAATCCTTCTCCACGCAGATCCCTTACGGTCCGATCCGCAAGGATGTGCTGGCGCAACTTCCGGCCGACACGCTTGCCCAGTTGCCTACCGCTCAGGCCAATCTTTCTGAAGGCCAGTTGGTCGATGCCACGTTCTGGGTCGATCACGGCGAAGAGCTTGAGGAACGCTTCAACGCCTGGGCGGCCCGCTAAGCCGCTGCTGTCGTCAATCGCCGCTCACGGATGAGTGGCGATGTTTATCCCTGCCTTCCACGTGAAGGCGATCAACAACAAGAAAACACGGGGAGTTTGTCATGAGTTCAAGTACAACCGCGTCCATCCAGGCGCCGTCCGGCGGCTTGCGCCGGGTCCTGGGGCTGGGTTCATTGCTGGCCGTTGCGGTGGGCGTCGTGGTCTCGCAAGGCGTGATGGTGCTGATGCTGCAAGGCGCGGGCATCGCCGGTTTCGGTTTCATTATTCCGCTGGCCATCGCTTATGTGTTGGCAATCACTTACGCCTGGTCGTTTTCCGAATTGGCCTTGATGATTCCGAAGGCAGGCAGCCTCAGCAGTTACACCGAAGTGGCGATCGGGCATTTCCCGGCGATTCTGGCGACCTTCTCGGGCTACATGGTGGTGGCGATGTTTGCGCTCTCCGCCGAGTTGCTGTTGCTGGACCTGGTGATCAGCAAGGTCTATCCCGATGTCATTCCGCACATGGTGGTGGCCTACGGCGTGCTGGGCCTTTTCACTGTGCTGAACCTGTTCGGCATCGATGTGTTCGCCAAGCTGCAGAACGTGCTGGCGCTGGTGATGGTGGTGATCCTCATCGCCATGGGCCTGGCTTCGCTGACTAACGGTCAGGCCAGTTTGCAACTGCCGCTGGATCAGGGCTGGAACCCGTTGGAGTTCGGCGCGATCACCTTGGCTGCGATGGCGGTGTGGGGTTTTGTCGGAGCTGAATTCGTCTGCCCGCTGGTGGAAGAAACCCGCAATCCCGAGCGCAATATTCCACGCTCGATGACCATTGGTTTGACGGTGATTTTCGGTGTGATTGCGTTGTATTGCTTTGGCGCGCTGCTGTGCATTCCACGTGAACAACTGGCGAGCGATGCGCTGCCTCACTACTTGCTCGCCACCACGGTTTTCGGTGAGGCAGGGAAGCTGTTCCTCGTCGTCGCAGCCATCACCGCAACGTGCAGCACGGTGAACTCATCCTTGGCAGCGTTGCCGCGCATGCTCTACGGCATGGCGCAAAACGGCCAGGCGTTCCCGCAATTCAAGAAGCTCACTGCACGTGGCCGCACGCCATGGGTGGCGGTGCTGTTTGTTGCCGCGATCACCGGCCTGCCGATCCTCATTCTGGGGCATGACGCGGCGGCGATCAGCTTGCTGCTATTGGCTGCCGCGTTGGCGTGGCTTTTGGCCTACATCATCGTGCACATCGACGTGATCGCCTTGCGCCGCCGCTATCCCCATTTGGCCCGTCCATTCCGCTCACCGTTTTACCCTTGGCCACAAGTCGTCGGCATCGCCGGCATGCTGTTTGCGATCTATCACGTGTCGCCAACACCGGAGATGACCGCGAGCATTTTTGCTTGCGCTGGCGTGGTACTGGGCGTGATATCGATCATTGCCGTGGTGTGGGTCAAGTTCGTGATGCGCAAACCGCTGTTTACGCCAGAACCCCTGATCCAAAACGAATCGCAGGACAACGGTGTGCCTGCCGTGGCACCGCTGACTACCGTGTCCGGGAACTGAACCTTTATTCAATTCAGGAGAATAAAAAATGACAACCGATTACAAACCCCAGCGCGAAACCAAGGACTATCAAGCGTCCGATGCCGCCCACCACATTCACGCGTTCCTCGATCAGAAGGCGTTGAACGAAGAAGGGCCGCGCGTGATCGTCGGTGGCGACCGCCTGCACCTGTGGGACAACGACGGCAATCGTTACCTCGATGGCATGTCCGGTTTGTGGTGCACCAACCTCGGCTACGGGCGCAAGGATCTGGCCGCGGCAGCGACCCGACAGCTGGAGCAATTGCCGTACTACAACATGTTCTTCCACACCACTCACCCGGCGGTGGTCGAGCTGTCCGAGCTGCTGTTCAGCCTGCTGCCGAAACACTACAGCCACGCGATCTACACCAACTCCGGCTCTGAAGCCAACGAGGTGTTGATCCGTACGGTGCGCCGTTACTGGCAGGTGCTGGGCAAGCCGCAGAAGAAGATCATGATCGGTCGCTGGAACGGTTATCACGGCTCCACCCTGGCCGCCAGCGCCATGGGCGGGATGAAGTTCATGCACGAAATGGGCGGTGTGATTCCTGACGTCGCGCACATCGATGAACCGTACTGGTTTGGTCATGAAGGTGATCTGACGCCAGCCGAATTCGGCCTGCGCGCGGCTCAACAACTGGAAACCAAGATTCTCGAACTGGGCGCGGAAAACGTCGCCGCCTTCATCGCCGAACCGTTCCAGGGCGCGGGCGGCATGATCTTCCCGCCAGAGAGCTACTGGCCGGAAATCCAGCGTATCTGCCGCAAGTACGACGTGCTGCTGTGTGCGGACGAGGTGATCGGTGGCTTCGGGCGGACCGGCGAATGGTTTGCCCACCAGCACTTCGATTTTGAGCCGGACACCTTGTCCATCGCCAAGGGCCTGACCTCGGGTTATATCCCGATGGGCGGCCTGATTTTGAGTCGGCGCATGGCCGAGGTGTTGGTTGAACAGGGCGGCGTATTTGCCCACGGCCTGACCTACTCCGGTCACCCGGTGGCGGCCGCCGTGGCAATTGCCAACCTCACAGCGTTGCGCGATGAGGGTGTCGTTACCCAAGTGAAAAGCGACACCGGCCCGTACTTCCAACAGTGCCTGCGTGAGGTGTTTGGCAATCACCCGTTGGTGGGTGAAATCCAGGGTGTCGGCCTGGTGGCTGCGTTGCAGTTCGCCGAGGACAAGGCGACCCGCAAACGCTTCGCCAACGAAGGCGACATCGCCTGGCGCTGCCGCACGATCGGTTTTGAGGAAGGCGTGATTATTCGCTCGACGTTGGGCCGCATGATCATGGCGCCGGCATTGATTGCCACGCGTGCTGAAATTGATGAGCTGGTTGGCAAGACCAAGATTGCTGTTGATAGAACTGCCAAAGAAATTGGCGTGCTGTAAACAACTATCAGGTTCGCTTCTGTAACTGTGGGAGCGAGCCTGCTCGCGATGGACGTTAACGATAATGCGTTTTGTCTGAAACAACGCGGTGTTTTTAAATTCATCGCGAGCAAGCTCGCTCCCACAATGACCGTGGTTATTCAGTAAATATCGAAGTTAGTTGTTGGTTAGTTTTTTCATGGGCAACAACGACAAAAATCATATTTTCGCTATTGGCATTCGCTAAGCACAATAAACCTACCCCGCCAGCAAAGTTATCCACGCGGTATTCAATTTTAAAAACAGCTGATCTGTCGCGACTTGCCGCGCCATAGTCGCCTCTCTGAAGGACACAAGCATGAATGATAAAAAGATCGAAATAGATACGCTTGTTGTCGGTGCCGGCCAGGCTGGCGTCGCCATGAGCGAACACCTGAGCAAGCTCGGTGTTCCGCACCTGGTGCTGGAGCGCAACCGCATCGCTGAAGCGTGGCGCACCGGGCGTTGGGATTCGCTGGTGGCGAACGGTCCGGTCTGGCACGACCGCTTCCCGGGGCTGGATTTCGAAGACCTGGAACCCGATGCCTTCGCCTCAAAAGATCAAGTGGCGGCTTACTTCGAAGCCTACGCCGAGAAATTCGAAGCGCCGATTCGTACCGGTGTGGAAGTCAAAAAAGTCGTACGCAACAGTGATCGTCCAGGCTTCACCATCGAAACCTCCGAAGGCGTGATTCAGGCCAATCGCGTGGTGGCGGCGACCGGTCCTTTCCAGCGTCCGGTCATCCCGCCGATTGCGCCGACAGACAGCACGATCACGCAGATTCACTCGGCCCAGTATTTCAACCCGCAACAGCTGCCCGAGGGCGGTGTGCTGGTGGTCGGTGCCGGTTCTTCCGGTGTGCAGATCGCCGATGAATTGCAGCGTGCCGGCAAGCAGGTCTACCTGTCGGTCGGCCAGCACGACCGTCCGCCTCGCGCCTATCGCAACCGTGATTTCTGCTGGTGGCTGGGGGTGCTGGGGCTTTGGGATCTGGAAACCATGGAGCCTGGGCGCGAGCACGTCACCATTGCGGTGAGCGGTGCGCGCGGCGGGCAGACCGTCGATTTCCGAGCACTGGCCCAGCAAGGCGTGACGCTGGTGGGGCTGACCCAATCGTTCAACGACGGCGTGGTGACGTTCCAACAGGATCTGGCGCGCAACATCGCTGCCGGTGACGCGAATTACCTGTCGCTGCTGGACGCGGCGGATGCCTACATCGCGCGCAACGGACTCGACCTGCCGGAAGAGCCCGAAGCGCGGTTCATGCTGCACGATCCAGAGTGCGTCACCCACCCGATTCTCGAACTGGATCTGGCCGAGGCGGGCATCACCTCGATCATTTGGGCCACCGGTTACGCCGTCGATTACAGCTGGCTGCAAGTCGACACCTTTGACGAGAAGGGCAAGCCGCGTCATCAGCGCGGGGTCTCGAATGAGCCGGGTATCTACTTCGTGGGCCTGCCGTGGTTGTCGCGCCGCGGATCGAGCTTCATCTGGGGCGTCTGGCACGACGCCAAGCATGTCGCTGGCCACATCGCCACCCAGCGCCAGTACCTCGAATACCGCGACCCGTCGCAGCGTTAAGAATCGATCGAGGGAGTGGTCCTGTGGCCATTCCCGATCCACACCTTCACTCAAGTTTCAGGGAGTCAGTTGATGCCTACTCACACGCGCATTCGCATGTTCAATACCAAGGACACGTACCCTAACCAGTCACTGGACAATGACCTTTGCCAGGCCGTACGGGCCGGCAACACGGTTTATGTGCGCGGCCAGATCGGCACCGATTTCGATGGCAACCTGGTGGGCCTTGGCGACCCGGGTGCCCAAGCCGAACAGGCGATGAAAAACGTCAAGCAGCTGCTGGAAGAGGCGGGGAGCGATCTTTCCCATATCGTCAAGACCACCACGTACATCATCGACCCGCGTTACCGTGAGCCGGTTTATCAGGTCGTGGGCAAGTGGTTGAAAGGCGTGTTTCCGATTTCGACGGGGCTGGTGATTTCCGGGCTGGGTCAACCGCAATGGCTGATGGAAATCGATGTGATCGCTGTCATTCCGGATGATTGGCAGGCAACGCCAAACCTGTAGGAGCCGAGCTTGCTCGCGATGAGGCCGGCACATCCAGCCTCATTGGCGGCTGACACACCGTCATCGCGAGCAAGCTTTGCTCCTGCAAGATCAAGGCGCGGCGGGCAGCAGGAACCGCGCAATCACCGGCAAGTGATCGGAGATGCGCAACGTATCGTCCTGTCTGACCGTGGCCTCGACCCGTTTGATACGTGGGCTGTAAAACAGGTAATCGACGGTTCGGTCCGGGCCGTTCAGGTTAGGGTCGTTCGGGTAGTGGGTCAGCCAACGCGCGCGGTCGATACCGCTGGCTTCGTTGTTGTTGGGGATCATCGGGTACTTGTCCCACAGCACGTGCAGGGCGCTGTCGGCAGAGTAGGGCATGCGTTGCTCGCTGGGCAGGCGCTGAAACTGCCCAAGAGGCAACAGATTGAAATCGCCGCCGATCAGCCAAGGCGTACCGCGGCTTTCGAACTTGTCGAGCACTTTGCCTATGGCCGCGACCTGCGCTTGCAGCGTCCCGTCAGGTTGCCGCACTCGGTCGAGATGGGTGGTAAGGATTGCGACCTGACCGCCATCACTCACTGGCAGGTAGGCGACCAGCAAGGCGTTTTTCGGCTGGAACTGGCGGCTGACCAGATTGACCGGCGCCACCGGCAGTTGCAGGCGCTGGGCATGATCGATCTGATAGCGGCTCAGCGTTGCCAGTTGCCGGCCGACGCTGCCGAAGATATGCGGGTCAGGGACGAAGTCAGCCTTCCAGTCGAAGGCGCTGACACTGCATGGGTACAGGTCGGCGAGCCGTTCCTGCAGCAGTTTGAGCTGGTGCTGGTAAGCGCTGGCCTTGGCGCCGTCATCGAGTTCCTGCAACAGCACCACGTCCGGTTGCTCGTCGCGAATCACCCGCGCCACTTCATCGAGGCTGAAGGCCATGTCTTCCGGCGTGGGTTTTTCATCGGTGCCGTTGGCCAGGTCATTCCAGAACACGTAGCGCTTGCCCGCCAGGTACTGGACGTTCCAGGTCATCACCTTCAGTGCCTGGCCGGGCGCCAGGGTCGGCGCCTTGGTGCTGCAATTGACCGGCAGCACTTCGCGGGCTTCGGGGCGCCAGGTCAGGCTGTAGATCATCACGCCAGTCAGGCCGATGACAATCAACAATCCCAGCAAGGTGTAGCGCAGCAGTCGGGTCATGGCTCGGCTTATAGCGTTACGGAAGTTGGTCCCGAGCATACCCGAGTGACGGGCGGTCGCCCAAGGTCAGAGTGGCCCGTCGATTTTTTCCGGCACATCGCTGATCAACATGAACAGGCGGAACAGCACCACGCTGGTGAACAGTTGCAGGAAGCTGTGGGCGCTGTCGATCA
>RCUP01000615.1_pt1 | contig 25570 bp, 19 predicted proteins | sample 2166341 | NCBI WGS metagenome assembly RCUP01 (sample SAMN09932325, study PRJNA488358) | compost metagenome | isolation source: compost soil in succinonitrile-enriched | place: Germany: Experimental Botanical Garden | reverse complement strand
AGCATATCCAGTGCTGCGGCTTTGCCGGCGACAAGGGGTTGATGACCCCGGAGCTCAACGCTGCCGCGCTCGCCAGCCTGCCCGCGCAGGTGCCCAGGGATTGCCGTCAGGGTTTCAGCAACAGCCGCACCTGCGAAATGGGGCTGAGCCAGCACGCCGGCATTCCCTATCACAGCATCCTCTATCTGGTGGCGCAGGCGGCGAAATGAACAAGACCCGGCAGAATGAATTCTGCCGGGTCTTGTTGGTTGGCTAATAGGTGGGTGCTCTAGATCTTTACACGCACAGCATCACTTATTTGTGCAGAGCATTTTGATGATACCTTTCCAAAACCACACTTATTGATAAGCACCGAAAATAACCGAGCCAATATCGGCAATGACTTTATCACGCTCGTGAATTGAAGAGCCTTCTTTTCTTACATACATTGTAATGACAATGGGATGCTGGGTTTCTGACCAAACCATGGATATGATCCCGCGCACACCATAGTCACTGGCCCCGGAACGGTCCGCTATTGACCAACCTTTTGGTAAAGATGCCCTGAGCAAGTCATCAGCGACTCTGTTTCCCATCATCCATTGCTTCAGTTGGGCCCTGGATTCTGTTGACAATACATCTTGTAAAAGCAGTTTGTTTAGGCTGAGAGCCATTGCATCTGTAGTCGTTGTATCTCTGATATCATATTCAATGTTTTTTGTTAATTCCGGCTCATAACGATCGGAACGTAAAACGTTATCTCCCATTGAACGCATAAATGAAGTTAAACCCGCAGGGCCACCAACGGAAGATATGGCATAGTTTGCACCAGTGTTGTCACTGTATGTCAAGGTGGCTTCACAAGCATCTCCAAGCGTAAACCGTTTACCAACGAGCTTTTCCGCTACCGGAGAGTGCGTGACAATGTCAGACTCTTTTAATATGAAAGAGTCATTGAGAGTAAGTTGTCCTTTATCCACTTTTTCAAGTACATTGGCACAAGCCAATGCTTTGATTGTGCTATTAAAGTGGAAGCGTTGGTCGCCGTTTATGGATTCGTGCTCACCTGATTTTGTGTCTAACACAGTGACACCAACACGCCACCCTTGCTTTTCAAAAAAGTTAACTTTTTCTTCCAGCGCGGATGCGAATGCACTCGGAGAGAGAAGGATAATACTCGATGCCAATAACGTGGTTCTGAGGCTTGATATACTGATTTTCATTAGGAATTTTTTAACCTTCGGCAAATTTAAGCTATAAAATGAAGATATAATCTTGGTATGCTTTTCAAGTTTACTGATGAGTCGTATTCGGTTGTATATATTTATTTCAGGCTGGCATGGCTGTTATATTTTATATTTCATCAATTTGATTACGTTGGCACATGGTCAGGAAGCATTTTGGCATCACTTGACCCAGGTTTTCCCCTCTGCCAAATAGATAGGTCGGCCACCTGTTGAGGGTGATCCCTGTCATCCGACAATTATCGACCCCCCAGCTTACTGCCTGTATCCCCTTTTCTTCCAATAAAGTCAGGATATATCCGTGTCCTCCTCCTGTAGCAGGCCAGAACTCTCCATCACCAGACAGAAGATACGGTGGGTTTGTGAGAGGAAAATGAAGTTATGTGAAGTCCAGGTGAAGTCGCTGGTGTAATTTCGGGAGATACAGGCTGTTGGTTTGCAACAAAGATGTGTTTCGAAGAAGAAAGGCGAATTGCGGGACACCCACTTTTTTGGCTGCGGCGTAACAGAGTCGAGCCTAACTCCCTAAATAACGTTAAGGGGCTGATGGCACCGGATTAACGCAGCGGTATTATCGAGCCTGAACACCCAGGAGCCCGTCACTGCCGGCAGGGTTTCAGCGGCGTTGTTGCCTAAATCAGCCAGCAAGCCATGACATCACTTGTCCCGGCACCAGATGACCTGATCACCGCCTCTTCAGTTAGTTCCATTCAAACCACATTGATTTGGGCAACAACGCCCCTCCAATCACTACGCAAATGACCAAAAACATTTTAACTGGTTTTTTAATGGTCAAATAAACGCATTTTTGATCCATTATATCAGTGTGCTGTCAACATTTAATTTATTTTGAATTTAGCATTACCGGTTTAGCTCACATTTTTTTGTTTCAGGTAGACAACTGTTGTGCTAGTTTCCCTACTGCGTGGTGGCAATTAGACGATTGTCTCTCGCGCCAAGTTGACTAACTCTCCCTCTGTGAGCGGTTACTTAACTGAAAAAGGCAAACCCACTGAAAGGTGGCGACGCAAAGTCTCCGGTCTAACGGAATTTTCCTATGGTAGCGGGACAGCCAGTTTTGTATGCCGGCACGTCTGTTTTCATGTCTGCTTTACCCCAGCACGCGATGCCCAGTAGATATTGCGTAGACCGTGCTGCCTTATGCAGACAGTACAGTACTCTCCTGCGCGTATCTGATGGCTGGGACGCTACTGTGTTATCCCGATTTGCCGGTGAAACTGTGGATATCCATTCCTTCTGGAAAGGTGGATTTTAAAAAAATGGAGCTTAACAGCGTGAAAAACAATCAATCCCTGTCGGTAGTCCCAATGCTGGGGATGGTCATCGGTGTAGCAACGGCGGGTTTCACTTCGGCAGTTGTTGCCGCTCCCTTGTTACAACCTGGTCCCGAGCCGACCATTCACACGCAGCAAGCCTATGCACCGGAGGACAACTTCACTGCAAAGTGGACTCGTGCTGACGCGCGTCAGATAAAGCGGATGTCTGATCCGACGACCGGCTCGCGTGCAAACTCGATGCCTGCGGAATACACCATGCCCAATATCCCACAGGACTTCCCCGACATGTCGAACGGACAGGTCTGGGTGTGGGACTCCTGGCCTCTGACCGACGCCAGCGGGAAGCAATACAGTGTCAACGGGCAGGAAATCATCTTCTCCCTCGTTGCCGACCGGAACCTCGGCTTCGATGATCGCCACGTGTTCGCGAAAATCGGCTACTTCTACCGTCCGGCTGGTATCCCCGCGGATCAGCGGCCGACAAACGGTGGCTGGACCTATGGCGGCCTCGTCTTCCCCGAGGGTGTCACCGGCCAGATCTTCGAGGATCAGTCATACAGTCACCAGACACAATGGTCGGGCTCGGCACGCATCTTCCCGGGTGGCGAGATCAAGCTGTTCTTCACGGATGTCGCCTTCTATCGTGACGCCAAGGGCAATGACATCAAGCCGTACGACCCGAGGATCGCGCTCAGCATAGGCCATGTACATGCCAACAAGAACGGCGTGAAGTTCACCGGCTTCGACAAGGTCATTCCGCTCCTGAAGGCTGATGGCACCTACTACCAGACCGCCGAGCAGAACCCGTATTTCAACTTCCGCGACCCGTTCACCTTCGAAGATCCGGCTCACCCGGGTGAGACCTTTATGGTCTTCGAAGGTAACTCGGCCATGCCACGATCGTCTGCCAAATGCACCGAAGAGGATCTCGGCTATCAAGAGGGTGATCCTTATGCCGAGACAGTTCCGCAGGTAAACGGGTCGGGTGCGACTTACCAGATCGGCAATATCGGTCTGGCGAAAGCAAAGAGCGCCGACCTCACCAAGTGGGAGTTCCTGCCGCCGATCCTGTCGGCAAACTGTGTGACCGATCAGACCGAACGGCCGCAGATCTACATGCAAGATGGCAAGTACTACCTCTTCACTATCAGTCACAGCACAACATTCGCAGCCGGTATTACTGGCCCCGAGGGCGTGTACGGTTTCGTGGGCAAGGGTATACGCAGCGATTACCAGCCGATGAACCAGGGATCGGGTCTGGTGCTTGGCAACCCGACGAACCTCAACTACTGGCCCGGGACCCCGTTTGATCCGGACTACAACCAACACCCCGGCCAATTCCAGTCGTATTCACACTACGTAATGCCTGATGGGCTGGTCCAGTCCTTCATCGACACGATCGGCGTCAAGCAAGACTTCCGGCGCGGTGGCACGCTGGCACCCACGGTGAAGATCAATATCAACGAGGACTCCTCTGAGGTTGATTATTCCTACGGCGTCAATGGCGATGGTCTGGGTGGTTGGGCCGATATAGCTGCGAACCTTAATGTGAACCCGAGCGGGGTGATCCAGAAGCCGCTGAAATAACAGTACTTCTGGTTACACATGCACAAGCCTTGGAGGGGGGATCATTCCCCCCTCTCTTGCCCATTCATTACAACTCAAGGTATGTCGGATACTGACCAATCCGAAAACATACCAAATCGATCCCCTGTTTTTCCTGGTGCATCGCAGGGAATCCATGGCGTGCGGCACTCACCTGTTCTGCTAATTGATTTCGTGTTGGCCAGCCTCATCAAGGCTGCTCATGGAGCACTTTCTGTGAGCCGTTTCTGTTGATGGCCGACATTCCGCTGAGGAGGATTATGAGCCACAATTGCATCCTGCTATCTCTCATTCGTCGACGTGTAACCGTTTGTGCGCTGGTCGCGCTGTTCACTTCCAGTATCGCGGTAGCCGTCATATTCGGATCCGGTTCCGACACTGCATCCGATTCAGGACAGTTGCCCCCATTGCCGATAGCGTCATCCATGTTCTCGCGTCCGACGGACTGGGCACCTTATCGTCCCGCGGTGCATCTCACCCCCGCCAAGCACTGGATGAATGATCCTCAGCGCCCGATCCTGATCGACGGCATCTGGCACTACTACTACCTCTACAACGCCGATTACCCGACGGGGAACGGTACCGAGTGGTACCACTCGACCTCGACCGACCTGGTGCATTGGGAGGATCACGGCATTGCAATCGACAAATACAAGAACGGTCTTGGTGACATCGAAACCGGCAGCGCCGTGATCGACGCCAATAACACGGCCGGTTTCGGTGTCGGCGCAGTGATCGCCATCATGACCCAGCAGCACGAAGGCGTGCAGCGCCAGTCGCTCTTCGTCTCGACCGATGGCGGTTATCGCTTCAAGGCGTACGAGGGCAACCCGGTCATGGACAACCCGGGCGTCCATGACTGGCGTGACCCGAAGATTGTGTGGGATGACGCACGCAACGAATGGCTCATGGTCCTCGCCGAGGGCCACAAAATCGGTTTCTACACGTCCCCCGACCTGAAGCGCTGGACGTACAAATCGGGCTTTGAGCGCCACGATCTTGGCGTGCTCGAATGTCCCGACCTGTTCCGCATGTCGATCGACGGAAATCCCGCCAAAACGCGATGGGTGCTCGCGACAGGCGCGAACGGTTTTAAAAAAGGCATGACCACGGGAACCCTCTACTGGACAGGTGACTGGGACGGCGAACGTTTCACTGCGGATAACGATGAACCACTGTGGCTTGACGCGGGCGCCGACTTCTATGCCGCGGTAACCTGGGACGACCCGCGACAGAACGACGCAGAACGCCTCGCCTCCCGCTACGCCATCGGCTGGCTTAACAACTGGGCCTATGCCACCAAGCTGCCGACTGACGACTGGCATGGTGGTGTCGCTTCGGTCGTGAGGCGCATCGAGCTGCGTTCGGTCGATGGCATGCCGATGCTCGTTTCCCAGCCCGTCGCCGCACTCGCTACGCTTGAGGGCGACGCCACGGTGCGTTCCAGAATATGGGTAACGGATGCCTCGACGACGGCTCTCCCCCAACCGAAATCCGATGCTTACCGACTTCGGGTCGAGCTCAACGCGGCCTCGCAGGCCAATGAGGTCCGCTTCCATCTCAAGCAGGGAGGCGGGCATTTTGCAACAGTCGGGTACAATTTCGAGGATGGGACAGTGTTCGTCCAGCGTGACAAGGATGCGATAGCCGACGTGATGCCCCGGGAGTACCGCGAGGTTCGCAAGGCACCGGTACCGGCGGACGGTGATGTTGTCAGGCTTGACATCATTGTTGATACAACCTCGATCGAGGTCTTCGTGAACGGCGGCGAACTGGTACTCTCGAATCTCGTATTCGGATCCCCCGGTGCAAATGGCCTTTCGGTCGAGTCATTCGGAGGGGCTACAGAATTGCGTACCTTCCAGCTCTCGCCCCTCAAGGTTGTACCGATTAAGCGCTATGGTGGCGATTGAGATTATTAGAGATGAATAGCTGAAATAGATAAAAAAGCTTCGTTTTTGAACAGGCGCGTGGACTCGGCACTTTGCGGTGCCGTGTTTCCTGACTTTCCACTCGCCTTCACCAAATACCTTCAGGCCGGTCGAGTCGATAACCAGGTCGGTGATACGCCCCTTGGCGGGTTGCCGATAGGCCACTTTCACCGGGCGGGCACGCTTGCTGACACAGCCATAGTCCGGCGCACACAGCAGCGCATTCATCAACGCGAACAGGGTATCGAGTAGCCCCTGAGTTGCTTGCAGAGTGAGGTTGAAAATCCCCTTGAACATCAGGAGGGTGCGGACGGTCTGGTCGGTGTAAAGCTGGCTGCGGCCCCGTCGCCCGTGATGAAACCAGTTGTTCATGGCATCGGCATCAATCCAGAAAGTGAGTGAGCCACGGTTAATCAGAGTGCTGTTGTATTGAGGCCAGTTGGTGATGGGGTGAAGCGACTGGCCCATAATGCGGACTTGAAGGGAATGGTGATGATCAGATCTCCGCGCCCTCAGTGAGTTCCATTCAAACGGCATCGATTTGGGAAACAACGCAGCTCAACACTCAATAGCCCGTCATCTCCAGATAGCCCAGCCCTTGGGCATCTCCCTCCACCGTCACAGCACCCTCCCAGTAATCAAAGCGGCCCGTCATGGCCTGATTGGGCTGGCGTGCACGGATGGTTAGCTTCATATCGGCGGCTTCCAGCTGCCACTCGATGGGGTAGGGCTGGCCCTTGGGGCCGAGCCAGGTCTTGCCCGGGGTGAGGTGGATCTGCTCAGGGTTCAGTAACCGGCTGCTGCCGTCCCGCTCGATCAGTATGCCATAGCGGTTTTCCGGCTCGGCGCGGCCTGCCTTGGTGCGCAGGCGAAACAGCATCAGCTCGCGGCCATCGGCAAGTTGCAGGGAGAACCAGTCCCAGCCCGATTGCCACTGGGCCAATACCGAGCTGCTCCACTCGTGATCAAACCACCCCTGGCCTGTGACGGTGCGGGTCTCTCCCTCCAGGGTCAAGGTGCCGCTAAGTGTCAGGCGCGGGTAGGAGTAGTAGAAGGAGGCGTTGCCCGGGCTCTTCTCGCTGTAACCCTCCCTGCCTTGCAGCACCACCGGCTTGGCGGCGCTCACCTTGAGGTTCAGTTCCCCAATCTTGCTTTGCACCTTGAGGGTGGCGGGAAAGAGCGATTCTCCTTCAGAGGCAAGCCGCCACTCCTTGAGCCAATACTGGCCGCCACTGGCGCCGGCGAGCCCGGGCCCCTGGCGGCTGGTGCGCTCATCCTGGTGGTGAGTGCCACGACCCAGATCCGTGATGGCGAACTGGGCCAGCCAGAGCTGGGGGCTGAGCCAGGGGTTGTCAGATGTGATCTGCTGCTCGATACCCTGCCGAAACAGGGTCCACTGGATGCCGTAGTCGCGCCCCTGCTCGTCTTTCAGGTTGCCGGTGAGATACCACCACTCGGATCTGTAGTCGGGGTGGGCGCCGTGATCGGTGGGCAGGTGGATGGGCTGGCCCGGCAGGGCCTTTTTGAAGTGATCGTTGCCGCCGCCAAGGATGGCGCCCAGATCGTTGGCACTGATCCCGGTGCCATAGAGCGTGCAGAGCACCCCCAGCACCAGCGGCCACTTCCAACTCACTTTCATACCACTCTCCTTGCGGCATACCAGGAGGCGAGCGCCCCGCACACCGGCGCCAGCAAGAGCGCCGTGACGGCGTGCAGGGGGGCGGCCTCGAAGGCGAGGCGCCAGCCAAAGGCGCGGGGGTTGACCACGTCAATCAGCACCCAGGCGAGGCCATAGCCTACCGGCAGGGCCAGCAGCGCGGTGAGCAGCCCCAATCCCGCCCCCTGCCACACCAGCAGCCGGCGGCAGTGGCGGGGGCCTATCCCTAAGCTCTGCAGGGTCTGCAACTCCCCGCGTCGGGCCAGCCCCAGCACCATGAAGGCGGAGCCGATGCCAACGAAGGCGATGCCGAGGATCAGCAACTTCAGCAGCTCGGTCACCACGAAGGTCTGATCGAACACCCTGAGGGCGGCGGCGTGGATGGCAGGGGCGGGTAGCAGGTTGACACTCTCGCCAAGGCGTGCGCGCAGCCGATCGCCGAGGCGCTCGGGGTCGGCGCTGAAGAGGGCGAGGGATTGCACCGCCCCCCCTTCGAAGGCGTGCAGTATCTGCCCCTTGTCGCTGCCGTAATCCTGATAGACCCCGGTGACGGTGAGCCGCCTTGGCCCCCCTTCGCCGGTGACATCCAGGGTCTGGCCCACTTTGACCCCGAGGCGCACAGTGAGCGGTTCGCTCGCCAGCACCTCGTTGGACGTTGCGGGCCAGCGCCCGGCCAGCAGCGGGTAGGCAGCCTTGAGCTCGGGGATAACGTCCATCTGCGCCCACTCTATGGGATGGCCCTGCCAGCGGGCGGGGTGCACCGATCGGCGCGAGGCGGCGCTCACCTGCGGCTCGGCCAGGATGGCGGTCAGGGTCTGCTCGCTCAGGTGACCTCTGCTGCCCGCCACCCCCTTGGGGGCGCTGACATAGAGATCGGCGGCCAGACGCTGGCCGAGCCAGATCTCCACGCTCGAGCGAAAGCTCGACACCATGACCCCGATGCCGATGGCCGCGGCGATGGCAAGTTGCAGCGCCATCACCGCAATGGCGGTGCGATCCAGATGGTATTGGGTCTCGGCCACCCCGAGCCGGATGCTGAGGGGGCCGCGCCCGCGCAGCCGCCCCAGCAGCGCGCGCAGGGCATCGGGTAGCCAGAGCGCCATGGCCAGCAGCCAGCCTCCGGCTACGAAGAGGGCGCCCCCCAGACCGGTCTGCGGCAACAAGAGGCAGAGGGCGCACAGCAGCAGTATGGCGATGGCGAGCAGGCGCCTGCGCCAGGGATAAACCGGCGGGCGGCTGTTGCCCTCGCGAAGCTCCAGGGGGGATTGGCGCAGCAACTGCCACCAGCCGGGGAGGTTGGCGGCCAGGGTGCCAGCCAGGCCTATCAGCAGCGCCTTGATGAGACTTGCGGGGGAGAGGCGCAGCAGGTCGATGGGGTTGGGGCCATAGAGATCCGCCAGCGCCTGGGTGAGCTGCCCCATGAGGGCCAGGGCCAAGAGGCTGCCGAGCAGCAGCCCGAGCAGGGTGCCTATGGTGGCGAGGATGGAGAGCTCCAGGGCCAGCCAGAGGAGCACCCGGCTTGGCGGCATCCCGAGGATGATGAGCTGGGCGAGCTGGGGGCGGCGCACGCTCTGCACGAAGCGCTGGGCGTTGAACACCAGAAACAGCCCCACCGCCATGGCGAGCAGGGAGAGGGCGCTGAGGTTGAGGGCCAGGGCATCCCCGAGCTGGCTGGCATCGAGGGCCGGGCTGATGGGCTCGAGCCAGAGCGGATTATTGGGGAGAGCGGCTTGCAGCGCGGCTTGCAGGGTAGGGGCCTCTGCCTCCGAGAGTTTGAAGACGATGCGATCCAGCCGGCCTTCTTTGCCGAGCAGGGGTTGGGCGAGACCGATGTCGGTCACCAGCAACCGCTCCATGGGGACGGCGCCTGGCTCGAAGGTGCCGGCCAGGGTGAGGGTCAGCGTGCGGGGGCTTTCTCCGTCTGCGCCCAGCACAAAGGGGCGAGACTGCCCCGGCGACCAGCCGAGGCGTTTGGCCTCGGGGGCAGAGAGCCAGACGCTGTCGGCGCGGCTCAGGGTGAAATCGGGCTCGCGCCCCGGCTGCTCGCCAAAGAGCCGGCGCAAGGGGCCCGGGTTGAAGAGATCCATCCCCAGCAACTGGAAGCTGCGGCCCTGCTCGTCCTTGAGCCAGGCGTGCAGCTCTGGCATGGCATCAAGGGCCGGCTGGCTTCGCACCAAGTGCACATAGAGCTGTTCATCCAGACCGCCGCTCGGGGCCAGCCGGTAGTTCGCTTCCCCCGCGAGCTGGCTGCGGGCGGCGACGAAGTTGGTGCGGGCGCTGTGGTTCAAGAGCTCGATGGCCACCACCAGGGTGACCCCCAACATCAGCCCGGCCAGGCTCATCAGGAGCAGCCAGGGGTGGGCGCGATAGAGGCGCAGCAGCGCCTTCAGGGGCAGCATCAGCGACCTCCGTGGCAGAGGTTAGCCATGGTGGCACCCCTTGAGCTCGACCAGTTGCCCCCCTTCCAGGCGCAGCACCCTATCCGCCAGGGCGCCATAGCCCGGGTTGTGGCTCACCAGCAAGAGGCCTGCGCCGGTATCGCGCACCGCCGCCATCATCAGTCCCATCACCTGCTCGGCGTTGTGCTCATCGAGGCTCCCGGTGGGCTCGTCCGCCAGCAGCCACTGGGGCTTGTGAATGAGGGCGCGGGCCAGGGCCACCCGCTGGCGCTGGCCGCCGGAGAGCTGCTCCGGCCAGGCGTGGCGCTTGTGGCTCATCCCAAGGCGATCCAGCAGGGCATCGAGGCGCGCCATGTCGCGGGGCAGGTGGTTTATCTCCAGCGGCAGGCGAAGGTTCTCCTCAACGGTCAGGGTCGGCAGCAGGTTGAAGTCCTGATAGACGATGCCAAAATGCCGGCCCCGCAAGCGGGCCCGCTCGTCCGCTGGCAGAGTGTCGAGCCGGGTCTCCTCCAGCCAGATCTCCCCCTCGTCCGGGGCAATGAGACCCGCGATGAGGTTGAGCAGGGTGGACTTGCCACAGCCGCTCTGCCCCAGCAGCAGACAGGTTTCGCCGGGGGATAGCCGAAGATCCAGCCCCTCAAACAGGGGGAGCGTCTCGCCGCCGCTGGCGAAGCGTTTACTGAGGTTGCGCAGGTTCAGCATGGGATAACCGGTTGATGGCCAATGGCTTTCACAATGTCAGCCACTATGCCAGTTAGTGATCGCGCCTGCAAAAGGGATGAGGATCCTCGCTGGATCCCGCTTGCCAGAGGTGGTTAGAATAGGGGCTTCCATGGGTCACAGGATGAGCAAGGATGTTACACAAGCAAGTCAGTTTTATCGTCGACAGCAAGGGGGCCAAGCAGGCTGCCGTGGTCCCCATCGATATCTACAACGAGCTGATGACCCTGCAAAAGGCGCTCTCCGACAACAAGCCCGGCGAGCGCGAGCTCTACCACTTCAACGGCAAGGGGGCCGAAGCCCATGGTTATCCGGTGGGCAAGCGGCAGAATCCCGGCTTCATGGTGCAGGCGGGCTCCACCGCCAACGGGGAGGATGCCGCCTCCTTGCGCGAGGCGGTGATCGAGCTGCGCCAGGAGCTGCTTGCCAAGGGGGTGCTCATCCCCCGAGCCGAGGGGGGCTTCGTGTTCGGCGCCGATCAGCTGTTCAACAGCCCGAGCCTGGCCGCCAGCCTGGTGGCGGGCAACAACAGAAGCGGGCTGGATGCCTGGCAAAACAGTGCCGGCTACACCCTCAAGCAGTCCGGTTTCGGCAAGAAGACCCCCTGACGTCCCCTGTTCGGGCCGCGCCGCCTGCCCCGAGGCGGGCGGTCCGGCCTCAGGGTCGGGATGGCGGTGACTTCCCGGTTCGCTGCTAGCCTCAATGCCAGACGGTTCTCAAGAGAAGCGCACCCATGTCTGGATCCTCACGCCTTGCCCCCTTGCCCGGGCTCTGCCTGTTCTGCGGCCCTGCCCTGGCCGATGGCGGCCCCCTTTCCCTGACGCACACCGGCGTCGGCCTCTTCGCCCTCGTCATCTTCGTGCTCGCCTATCTCCTGGTGATGGCCGAAGAGTACCTGAAGCTGCGCAAATCCAAGCCGGTGCTGATCGCCGCCGGCATCATCTGGATAGCCATTGGCGTCGTCTATGCGGACGCAGGGCAGAGCCCTCTGGCCCACGAGGGGTTTCGGCAGAACCTGCTGGAATACGGGGAGCTGATGCTGTTCCTGCTGGTGGCCATGACCTACATCAACGCCATGGAGGACAGGTTGCTGTTTGCCGCCCTGCGCGCCCGCCTGGTGCGGGCGGGGCTCAGCCTGCGCACCCTGTTCTGGCTCACGGGATTTCTGGCCTTCTTCATCTCCCCCGTGGTAGACAATCTCACCACGGCGCTCCTGATGTGTACCGTGGTGCTCAATGTGGCCAACGGGGATCGCCGCTTCATCAACCTCGCCTGCATCAACATAGTGGTGGCGGCCAATGCCGGCGGCGCCTTCAGCCCTTTCGGCGACATCACCACCCTGATGGTGTGGCAGGCAGGCAAGGTACCGTTCGGCCAGTTTTTTGCGCTCTTCATCCCCGCTCTGCTCAACTTCCTGATCCCGGCCAGCCTGATGAGTCTGATGGTGCCGCGCCATGCCCCCAGGGTGCTCGATGAGGAGGTGGTGCTCAGGCGCGGGGCCGTCACCATAGTGCTGCTCTTCCTCCTCACCATAGGCACCGCCGTCGCCTGCCATCACTTCCTGCACCTGCCCCCGGTGCTTGGCATGATGACGGGGCTGGGTTATCTGCAATTCTTCGGTTTCTACCTGCGCAAGACGCAGCGTGGCATCCTGGCGCGGGAGCGTGCCCTCTACGAGCGCACCGGCGACCATGCGCGCCTGCTGCGCCTCGGCTCCATAGTGCCGTTCGACGTGTTCAACAAGATTGCCAAGGCGGAGTGGGACACCTTGCTCTTCTTCTACGGGGTGGTGATGTGCGTCGGCGGGCTCGGCTTCATGGGGTATCTGGCGCTGGCATCCCAGTTCCTCTACCAGGGGGATCCGACCCAGGCCAATGTGGTCATCGGCCTGCTCTCCTCCGTCATCGACAACATTCCGGTGATGTTTGCCGTGTTGTCGATGGAGCCGCAGATGAGCACGGGGCAGTGGCTGCTGGTGAGCCTGACCACGGGCGTGGGGGGCAGCCTGCTCTCCATCGGCTCCGCCGCCGGGGTGGCCCTGATGGGCCAGGCCCGTGGCATCTATACCTTCGTCGGCCACCTCAAGTGGTTGCCCGCCATTCTCCTTGGTTATATGGTCAGCATAGGGGCGCATCTGTGGCTCAACAGCGCCCTGTTCTGAGCGCCATGGACATTGCAAAGGAAGGGATGATGGGACAACTGTTCGAGGCGTTCTCGCCGCGCCACGTGGACTTTATCGAGGCGCAGAAGATCTATTTTGTCGGCACGGCGGCGGAGGAGGGCACGGTCAACCTCTCCCCCAAGGGCGGGGATTCGTTGCGCATCCTCGATGCCCATACCCTGGCCTGGCTCAACCTGACCGGCAGCGGCAACGAGTCGGCGGCCCATGTGTTGCAGAACCCGCGCATGACGGTGATGTTCTGCGCCTTCGAGGGGGCGCCCATGATACTGCGGGCCTATGGCCAGGCGCGGGTGCTGCACCGGGGCGACCCGGACTGGGAGGCGGCGCTGGCGCGCTTCCCGGCCAGCGTGGCGGCCCGCCAGATCTTCCTGCTGGGCATTGAACGGGTCCAGACCTCCTGCGGCATGTCGGTGCCCCTGTTTGACTATCAGGGGGACCGGGAGGATCTCGCCAACTGGTCGGCGCGCCAGGGCAAGGAGGGCATAGAGGCCTACTGGCGCAAGAAGAACCAGCTGAGCCTGGATGGGCTGGAGAGCGAGATCCTGGCCCGCAGCGGCTTGGAGGCAGACGCCTGAGGGCCGCGCCCCTGATGCAAAAAGCCCTGTCCGGTGGACAGGGCTTTTTCGTGTCAGGCTAACCTGAGCCGAAGGGATCGTCAGGCCGCCCCGGCACGCTTGCCGGTGAGCAGCCAGTAGCAGAGCGCCGAGCCCAGGCCACAGGCGGCGATGGCCATCGCCATGGGCAGTGGCGACTCGGGGGGATTGAGGTTGACCAGGATGCCGACCACGGCGCCGATGCCAAAGCGCAGTGTGCCCGCGAGCGCCGAGGCGGTGCCTGCCGACTGGGGGAAGTGGCCCATCAGGCCGGTCATGGCGTTGGCCCCCACCAGGCTGATGTGACCGACGAACAGTACCACCGGGATGACGATGCCCCACAGGCCGCCGGTCTGGCTCCAGGCGTTGTAGATGAGCAGGGCCCCGGCGCAGGGCAGCACCATCAGACCGTATTGCAGCATGCGCTCGGCGCCCACCCCCTTGACCAGGCGGCTGTTGACGAAGGTGACCACCATCATCAGCAGGATATTGAGGCCAAACAGCCAGCCGTAATGCTCGGTCGGCACCTTGAAATACTCGATATAGACGTAAGGGGAGGCGCTGATAAAGGCAAACATGCCCGAGCTCGACAGGGCGCCGCACAGCACATAGCCCATGGCGCCGCGGTGGGAGAGCACTCCCCAGTAGTTGCGCAGCACCTGGCCGAGCTTGAGGGGCTGCCTGTGTTCAGGTTTCAGGGTCTCCTGGATCTTCCACTGCATCACCACGCAGATGAGCAGGCTGATGCCCACCAGCAGCCAGAAGATCACCCGCCAGTCGGCATGGGCGCTGATGTAGCCGCCCACCACGGGGGCCACCAGGGGGGCCAGCGTCATCACCAGGATGACGAAGGACATGGCCCGGGAAAACGCATCCTTCTCGAACAGATCTCGCAGCAGGGCATTGACCACCACGGATCCCGCCGCCCCGCCGGCGGCCTGCAGCATGCGCCAGGCCAGCAGCTCCGGCAAGGAATCCGCCAGGGCGCAGCCCACCGAGGCCACGGCGAACATCGTCAGCCCCGCCAGGATCACCGGCTTGCGGCCGAAGCTGTCGGCGAGCGGCCCGTAGAACAGCTGGCCGATGGCGAAGCCGCCGAGGAAGGCGCTGATGGTGAGCTGGGCCCCGTCGATGCTGGTGGCCAAGTCCCGGGCGATGGCCGGAATGGCGGGCAGGTACATGTCCACCGCGAGCGGGGTCAGGCCCGCCAGGGCGCCGAGCAGGATGAACAGGAAGCGGGGAGAGAGGGTTGTGGCTTGGGGCATAGGGTATCCGAGTCGTGGCAGGGCCGGGAAAAGAGGCAAGTGTTGAGTCTATCAGTTTTGGCAGGCTTGAGCAGGTCTATCCTGGCCCGGGCCCTGAGGTCAGATCTGCGAAGGGCTCAGCGCACCGGACGGTATGCTCGGTGGCGGCAGAGGAGCAGGAGCCAGCCCAGCCACCCGAGCAGGGAGAGGGCATTGCCTGCCCGCTCGGGCCAGCGCGTGGTCAGCCTGAGGGTGAGGCTGTGGCTGCCCGCCGGCACCCAGAGCTGCATCAACCCCTGGGGGTTGGCGCTCACCGTCAGCATCAGGTGCTCGTCGAGCCAGGCCTGCCAGCCGGGGTAATCATACTGGTGCAGGACCAGCCGGGTCGGCACGGTCGCCGTCACCGCCAGGGTCAGGGCCCTGGGTTGCCAGCGGTGCAACGTCCAGCTGGCGCCCGGGGGATCGGCGCTCACCGGGGGCTGGAACTCGTCCTTCCAGGCGAGCAGGGTCGGGGCGAACATGCCCCCCGGCACCTGCCTTGGCCTGTACTCCCGGGCGCTGCGCTTGCTGTCGAACTCGAACGTCATGGCCTCCCGGGTGGGGGCCTGGGTGAGGGGGGCGTGACGGACGTAGGCGAGGGTGGTGATCAGGGTCAGCAGGAGTGTTCCCCACCAGAGCCACTGCCAGGGGCGGTGCGTGGGGGTACCCAAGGCCACCACGGCGACCGTGGCCAGGGTGAGGATGAGATTGAGTCGCCAGGGAAACTGCACTCGCTGCAGGGGGGGCAGCAGGCTCCAGAGCGGCTGGCTCACGGGCAGCATCATCAGGAAGGCCCCCACCCCGAGCGCTCCCCAGCACAGGAGCTCGGGGTGGCGCGGCTCGCGGGCGGCGGCCCAGGCGATGAGCAGCAGGGCCAGGGTCAGCAGGCTCTGCCACGCCAGGTGGCCGCGAAAGCGCCAGTCCCCCCAGCCCGAGGGCAAACGGTCGAGGAAGTTGCGCCGAAAGTCGAACATGCCGCCGCGCATCAGCTCCATGGAGATGGCCCCCTGATCCGCCAGGGCGGGCAGCAGCAGGGCGGCCGCCATGCACAGCCCCAGTCCCTGGGCCCCCAGAGCTATCCAGCAGGGGTGCAGATCCCGTACACGCCAGGAGAGCCAGAGGGCGCGCACGCTGACCAACCCCATCATCAGCAGCAGGCTGGGCAGGTGGGAGAAGGCCAGCAGCGCCAGACCCAGGATCAGCAGGGGCAGGCCCTGGCGCAGGCCGCGATGGGCGAGATCCTGGCCAAGCAGGATCAGCGGCGCCCAGGCGAAGGCCCAGAACTCCGCCAGGGCGAAGCGGGCATAGAGATCCATGGCCAGGTGATAGGGCAGGATCAGGTAGAGCAGGCTGACCGCCAGGGCCCGGCCCGGGGGCGTGGTGGCGCGCAGCCACAGATAGGCGAACGTGCCGGAGAGCAGCAGCGCCAGGGTGGCGCTGCCGAGCAGGGGGTAGATGGCTTGCTGGGCGGGGGCACCGGGGCCGGCAAAGAGGGCGCTGACGTAGTAGGGGAGCGGGGGGTAGAAGAAGAAGGTGGGGCTGCCAAAGCCGCCGTTCATGGCCATCAGCCAGCGGGGATAGAGCTCCCCCTGCCACAGCTGGCGGGCAAAATAGTGGCCCGAGAGCAGGTGGTGGAACAGATCGTGCCCCTGAGTGCCCCCCTGCAGCCAGACAGGCAGCACCAGGAGCGCACTGGCCAGTGCCAGGATCAGGGGCACCAGTGCCCACTCCTTGCCTCCCTTCATGCATCCTCTCCCTGCCACGCCCATGCGCAGTGAGTGTAGACGAGTCAGCTGACGCAGCGACGCGTTTGGGCCAGAGCCTTGAGCCTGTCAGCGCGGTATGGCGAGCCAGAGGCCGGGTTCGGCGCCAAAGCGGGGGGCAAACCAGTGCGTCTGGTGGGGGAGCGGCATCTCGTTCTGCGCTATGGGGCGGCGACTGAGGCGGCAGGCCCCCTGGGTGAGCGCAAGGGCGGCATCCCCCTGATACCAGCCGTCGGTGACGGGTAATGCCGTGGTTTCCCTAAGCAGCCGTACTCCCCACTGAGTCACCAGGGCCGGGCAGGTTCGCTCTGCCAGCCTGGCGGCCTGCACCATGGCGGGCGGGGCTGGCGCGGTGAGTGTGGTGCAGAGCAGCAACAGGGCTCCCAGCATGGCAGGGCGCTCGCCCCATTGAGGCAGCCTGCCCGCCAGCAGCACTATGCCGAGCAGGGTAATGGGCGCCAGGTGGCGAGGATTGTCCGGGTTCTGGCCAAACAGGGTCCAGAGCAGCAGGGCGAGCCTGTAGAGCGACCAGAGCGGGGAGAGGGCGGCGGTCTGGCCCTTTAGCCGCTGCCAGACTGGCAGCAGGAGCAAGGCCCCCATCATCAAGGGCCAGAGCGGGGTCAATTGATCGCTGAAGGTGCGGGCCCAGTTCAGCAGCCGGTCGCCATGAGCCGAGGCCGTGTTGCCCCAGAGGGTGAAATGACCGTCGGTAAAGCGCCGCCCCTCGGCAAAATAGGCCCAGCCATCGGCCTGCCAGACAAACAGCAGGCAGGCTAGCCCCACCAGCGCGATGGAGAGCAGAAACTTAAGGCGCTCACCCTTGTGCGCCATCCCCAGCCAAAGGGGCAGCAGCGCCAGCACAAAATAGGATGGGCGCAGCGACAGCATGAGGCCCAGCAGCAGACCCGCCAGCGCAATTCTGCGCTGTTGTAAGGCCAAGAGCGCCCCGAGCCAGGCGGCGAGCGCGGGCCCGTCCGAGAGGCCGGAGAGCGCCAGCGTCGGGGTGAGCGGCAGGGCCAGCACCAGCAGCCAGACCGGCGCAAAGAGACCCGGGCGTTGCCACAGCCTGGCCGCAAGCCCAGCGGCGAGTGGTGCGATCAGCGCCGTGCCGAGCAGGCTCGCCCACTGCACTGCGGCGGCGGGATCGTCCACCGCCAGGTTGATCAACCGTGCCAGCCAGATAAAGGCGGGGTAGCCCGGAAAGTGGGGGGAGAACTCCAGCACGCTGAAGCGCACCACCCCATGGGCGAAATTGAGGGCATCGTCGGAATCCAGCGCCACCGGGAAGGTCAGCAGCCAGCCAAGCCAGACCCCTTGCAGCAGGATCAGCAGCCAAATGGTGGTTGAGCAGGAGGAAGCCCAACGCAGAGACCTTGCCTTCCCCCTCATCCCCATCCCTTCTCTCGCAAGGGGAGAAGGGGGCAAACCGGCGTCCGGGTGCATCTAGCGGCAGGCCGTGCGTAAGGTGGGTAGAGCGAAGCGAAACCCACCGTTTGTCACAGCGAGTTGGCGCAATGAGTGGCTGGTGGCCATCAAAGCGGCGCCAGCACGGCCATCAGCGCTTTTTCTGCATCGCTAAAGGCGGCGGCATCGGCGGGCTTGGCGCCTACCCCGAATACCCCCGGGTTGCCGATGGCGTCGAGCACCCTGGCCAGCGCCTGTTCGGCCGCCTTGCGATCCCCCTCATTCAGGGAGGGGAGGATCAAGTCGAGGAAGCGCTTGCTCTTGACCACCAGCACCTTGGCGGTCTGGTAGTCGCCAAGGTTCTGGCTGGCCCCCTCGAGACGGCGTTCGATCTCCGCCTTGTAGGCCCGGTTGAGCAGGGCCGCGGTAGCGGCGGCGTCTTTGGCCTTGATAGCGGCCGCGAGCGGTGCTTGCAACTCGACCTTGTGATGCTGCTCCAGATAGGCGAGCTCGTCGGCAATCTCGCTCAAGGTGGCGCTGGCATCCTTGCCGTCAGTGGCGGCGCCAAGCAGCGCCTCACGGGCGTCGATCAGCGGCTCCTTGCCGGCGGCGGCGTAGGAGTAAGCCTGCGCCTGGCCGCTCAGCGTCAGCAGCAGGGTGAGGGCAAGTAAACCCGGGCGGATGGTCATCCTGTTCTCCTTACTTATGCCAAAGGTTATGTCAATGGCGCGGCCCTCAGGCCACGCTCTGGGTTTTGATCACGGTGTTTTCGTTGCGATGATTGAAGGTGTTGCGGCGTCTGTCTACTTGTTGGGCACCGACAATGCTTCTCAGGCCACGCTCTGGGTTTCAATCACGGTATTTTCATTGCGATGATTGAAGATGGCGTGGCGTCTGTCCACCCCGTCGATCACCATGTCGGCGGCCATCATCCCCATCTCCATGGCGGTGTCGGTGAAGATGTAGCGGAATGTCCCCTGACGGCCGGTCATGATGAGGTTGGTGATGGGCATCAGCGCCTTGATGGCTTCGTTGCGGCGGGCCTGATAGCCGAGATCCATCAGCGGATAGGCGTACTCGCTGCGCGCCTCGAAGGTCTCATCGCCAAGCTTGGCGGTATCGACGCCGAGGCTCGCGAGATCAGCGGTGACCCGGCCGCGCAGATCGGCCAGCGGTGCCTGCCAGGTGGCATCCCCCGGGTTGCAGGGGATCTCCAGCATCACCGAAGTCTGGCCTTGGGGTGCCATAAAGGGGCTGCGCCGGCGCGGCTCCTGCAGGCGGGTGGCCAGAATATGGGGGTCGGAGAGGTACTGCCAGGTGTTGTCCGACAGGTTCTCCTGCTTGAGCGGCATATTGACGAAGCGAAGCGACCGGTAGTGCAGATCGCACGGCAAGCCGAGATGCTGGCAGGTGAGCGGCAGCGGCAGGGTGGAGATCACCTGATCAAAGCGCTCGCTCTGCTCAACGTCATCTTGTTTCCAATACACCCGTTCGATGCGGCCATCGGCCTGCTCAAGGCGGGTGATGGTGGCGCCTGTTTTGAGCTCAACCCCCTCGGCAACCAGCCGCTCCCCCAGAGTTGTGAAGATCTGGCCAAAGCCATATTTGGGGTAGCGATATTTGCGGGCATAGGTGCGCACCGAGAGGTTGCCGTTTCGCCTTGGCAGCAGGCGGCGCGCCACGTCTTTAAGGTCAATCAGGCTGATGCGCTGGCCGGCCCAGTCGGCGGAGAGCTTGTCCGGGTTGATGCCCCACAGTTTGCCGGTGTAGCCCTCGAAAAACTGACGGTAGAGGGTGCGACCGAAGTGGCTCTGGATCCACTCGGCAAAGCTCGCCTTGGCGAAATCGTCCGGCTTCTTGCTAAAGGGCAACAGCAACAAGTCTTTCACCGCACCGGCCATCAGGGTGAGCGGCGCTGTCTTGAGCAGGTTGGTCAGATTGAGGGGGTAGTCATAGGTGCGCCCGCCAAAGCGGATCACGCTCTTGCGCTCGGCGTGGAGCAGGTCGTCCCCCATCAGCTCGTCGATAAAGGCGAGCAGCTCTGGGTTCTTGGTGATGAAGCGGTGGCCGCCGTAGTCGAAGCGATAGTCGCCGTCGCGCCCTTTGAAGGTCTGGGTGGCGCACATGCCGCCCACGACCGGCTCCTGCTCGAACAGGGTGACCGCAAAACCGGCCTGGCAGAGGCGCCAGGCGGCCATCAGCCCTGCGGGACCGGCACCCAGCACCGCAATGCTTTTCTTGTTGTTGTCGCTCATGACTGTCTATCCGAAAAATCTGGCAAAGGAAGAGGCTTAAAAAGCGGCCCCTTGGCCGCTTTTGAGGGAACTGCGCAACGCGCGATCAGCCTTGGGCCCTGGGTTGATAGCTGCGATGCCAGAGGGTGACGAAGATGGCCAGGTAGGCGGCCCAGGTCAGCAGCTGCAGGCCGGCCGGCGAGGCATTGTAGCCAAACAGGGCGCGCAGGAAGGTACCGAAGACCCCCCGATCGTCGAGAACCTGGCTGATGTTGAACACGGGCGTGGTCCAGAAGGTGATGACGTCTGCCGCCTGCAACATGTTGACCGCAGAGGAGAGCAGGCCAGCGGCGATGATGATGATGAGCAGGCCGGTCCAGCGGAAGAAGGGGGCCAGCGCCACCTTGCGGGTGGAGCGCAGCAGCCCCCACACCAACGCCACCGAGACCAGCAATCCGCCCAAGGCGCCGATGAGCCCCTCATGCAGATCCACCCCCTGCCCTGAGTAGATCAGGGCCGAGAAGAACAGCACGGTTTCAAACCCTTCGCGCATCACGGCGAGGAAGGCAAGCAGCACCAGGCCAAAGAGGTTGCCGCCATCGATGGCAGCATCGATGCGTGCCGTCATGGCCCCCACCTGGGATTTGGCCTGCTTCTGCATCCAGATCGCCATGTAGGTGAGCACCAGGGTGGCGAAGAGCAGGATCCCCGCCATCAGCAGGTGGTTGTAGCGCTCGCTCTCGAACTGGCTCACCACCACCTGGAACAGGAAGGCGACCACGAGGGAGGCGACGAGGCCCAGCCCCACCCCCAGATAGATGAGCTTGTTGTAGCGGCTCGCCCCCAGCTTGGCGAGGTAGGAGAGGCAGATGCCGACCAGCAGGAAGGCTTCCAGCCCCTCGCGCAGGGTAATGAGAAAACTTGCAAACATCAGGATTGAGGCTCCGTGTCGGGCGTAACGGGGAGGGGCTGCAAGGTGAGTCGCAGCCGATTGAGCATTACTATGGGTGGCGCCGGCAAGCTCGGCTCGGCGGCGCGCACCGCATCACTGACCCACTTGGGGTAGGTGCGGAAATTGAGTCTGATATCGGCCTTGAAGGGCCCTTGGGCATCCGCCGGCAGCGGCCAGGCTTCATCGCGCCAGCCATCGGCCGGAATGCGAGTATCTTCAAGGAGCTTGGCGTAGCGCCAGAACTTGAGTCCCACCGGCTTGCCCTCGGCATCGCCGAACACCTTCCTGAACAGGCGCGCATCCTCGGGCACGGCACCGTTCACCGGCTGGCCGCTGGTGAGCACGATGTTTCCGTTGGCGTCGGTGACGGTCAGCTCCAGCCAGATCTCGCGAAAATCGGCCACCCCGGTGGGGAAGGCGTGGCCGGCGCCGACGTTGGTAACCCGCACCACCAGCTGGCGGTTATCGACAGTCCCATCAATGCGGGCGGAGAGAGTGGCGCTGGCGCGCAGCAGTGCCAGGCTCTCCTGCTCGAGGGCCGGGTTCCTCAGCCCCACCAGCTGGTGCTGGGCGCCGGTGAAGTTGTGGCGATAGAGCCGTTCCTTCACCGGGCCGTTTTCGGTGGATTGGCCCGCTACCGGTGCGCCGCCGTTGCCGGGCTCCGGGTTCATGTGGCAGTCGATGCAGGTGCGCCGCTTGGCGAGATCCTCGGCCTTGGCGAAGCTGGAGTTCTCCCACTCATCCCAGGTGTTGACGATGTTGGCGCCGGTGCCTGGGGCAAACTCGTTGTGGCACGACTTGCACAGGGCCGCATCCCGGTAGAAATCCTTCTGGTAGGAGGCCTTGTGCATGGCGGGGCGGGCGTTGATCTGCCGCTCGGCCAGCCAGTGCTGAAGGCTGCCCCCCGGGGCATCCTCGAACACATAACTCTCCCTGTCTTTCAGGTTCACCGTGAAGGCACTGTTGCCGCCAGCATCCTCGAGTTTGGTGATGCGATGGCACAGCACGCAGCCGGTGCCTTCCTCGACAACCGGTTCACCTGCCTTGTGGGCCGCAACCAGCGAGGCGCCGCCCTGCTCAAACATGTGGGAACCCTTGGGCAGATCCTGCTGGCCGTTCAGCACCTGCTGGGGCATGTGGCAGCCCTGACACCACTGGCCGAACGCTTCCCCTTCGGTCTCGCGGGCCAGCGCCTGCACCACCTTGTAGTAGGGGTGGGAGTTGCCCATCAGCCGGTGGTTGCTCTCGCTCCAGTCCTTGAAGGCCTGTTGGTGGCAGTTCTGGCAGGAGGCGGAGTTGAGCCACTCTTTCGGGTGAGTGGTCGGCGCCTTGGCGGGATCTGTGCGCGGGGCATCGAGTCGCAGCCAGTTGGCAAGATAGGGGAGGTTGCCGTCCGCCGTCACGAAGGCGTGCAGATCCTCCATCATCGCCTGCACCTCGGGTTGGGGCTTGGCGGGATCCACCACTGCCGCGCCATCTCGGGTGTCGTGGCCCATGCCGCCCTGGGTTTGCTGAGTCATGCGCAGGTATTCGCCGACAAAGTCCCCCGCCACCATGTTGGCGAGGTTGGCGTGGCCGTTGATGGCGTTGTCGCCGCTCTTCTGGCGATGGGCCGCCATCAGGTGGCGGTTGGTGAAGTTGAAGCCGTCCAGATGGCAGGAGTTGCAGCTCATCCAGTTGTCCCCGGCCATGGGGAAGCGGCTGTTGGCGGCGGTATTACCCAGGTTGAACAACCGCTCGCCGCGCTTGAGAGGCTCGGGGCGGGGATCCGTCTCCACCAGTTTGGCGAAGTGGGGCACATCCACGGTGACCCGGGCGAAGGGGCCGCTGCCGCCGGTACTGAGGCGGGTGAGATCCTGCCCCATGGCGTTGTGCACCAGGATATGGTCGCCGTCTACAAACAAGTCCCGCGGATTCTGGCCCGGCAGGTGGCGCAGCAGCTGGGTCGCCTTGGCACCCCCCTGGAACTTCTTGCGGCGGTGGCGGTTGCCGTTCTGCTTGCCGCTGCGCGAGAGGTCGAACACCAGCAAGTCCTCGGAGCCCGCCAGGGTCAGATAGACACGCTTGCCGTCGGCGGCGAAGCGCGCCGCGAACGGGTTGGAAACGATCTGGCTGCGGTTGCCGACGTTTGGCAGGTTGATCTGCAAGAAGAGCTGCTTTCTTTCATCTACCCGCTCTTTCTCCTCATCGAGATCGATGATGGAGACCGCCGGAAAGACGGTGCTCTGAAACTGGAAGGGGTGATCAAAACTCCACAGCACATGGGGCAGCCAGGCTTCGCTGCCATCGGGGGAGAGGGCGATGCCATCGAGCAGGCGCGGCAAGCCCTGGGAGTCGCTTGGTGTGGCGCTGTGGGTCTCGGCCAGGGTGATGAGGCTGGGTTTGGGCAGGGTCGCGCCTTTGGCGCCCTTCTCAAGCCTGGCGAGATCATAGATGGCGAGCTGGCCCGTCATGGCGTGGGTGAGCAGCAGGTGATCGTCGTCCGTCAGGGCCAGCCCGCGCGGGGTCTCGGCAGTTTCTGCATCCAGCTGGAGCTTGCCCGAGCTGTCGTAGGCGTGCAGGCGAGCTGATTCGAACAGCGTGACCCAGAACCAGCGCCGCTTGGGATCGAAGATGACCCCATAGGGTCTATGGCCGGTGGGGATCGCCTTTTCCAGGTCGAGATCTTCGTCCAGCAGCAGCAGGCGATCGCCGCTGTAGTCGGTGACCAGCAGGGTGCCGTCATCGGCACGGGCCAGCTGGCGCAGATCCCCCCCCAGTTGCGCCTCTTTTATTCCCTTGCCGCTGTCTCGCTCGAGCAGGGTGACCGAGCCGGCGCCCTGGTTGGCCACCAGCAGGCGAGGGGCGTCGCCCTCGTCATAGGCTAGCATGGCCGTGCCCATCTCCTGGGCGCTGGCAAGGGGGCTACCCAGCAGCATGGAGAGGGCGAGTAGGCAGGAGAAGAGCAGCTTCAGCATAGGATCAGGCACGCCATTTCAAGATGGTCCAGCGCCAGGCGTGGCGTAGCACCAGGGGCGTCAACGCTAGCGCGCTCAGCCAGTGGGCCCAGCTGGCGAGGTTGCCCAGGCTGTCCCCCGGGGTGCCGTGCAGCACCAGCAACAGGCCGCTGGCGAGACAAACCAGCAGCAAGGCTTCGATGATGCGGCCCGTGGTGCGCAGAAAGGGTTTGCGGCTCTTGTTCAGCAGGCTGCGATGGGAGAGCCAGAAGGCGCCAAACAGCAGGGGAAACAGGGAGAGGGAGAGCATCACATGGAGAAACAGGTTCCAGCGTGCCAGGGACCAGACCGGGGTCAGTGGCTCCCACAGCAGCAGGCCGGAGAAGAACATCAGGTAGAGGGAGCCCTCGGCGGCCTGATGGTGATAGGCCAGCCATTGCCAGAGGTGTCGCGGTGAGAGGGAAAGGCTTGTCATAGGTGCTCCAGCACCCGGGCGGTTCGGCCCGGGGCGAGCAAGTTTACAATGGGGTAAGGGTAATGAAAAGAGTTATCAATTCGGCTGTTGATGAATAGATCCTGAATGAAATCAGGGCTGGGTCACTTGTGATCAGCCAGCCGCTCCGTGATGGCGTAGATGAGTGCGGCGGTGGAGAAGGCGAGGAAGACGATGACAGACCACTTCATCTCTGTCTCGTTGCCGATGCCATCGTCCAGGAAGGCCTTGAGCACCTCGATCCCGGCTATGGTCACCAGGGAGTTGATGACGATGAGTTTGAGGGAGGCGAAGTTGATCTTGCTGAGCCAGTTGTCCCCCAGGGCCGCCCGCTGCTCCGGGGTCTTGATGAACTGCACATAGCCGCAGATGGCCACCAGGATCAGCATCTGGGCCACCAGCACGAAGTCCACCAGGGTGAGCACCCCGGTGATGAGATCCAGATAGTGGATCTCGATGATGTCGCGGCTCAGCACATAGAGCTGCATGGCGAACTTCACCATCAAGAGGGCGACGCAAACCAGGATGCAGACATAGAAGGGGAACATCATCAGCCGGCTGCCGTTGAGCATTAAGTTGAAGCGGCGCATGGGGACTCCATTGAGAGGGAAGCGATTGGCAGCAAGAATATCTGGAAAGAGGGGGGCGGGAAAGCGCCATGGCGCTCCCCGCCCGTTCAGAGGGGGAAGGGGGGCAGATCTCGAAACAGCCGCTGCAGCCCCTCGCCCCAGGCCTTGCGCAGGGCCTGGAAGTGGGGATTCTGCTCTGTGATGCGGTGCAGCTGTGCCGCCGAGAAGCTCCCTTCGGAATAGACGAGCGCATCCAGGGGCAAGCCCACCGAGAGGTTGCTGCGCAGGGTCGAGTCGATGGAGATGAGGGCGCACTGCAGGGCGGTCT
>RCUP01000612.1_pt1 | contig 25641 bp, 22 predicted proteins | sample 2166341 | NCBI WGS metagenome assembly RCUP01 (sample SAMN09932325, study PRJNA488358) | compost metagenome | isolation source: compost soil in succinonitrile-enriched | place: Germany: Experimental Botanical Garden | reverse complement strand
TGTGAATTTGAACAAAGAAACTGTAATAAAACAATTGGAGCAAGTAGGATTAGGCGCTTATGGGAAAGCCATTGCAAACGTCGAATCGAACGGATGGGCCTGCTTGAAGGCGGTGGACGGCTTCCCAGATGCCGTGCAAGAGGCCGTTCGGTTGAACGAGCCGTCGGTGGTTGCACGTCATCTGCTGGATACGACAAGACCTTTAATTGCTGCAGACCGCTCTGCAAATTTTGAATATCTCGCCATGCTACGAGTTTAATCTCCTCATTCTGATCCGGCTCCTCCACGTCAACGTCTTGAAGGAGTTGATACATTGTCCTCCGACTCCTCACCTACCGTCTAGTTCTCAATGAATAAACCAAATGGTCAATAAACAATCTCTATCGAAGTCGGAATCGGCCGTAGTTAGACGGCTTAGGACACATCGATCGAATTCCTATATCGACATATAAAACAATCCTATAATGGGATTTATTGACGAATGGGAGGCGCGATGATAGATTATGTTCAACTTAATGTCGACTATCCAGATGCGGATTAACGAAATTAGGGAAATGAACCCATAGTTGAGGAGGCTGGTCATGAGCAAGAAGCATATCGTGGAATGGATTGAACAAAATCAAGCAAGCTTCGACCATCTGGCCGATCAAATCTGGGCACATCCTGAGCTCGCGTACGAAGAGCGGTTCGCATCCGAAGCACAAATCGAAGTGCTGCAGGATGCAGGATTTCGCATCACTAGGGAGGTAGGAGGCATTCGAACAGCGTTCATTGCTGAAAACGGTAGCGGAACCCCAGTAATCGGAATCATTGGTGAATTCGACGCCTTGCCAGGGTTATCGCAACGCGTAGGGGTCACGCCTGAGCCAATCGTACACAATGGAGCTGGGCATGGCTGTGGTCATAATCTGCTTGGAACTGCAGGTGTAGAGGCAGCGATCGCGATTATGGATCGACTGCTAACAGAAGGGCTATCTGGTACAGTGCGTTATTACGGATGCCCCGCTGAGGAGGTGCTGTCAGGTAAGACGTTTATGGCCCGTGATGGGGTGTTCGATGATCTGGACGCAGCTCTTACTTGGCATCCTGGTTCCTCCAATCTAGCTGTATCTGCCGGCACATCAGCGCTAACTTCTATTGAGCTCCATTTCCATGGCCGTGCTGCACACGCAGGAGCTGCTCCTCATCTGGGCAGAAGCGCACTTGATGCAGTAGAGCTTATGAATGTGGGTGCGAATTACTTGCGGGAACATGTGCCTGACGGTTCCCGTATTCATTACACCATTACAGATGGAGGGATCGTACCGAATATCGTACCGGACCACGCAAGCGTGTGGTACTTTCTACGGGGCGCGAATCGCGAGCATGTGGACGGCCTGCTTGAGCGTCTTCTTAATATTGCACGCGGTGCCGCGCTAATGACGGAAACAACTGTCAAATGGGAGATTAAGGCTGGCGCCTACGATTTCAAGCCGAATGAGACGCTGAATGATCTGCTCGTGCAGCAGTGGGAGGAAGCAGGACCGCTTGTTTTTACAGATGAGGAGTTGGAATGGGCGGTTTCGCTAACGGACAGCTTGGATTCTGCTGCGCTGCGCCAAGCTAGGCTTCAACAGGAACGGCTGGGGCTTGGAGAGGAAGGAATTCTTCCAACCGGCTTCGCAACATGGAAGCCCGTTGGTGTTACGCTAGGAGGCTCGACCGATCTGGGAGATGTGTCCTGGATTACGCCTGTCGGTACCATTACAACAACATGCGCTCCGGTTGGCGTACAGGTACATACTTGGCAAGCAACGGCATCCTTCGGCTCCTCCATTGGCCGCAAAGGCATGCAGTATGCTGCAAAGCTAATAGCACTCGCTGCTTATGAACTGATTACGAACGAAGAATCATTGTCACGAGCTAAGGAGGAATTCCGCCAGGCGACGCTCCATCACAAATATGTGCCTGCGATTCCGTCGGATGTTCTGCCGCCGATCACCCACTCGGAACGAGTCGAGGTCAGTCGATGACGGCGCCGCTGCTGGAGATCGATCGACTGTCAATCGGTTTCAAAACGGATAACGGGCAAGCTGTAACTGTCGTAGAGAACTTGTCTCTGACAGCAACCGAAGGGGAGACAATCTGCATTGTCGGCGAATCGGGCAGTGGCAAGAGTGTAGCATCACAATCCATTATGCGGCTGCTAGGTGAGAATGGTTTTATACAGCAAGGCGAGATCCGATTCAAGGGCGACAATCTGTTGAATAAGTCCGAGAAGGAGCTGCGGCGTATTCGCGGCAAGGACATCGCGATCATCTTTCAAGAGCCGATGACTGCACTGAATCCGGTGTTCACGGTTGGTCATCAATTGCTGGAAGCGATTAAGCTGCATTCGAAACGGAAAGGCAGAGAGGCCAAGGAATATGCGATTGACCTCCTGCGACGGGTAGGCATATCAAGGCCGGAGTCCATCATGAATGGTTACCCGCATACGTTGTCGGGCGGTATGCAACAGCGTGCCGTCATCGCAATGGCGATTGCAAGCAAGCCCCAGCTGCTAATCGCGGATGAGCCAACGACAGCATTGGATGTGACGGTGCAGGCACAAATCTTGCAGCTGCTGAAGAGGTTGCAGGAGGGGAGCGGAACGACAATTGTGCTCATTACCCATGACCTTGGCGTGGTCGCCGAGATGGCGGATAAGGTTGTCGTTATGTATGCCGGTCAGATCGTGGAGCAGGCAGATGCTGAATCATTGTTCGATCGTCCGCTGCATCCCTACACACAAGGATTAATGCATGCGATCCCATCGCTTCAAAAAGATGCAGGAGCGAACGATGAGCGGCTTCTATCCATTCCAGGAACGGTACCCGCGCTGAATCGTCTGCCGCAGGGTTGTCGGTTCCATACGCGATGTGCTTACACGCAAGACTGTTGCAAACAAAGCGCGCCTCCGCTTGCCGCTGCTGGCGAGAATCGGCTTGTACGCTGTTGGCTCGTAGTGCCGCCGACTGGCATCGAACAGAACGCGACAGCAGGGGGCAATGCCATATGACAACCGAAGTTGTAAACCGAGAATCTGCGCAAGCCGCTCATCCCGCACTTCCGATTGCACGGCTGGACAATGTAAGGACGTATTACCCGATTCGAAGAGGTGTGTTCAGCCGGACAGCTGGATACGTTAGAGCGGTAGATGGCGTAACGTTAAACATTTATCCTGGCGAAACGCTTGGCCTGGTAGGTGAGTCAGGCTGTGGCAAATCGTCGATTGGCCGCACGCTTCTCCGTCTAGAGGATGTGCATGAGGGCCGCATCTGGTTCGAACAAGAGGAGATCACGCATTTCTCTGACCGCCGGATGAAGCCGTTAAGAACGCAAATGCAATTGATATTTCAAGACCCCTATGCTTCCTTGAATCCTCGACAGCGAGTAGGAGAGCTGCTTGCAGAGCCGCTTCGAGCACACAGACTCTCCGTCAAAGCTGAAATTGCGGCAGAGGTCGATCGTTTGCTGGAGCTTGTCGGCTTGCCCCGATCGAGCAAAGATCGGTTCCCGCACGAATTCTCAGGCGGCCAGCGGCAGCGAATTGGTATCGCTCGTGCGCTATCGGTTCAGCCGAAGCTTATTGTATGCGATGAGCCCGTCTCGGCCCTCGATGTGTCGATACAAGCCCAGATTCTAAATCTGTTGCAGGACCTTCAGAAGGAGCTTGGTTTAACGTATCTGTTCATTGCACACGGACTCGGAGCGGTCAAGTACATAAGCACGCGAATAGCGGTTATGTACCTTGGACAGATCGTTGAGCTCGGCGAAAAGAATCGTCTATTCGACTCACCGAGACATCCGTATACGAAGCTGCTGCTGGATGCAAACCCCGTCTCTCATCCACGTTTGCGTGTGCGAGAGAAGGTGGTGCTTGAGGGTGAGGCGCCGAATCCGGCAAGTCCCCCTAGAGGCTGCCGCTTCCATACACGTTGTCCCTACGCACAGGCGAAGTGTCGTGAGCAGGAGCCACAGCTAGACGGTAGTTTCCATGCTGCAGCTTGCCATTATCCGCTCTGGTAATGATGGAGCGATAAGAAAGGAGGATTGCGAATAACGCATGCTGTTCTACTTAACTCGAAGACTACTCATCTCATTTCCGGTGCTGCTAGGCATTACGGTTATCAGCTTTATCATCATGAAGCTCGCGCCCGGTAATCCCGTCGATATGCTGATCGATCCGAATACGCCACCTGAACTGCTGGATGCGAAGAGAGAGATGCTTGGCCTGAACAGTTCCTTCACCGTCCAATATTGGCATTGGCTGAAAGGGCTGTTGCATGGACAGCTTGGCTATTCCTTCAGCTCATACGCTCCCGTTGCGGGCATGATTGGTCAGCGAATCGGACCTACGCTGCTGCTTGCCCTTACGGCATTGCTAACAGGGCTGCTTATTGCGATCCCGCTCGGTATTGCAAGTGCGGTGCGGCACAATAAAGCATTCGACCATACGATGACTGGCCTGGCATTCATCGGTTTATCGATACCACCATTTTTCCTGGGTCTAAGCTTGATCTATGTGTTCGCATTGAAGCTACATTGGCTGCCGACAGGAGGGATGAGCACGCTCGGCAGAGGGGGCGGCTTCAGCGATACACTACGGCATCTGATTCTACCGGCCACTGTACTTGCTATCGGCATCGTCGGGAAAAAGATCCGTTATATACGTGCAAGCATGCTGGATGTGCTTAGTCAGGAATATTTGCGAACTGCAAGAGCGAAGGGTGTCAAGGAATCGATGGTGGTCTACAAGCATGCGCTGCGTAATGCACTGCTGCCGATTCTCACTGTATTCGGAACCGAAATTCCTGTTCTGTTGGGAGGAAGCATTCTAGTCGAGCAGATCTTCCAATGGCCAGGTATTGGTCAGTTGACTATGCAATCGATTCTATCGCGTGATTATCCGACTTTAATGGCGCTTAATCTCGTCGCTGCGATCGTTGTCATGACCTCTAATCTCATAACCGACATTCTCTATTCGTTCGCTGATCCGCGAATCCAATACAGATGAGGAAGGTGCTTATGCGCGTAAATGAACTGGAACCACAGGATGCTGTATTCGTGCCTGCCGATTCGTTACCTGCAGCAAATGCGCATCAGCAGCAGGATACGAAAAGGGAATGGGATACGAATGAGTTGGAATCGATACCAACTGCTGGATTGTTCCGACAGGTTGCAGGCCGGTTCATGAAACATCGGCTTGCCGTATTTGGTCTGGTTGTTACGTTTCTTTTGTTGATAACCGGTATGCTCGCACCACTATTAACGCCGCATTCACCGTATGCGGTAACAACGTCTTTCTCCGCTGCGCCATCCGGCGATCATTGGCTCGGCACGGACCAAGTGGGTCGAGATGTACTGAGCCGTCTGATCACTGCCGCTCGCGTCTCATTGATCGTTGGTTTCTCGACTGTCGGCCTATATGTTGTGTTCGGCACATTAGTCGGACTTATATCGGCCTATGTCGGCGGTTGGCTGGATATGATCGTCATGCGGGTAACGGATATGTTCATGGCTTTCCCGTTCCTGATGGTCATTCTGGTCGTCGTGAGTGCGCTCGGTGCTAGCCTGAAGACCATTATCGTTGTCTTGGCGCTGTTCTCTTGGCCTGCGGTTGCAAGACTCGTCAGAAGCAGTGTCCTATCTCTGAAGGAGCTTGATTATATTAAAGCTGGCCGGGCGCTGGGCTACAGTGCACCGCGCATTTGGTTCCGGCACCTGCTTCCGAACGCAATTGGTCCGATTATCGTCAACGCAACGTTCGGCATCGCAAGTGCGATTATGAGCGAAGCGGGTCTCAGTTTTCTCGGCATGGGTGTTCAGCCGCCAACAGCCAGCTGGGGCAATATGCTAAGTGACGCGCAATCGCTAACGGTATTGACCGACCAGCCTTGGCTGTGGGTTCCCGCAGGAACGATGCTATTAATTACAGTGCTGGCAATTAACTTCGTTGGTGACGGACTCCGTGATGCGCTCGATCCGAAGCGTTGATTTTGTTAAAAAGGTAGTCTCGCAACCGCTTCTCATCCTAATTAATCCAGGGAGGAATTCCATTTGAAATCATCGTTGCGGTTCATTACATTCACGCTACTTGCTGTACTGCTAGTGCTCTTGTCGGCTTGTGGCAGCGATAACGACAAAGAGACAACTTCAGCTCAGAGTTCCAGCACAGATTCAACGAAGGCTGCTGACACTGCGGCATCTGTGAAAGAGAAAGTTGTTACGATCGGCATCGTGAACTCTCCGCCAACCCTTAACCAAATCAACGACCAAGGGGATTCTGCAACTCGGACGGTGCTGGCACTTATTAACGACTCACTTCTCGATATCAATACGTCGTTCAAGTTTCTGCCGAAGCTTGCCGATTCTGTAGAGACGACAGACAATCGGAACTATGTTGTAAAGCTGAATCCGAATGCCAAGTGGAATGACGGCCAGCCGTTCACGACTGCCGATGTACGTTTCACGCTCCTTACGGCACTTAATCCAAAGGTAGAGAGCTCGTTCCGTCTGAGCTTCATCGATGGGACGAACGACGCTGGCAAGCTGGAAGAGGGTCAGACAGAGCTGTCTGGTCTTAAAATCGTAGATGAGCATACGTTCGAAGTGAAGACGAAGACGCCAATCGATCCGAATATTTTCAAGGAGACGTTCGCAACGAAGGTGTACTTCATTCCGGAGCATGTGTTGAAGGACGTTGCTCCCGATCAGCTAGTCACGAACCCGTATTTTCAGAAACCGGAAGTTACGATCGGCGCCTTCAAGTTTGCGGACTTCAAGAAGGATCAATATACGGAGGTCGTCCGCAACGACAATTACTATCGCCCAGTCGCGAAGCTAGACAAAATCTACGTCAAGGTGCTGCCAGCGACGAACCTCATTGCACAGCTGCAGACAGGGGACATCCAGATGAACTCACTGCCGGTTGGACTCATCCCGATTACCGATTATGACAAGCTGAAAGCATTGCCGAACCTGAAAGTTGACTCGAGCGGTCCATCGGAGCCAGCGGAGCTGTTCTTCAACAATAAGACGATTAATGAGGATAAAGTTCGCCAAGCAATTGCATATGCGCTGAACCGTCAGCTCATCGTCGACCAGCTGTTCAAGGGGCAAGCGGAGGTGATCGACGGCAGTGTGCCAAGCGACAACCCGTATTACAACAAGGATATTCAGCTATTCACATACGATCCGGACAAGGCGAAGGCGTTGCTGAAGGAAGCTGGATGGGACGCCAACAAGACGCTGCGGTTCCTCGTGCCTGCAGGCAACAAGATTCGCGAACAAGCATCGGACATTCTCGTTCAGAACTTGGAGGACGTGGGCATCAAGGTCGAGGTGCAGAAATTCGACTTCAGCACGCTCATTCAGAAGGTAGACAAGGGAGAGTATGATCTTACGATTTTCAATCGGGATTATTACATTGAGCCTAGCAACTACTTCTCGCTGTTCAAGAGCGATAATGCAAACAACTTTATTTTCTATCATAATCCAAAGGCCGATGAGCTCATCTCGCAAGGGGCGACCGAATCTGACCCAGCCAAACGGCACGACATCTACAATAAGCTGCAGCAAATTCTGCACGACGATCTCCCGACGCTCAGCATCTACTCGGAGAAACGACTCCAGGCAGTATCGAATGTCGTGGTAGGCGGCAAACCGCTTAACCTAGGCGCGTTCAATAATGTTAATGAGTGGGATTTGAAAACCAATTAATGAAGGAGCGATTCGAATGAGCAAAAATCTCGTTATTGTCGGTGCAGGTCCAGGCGTTAGTGCAGCAGTGGCACGTAAATTCGGTTCGAACGGATTCCGAGTTGTACTCGTCGCCCGTAATCCGTTATCGCTGGAAGAACTCGCGAGCGAGCTTCGCGACCAATCGATTGAAGCCTATACAGTAGCAGCCGATGCATCTAAACCGGAGTCGATATCGGAGGCGTTCCAGACGATCCGTGAGCAGCATGGAACACCAGATGTGCTGCTGTATAACGCAGCGTTTATCTCCACAGCCGCTATTTCGACATTAGAAGAGCAGCAGCTGATCGACGAATTCAAAGTGAATGTTGTAGGAGCACTGTCGAGTGTGAAAGAGGTTATTCCAGCATTCCGCGAACGCAAGGAAGGAACGATTCTGATTACGGGTGGCGGCTTCGCACTCTCGCCAAGTCCGGATCACGCATCCTTGTCGATTGGCAAAGCTGGAGTACGATCGCTTGCATTATCGCTTGCCCAAGAATTGCAGCCTGACAACATTTATGTTGGCACGGTTACGATTGGCGGCTATGTTGCGAAAGGTACCGCTTATGATCCAGATGCAATAGCTGAGAAGTATTGGGAGCTGTATCAGAAGCGCGATCAGGCGGAATTCGTATACGCATGATGAGATAGCGTCAGCTGGATGAGAGGGGAGAGCGAACTGTGGAGCAGTGGAAACGAAATCTATACATCCTGTGGATCGGCTTGTTTCTTAACTATATGGCCTACACACTGTCCGTTCCGTTCTTCCCTTTATTTCTGCATCAGGAGCTTGGGATAGATAGTGGCTTGGAGGCATGGTCTGGCGTATCGATATCGATCAGCTTTTTGATTCTGGGGCTCGCTCGCCGTCCGTTACGGCAGTAAGCTTATGCTATTCCGCTTGGGAGTGGTGCTCGGCTTAGCACATCTAGCTAATTACTTCGTTTACGATCCGGTCACCTTCATTATGGTGCGCGTTTTTCAAGGACTGATGGCTGGCTTTAGTCCAGCCTCAGTCGCCCTTGTTGGAACGAATACACCGGACAAGCATGTGGGTTATGCACTTGGCGTCATCTCTACCTCGACTGCAGCAGGCGGCATTATTGGTCCGCTCGCTGGCGGAGTCTTGTCGCAATCGGTCGGCCTGCGCGGATGTTTCATCACATCGGCAGTCATTACGTTACTGTCAGCTATCATTGTGCTAGGGGTGAAAGAGACGAACCGCAGACGTTCATCGGAACGAATGAGCGTGATACAAGATTTGAAACGAGCCGCTAGGAATCCTAATCTGCTGCGGATCTATGGTCTTATTCTGCTAGTCTCGACTTCTATATTAATTCTTGAACCGCACATTATGATTTATGTTGTACATCTCGGCGGGAGTGCGAATAAAGCGACGCTAAGCTCCGGAATCGTATTCTCGGCTGTTGGCGTAGCGTCGGTGGTAATGGGTCCTCGCTGGGGGAAAATCGGCGGCAGGATCGGTTATCATAAAACGCTGCTTGTTGGTCTCATCGGCGGAGGGCTTTGCAATTTGCTGCAGCTAGTCGTTCACAATCTTGTCGGGTTTGGATTGCTGTGGTTTAGCTACGGCTTATTCTTCGCGGCGGTGTTTCCAGCGCTCAACGCACTTATTATTCAACATGCAGACCGTGATTTTCGCGGCCGTGCCGTGAGTCGCAGCCAATCCGCCAACCAGTTCGGCATCGTTGCAGGCCCGCTGCTTGGCGGCATACTTGGTAGATGGATGGGCATTCCGTATGTATTCTTGTTAACCGGAATTGCTTTGCTCGCAGCAGCCTGGACGGTCAGAGGTGCCATGTTCACTAAGCCGTTCTGCCTGGAGCAGGGCGCTGCAAGCAGTGATACATAGCTGCATTCAAGGATGAAGGAGGTAATATCATGACGGCTAAACGACAGTTGAAACTCGGCGCCTACTTAGATGGTATTGGCAACAGTATTGCGTTCTGGCGCCATCCCACAGTGCCGTGAACCGTTCACGGTACACGGCACTGTGCTTCAATCGATTAGCTCGTCTGAGGACGTGCAGGCTGGAATGTCGTCAACCTCACCACTTGAGGGATCGGCCCTTAACTTTGGCGGACTCATGGGAGGACGATATTTTACTGCTTAAATTTGGATTCATATGTCGAGGGACAAGAACTTGGTCCGATTACTGATTTGATGTTTATCTAAACACAGCATCCAGCGACATACGATACACTCTTTAAAATTGGTACAGTATTAGAAATTGACCCATCCGATCCAACAACGTAATTTTTTTCCGTATTATGATACGGGTGCATTCATTGAACCACTTAGGCTGCAAAATAACTATTTAGATTTAAGCAAGGGATCGAAAACATATAAATCATTCGTGAAACTTGCAGGAAATGAGTTGCCTGGCGGTCAGCGTAAGTAATCTCACTCTAATTGATGTATAATCACCCATATAGAGTGCTTCGATATTTTTTAACAGTTGCACGTGTAGAGAATAAAGGGCAGATTAGTGGTGCAAAGTCGTAGAGTTCTAGATGCCATTCACTTCAAGTTCAAGCAGGACGGCGCCATCGTAAACAAGGCGGCGCACATGGCGATCATCCTCCTCCAGCTCTCCGTCTTCTTCCCCGATCGCATCGGTCAGCATTTACGCTAAGGTTTCACTGTTGGTGGGTTTACACAAAATTATTGACAGACCCTTACATTACAGGATGATGTGCTATATCCTAGAACATGCTACAAGACCGTTTCAGCAAGTCGATACATGCCTTCCACGATAAGCCTTTCGTCTACCTTGGCAAAGCCCAATACCCATCCTTTGCGTCTACTCTCCAAACAATAGGAATGAAGCTGGTGTACCCGAACTCCGCCCTGAAGCGCCCGAAGGGTCATCGCATCCTCGTCAAACGATTCATCCGCTTCCAGTAGTACATGCAAGCCGGTTTCAATCCCTCGCAACGTGAACTTGTTTCCGAGACCACTGGCTGTAATCGCCTTTTGCATGACTTCATGACGACGTCTATAAATATTTCTGGCTCGTCGCATATGGCGCATAAAATACCCATGCTCGATGAAATGTGCTAGTGCCACTTGTTCCATGATCGGGAGGTGGCGATAGGTGAATGCTTGCACGCGAGCCAGTTGTGCAATGGCTTCGGCAGGTCCAACAATTGCGGATATGCGAATGCCCGGCATGGTCAATTTTGAGAAACTCATTAAATAGAGACAATTTTGTGGAAGTTGGCTAAATAAAGTGAGCATCGGATCTCCACGGTACCGGAATTCACTGTCATAATCATCCTCGACAATCCATGCACGTTGCTGAGCGGCTCTATGCAAAAGCTGTTGCCTGCGTGGTTCTGATAACATTACACCTACGGCACACTGATGAGCAGGGGTCACAAGTATGAGCTTCGCGTCAGCGGGCACCTTCTCTATGACAAGGCCGTGCTCATCAACAGGAACTGGAGTAACATTCATTTGCCGGTATTTCATCGTCATCCAAGCAACGGGATAGCCTGGGTCCTCGACGGTTACGATATCTCCTTTGGTCAAAAGTGTTTGTGCGATGAGATCAATACTGTGCTGGGCTCCGGATGTCAGCAAGATTTGATCCGTTTGCACATGAATCCCGCGTTCTAGCGATAAATATCGTTGGATTTGTCGTCGTAACGGCTCAAAGCCATAAGCATCCCCGTAAAACCAGGAAGAAACATTGAATTGGGAAGAGGCATTCAAATACGATTTGCGCCAAACTTTTAACAACTGCGTATCTACAAAAGGTTGATAGGGACTAAAATCAATGACCGATTCCTGATTATCCTTACTTCTAAACCAGTGTTGGGACTGTTCGACTAGCAACGGTAGTTCAGGAAGCTGTGGCGGATCAAGCGAGGGAGCGCATTTGTCAATGATCTGAATCCAATCATTAACGCGTGTCCCCCCGCGTCCTGATGTTACCGTATAACCACGGGTTAGCAGTTCATCATACACAATTTGGATGGTGGAGCGGGACACTCCCAACTGCTGAGCGAGCTCTCGAGTGGGCGTCAAGAGCTGTCCTGGCTTCCAGACACCATGGGTAATATGATCGATGGCCTGACCGAGCAATTGCTGCCATAGGGGTCTTTTATCGTCCCGGTTTACTTTCAGCAATTTGATCCCCCCGTATAAAATGAAGTGAATTCAGGTCTCTTTGGATTGCTTGAATTCATATCTATTGGACGTATGTAACCAATCCACTTATTGATATACTAGCATAGTGTTTTTCTTCTTTGCAATGCTGTACAGTTTTCGCATAGTGAACGGTCGATGCAGTTTTATATCTTGATTCGTCTCCCGCAGGAGTGGAGGATGATTAGGAGTTGACGATATATTATGCCGATATTCATGTGACCAAACCCAACCCTCCGGTTGCTATTCATTTTTGAGGGCTTGCTATTGAGATTCACCGTGAACGAATGCAGGAACGTGGTATATAGTCACAATAGCAAACTTGTTGATCAAAATCTTTGAGCGAGGTGATTTAAATGGCATCTATCGAAATTCTTTCATTAAATGTGGGCATGCCCAAGCAGGTCCAATTTCAACAGAAAGATGTTTCCACAGGGATATTCAAAACGGCTACAGACGAAGCTTTGCATCTATCTTTTCTAAACTTAGAAGGGGATGGGCAGGGGGATCTCGTTCATCATGGAGGCAGGGAGAAGGCTGTATGCGTCTATCCTTACGAACACTATCCATTTTGGGAAAATGAATTGAAAAGACCATTAGAGTACGGCGCCTTAGGGGAAAATTTAACGATAAAAGGCTTGTTGGAAACTGATGTCTGCATTGGGGACGTATTTGAGCTTGGTAAAGCAATCGTTCAAGTTAGTCAGCCGAGACAACCTTGTTACAAGTTGACGATCAGGCACGGTGTACCGGATATGCTCTTGAAGGTACAACAAACGGGCTACACGGGATTTTACTTCCGCGTTTTGGAAGAGGGGGTCGTCACTAAAGACGACGGACTATCGCTTCTTCATCGTCATCCTAAGGAAATTACAGTTTCATTTGCCAATCGGATTATGCACCGAGAGAAGGATAATATCGAGGGCATCAAACAAATCCTCGAAGTGGAAGAATTGTCCTTGAATTGGAGAAATACATTTCTAAAACGTTTGGCGGGAACCGAGACGGATTCTCGAGAAAGACTGACAGGCAACACGTAAGGCAATGAATCTGGAATGTCGTCTGTCCATGTAGAAAGGAATTGAATCTATAATGAATCGTTCTCGTTCTGAACAGCTTTACCAGGAAGCACTTCAGCACATCGCTGGTGGCGTCAACAGCCCTTCTCGTTCATTTAAGGCGGTAGGCGGAGGGGCGCCCGTGTTTATGAAGAGGGCCAGAGGCGCTTACTTCTGGGATGAAGACGGCAACCGTTACATCGATTATTTGGCGGCCTTTGGCCCGATCATTACCGGACATGCTCATCCTCACATCACGGCGGCGATCACGCGCGTCGCAGAAAACGGCTTGCTATACGGCACGCCTACCGAACTCGAAATCGAAATGGCTCGAATGCTCAAAGAAGCCATCCCTACGCTTGAGGTGGCCGAAGCCTCGTTTCGCGAAATGGGCAAAAAATAGTGACGACAGAACGAACGCCGCTTTTGGCTTGCAATCGGAAATTTTGAGAGGAACAACAACGCGTAAGATACGAGGAGTGATCCAATGAATCTGCAAGATCGTCTGTCCACGGTCGAACATCGCATCCGCGAAGCTTGCGGGCGATGCGGTAGAAGCGAAGAGGAGATCCAGATCATAGCTGTGACGAAATATACGACGATGAAAACCGTGGAGCAAGTATTGTTGTCTGGTATAGGCCATGTCGGCGAAAGCCGTACGCAAGAAGCTCAATCTAAATGGGAGGCCTTCCATCCACGAGGAACGTGGCATTTTATCGGTCATTTGCAAACTAATAAAGTAAAAGATGTTATCGGTAAATTCGAGTATATACATTCATTAGACCGCTTATCCTTGATGAAAGAAATAGAGAAGAAGGCCGCTGATTTGAATATCGTCGTAAATTGTTTTATTCAGGTTAACGTTTCGGGGGAGGAGAGTAAACAAGGACTTTCACCGGAAGCTTTATTTTCATTTGCGCAGGAAGTTTCGCGGATGAAACAGATTCAAGTCGTGGGGCTGATGACGATGGCCCCGTACGAGCTCGATGCAGAAGCGACTAGACCGGTTTTTAGAGAATTGAGACGATTACGCGATGAACTTAATGCAAAAGATATTTTTTCCTATCCTGTGCAACATCTTTCTATGGGGATGTCCAATGATTTCGAAGTTGCGATCGAAGAAGGGGCTACCTGGTTGAGGCTTGGATCGGTATTAGTTGGAGAGGAATCGATTCAGGGGAGGGATGTTTGACGGTCATGAACAATTCGCTAATCCTTCGGGACGGCCGATACGAGATGAATATTGCGCGACATATTTAAAACGAGAGTTTGCAAGGTGGATCGAGATTATGGATTTGAAATAGACTACCAATCTGAATCGATTGATCTAACGGGTATTGCTGACGAGATAGCTCATTAAAACCGCCTTTTCACCAAGGCGGTTTTATTTTGGTCAATTATCAACATTAGAATTTACGGGATAATGGGACTTGAGAATCAACTTTGTTTTATGGATTGCTCAAATACACCATTTTTGGATATATAGATACAAACCATACTTTGATAAACTGACGTTGTGTTTCACTAATACATGGGTATACAGACACAAGCCCGCATTTCCTATCGTACTGTCTTCGCATTGAAAGGCAGGGAAAGTCAGATTAAAGTTCTGGTGTCAGAGCAGCAGCTAATGTGACCTTGCTTGGTGTCGGCGGCACTTTTTGGAGACTTGTCGCAGGGTTAGCTGCCCATGTACAAGAATAACAGGAGGCGTGAATATGAACACGAACATGAATACAGGTACAGAGCGGGTAAAAAGAGGGATGGCGGAAATGCAAAAAGGCGGCGTCATCATGGACGTGATGAATGCCGAGCAGGCCAAGATTGCGGAAGCGGCCGGAGCAACAGCCGTTATGGCACTGGAGCGTGTGCCTTCCGACATTCGCGCAGCTGGTGGAGTGGCCCGCATGGCTGATCCGACCATTGTGGAAGAGGTAATGAAGGTTGTATCGATACCAGTGATGGCTAAAGCCCGCATCGGCCATTATGTAGAAGCCAAAGTACTCGAATCGTTAGGTGTAGATTATATCGACGAGAGCGAAGTGCTGACACCTGCAGACGAGGTTTTCCATATTAGCAAAAGCGAATTCACCGTTCCGTTTGTCTGCGGTGCCAAAGACCTTGGCGAAGCGCTGCGCCGTATTCAAGAAGGAGCCGCCATGCTTCGCACAAAAGGCGAACCAGGGACAGGCAACATTGTGGAAGCGGTACGTCACATGCGCTTGATCAACGGTCAAATTCGCAAAGTGCAAGGTCTATCTAAAGACGAATTGTACCACGAAGCAAAGCAGCATAGCATATCATATGATCTGCTGTTGCAGGTTCACGAATCCGGCAAGCTGCCGGTGGTCAACTTTGCCGCAGGTGGGGTGGCTACGCCAGCCGATGCAGCACTAATGATGCATCTGGGCGCGGACGGCGTCTTTGTAGGATCGGGTATTTTTAAGTCGGATAGCCCCGAAAAGTTTGCACGTGCGATTGTTGAAGCCACGACACACTACGAAGATTATGTATTAATTGCAAACGTCTCGAAAAACTTGGGAACGCCGATGAAAGGAATCGAAATATCCAGTTTGCGGGAGCATGAACGGATGCAGGAACGCGGTCAGTAACAGTGTATAAGAAAGCGGTGGTTAATCTGAAAAAGAGTTATTTATTTCCTACCTATAATAAGTTCCCGCTCACACTGGTGAGAGGGCATCAAACCACCTTGTGGGATGATGAAGGGGAATCGTATTTGGACTTTATGGCTGGACTTGCCGTTTGTAATTTGGGTCATGTTCCGGAGCGGGTAAAAGCACGGATTCAAGATCAACTGGACCAATTATGGCATGTGTCCAATTTGTTTCATATCCCGGGTCAAGAGGAGCTTGCCGAGAAGCTTGTGACAATCAGCTGTGCGGATCTTGTGTTTTTCTGCAATAGCGGCGCTGAGGCAAACGAAGCGGCGATCAAATGCGCTCGCCGGTATCACCAGCGCGTGCTGGGAAATAATCGCTACGAGATTATTACGTTTGAACAATCGTTCCATGGCCGTACAATGGCTACTTTGACAGCTACCGGACAAGAAAAGGTTAAGGATGGGTTTCTTCCTTTGCCGGAAGGGTTTGTGCATGCTCGCTTTAACGATATTCAGAGCGTAAGAAACAGCATCACGAACAAAACGGCGGCTGTCATGCTGGAACTTGTGCAGGGAGAGAGCGGCGTTCATCTTGCCGAACCCAAATTCGTATTTGAGCTGACTAAGCTATGCAAAGAGGAAGGAATTCTCATGATCGTCGATGAAGTGCAAACCGGAATCGGGAGAACGGGGAGCCTGTTCGCTTATGAGCAGTATGGCATCGAACCGGATATCATTACACTGGCGAAGGGATTGGCCAGCGGTTTGCCGATCGGGGCGATGCTGGGGAAGGAGAAGCTAAAAGAGGCCTTTTCAGTCGGCAGCCATGCTTCCACATTTGGCGGTTCGCCTCTTCCTATGGCAGCAGGGCTGGCAACGATTGAAACATTGCTGGAGGACGGATTGTCAAAGCAAGCGCAACAGACGGGAGCATATGCGCTAGATAAGCTGCGCAAGGAGTTAAAAGCTTATCCAGCCATCCGTGCCGTTCGAGGACTTGGATTGCTGATAGGCATTGAATTTGCCGAAGCTGTTGCACCTATCATTCAGAAGCTGCACCAGAATGGACTGCTTGTTCTAGCGGGAGGAACCCACGTCATCCGTTTTATGCCAAGCTTATACGTAACTTGCGATGAAATCGATCAAGCGATCGGCATTTTGAACAAGGTGCTGAAAGAACGCGATGGCAGCGCAAGCGGGGCTGCCATATAAGCAAGCCTCTGGCAGGGCTACTTGTGCAAAAGGATCTCTGCCAGACGCTCAATCCCTTCTTCAATGGCGGCTTCGTCAACTTTAGCGAAACCCAGTACCCAGCCTTTTCGCTTGCTTTCCAAACCATACTGGCTGAGCGGATAGATGCGGATTCCTCTTTGCAGCGCAAGGCTCGTCACGGTTACCTCGTCAAACGATGGCTCAGCTTCAAGCAGCATATGCAGCCCTGTTTCTGCGCCGCTTAACGTGAAGCGTTCGCTCAAACCTGTCGCGACGATGGCTTTCGTCATGGCTGCGTGTCTTCTCCGGTATATATTCCGCACTTTTCTCATATGGCGCATGAAGTGACCGTGTTCGATAAAATGGGTGAGCGTTAATTGCTCCATAATTGGAAGATGACGATAGGTTAGTTCATGGACGCGAGCGAGCTGACGAATGGCTTCTTTGGGGCCAACGAGGGCCGACATCCGAATACCGGGAGCGATCATTTTGGAAAAACTCAACATATATAACGTGTTCTGAGGCCGCTGGCTGAACAAAGTGGGAAGCGGGTCGCCCCGATAGCGAAATTCACTGTCGTAATCATCCTCAACGATCCAAAATCGCTGATCCGCAGCCAAGTGCAGCAATTGTTGCCTGCGAGGCTCCGACATAATAACGCCAACCGCGCACTGATGCGATGGCGTAACATACACAAGTCTGGATTCAGGGTGAATGCCGTCTACGCATAGCCCGTGCTCGTCGACCGGGACAGATACAACTTGCATACGCCGGTACTTCATCGCCATCCAGGCAGCAGGGAAGCCGGGATCTTCAACCGAAACGGTTGCTCCTTCATACAACAGGGCTTGGGCGATTAAATCGAGGCTATGTTGTGCGCCTGAGGTCAGCAGAATTTGATCGACCTCCACATGAACGCCTCGTTCAAGCGACAAATAACGCTGAATCTGTTCTCGCAGCGGCAGATATCCATAGGCGTCGCCGTAGGCCCAACTGTCCAGGTCTGTTTCTGTAGAAGCCTGCAAAAAGGATTGCCGCCAATTATTTAGAAAGTGCTCATCTAAATACGGTTCATGGGGACTGAAATCGATCACATCTCTACCCTTTTCTTGTTTTCCGAACCAGCTATGCAAATGGCCGATGGCGGTGTTTAATAGCGGCAATTGTGGCGGAACAGGCCCCATGGCTGGAACTTCGTCTGCAGAGTGGGGCTTATACATCCATTCACTAACTCTTGTTCCGCCGCGGCGAGAGGTTACGGTGTATCCGCGACTGAATAGCTCCTCATACACACTTTGGATGGTTGAACGGGAAACCCCAATCAGTTGCGCGAGCTCGCGGGACGGGAGCAGCAATTCGCCAGGCGGCCATTTTCCGGTCGTAATATTATGGATCGCTTGGTCAAGCAACTGCTGCCAAATAGGACGTTCATCATCTCGGTTCACTTTGAGCATCGGATTCACCTCCAATAGTTATTTTGGAATTATGGATTGTTCAGATTTATGGTTTATGGATAGTTATTTATAATCCATTGATTGCTATACTATCATGAAAATCGTTGCTATTGCAACGCGTTGGTGGGAAGGAAGACGTCTATGAAATTATTGGAACAACAGGACAAAACCATTACAAACGCCATTTGGCAAGAAGCCGCACGACAGCGAAATAAAATAGAGTTGATTGCTTCGGAAAATTTTGTGAGCCGAGCCGTTATGGAAGCAACGGGTACGGTACTGACCAATAAGTATGCCGAAGGATACCCGGGAAGAAGATACTATGGCGGTTGTGAATATGTGGATCGGGTCGAGGAACTGGCTATAGAGCGTGCGAAAACCCTATTTGGTGCAGAACATGTCAATGTGCAGCCTCACTCCGGCGCTCAGGCAAATATGGCGGTTTATTTTGCTTCCGTTGAACCGGGGGATACGATTCTAGGCATGAATCTATCTCATGGCGGCCATCTGACACATGGGAGCCCGGTTAATTTTTCCGGAAGATTCTACAATTTTGTGCCTTATGGTGTTGATGAAAAATCGGGGTGCATTGACATTGATCTTGTGCGAAAACTTGCGCTCAAGCACCGCCCGCGTATGATCGTTGCTGGTGCAAGCGCTTATCCGCGGACGATCGATTTTGAGCCATTTGCTCAAATCGCAGCCGAAGTAGGAGCACTTTTCTTTGTAGATATGGCGCATATTGCAGGAATTGTCGCGGCAGGATTCCATCCTAGCCCCATTCCGCACGCGCACTTTGTTACGACGACAACGCATAAAACGCTGCGAGGTCCAAGAGGCGGTATCATCATGTGCCGCAAGCCGTGGGCGCAAGCGATTGATAAAGCGATCTTTCCTGGAGTCCAAGGCGGTCCTCTTATGCATGCCATCGCGGCAAAAGCGGTTGCGTTCGGCGAAGCGTTGCAACCGGAATTCAAATCTTATATCGAGAAAGTGCTGATTAACGCCAAAGTATTGGCTGAGGCATTATTAAATGAAGGGTTAACCGTTGTGTCGGGGGGTACCGACAATCATATTACTTTGCTCGACTTGCGCCCGATCGGATTAACCGGGAAAGAAGCTGAAAGCATACTTGATGAGGTGGGGATTACGGCGAATAAAAATGCGATTCCTCATGATACGGCAAGCCCGCTTGTGACGAGTGGCATTCGCTTCGGGACTCCAGCTATGACAACAAGAGGATTGGGACCCCAAGAAATGAAAGAAATAGCTCGGCTTATTGGACTAGCACTTAAAAATCCTGAGAGTTCAGTCGCCAAGGAGCAAATACAAAGAAGTGTGCAGGAAATCACGTCGCAATTCCCTCTATATGAAGGTCTACAGGAGTGATGAGCTATGGCTAATACCTATAATTTTAATGCCGGTCCGGGAGCGTTGCCAGCGGAAGTATTGCAGGAAGCACAAGAAGAATTCCGAAATTATCAAGGGACTGGCGCATCCATTCTGGAAATCTCCCATCGAAGCAAAGCATACGAAGCCATTCACCATGAAGCGCAACAGTTAATTAAAGAGTTGATGGGCCTCTCTTCAGATTATGAGGTTTTATTTCTTCCCGGAGGAGCAAGCCTGCAATTTTCGATGGTGCCGATCAACTTTTTGACAGAAGGAAAAGTTGCGGGGTATATACACTGCGGGACATGGTCGGGAAAAGCATGGCAAGAAGCGCAGAAAACAGGGCAGACCCTCGTGTTGGCAAGCGGGGAAAAACAAAATTTCAAACAGATGCCCGATCTAAGCAACTTGAATATTCCGAAGGAGATGGCGTATGTCCATCTCACATCCAACGAAACGATTGACGGCATACAATGCCGAAACTTCCCTGATACCGGACATGTCCCCTTAGTGGTGGATATGTCTAGCGATATTTTTTCCCGTCCCATTGAAACATCTCGATTTTCATTGATATACGCAGGCGCTCAGAAAAATTTGGGACCTGCGGGCGTCACGATCGTCATTGTCCGCCGCTCTTTGCTGGAGCGCATTCCGGAAGCGATTCCCGATATATTAAGTTATCGCACACATGTCAACCATCATTCGCTCTACAATACACCGCCAGTTTTTTCTGTATATATGGTGAACCTTGTGCTCAGGTGGATTATGAATCAAGGCGGCGTACAAGGGATGGCTGTCCGCAACCAGCAGAAAGCGGAGCTTCTTTATCAAGTGCTCGACAACAGCGGCGGATTTTATAAAGGATTGGCTTATAAGGACAGCAGATCGATGATGAACGTTACCTTTCGTGCATCCAGTCCAGAAATTGAAAACAAGTTACTTGTTGAACTGGAGCAGGAAGGATTCATGGGACTGAAAGGCCATCGGGATGCAGGACATTTGCGTGCTTCTATTTATAATGCAGTTCCTTATGAGCATTGCAAAGCTTTAGCGGATTTTTTGTCTGATTTCCAAAAGAGGAACGGCTGAATAACCATTACAATCTTGATCTTGCTATCTCGTTTTGAAAGGAATTGAACAACAATATGGATCATCACCGTACGCCATTGTTTACTGCTTTGCTTGAGCATGCGAATCGAAACCCGATTCCTTTTCATATACCAGGCCATAAAAAAGGAGAAGGGATGGAAGCCGGGTTTAAAACATTCCTGGGCGAAAATGCCCTGTCCATTGACTTGATCAATATTGCGCCTTTGGATGATTTGCACCAGCCTACTGGCGTGATTGACGAAGCCCAACGCATGGCTGCCCATGCTTTTGACGCGGACTATACATTATTTTCCGTGCAAGGAACGAGTAGTGCCATTATAACGATGATTATGTCTGTGTGTGGGCCGGGCGATAAAATTATTGTGCCGCGCAACCTGCATAAGTCGATTTTATCTGCCATCATCTTTGCTGGAGCTAAACCTGTATTCGTTACACCCGAGAGAGACAGACGATGGGGGATCGATCATGGCGTTTCTGTTCGTTCAGTGAAGAAGGCGATTGAAAGACATACGGATGCCAAAGCGGTACTCGTGATCAATCCAACCTATTTCGGTGTATGTACCGATCTGAAAGCCATCGTTGATTTAGCTCATGATTACGGCATACCGGTACTTGTTGACGAGGCGCATGGGGCATTGCTCCACTTTCATAACACACTTCCGTTATCAGCTATGCAGGCGGGGGCAGATATGGCTGCAACAAGCATGCACAAACTTGGCGGATCGTTGACACAAAGCTCGCTGCTCCATATTAAAAAAGGGCTCATTCAGCGTGAAAAAGTACAAACCATCTTTAGCATGCTGACAACCACATCGACTTCCTATATTCTTTTGGCTTCCCTGGACGCAGCACGGAAGCATCTTGCCTTGAATGGCTCCAAGATAGCAGCAAAAGCGATTCAACTAGCAGAATACGCCAGAGATCAAATCAACCAAATTCCCGGTCTGGCTTCTTTCGGCAGGGAGATTCTGTGGACGGATGCGGCCTTTGATTTCGACCCTACGAAGCTTACCATACATGTCCGAGAGTTAGGCATTACCGGATATGCTGCGGAAGAATGGCTGCGGAAGCACTACAATATTGAAGTAGAACTGAGCGACTTGTACAACATTCTTTGCTTAATCACACCAGGTGATTCGACAGAAACGGTAGTTTGCTTGCTGGACGGTTTAGCTGAACTTGCCAAAGCTCATCAAAACCCAAAAGCGGAAGCTGGAGCCATTGATGTCAAATTACCAGAAATTCCGTTGCTTGCTTTGACGCCAAGAGATGCTTTTTATGGGGAGGTCGAACTCATTCCCTTTGCGCAATCTGCTGGGCGCATCATGGCAGAGTCCATTTATGTATATCCCCCAGGTATTCCTATTTTACTGCCTGGGGAAGTCATCGCGGAACAACATATCCGATACATTCATGAGCATCTGGAAGTCGGTTTGCCTGTAAGAGGACCACAAGATTTAACTGTAAAAAACATCAAAGTAGTTATCGAAGCCAAGGCGATTTAGCTAAAGGAGGGGCAACTATGAATTTCAGCACAAAAAGAAAGGATTCCTGTTCCATAGCGGCATTCGAGCGAGCCAAACATGTAATACCCGGCGGGGTCAATAGTCCTGTTCGTGCATTTTCAACGGTAGACTTACCGCCTGTTTTTGCAGTAAGAGGTCAAGGGGCGCGCGTGGTCGATATCGACGGCAACGAATTTATCGATTATATCGGATCGTGGGGGCCTTTGATTCTTGGACATGCTCATCCTGAAGTGGTGGAAGCGATCAAGGAAGCAGCGTTTCACGGAACTAGCTTTGGCTTGTCTACGGAAATTGAAATCAAAATGGCTGAACTGATATGCAGGAGTATGCCGTCTATTGAAATGGTGCGTATGGTGAACTCTGGTACGGAAGCTTCGATGAGCGCATTGCGATTGGCAAGAGGATATACAAAGCGGCAAAAAATCGTAAAGTTTCAAGGCGGGTACCATGGGCATGCCGATGCGCTATTGATCAAGTCAGGCTCGGGCGCCGCTACCCTGGGATTGCCGGATAGTCCGGGAGTACCCGATAGTGTTGCTGCCCATACACTTACAGCGCCCTATAATAGCTTGGACAGCGTCCGCTACCTATTTGAACAATATGGAGAACAAATTGCTGCCGTTATCGTCGAGCCTGTTGCGGGCAACATGGGGGTTATCCCGCCAGCTCCCGGATTTCTCCACGGGTTGCGCGAGATTACGAAGCAGTATGGCAGCTTGCTTATTTTTGATGAAGTGATGACGGGATATCGCGTAGGTTTTCATGGGGCGCAAGGGCTGTATGGAATCGATCCGGATCTCACCTGTCTTGGTAAGATCATCGGAGGCGGGTTGCCCGTCGGCGCTTACGGCGGTAAACGCGAGATTATGGAGCAGGTTGCTCCTGTCGGGTCAATCTATCAGGCGGGCACATTATCAGGCAATCCGCTCGCTATGGCTGCCGGATATCGAACCTTACGATTGCTTGAAGAGCCGGGAGTGTATGAGGAGTTGGATAGAAAAGCGGCCAGACTGACAGAAGGTTTTGCACAAATTGCTAAACTTGCAGGCATACCGCTCAAAATAAACAGGGTGGGCTCTATGTTTTCAGCTTTTTTTGCTGAGCAGGAGGTTGTTAACTACGATACCGCCAAACGTTCGGATATGCAGTTATTTAAAGCGTATTATGCAGCCATGCTGGAGCTCGGTATTTTAACTGCCCCTACACCTTACGAGGTGAATTTCGTCTCGGCAGCTCATTCCGACGAGGATATCGAAAGGTCGATCAGCGCTTATAATCAAGCATTGATTATGATCAACAATAAGGGGTGATAATTCTGGATACTTCTAACATAAGAAAACTGTTCCCCATATTGGGCCAAAAAGTTAACGGCCATCCGCTCGCCTACCTGGATAGCGCAGCATCAGCTCAAAAACCGATTCAGGTCATTGAGACCTTGAAACACTATTATGAACGAGATAACGCGAACGTCCATCGAGGCGTTCACACGTTAGGTTCGCGCGCAACAGATGCTTATGAAGAAGCGCGGGCGAAAGCTGCTCGTTTTATCCATGCAGAACGGGCTCTGGAAATTATTTTTACGCGCGGGACAACTTCATCTATTAACCTTGTGGCCAGCAGTTATGCACGAGCGGTATGCAAAGAGGGCGATGAGATTGTCGTCTCCGCTATGGAGCACCACAGCAATCTTCTTCCTTGGCAGCAAGCAGCAAAGGCGACAGGTGCAGTGTTGAAATATATACCGCTGCAAGCCGATGGGACATTTTCGATCGAAGCGGCGGAAAAAACGATCACGGATCGCACGAAAGTCGTATCTGTTTCACATATTTCCAATGTATTGGGTGTTGCCAATCCAGTGAAGCAAATCGCGGCAATCGCCCATAAGCATGGGGCGGTCGTCATGGTAGATGGAGCGCAGAGCATTCCCCATATCAAAGTGGATGTGCAAGAGCTGGATTGCGATTTTTATGCCTTTTCGGGGCATAAAATGTGCGGGCCAACCGGCATCGGAGTATTATACGGAAAAAGAGCTTATCTCGAGCAAATGGAGCCGATCGAATTTGGCGGAGAAATGATCGCGGATGTGGGTCTGTATGACGCCTCTTGGAAGGAACTTCCGTGGAAGTTCGAAGGGGGGACTCCCATTATCGCAGGCGCAGTTGGCTTGGGCGCGGCCATCGATTTTCTTGAGCAAATCGGCTTGGATGTCATCGAAGCGCATGACAAGCAATTGACCAGCTATGCGGTAGAACGAATGAAACAAATCGATCATTTAACGATGTATGGTCCGGAGGAAGGTCGGTTTGGCTTGGTGACGTTTAATTTGGACACGATCCATCCGCATGATCTGGCTACGGTGCTGGACACGTATGGCGTAGCGATTCGTGCCGGGCATCATTGCTGTCAACCGTTGATGAAACATTTTGGAGCCAGTGCTACGGCCCGTGCCAGCTTTTATTTATATAATACGGAAGAGGATGTAGAGCAACTTCTTTTTGCACTGAACAAAACGAAAAAATACTTTAGGGAAGTGGAATAATATGAGAATTCACTACTTGCAGCATGTTCCATTCGAATCTCCTGAACGAATATCGGATTGGGTTAAGGACAAAGGCTATGAGTTAACGGGCACTTTATTATACGAAAGCACGCATTTCCCACTTCAGTCAGCGTTCGATATGCTCGTCATTTTGGGCGGTCCGATGGGGGTGTACGATGAGGAGAAGTTTCCATGGCTTGTCCGCGAGAAGGCGTTTATTAAAGAAACGATCCGGCAGCGGAAGATGGTACTCGGCATATGCTTGGGCGCGCAACTGATTGCTGAAGCGCTTGGCGGAAAAGTATACAGAAATCAGTACAAGGAGATTGGCTGGCATCCTGTAAAAATGACAGAAGAGTCTCAGAACTCTGTAGTTTTTAAACAGTTTCCGCAGGAGTATGTTCCTTTTCACTGGCATGGAGATACGTTTGAATTACCTGATGAAGTTAAGACGGCTGCAATCAGTCTTGGCTGCGCTAATCAGGCGTTCGAATACAACGGCCACGTGATCGGGCTGCAATTTCACCTGGAGAGCAGCAATGACAGCATCAAAAAGCTGATTGAACACTGCGGTGATGAAATTGAACCAGGCACTTATGTCCAACTTCCGGATCAAATGATGGATCAGACGTCTTTCCTGGCTCATTCGAATACCATTTTGGTACATTTACTCGATACATTGGATAAGTACCATCGGGCTCCTAATAAGGGACACTGAGTTTGTGGAAGATGAGATTGAATCTTATCTCACGAAGCTATTCGAATACTCGAATCTTAAGGTTATATATTTAATGGT
>RCUP01000608.1_pt1 | contig 25742 bp, 24 predicted proteins | sample 2166341 | NCBI WGS metagenome assembly RCUP01 (sample SAMN09932325, study PRJNA488358) | compost metagenome | isolation source: compost soil in succinonitrile-enriched | place: Germany: Experimental Botanical Garden | reverse complement strand
CATGCCGCTGACGTAGTCGAGCAAGAGCCGCACCCTGTAGTACCACTCCTGCTCGCTACCCTTGTCGAAGCGCGGATCCCGGCTGGCCACCGCCAGCCGGTAGGCCTTGAGATGGCGGGCCGACAACCGGTGGAACAGCCGCCGGGCAAAGAACAGCTCACTCCCGCCGTTGCCGGCCAACAACCGCTCAAATTGCGCGGCCGGCAGTGCCAGCAGGCAGGAATAAGTGGAAAGCACCCCACGCAGGGCTGCATGACCTTCCAGCTCCAGCGCCTCCACCTCGGGGCGCATGAATACCTGCTCGCGGGCCACACGTTTGAGGGTATCCAGCACTCTGGCAGCCGGTGCCTGACCGTGCAAGAGCGCCCTGGGGTAGGCGCCGCTCAGGATGGCCTCGTGGTCGCTCACATAGGTGTGGGCCGCGAGCGCCACCAGATCCCGGGTCAGATGCTGACGGAAATGGGGGAAGAAGCCCCTGCCGGATGCCAGCGCCTCCTCGAGCAGGGTGGCCATGTAGTCCCCCTCATCGGCACCGCGCAGCGCCACCAGCAGCTCGCCCTGGGTGAGGATGCGTCTGTCGACCGCATCCTCCAGATCGGCGATGCAGTAGGAGATGTCGTCCGCCGCCTCCATGATGTAGACCAGCGGATGCCGGCATCCCGGCGCCAACCCCAGACTCTGGCTGAGGGCGCGATAGAGAGGCTGCTCGCTGAAGAAGATGCCGCGCTTGCTGGTCCAGCCATGGTGCTGGCCATAGCCCTGGGGATTGTGCAACAGGGGCTGCTGCGGGTATTTGCACAGGGCCGCCAGCTGGCCCAGGGTGAGGTTCATCTCGTGCAGGCTGTGCACCAGCCGCAGGCTCTGGGCATTGCCGTCAAACACCAGCAGGTCCTGGCGCAACTCGGCCCACTGCGGGCTCGGCAGTTGTTCATGGGCGCTGGCAAACAGCTCATCCAGCGACTGTGCCAGCCACTGGCTCATCACCTGCTCGCCGAAGTGGCCGAACGGCGGGTTGCCGACGTCGTGCAGCAGGCAGGCCATCTCCACCAGGTTGATAAAGGCCCCTTCGCAGACGGTGCCCGCCGGCAAGGCCGCCAGGATGCGCCTGCTGATCTGGCGGCCCGTCTCCTGCACCTCCAGGGAATGGGTGAGACGGCTGCGCACCGAGGCCTTCACATCGAGCGGGAAGACCTGGGTCTTCTGCTGCAGGCGGCGCACCGGCGCGGCCTGCACGATGCGAGCGCGATCCTGCTCGGTCGCCTCCAGCAGCTCTTCGCTGCCCCAGGGGTGAATGCGCGCCGGGGTAATCAAACGGCTATACATGGTGCGGCTCCTTGCCAGCGACGTCCGTCAGGTTCACGACAACAACCAGCGCCGCAAGCGGGCGATATCGCCGGGGTATTCACGGCGCAGCGTCTCAATCCAGTCCTCCACGTTCTCCCACCAGGCGGGGTGATCCGGGCTCTGGATAAGCTGGGCTGTCTGCTGCAGGCGGCGCAGGCCGATGGAGCCCGCCGCCCCTTTTATCTTGTGCGCCTCCTCCACCACGCCGGCCTGATCCCTGGCAATCATGTTGGAATCGAGCACCGCCATGTAGTCCGGCATCATCTTCTCGAACAGATCCACGCTGGAGAGCAGCACCGGCTTGCCGACCGTGCTGGCGTAATCGGTGAGGAAGGGCAGATCCAGCAGCGCATCCTGGTTGCCCGCGTCCGCCTGATCAAAGGCCTCGTCGTCGGCGAGATCCGCAAACAGATGACCTATCACCTCCCGCACGGCCTTGGAGCCGAGCGGCTTGTTGATCACATCCTGCATGCCGTGATCCCGGTAGTATTGGCGATCGCCGGTGGCGTTGGCGGTGAGCGCCACCATGGGGGGCAGGCTGTCGCCATAACGCGCCAGCAACTGGGCCGCCACGTCGAAGCCGGTCATGTCCGGCAGCTGGATGTCCAGCAGGATGAGGTCGAAGTCATCCGGGTTGGCCATGGCCAGCGCCTGGGTACCGTCTCGCGCCACCTGCACCTGATGACCCAGCTTGTTGAGCAGGGCACAGGCGACAGTGACGTTCAGCTCCACATCTTCCACCAGCAGGATATCCAGGGAGGGCATCTCGGGCTCCTGCGGGGTCACCTGCGGCTCAACACAGTCCACCTCCAGCTCGGCGGTGAAGCAGGAACCCTCACCCGGGTCACTGTCCACGTAGAGTTGGCCGCCCATGGCCTGCACCAGCTGACGGGAGACGGCCAGCCCTATGCCGGTGCCGGTGGCGTGCTTCTTGCCCTGCACCTGATAGTACATGGCGAAGATCTTCTCCTGCTGGGCGCGCGGAATGCCGACCCCGGTATCTTCCACCTCGAAGTGCAGCGCCAGCTTGCCCGGCGCCTCGGCTGCGTGGGCGAGGCAACGCACCGTCACGCCACCCTCGTCGGTGAATTTGACCGCATTGCCCACCAGGTTCCACAACACCTGGCGCAGCCGGGTGCCGTCCGCCATCACGAACTGCGGCATGTCGCCGTCCCGGTCGAAATGCAGATAGAGCCCCTTCTGCTCCGCCTGGATGCGCGACAGCATCTCCAGCTCGTCGAGGAAGGCGGGCAGGTCCATGGGGGCTGGCGCTATCTCGAGGCGACGGCGGTCAAGTTTGTCGAGATCGATGATGTCATTGAAGATGTTGCCGAGCGTCACCGCGCTCAGGTGGATGGTCTTGAGCTGCTGCTGCCGCTTGGCATCGAGCGGCGTGTCCATCAGCATGCGGCTCAGTCCCACTATGCCGTTGAGCGGCGTGCGCAGCTCATGGCTGATGGTGGAGATGAAGGTGGTCTTGTCCCGGCTTGCCTTCTCCAGCTTGTCCTGATACTGCTTGCGCTCGGTGATGTCGCGGCCAAAGCCGAGCAGGCCGAGCCGCTTGCCGAAGCGGTCGAAGAAGGGCACCTTGCGCAGCTCGAAGTAGGCCTTGCGGCCATCGGGGTACTCCAGCCACTGCTCGTAAGTGAGGGGCTCGTTGCTGGCGAAGACCTGCTTGTCCGTCTCCACCACCTTGCTGGCGATGTCGTGCTTGTAGACGTCGAACGGCGTCAGCCCGATGAGTTCAGCCTCCACCTTGCCGGTCAGCTCCTCCATGGCGCGGTTGCAACCGGAGAACTGCTCGTCCTCGTTGCGGTAGTAGACCAGGTCCGGAGAGCAGTCGATGAAGGAGCGCAACAGGGCGGTACGCTCCCCCAGGTGCAACTGGGCCTTCTCCCGCTGGAACACCTCGTTCTCCAGATCTTCTATGGCTTGCTGGCGCAGGGTCTCGGCCCGGTTGGTCTCGGCTATCTGGGCATTGAGGCGGCTGATGTTCTCCTGCAGCTGGCTGTTGAGCTCGAGGTCGCGCTCGCGCATGTCCTGCAGCTTGCGCACCATGCGCGTCAGCCGCTGGCGGGAGTCCTCCAGCTGGTCCACCACGATGGAGAGGAAATAGACGGCCCAGGGGGTCACCAGCAGGCCGAAGAAGACAGAGCGCACCAGGTCGACGATGTCCACGGTGCCGCGCAGAAACAGGGTCACCCCCATCTGGATGGAGACCGCCAGCACTATGATGGCGGTCGCCAGGAACATGCTGAAGCGCACCAGTCCCAGCTTGGTCATCAGGTCGACATAGTATTGCGCCCAGGATTTGATTTGCTTCATCTCGTTGTTTTCTCCCCGTTATTGCGCAAACAGAATACCAGTACGGCGCCCTGAACTCTTGCCCGTTGCACCTTAAATTATTGATTAACGTCACACTCCGACTGGGGTAGCATGCCTGCCATGAGTCAGTCAGCTCCGGTTCAGCCAAGGATCCCGAGCCGCACTGCCACCCTTGTCATCCCTTGTGTCAGGAGCACACCCCATGCGCAATCATGTCCTGTTGAGTCTTGGTCTGCTAGCCGCCAATGCCGCCCACGCCGATCTTGGCGAGATCCCCAGAGAGTCCGGCTGGTCCGGTTTCCTGCTCGGCGGGGTCAATGTGGTCAGCTACGAGTCCAACTTCTACGCCGGCGATGACAACCACAGTCGTATCAACGACCTCGGCTCTCCCGACAGCGAGAGCGGCCTGACGCCGCTCATCAACGCCGACATCCGCTACACCTTCGCCGACACCCGCACCCAGGTGTTCCTCGGCAACCTGATCCAGGATGCGGTGCGCTTCGACTTCACCCAGCAGCTGGGCCTGCGCCAGGAGATGGGCGACAAGGGCATAGTGGCCACCTCCCTGGTGTTCAACGCCATGCCGGTGGAGCTGTGGAGCGATCCCTTCGCCACCAAGGTAGATCGCAGCTCGACCGACGTGAAGTCGAAGGGCGTGCGCTTTGCCTGGGACAAGATCTGGGGCAGCCACTTCTACGGCACCCTCACCACCCGGGAAGTGGATCTGGACGAGGAGCGCAGCGGTCAGCAGTATGACCAGACCCACGGCACCCAGTATGCCGCCATGCTGAATCGCAACGGCAAGGTGCACGACATGGCGCTCTCCTACCAGTTCCACTTCGGCGGCAACCAGTTGCTGGAGCCGGCGATCCTCTACAAGCAGGCCAGGCTCGACGGCAGTGCCGAGAGCTTCGACAACACAGGGTTGCAGCTGACTTACGCCAAGCGGGGCCCGCAATGGTCCATTGTCAGCAACCTCTATGCCGGCAAGCGCAAGTATGACGAGGCGAATCCCCTGTTCGGCCAGCGTGCCGATGCAGACGAGTTCGCCATCAACGGCACCTTCTTCTGGCACAACCTGTTCGGGGTCAAGGCCCTGGCCGCGACCTTCACCGCCGCTTACTCAGGCGCCGACTCCGACATCGACTTCTACGATACCCAGGCCACCCGCTTCAGCACCGGCCTGCTCTACAACTTCTAAGCCAAGCCCTGTCGAAAACAGCGAGGCCACCCCAGGGGTGGCCTCGTTTTTTTCGCTTCCTGACTGCCTTAGATGCCGAGGGAGTCGAGCAGATCGTCGTGCTCGTTGCTCGCCGGGGCGACCGCCTGGGCCGGCTTGGTCGCCGCCAGCTTGGCCTGGGCGATCAGCTCGTCCGGATCGACCTCCTCCTGCACCCCACCATCGTGGATCCGGATAAACTCGGTCCTGTCCATGGCCAGCTCCAGATAGAAGATGTTGTTGCTGGCGGTGAAGAAGGTGACCCTGCGGGTCTCGGGGTTGTCGAGGTTGGTGTCGACGCTCAGCATCACCTGCTTGTTGAGGGCCAGCATCTTGGGCTGGTTCTGGGTGATGTGGGTCTGCAACTCGCGTCCCACCTTGGTGGTGAAGCTGCCGACGATCTGGTTCATCAGCTCGCCCATGACGTTGCTCACCTCATCCGAGGTGTGGGAGATGGCGAGATCCTCCTTGGAGAGCCCCATGCTGAGCATGTAGCTCTGGTAGAGCTCCATGGCCGCGGCGGCGGAGAAGTTGATCACCACCAGCCCGGAGAAGCCCCCGTCGAACAGCACGAAGCAGCCGATGTCCGGCTTGAGGCAGGTCTTGCTGATCCGTTGCACCATGCCGGAGAAGCGCACCTGGGTCTGGGTCGCCGCACTCAATACGCTCGTCACCGAATTGCACAGGCTCAGCAGCACGTCCTCTGTGGTCAATACGGCATCATCCTCGGATCTTGTCACTATCATGGAACCTTCCTGCTGATCGAAAAAATAGGCTTGTCTGTCTCGTCACCCATGTCATCACGCGCGCGTCCGATACGCTAACAGATTGCGTGATCCCGGTGTTGAAACCGCGAGCCGCCTCTCACTTGACCGTATTGTCAGTCAGAAACGGCTGGAATCCACCCAGGGTGGCCAACCGGGCTCGCCAGTTATCGGCCTGCTGTCGCAAATCTTGTGTCTGATAGGGGATGGTGGGATGTGCTCCCCAGATGGGACCGGGCCAGGCGGCATCCGAGCTGAAGCGGGCGACATGATGCAGGTGCAACTGGGGCACCAGGTTGCCGAGCGCCGCCACGTTGATCTTGTCCGGATTGAGCGCCTCTTCCATCAGGGTGGCGACGGCGCAGGACTCCTGCATCAGCTGTTGCTGCTGCGCGGGGGCCAGGTGGTGGATTTCCCGCAGGTCGGCGACCCTGGGCACCAGGATGAGCCAGGGATACTGGCTGTCTTTGGCCAGCAGCACGCGGCAAAGGGGGAGATCCCCGAGTATCTGGGTATCCGCCTGCAGGCGGGGGTGCAATGCAAACATGGGGCCTCGCTGGTCAACATGGGCACGTCAGGAGATGAGTGTGCCCACGTTACTGCAACCAGGGGCAAACTTAAAGCCGGGGCACGGCCCAACCGATGAAGCGCTTGCGAAGTTCGGGGTCCGCCTGCAGGAAGAGCTGCTTCAACTGCCCCTCCAGCTCGCTGGCAGGGACTGAAGGGACCTGGGCCGCCGTCGCCGCTGCCGTGGTCGCCACGGCGCCGGTCGCCAGCACCGCCTTGCCCGTGCCACGGTTGTACTCTTGCAGCCTGGCGTGCCAGTCCATGCCGATCTGCATGCCGTTGACCACCAGGGCCTCCTGCTGCACCTTCAGGGGCTTGTCCCCCGCCAGCAGGCTCACGACCGGCGCCTTGGCGTAGCGCTCCATGCCTTTCTCGTCGGTGGGCACCGCGGCCTGCAGGCGCACCGACTGGCCGCTGGCCTCATAGCGGATCACCTGGGGCTCGGAGCGGATCTGGCGATCGTTGTCGCTGCTGTTGCGACTCGGGATCACCCCCTCATAGCGCACCAGCAACTGCTGCGCCCCGTCGGCCAGCACCCCATGCCGCTCGTCCTGCACCTTGCCGTCGCTCACCGCCAGGATCTGGAAATCCCCGGGGACCTCGACCCTGACCTCGGCCTGTACGGCGCCAGCACACAACAACATGACCCCAACCCAACCCTGATGACCCTTCATTCCCGTCTCTCTCTGCTCGCTATGATGGGCGCAGGCTAGCAGCCAAAGATGACAGAAAAATAACGCGAGCCAGCCTCTCAGAGCAGGTAGTGGGGCCGCTCGGCAAACCACTGAGCCAGCACCTGCTTGAACAGCCGTATCTTGCGCGGCACCCGGCGCTGCTGGGCATGGAGCACATGCAGCGGGTGCAGGCCGGTCTGCCAGTCAGTCAGCACGGCCACCAGCTCGCCCCTGGCCAGACTCGTCTCCACCAGCATCAGCGGGCACTTGGCAAACCCCATGCCCGCCCGTGCCAGCTGCAGCACTGTGCTGTAGTGGTTGGCCCGCACCTTGCCCTGCACCAGGATGTGGGCCTCCTCCCCTGCCTTGCGAAAATGCCACTGCTCCCAGGCCGGGTTGTGCCCCTGGAGCAGGCAGGGGCGCCCGCCCAGCTCATAGGGGGTGGCGGGGAGCCCCTCCCGGGCCAGCAGGGTTGGGCTCGCCACCACCACGTCTTTCAACTGCCCGAGGGGCAGCGCCACCAGGTTGTCCGGCACCTGATCCATGGCGCGCAGGGCGATGTCATTCTCCCCCTGACTCATGTCGATCATGGCGTTGGTGAAGTTGAGCTCCACCTCGACCCCGGGGCAGAGCACGGCGAAGCGCGCCAGCAGCTCGCTCACCATGGCATCCCCCGTGCTGACCGGGCAGGTGAAGCGCAGGCGACCACTGTCCTCCTCGGTCAGGGCCTGGATGTCCTGCTCCACCTGACGGGCAAGGGCAAAGATCTGCCCCGCCTGCACATGGAGGGTTCTGCCCGCCTCGGTCAGGCTGAGTCTGCGGGTCGTGCGCTGCAACAGTTGCGCATTGAGGGCGGACTCCAGAGCGCTGACGTGGCGGCTCAGCATCCCCTTGCTCACCCCCAATGCATCGGCGGCGGCGGAGAAACTGCCCCGCTGCACCACCTCGTAGAAACTGCTCAGATGGGCGATCTCCATCCATTAGCTCCAATATGGAAACAATGGGTTTATCTTAAGCGCTTTTTCTCCCTTTTCATCCAGCTATCATCAACACATCCCAACCAGGAGCGATAGAGATGAAGATTGTGATTGTGGGTGCCTCCGGCACCATAGGTTCCGCCGTCAGCGAGTTGCTTGCCAGAGACCACCAGGTGATCAGGGTTGGCCATAGCCGGGGGGATGCCACTGTCGATATGACGGATGGTGCCTCCATCGCCGCCCTGTTTGCGGGCATCGGCCGGTTCGATGCTCTGGTGGTCGCCAGCGGCAGCGTGGCCTTCAACGCCCTGACCGAGATGACGGACGAGCAGTGGCAACTAGGGCTCCAGAGCAAACTGATGGGCCAGATCAACCTGACCCGGGCCGCCATTCCCTATCTGAATGACAACGGCTCCATCACCCTCATCAGCGGCATACTGAGCGAGGAGCCCATCAACTGGGGGGTCAGTGCAACCACCATCAACGGTGCCATAGAGCACTTCGTGAAGGGGGCCGCCTGCGAACTGCCGAGGGGCCTGCGCATCAACGTGGTGAGCCCCACCGTGCTGGAGGAGTCCATGGACAAGTACGCCGACTTCTTCCCGGGCTTCGTGCCGGTGCCCGCCGCCAGGGTGGCCCAGGCCTACAAGAAGTCGGTGCTGGGGGTGCAGACCGGCCAGATCTTCCGGGTCAATGGTTGAGGCCACCCTCCCCCACTGCCAGACGCCAATAAAAACGGGCCCCGTCATGGGGCCCGTCTGTTTGCCGGCTTGCTGCCTTCACCGCCGGCAAACGTTTGTGCGCCGGTGGCAAAAAAAGGCGGTCAGCCTCAGTCGATCAGACCGTACTGCTCCCGCAGCACCTCGATGATCTCCTGCTTGGGATTGGCACTGCGCACCAGCTTGTGACCTATGACCTTCTCGGCGATCCCGACATAGGTGTGGGAGATGTCCATCATCACCTCGGTGGGCAGCTTGTTGTCCCGGGCCAGGGCGAAGCGTTCCGGCATGCGGTTCTTGTTGAGCAGGATGTCCGGATCCGGGAAGTGGTTCAGCAGCCACTGGCGGAAGCCCTCTTTGGACTTCTCGACGATCTCGCCCTGGCGCAGGGCGGCGCCGTCCCAGATGCGGGAGCTGTCGGGGGTACCCACTTCATCCATGTAGATGAGCTTCTCGCGACCGGCGGCATCCTGGACATAGCCAAACTCGAACTTGGTGTCGACGAAGATCTGATCGAGCGCGGCCAGGGCCTCGCTGATGACGTTGAAACCATCCTTGAGCAGCGTCTCGTAGCGGTCGATGTCCGCCGGGGAGCGGAAACCGAAGGCCTGATGGTGGCGCTCTATGTCGGCACGGGAGACGTTGACGTCATCTGCTTCCGGCACGCCATCCAGCCCCTTGAGGATCCCCTTGGTAGACGGGGTGATGAGGATCTCGGGCAGCTTCTGATCCTTCTTCAGCCCTTCCGGCAACGTGATGCCGCAGAACTCCCGCTCGCCGTCCTTGTAGGCACGCCACATGGAGCCGGTGATGTACTGGCGGGCGATGGCTTCGATCATCACCGGGCGGGCCTTTTGCACTATCCAGACGAAGGGGTGCGGTATGTCCAGGATGTGGCTGTCCGCCAACCCCTTCTCCTTGAACAGCTTGAACCAGTGGCTGGAGATGGCATTGAGTGCCGCGCCCTTGCCCGGCACGCCGTTCAAGCCATTCACACCCTGCCAGATGCAGTCGAAGGCCGAGATGCGGTCGCTGATCACCATGAGGGCGAGCGGTGTATCCGCCGGCACATCATAGCCTTTCTCTCTTATGAGCCGGGCACTGTCTGCGGGGGTCAACCAGTAGACGCTGCGCACTTTGCCGGAATGGACAGGTTTATCGGTACGGATCGGCAAATCGTCATTCACCGCCAATACTTGATCTGCAAGACTCATGGCTAATAACACTTCCTGTTGTGGGACTGACAAGACAGGCGCATCAGGCTCCTGTCTACGAGGGATTCATTCAAGCGAAGCAGCGCCAGGCCTCTCTGCCGGGGCAGGCTCCCAAGAGGGCCTCTGCGCAAACTCCACATAACAAAACAGGGGCACCAGGCCCCTGTTTCTATTCTGCTTTCGCAGCCTGATCGGCCACGCCTTTGGCAAACGCCTCGGACAGGCTGATATACATCTGGGAGATGACGCCGGATGCGACCGGCTTCTTGTCCTTGTCGAACAGGGTGATGGAGGTCTTGCCTCCGGCCATCTCGCCCAGCTGGAAGCGGTACTGGTCTTCCTCCAGCTTGAACGGCTCGGCCCCCTTGGCCTGCCAGAACTCGGCATTGGGCTCGTCATACTCGACGTCGATCCAGCCCAGGGACTGCTGGGTATCCTTGATGGTGAAACCGTAGGCCGGCAACACCTGGTTGAGGCGGCGCCAGACCTGCTCGAAGGAACCATCGGCGATCCAGGCGCTCAGCTCGTTGTTGTCCAGACCCAGCTCCAGACCCATGCCATCGTTGGACTTGTGTTGTTCGCGGGCCTTGAGCTGCTTGTCGTAGTAGAGGGAGAACTGGTTCAGTGCCCGGGTCGCATAGCGCTGGGCATCCGCCGGGGTCAGCACTGTGCTGGTCTCGCCATCGATGGTCTCTTCATGATCCAGCACCCGTACCGACATGTTGACAGCGTGACGCTGCACATCGTTGCGCAGGGTGAACTGGTAGCGTTGGCGGATACGGAAGTCGTCGTCCTCCTCTGCCCAGCCATCGAGGGCGGCGGAGTTGTCAAACCAGCCGGTCTGCAACACGCCGGCCTGCTGATCCAGCTTCTCTGTGGTGACCTTGTGCTGGGCCAGGAAGTTCATCAGGAAGGCCCAGGTATCGCGCTCCACGCTCTGGCTGGTGCTCAGGGCATAGAAGGCCAGGGTCGGTTCGCTGGCCTTGGCCACCACCTGGCTGCCAGGGACCACCGTCAGCAGCTGGGCTGGCGGACGCACGTCCACCTTGGCACCGATGGCACCTTCGCGGCTGCTCTCCGGCAGGGCCGGGATGTCGAAATTACTGTTAAAGGCGGGGGTACTCAACCCGGCGGGCACGAGGAAGGCGCGACCTTCGAGGCGGCTCTCTTCATACTCGAAGCCACGGTTGGCCATCTTGCGATCCTGGGGTGAGCTACAGGCTGCCAACACGGCAACAGTCGCGACACTCAGCACCAGGCGCACTGCATTTCCCTTTCCATTTGCTTTAAACACTCGCCATCAACTCCGCAGTCGTCAGTGCTCGCGCCATCGCCTGTTCCCCCTCGGGGGTGAGGTCGGTCAGCGGCAGGCGCAAGGTCGCCGTCGCCATCAATCCCAGTCGGGCACAGGCCCACTTCACCGGGATGGGACTCGGTTCGCAGAACAGAGTCTGATGCAACGGCATCAATCGATTGTTGATGTCATGAGCCTGCCCGGCATCACCGGCCAGCGCAGCACGACACATGTCGGCCATCTGGGGCGCCGCAATATTGGTGGTGACCGAAATGACGCCATCGCCCCCTTGCAGCATAAAATCACATCCGCTGGCATCATCGCCACTATAAAGCGCGAAATCCGGCCCGCACAACTCGCGCAGCAGCGGGGTGCGGCTCAAATCCCCCGTCGCCTCTTTCAAACCGATAATGCCGGGAACCTTGGCCAGACGAGCCACGGTCTCCGGTTTGAGATCGCAGCAGGTGCGACCGGGCACATTATAGAGAATTTGAGGCAGACCACTAGCCTCGGCGATCGCACAATAGTGACGATAGAGACCTTCCTGGGTGGGTTTGTTGTAATAAGGGGTCACCGAGAGACCCGCCACCACGCCGGTCTGGGCGAAACGCCGGGAGAGAGCGATGGCATGGGCTGTGCTGTTGGAGCCGCAGCCGGCGATGACCGGGATGCGACCGGCGGCGAACTCGACGGTTTTTTCCACGACGGCGATATGTTCCTGCTCGCTCAGGGTGACCGACTCTCCCGTGGTGCCCACCGCGACTATGGCACTGGTACCGGCGCCGACATGATACTCCACCAGGGCCGCCAGACTGGTCCAATCGATGTCACCCGAGGCCAGCATGGGGGTAACGAGCGCAACAATACTACCGCGTAACATGGATATTTCTCCCGATTTTCAGGGGCGTAATGGTAAAGCTGCCCCTTTTGAAAAACAAGGGAGGCAAGGGACAAGCCGTGTTACCATCCGCCACAAAACGTATGGATGCACGAGGGCAGGAGAGAGCCCGGAGCAGGGCGTCATGCCCGCCAAGCGCTCGCTTTCACCGCATTCGCAATAAATGGACGAGAGACGATTTATGACTCACTACCTGGTCGTAACGGCCATCGGCACGGACAGGCCTGGCATCGTCAATGAGGTTACCCGTCACGTCAGTGGCTGCGGTTGCAACATTGTCGACAGCCGTCTTGGCATCTTCGGTAACGAATTCACTTTCATCATGCTGTTGTCCGGTGACTGGAACAGCTTGATGCAGCTTGAGATAAGCCTCCCCCTGCGCAGCCAGGAGTGGGATCTCATCACCATGATGAAGCGCACCGAGCGCCACCACTCCCTGCAATATGACATCAGCGCCAGCGCCGAGGTGCTGATCCGGGATCAGCCGGGCATCGTAAGCCAGTGCACCCAGTTCTTCAGCGATCACGGCTGGGATATCCAGGCCATGCAGACCGTCACGCTCGAGCAGCAACCCTTCAACCTGCTCAAGGCCAATTTCCAGCTCAATCAGGCCAAGCAGGGCGAGGCGGCCGACTCGAAGACGGCCTTCGCCGATTTCTGTCGTGAACTGGGTGCCGAGTCATTCGAGTTCATCGTCAATCACAAATACGCCTGACGGCGTTTATCCGAGGAGACCCCATGCAACCACTACAAGTTGGTACTCAGGCCCCCGATTTTTCCCTCTCCGATCAGGATGGTCAGCAGGTCAGTCTGTCCTCCCTGCGGGGCAAGAAGGTGCTCATCTATTTCTATCCCAAGGCGATGACCCCGGGCTGCACCACCCAGGCCTGCGGCCTGCGCGACGTCAATGCAGAGCTGGCCGCCCTCAACGTGGTGGTGCTCGGTATCAGCCCGGATCCGGCCAAGCGCCTGAAAAAATTCGAGGAGCGCGACAGCCTGAACTTCCGGCTGCTGGCCGATGAGGATCACGCCGTGGCCGATGCCTTTGGCGTCTGGGGCCCGAAGAAGTTCATGGGCAAGGAGTACGACGGCATCCATCGGCTGAGCTTCCTCATCGATGAGGAGGGCAAGGTGGCCCATCGCTTCGACAAGTTCAAGACCAGCGATCACCATCAGGTAGTGCTCGACCTCGTCAAGGGCTGAGCCCCGCCAGTTCAGACACGACAACAGGGCCTGCAGATGCAGGCCCTGGTCGTTTGCACCCAACTCTGCCACGCAAGAGCAGGGGATGCCCTGCCAAATGCAGCGCCCCTATTGCGCCCTCCTTCCCGTTTTTCTCGCCAACCTCCCCTATCAGATCAAAAAATTCATCCTGGATATGGGTTAACGTGACCCCAGATTCATTTTCCAGCGAGACAGCCCATGAACATGAGCCATACCGAACGCCTGATCCTGAGCAACCAGTACGAGATCCTGGCCAAACTCAATCCGGAGAAGGCGGCGTTTTACCAGCGGGCCAGCACCATAGTCGAGCGTGGCTACTGCCTGCAGATCCTCGAGCTGGAGAAGAGCTTCGGCCACCTGGATCTCGCCACCTGCCAGGAGGTGCTGGACACCCTGGAGCTGCATCATGCGCTGGCCATCTCCTGGGGCAACCTCGACGCCGGTACCCGGGCCGAGGTGAACGAGAGTCGCCTGGCCTTCAACGGCTACAGCCGCAGCCAGGAGCGGGAACTGGCGGATTATGTCTGCTTCCTGCTGGAGGTGGACAAGCGCTTCCCCGAGCTGCCCTGCCCCTGTGACGAGCTCTCCAGCGACATCGCCATGCGCGACAAGTACCAGCGCATGCTGGCGGCCTGGCGTCAGTGCCCCCGTCAGTACAAGCTCTCCATCCAGGAGATCAGCAAGGTACTGGCCGCCTGAATGTGAAAAAGGCGCCTGGTGGCGCCTTTTGCTCCCCTGCCGGGGCTATTCGTAGAGGAAGGATTTGTCCAACTGCTTGAAGGCGGCGTTGAGGGTATCGGCCAGCTCCTCGTAACGGGGGCGGGCCACCAGCTGACGATGGCCGCCCTGCTCGTTCATCTTGCCGTTGATCTCCCTGTACCAGTTGGCAAGGGAGGGGGGAAGACGGGTATCGGCACGCTGGCCGAGCCAGTAATAGCCTTGCAGCGGCAGGCTGAGCAGGAAGAGCACGGAGGCCATGACGGAAGGCCAGTAGTGTAGCTCGCCGAACTGGAACTGCAGCATGACGCTGAGCACGGCGAGTGCCGGGATGACCCTGAGGGCGAACTCGGTGGCCTTGATCACCCGATTCTCCGGGAACATGGAATTAAGCTCGGGACGGCGCGGCCAAAGAGTCATATAATGACGGCCTTGCTGTAATTTAGTTCCAAAAATGTTCATGCTCATACTACCTCCGAGCTCTTTTTGAACGTATTAACGGCAAAACCTCGACAATATTTGAGAGGCAATAACAAAGGTTGAGGATGACTTTGTTATTTTTCAACAATCAGGTTATCCTTTGTACGCCCAATTTTTACGCCAGTGGTTTGCTGCTGGCCTGTCAGGGACGTCAGAATTCCGGGTCTTGTATCACTATACAAGGGGCAAGCAACAGATTGCCAACCCTCATAAGGATAAGTTGATAGTTTTTGGACGCACCGCGTCCGGCGCATCCTCCAACCCAACCCAATCTGCGATAGGATTTATTCATGAGTAAGCTGGTTCTTGTTCTTAACTGTGGCAGCTCGTCCCTGAAGTTTGCTGTCATTGACGCAACCACCGGTGATGATCTGCTGTCCGGCCTGGCCGAGTGCTTCAACCTCGACGACGCCCGCATCAAGTGGAAGCTCAACGGCGAAAAGGGTAGCGCCGATCTGGGTGCCGGTGCCGCTCACCAGGAAGCGCTGGACTTCATCGTCCACAAGATCCTGCCGCTCAACCCGGAACTGTCCAAGAACCTGATCGCCATCGGCCACCGCGTGGTACACGGCGGCGAGCAATTCACTTCTTCCGTGCGGATCTGCAATGACGTGATCGCCGGTATCGAAGCCGCCATTCCTTATGCTCCGCTGCACAACCCGGCTCACCTGATCGGTATCCGTGCCGCGCTGAAGGTCTTCCCTGAGCTGGCCGAGAAGAACGTCGCCGTGTTCGACACCGCGTTCCACCAGACCATGCCGGAAGAAGCCTTCCTGTACGCCCTGCCGTACAAGCTCTACAAAGAGAACGGCATCCGTCGCTACGGCGCCCACGGCACCAGCCACTACTACATCAGCCTGGAAGCCGCCAAGCAGCTGAACAAGCCGGTGGAAGAGCTCAACATCATCAACTGCCACCTGGGCAACGGCGGCTCCGTCTGCGCCATCAAGAACGGCAAATCCGTCGATACCTCCATGGGCCTGACCCCGCTGGAAGGCCTGGTGATGGGTACCCGTTCCGGTGATCTGGATCCGGCCATCATCTTCTTCCTGCACGACAAGCTGGGCATGAGCGTCGCCGAGATCAACACCATGCTGACCAAGGAATCCGGCCTGCTGGGTCTGACCGAAGTCACCTCCGACTGCCGTTTCGTTGAAGACAACTACGACAGCAAGGAAGAAGCCAAGCGCGCCATGGACGTGTACTGCTACCGTCTGGCCAAGTACATCGGCGCCTACGCCGCCGCCATGGACGGTCGTCTGGACGCCGTCGTCTTCACCGGCGGCATCGGCGAGAACTCCGCCCCGATCCGCGAGATCACCCTGGGCAAGCTGGGCCTGCTGGGCTTCGACGTCGACCACGACGCCAACCTGAAGGCACGCTTCGGCAAGGGTGGCGAGATCACCAAGGCTGGCTCCACCAAGGCCCTGGTTATCCCGACCAACGAAGAGTGGGTCATCGCCCACGACGCGCTGGAACTGGTCGGCGCATAAATTAGCTGTAGAGCAAGGCCGCCCCAGGGCGGCCTTTTCCTGATCCCAAAAATGAACAAGGGGTAATAAGTGGCACGCACTATTATGCTCATCCCGGTCGGCACTGGTGTCGGCGTAACTTCCGTGAGTCTTGGCGTCGTTCGCGCCATGGAACGTCACGGTGTCAATGTCAGCTTCTTCAAACCGGTTGCCCAGCCGCGTCCGGGTGAAACCGGTACCGAGCGCTCCACCGCCGTGATCCGCGCCGCCGCCAACATCAACCCGCCCGAGCCGTTCGCCCTCTCCTACGCCGAGAACATGATCACCTCCAGCAACACCGATATCCTGCTGGAAGAGATAGTGGCTCGCTTCGAAGAGCACGTGAAGACCAGCGGTGCCGAAGTGGTGGTGATCGAAGGCCTGGTGCCGACCGACAAGCAACCCTTTGCCAACAAGCTGAACTACGACGTCGCCAAGGCGCTGGATGCCGACATGGTGTTCGTGACCCATCCGGGCAACGACTCCAGCCAGAAGCTCAAAGAGCGCATCGAGCTGGCCTGCTCCAACTTCGGTGGCGTCAGCAACCCGCGCATCGTGGGCTGCGTCATCAACAAGGTGGGTGCACCGGTTGACGAGCACGGCGTGACCCGCCCCGATCTGACCGAGATGTTCGAGGCCCATCACCACACCTCCGACACCGCCCACAACCTGGAAGTGCTGCAGGTGTTCGGCAAGAGCCCGCTGCGCATCCTCGGCTGCATCCCCTGGAACACCCAGCTGATCGCCCCGCGCGCCAAGGATCTCGCCAAGCACCTGGCCGCCAAGATCCTGCACAAGGGTGAGCTGGACAGCCGTCGCCTGCAGACCGTGACCTTCTGTGCCCGCTCCATCCACAACATGATCGAGCACTTCCGTCCGGGTAGCCTGCTGGTGACCTCAGGCGATCGCTCCGACGTCATCGTCTCCGCCTGCCTGTCCGCCATGAACGGCGTCAAGCTGGGTGCCCTGCTGCTGACCGGCAACTACCACCCTGAGCCGCAAGTCATCGCCCTGTGCCAACAGGCCATGGCTACCGGCCTGCCGATCATGATCACCGGCACCAACACCTGGCAGACCGCCGTCAGCCTGCAGAACTTCAACGTCGACATCCCGGAAGATGACCGCGAGCGTATCGAGCTGGTGCAGGACTATGTGGCTGGCCACATCGACAAGCACTGGATCGAGTCTCTCTCTGCCAAGTCCACCCGCTCCCGTCGCCTGAGCCCGCCGGCGTTCCGCTATCAGCTGACCGAGCTGGCCCGTCAGGCCAACAAGCGCGTCGTGCTGCCGGAAGGGGAAGAGCCGCGGACCATCAAGGCTGCCGCCATCTGTGCCGAACGTGGCATCGCCCGTCCGGTGCTGCTGGGCAACCCGGAAGAGATCCGTCGCGTCGCCGAACAGCAGGGTGTGGTACTGACCGATCGCGTCGAGATCATCGACCCGCTGGAAGTGCGCGAGCGCTATGTGCCGCGTCTGGTCGAGCTGCGCAAGAACAAGGGCATGACCGAAGTGGTCGCCCGCGAACAGCTGGAAGACAACGTGGTGCTGGGCACCATGATGCTGGAGCGTGGCGAAGTGGACGGTCTGGTTTCCGGCGCCGTGCACACCACCGCCAACACCATTCGTCCGCCGATGCAGATCATCAAGACTGCCCCGGGTTCCTCGTTGATTTCGTCGATCTTCTTTATGCTGCTGCCTGATCAGGTGCTGGTGTACGGTGACTGCGCCATCAACCCGGATCCGAGCGCCGAACAGCTGGCCGAGATCGCCATCCAGTCCGCCGACTCCGCTGCCGCCTTCGGCATCGAGCCGCGCGTCGCCATGATCTCCTACTCCACCGGTACCTCTGGCGCCGGCGCGGACGTCGAGAAGGTGCGTGAAGCGACCGAGCTGGCCAAGGCCAAGCGCCCCGACCTCATCATCGACGGCCCGCTGCAGTACGACGCGGCCATCATGGAGAACGTGGCCAAGTCCAAGGCACCGAACTCACCGGTCGCGGGTAAAGCCACCGTGTTCGTGTTCCCGGATCTGAACACCGGCAACACCACCTACAAGGCGGTACAGCGCTCCGCCGAGCTGGTCTCCATCGGCCCCATGCTGCAAGGCATGCGCAAGCCGGTCAACGACCTGTCCCGTGGCGCCCTGGTAGACGACATCGTCTACACCATCGCCCTGACCGGTATCCAGGCAGCCCAGGCCGAGTAATATCGCCCGCGCTGGCCCTGTGAAAAACCCGCCTTCCGGCGGGTTTTTTTATGGCGGCGAGATGTTGATCCACAAGATCAAATCAGGATCCTGGGCAGATCCCCCGATCTGACGCTGGGGCTCATCTGGCAAGGCGCTGGCGATAAGCAAACACTCACACCCGCGCAGGGGGATTGCACAATTGCGATCCAGTCAGGATCAAATCAGAATATCCCTTTAAGATCAGCAAACTAACGCCAGACACACCGCTAATCTACAGAGTTTTCCACAGCTTTTGTGGATAGTTTACCGATCATTTGAAAGAAAATGACAGTTCCGGTCAGCGCTTCCCTCCTAGAGCGGCCATGAGAAAGGGGCTCCGAAGAGCCCCTGTTGGATAGATTACCAGCCCCTGATATCAGGGACGCAGGGACTTGTCCGCACGAGAGATGCCACAGACACCAGAGCGCACCACTTCGATGATCTCGTTGGTCTGGGCGGCAGTCTTGATGAAGGCGTCCAGCTTCTCACTCGTCCCGACGAGCTGCACCGTGTACTGCTCGGGGGTGACGTCGACGATCTGGCCACGGAAGATGTCCGCCAGTCGTTTCAGCTCGTCGCGGGCACCACCGGCGGCGCGCGCCTTGACCAGGGCGATCTCCCGCTCGATGTGCTCCCCTTCGCTCAAATCGCACACCTTGAGCACGTCCACCAGCTTGTGCAGCTGCTTCTGGATCTGCTCCAGCACCCGCTCGTCACCCATGGTGACGATGGTCATGCGGGACAGGGTGGGATCCTCGGTGGGGGCCACCGTCAGGGTCTCGATGTTGTAGCCGCGCTGGGAGAAGAGGCCCACCACACGGCTCAGGGCGCCGGATTCGTTCTCCAGCAGAACGGAAATTATATGTCTCATGATGTTTCCCCCGCCTTGCTCAGCCACATCTCATCGATGGCGGGCTCCACCAGTACGACCGAAATGATATGTCCCATCGTCAGGTCCTCTCCGTCTTGCTCAGCCACATCTCGTCCATGGCACCGAACTTTATCTGCATCGGATAGACGTGTTCATCCGGGTCGACCGAGATGTCCATGAACACCAGCCGATCCTTCATGGCGAACGCCTTCTCCATGGCGCTCTCCAGCTCGGCCGGATCGCTCACCGCGATGCCGACGTGGCCATAGGCTTCCGCCAGCTTGACGAAGTCCGGCAGGGATTCCATGTAGGAGTGGCTGTGACGGCCGCCGTAGAACATCTTCTGCCACTGCTTGACCATGCCGAGGGCGCGGTTGTTGATGGAGATGATCTTGATGGGCACCCCGTACTGCATGCAGGTGGAGAGCTCCTGAATGTTCATCTGCACCGAGCCGTCACCGGTGACGCAGCAGACCACGGCATCCGGGTTGGCAAACTGGGCCCCCATGGCGGCCGGAATGCCGAAGCCCATGGTGCCGAGACCACCGGAGTTGATCCACTGGCGCGGCTTGGCGAACGGGTAGTAGAGGGCGGCAAACATCTGGTGCTGACCCACATCGGAGGCGACGAAGGCCTCCCCCTTGGTCACCTTGTAGAGCGCCTCTATGACCTGCTGCGGCTTGATCAGGGTGGGGTGGGTCTCGTAGGCCAGGCAGTTGCGGGAGCGCCACTGATCGATCTGGCTCCACCAGTCCGCCAGCGCCTGCTTGTCGTTGTCGAAGCCGCACTCGCGGATCACTTCCAGCATCTGCTCCAGCACGGTTTCCACCGAGCCGACGATGGGCACATGGGCCTGCACCGTCTTGGAGATGGAGGTGGGGTCTATGTCGATGTGGACTATGGTGGCGTTGGGGCAGAACTTGCTCACGTTGTTGGTGACGCGGTCATCGAAGCGGGCACCCACGGCGAAGATGAGATCCGCGTTGTGCATGCTCTTGTTCGCTTCGAAGGTGCCGTGCATGCCGAGCATGCCGATGAATTGCGGGTGGGTGCCACTGAAGGCTCCCAGCCCCATCAGGGTGGTGGTCACCGGCAGGTTCAGCAGCTCCGCCAGCTTGGTCACCAGATGATCCGCATTGGCGTTGATGGCGCCACCGCCCACGTACATGACAGGGCGGCTCGCCTCGGTCAGCAGCTTGGCAGCCCGCTTGATCTGGCCCTTGTGTCCGGCCTTGGTCGGATTGTAGGAGCGCAGGGAAACGGACTCGGGATACTGGTAGGGGAATTTCTCTTTCGGGTTCTGCACGTCCTTGGGCAAGTCCACCACCACGGGCCCCGGGCGGCCACTGGCGGCAATGTAGTAGGCCTTCTTGATGGCGTCGGGAATCTCGCTGGCCTTCTTGCACAGGAAGCTGTGCTTCACCACAGGGCGGGAGATGCCGATCATGTCGGTCTCCTGGAACGCGTCCTCCCCTATCATGCTGGTCGGCACCTGACCGGACAGGATCACCAGAGGGATCGAGTCCATGTAGGCGGTGGCGATGCCGGTGATGCAGTTGGTGGCGCCGGGACCCGAGGTCACCAGCACAGTGCCCACCTTGCCGGTGGAGCGGGCGTAACCGTCCGCCATGTGCACCGCGGCCTGCTCGTGCCGCACCAGGACATGCTCCATCTTGCCGTTTTCGAAGAGAGCGTCATAGATGTCGAGCACTGAGCCACCAGGGTAGCCGAAAACGTGTTCCACTCCCTGATCTTCCAGCGCTCTAACCACCATCTGGGCGCCTGATAACATCTCCATGATAAAGCCCTCCAGGCTTTGCTCCGTTAAGCGAAAGCTACCGACAGTCCGCTGCTTCCCGGCAGCGCCGATCCGTCTCTTGTTGTTGTCTGCATCCAGACCAGGCGAGTTCGGAGCCGTCGATAGTAGAAAAATAGGTTTTTTCCATCATTCACCCGAAAAGCGGGTGAAAAACCAACTTAACCCGCTTGTGAACGCTTGTCCACGGCTTTGTCTGACCAGAACAGTCATAAATTTCAAACAGCTATTAACATTCAGTGACTTGGTCACCAGACCGGAAACAAAGCGGGGAGTATGGGGGGGAAACTAGCGGATCATGCTGCCAGTCAGGACAGAGATGGAAATAAATGGCCCGCCCCCAGAGGGCGGGCCGTCAAAACCATAACGTTTTAGTGCTCGTCTTCCGGCTCCGCCAGCCAGATCTGCTGATCCGGATCCGTCTCTTCACAGACCGAGATGCTGACCCCCATGTCGAGCAGCTCATGCAGGGTGAGATTGTCTGCCAGGGTCATGGTGTCGCCGTTTTCATTGGTAAAGCGCATGGTGTCCGTCCTCTCCTTGGTGGGATCAACTTAGTCTAGTCAAAGGCGCTGAGTTGCGATAACCAGGGACGGGCCAATGCCGGGTTGCCCGCCAGTTCGCTGAGGCGATCGCACACCTCCTCCGGGAAGAGGGTCCTGGCCCACAGGCGGCGGGAGAGAGACTCAATATCTTCCTCGGTACCGGCCAGCAGCCAGTCGGCCAGCGCCCCCGCCACATCGGGGTAATGCACTCTGCCGGGTGCCGGCGCCTCCAGCCAGGCTCTCACCGCATTGACATCCAGCGTCTCCATCAACTGGGCCAGCCCCATCAACTCCAGGGTCCTGCCGTTGGTCAGCTGCTCGAACTGGCCGCCCAGAGGCTTGACCAAGAGCTTCTTGCCCAGCGACAGCGCCTCCGAGGCCAGTTCAAACCCCGCATTGCTGATGACACCCCGGCAACCGGCCAGCGCCAGCTTGAAGCCCTCACGGGCCGCCGGCTCGAAGCGGATGTTGCGCCATTGACTGACCTTGCGAAGACCGGGGTGAAAGCAGACGAAGTGCTGCTGGCTGAAGCGCGACAACAGCGCAGATATCTGCTCTGTCTGCTCGAATGGCAGATAGACCAGGATCTGCTGGTTATCCGGGACCGGGGTCATGGGATCTATGATGGGGGGCAGCAGCGGCTGACCGAAATGGAACCAGTGCAACCCCAGAGAGCGGCTCACCGGGGCGAAGTGGCGCATCAGCTGGCGGTTGAAACCACTCTCCCCCCAGCGCGGAATGGGCCAGTCGAAGCTGGCCTGATGGCTGATGGTCAGACTGGTTTTTTGCCAGCGCCGGGCTGCATGGGCACTGAGTGGCTCAAAATCGCTGATCACCAGATCGTAATCCCGGCAATCCAGCGCTCGCATGTCCTGCCAGAAGCGCAGGGGAGAGAGTCCCTTGAGGGTACGCCAGCCCGAGATGCGGCCCTGATGGCTGACGAAACTGATGCCGGGAAAGGTGCGGTACTCCCCGAACTCCCCCATCTCGAAGTAGCCGTCGGCGGCGCGCCCGCTGAACAGGTAGTCGACCTCTATCCCCCTGCTCTTCAGGGCGCGCGCCAGAGTCCTGCTGCGGCTGATATGACCGTTGCCGGTCCCCTGTACCCCGAACAGTATCCTCATCCCTGGCTCCAGCCGAGCGCCCACAGGGCGCAGCCGCCCCCGAGCAGGGCGCCGGCCACCAGATCGCTCAGATAGTGCACCCCGAGCAGCAGCCGCGACGCCCCGACCAGGATGGCCCAGAGAAACAGCAGCGGCGCCCAGAGCGGGAAACTTGCCGCCAGCACGGTGGCCATCAGGAAGGCGGCGGCGGTATGGCCGGAGGGCAGGCTGTAGCGATCGGAGGGGGTGATGAAGACAGGCAAGCCCACGGGGCGCTGGCGTCTCAGGGCATTCTTGAGCAGCAGATAGAGCGGCAGCTCGGCGGCAAAGGCCAGCAGGGCGACTTGCACCATTTCCCGCTGCGCCTCTCCCTCCCACCAGAGCAGGGCCGCCAGCACGGCGTAGAGGGGGCCGTCACCGGTGCGGGAGACGAGCCGGCTGATCCTGGCCTGTGGCCCGTTGTAGGGATGAAGCAGACAGACGCGGCACACCCGCAGGTCCCATTGCTGGATCTTGTTCATCACGCCTCCTGCTCTTGAGTCTTGCCTGCAGACTAGGGCGCTGGAGTGACACTTGGTTGAAGGAGAGATAACAGATTTGTGAAATGAGCCATGCAAAAAAGGGCCATACGGCCCTTTTTTCAGTTTTTACCCGGGAAGACTCAGTTCAGGGAGCCGCGCAGGCCGTTCTCCATCAACTGGCAGTTGTGGGCCGCCAGTCGGCTCATGAAGCTTTCGTCCACCGTCAGGCCGAACACCTGCTCGTAGAGATCCTTCATCACGAAGGGCTGCCACATCATGCTGAGGAAGGAGATCTTCAGCATCTCTGGATCCAGGTTGTCACCCAGCTGGCCATTGGAGCGCATGGATTCGAGCAGGGCATCGAACTGGGGCAGTTGACGCTCCAGCAGACGATTCAACACAAAATCCCGCCCCGGGCTTTTTTCGGTTGATAATGCGCTGGAGATGGCGGAAGTCAGCTCGCTGTTCGGCGCCATCACCTGATAGTAGGTATTGAGCAGATCGGTCAGGCTGCGGTTGCTGCTCTCGTCATGCCAGGCCTGATCCAGCGGCTCGGCCACATCCCCCAGCACCGCCTTGTAGAGGCCCTCTTTGCTGCCGAAGTAGTAGTGGATCATCGCCAGATTGGAGCCTGCCAGCTCGGCGATCTCGCGGGTCGTCACCTTGCTGTAGGGGGTGTTGAGAAAACGTTCGCGTGCGGCGGCGAGCAGCTTGTCACGAATGTCTGAACGTCCGACCGGACGGCCAGGTCTGCGTTTTTCCATGGAATACCTCAGATAATTCAGCAAGGGCTGATAAGTCGATCTGATTGTGCGGGTGATCGAGTACAGCAGGAACGACCAGATAATCAGGCATGAACCGAATATGGGACAAGGAAATTTGCACTCCTTTACAATCCGATTAAATAACACAGTGAATTGAACCTGTCCTTTCGAGTTGACACAGCATAAAAATCTCGATATTGGTAGTAGCGTTATCGACTGGAAGGATTGAGTCATCATGCATATTGCCGCTCCGCTACTACTGCTCCCCCTAATCGCGACTTCTCGCGCGGGATCCTTGTAGCCGGGCTAAGGCATAGCCGGAATTTACAAAAACCCGTGCACCCCGCACGGGTTTTTTTATGCCAATGCAGGATGCACGCACCGAACTTAGGAAGAGGGAAGTCACATGTCAGATCGAGTCATCATATTCGATACCACCTTGCGTGATGGCGAGCAGGCGCTGTCGGCCAGCTTGACGGTCAAGGAGAAGCTGCAGATTGCCCAGGCGCTGGAACGACTCGGTGTCGACATCATGGAAGTGGGCTTCCCTGTCTCCTCCCCCGGTGATTTTCAATCGGTGCAGACCATAGCCCGCCACATCAAGAACAGCCGTGTCTGCGCCCTCGCCCGCGCCCTGCCCAAAGACATCGATGCCGCCGGCGAAGCCTTGCGGGTCGCCGAAGCCTTCCGCATCCACACCTTTATCTCCACCTCCTCCATCCACGTCGAAAGCAAACTGAAAAAGAGCTTCGAAGACGTGCTGGAGATGGGGGTCGGCGCCATCAAGCACGCCCTGCGCTACACAGACGACGTGGAGTTCTCCTGCGAGGATGCGGGCCGCACGCCGATTGATAATCTCTGCCGCATGGTGGAGGCCGCCATCAAGGCGGGTGCCCGCACCATCAACATCCCGGATACCGTGGGCTACACGGTGCCGACCGAATTCTCCGGCATCATCCAGACCCTGTTCAACCGGGTGCCGAACATCGACCAGGCCATCATCTCGGTGCACTGCCACGACGATCTGGGCCTCTCGGTGGCGAACTCCATCGGTGCCGTACAGATGGGGGCCCGCCAGATCGAGTGCACCATCAACGGCATCGGCGAGCGGGCGGGCAACTGCTCCCTGGAAGAGGTGGCGATGATCCTGAAAACCCGCGCCGACCTGCTCGGGGTGCACACCAACATCCGTCACAACGAGATCCACCGCACCAGCACGCTCGTCAGTCAGTTATGCAACATGCCGGTGCAGCCGAACAAGGCCATCGTCGGGGCAAACGCTTTCTCCCACAGCTCCGGCATTCATCAGGACGGCGTGCTCAAGGCCAAGAACACCTACGAAATCATCACCCCCGAGAGCATCGGCCTCACCCAGAACAACCTCAACATGACCTCCCGCTCCGGCCGCCACGTGATCAAGCACCGCATGGAGAGCATGGGCTACGCCGAGAGCAGCTACGATCTCGACCACCTCTACGGCAAGTTCCTGGTCCTGGCCGACAAGAAGGGGCAGGTGTTCGATTACGATCTCGAGGCGCTGGCCTTCTTCAGCCAGATCCACGAGGAGCCCGAGCACTTCAAGCTGGAGTACCTCGGGGTGCAGAGCGGCAGCTCTGTGCTGGCCACCGCCTCGGTCAAGCTCAAGGTGGGTCAGGATCTGATCTGCGAAGCGGCCACCGGCAACGGTCCTGTGGATGCTGTCTACCAGTGCATCAACCGCATCACCGGCTACGAGATCCGCATCGACAAGTACGAGCTCAAGGGCAAGGGGGAAGGCAAGAACGCCCTCGGCCAGGTCGACATCGTCGCCGAATACAAGGGTCGCAAATTCCATGGCATGGGGCTGGCCACCGACATCATAGAATCCTCGGCCCAGGCCCTGGTCCATGTCATCAACAGCATCTGGCGCGCCGATCAGGTCGCCGAGCAGATGGAACGCAATAACAACATCAAATCGGAAACCGTCTGA
>RCUP01000602.1_pt1 | contig 25853 bp, 17 predicted proteins | sample 2166341 | NCBI WGS metagenome assembly RCUP01 (sample SAMN09932325, study PRJNA488358) | compost metagenome | isolation source: compost soil in succinonitrile-enriched | place: Germany: Experimental Botanical Garden | reverse complement strand
ACATGGCCGAGATCGTGCAGCTGCTGCTGAACTTCTGCAGCGTGGACCTGGGCTCGCTGTACCTGGACGTGACCAAGGACCGCCTGTACACGATGCCGACCGATTCGGACGGTCGTCGTTCGGCGCAGAGCGCGATGTACCACATCGCCGAGGCGTTCACCCGCTGGGTGGCGCCGATCCTGACCTTCACCGCCGACGAGCTGTGGGGTTACCTGCCGGGCGACCGTGCCGGCCACGTACTGTTCACCACCTGGCACGAGGGCCTGGCGCCGCTGCCGGCCGATGCGCAGCTCAACGCGGCCGACTTCGACCAGCTGCTGGCCGTGCGCGAGCAGGTGGCCAAGGTGCTGGAGCCGATGCGCGCCAATGGTGCGATCGGCGCCGCGCTGGAAGCGGAGATCACCATCGCCGCCAGCGAAGAGCAGGCCGCACGCTGGCAGCCGTTGGCCGATGAACTGCGTTTCCTGTTCATCAGTGGTGATGTGCAGGTGCGCCCGGCGACCACCGACGAGGTGTTCGTCAGCGCCCAGCCGACGCAGAAGTCCAAGTGCGTGCGCTGCTGGCACCACCGCGCCGACGTCGGCAGCAATGCCGACCACCCGGAACTGTGCGGCCGCTGCGTGACCAACATCGCCGGTGCCGGCGAAGTGCGGAGCTGGTTCTGATGGCCGCCCCGCGCCCGCATCCCAATGCGCTGATCTGGCTGCTGCTGTCGGCAGTCATCATCGGCCTGGACCAGTGGTCGAAGGCCTGGGTGCTGTCGAGCCTGCCGGAGTTCCAGCCGGTGGTGGTCATTGACGGCTTCTGGAACTGGTACCGCACCTACAACACCGGTGCAGCGTTCAGCTTCCTGAGCGACGCCGGTGGCTGGCAGAAGCATTTCTTCACCGTGCTGGCGATCGCCATCAGCGGCCTGATGGCCTGGTGGCTGCGCGCTACCGCCCGTGGCAACTGGAAGGCCGCCGTGCCTTATGCGCTGATCATCGGCGGTGCGATCGGCAACGTGATCGACCGCCAGGTGCATGGCCACGTGGTGGATTTCATCCAGTGGTACGTCGGCGAGCATGTCTGGCCGTCGTTCAACATCGCCGATTCGGCCATCGTGGTGGGTGCCGTAGGCATCGCCCTGTTCGGCCTGTTCGACGGCAAGTCCGCCAAAAAGGCGGATAATGCCAATCCGAAACCGTAAGCCGGCCGCTGCCGGGAGACTGAACTGATGGATGTGCTGCTCGCCAACCCGCGTGGTTTCTGTGCCGGTGTCGATCGTGCGATCGAGATCGTCAAGCGCGCGATCGAAACGCTCGGCGCGCCCATCTATGTCCGCCATGAAGTGGTGCACAACCGCTTCGTGGTCGATGACCTGAAGCAGCGCGGCGCGATCTTCGTCGAAGAACTCGACGAAGTGCCGGACAACAACACCGTCATCTTCAGCGCCCATGGTGTTTCCCAGGCCGTGCGCCTGGAAGCCGAGCGTCGTGGCCTGAAAGTGTTCGACGCCACCTGTCCGCTGGTGACCAAGGTCCATTTCGAAGTCGCCCGCCACTGCCGCGCCGGCCGTGACGTGGTGCTGATCGGCCATGCCGGCCATCCGGAAGTGGAAGGCACGATGGGCCAGTGGAACCGCGAAGCGGGCACCGGCCAGATCTATCTGGTCGAGGACGTGGAGCAGGTGGCCACGCTGCACATCAACCAGCCGGAAAACTTCGCCTACACCACCCAGACCACGCTGTCGGTGGATGACACGCGCGGCATCATCGAAGCCATGCGCGCGCGCTTCCCGGCGATGCAGGGGCCGAAGAACGACGACATCTGCTACGCCACGCAGAACCGCCAGGACGCCGTGCGCGACCTGGCCAAGCGCTGCGATCTGGTGCTGGTGGTGGGTTCGCCGAACAGCTCCAATTCCAACCGCCTGAGTGAGCTGGCCCGCCGTGAAGGCGTGGAGAGCTACCTGATCGACGGTGCGCACGAGATCGACCCGGCCTGGGTGCTCGGCAAGCAGCATATCGGCGTGACCGCCGGTGCGTCGGCGCCGCAGGTGCTGGTCGATGGCGTGCTGGCGCGTCTGGCCGAGCTGGGCGCCAGCAGCGTGGGCGAGCTGGATGGCGAACCGGAATCGATGGTGTTCGCGCTGCCGAAGGAACTGCGCCTGCGCCTGGTCGACTGACCATAGCGCTACGGGTGGGTGCGAACCTTGGTTCGCACGGCTTCGGGATGCACCTCATCCACGCATGGTGTGGATCTACTGGTGAGGCTTCCGGTTTATTGCGATGGTGCATCTGGTGGGTGCGAACCTTGGTTCGCACGGCTTCGGGATGCACCTCATCCACGCATGGTGTGGATCTACTGGTGAGGCTTCCGGTTTATTGCGATGGTGCATCTGGTGGGTGCGAACCTTGGTTCGCACGGCTTCGGGATGCACCTCATCCACGCATGGTGTGGATCTACTGGTGAGGCTTCCGGTTTATTGCGATGGTGCATCTGGTGGGTGCGAACCTTGGTTCGCACGGCTTCGGGATGAATGCCATCCACGCATGGCGTGGATCTACCCGGTACTCCGCTTTCCAGTAGATCCACGCCATGCGTGGATGCTGTCAGTCTTCGCCAGCGCTCCGATGAGGCTTTGCTGCATCAGGTCGATGCACTGGCAACCATGACCTTCGGCCATGGGGCTCGGCATCGCACAGGCCTAGCATCGGGAAATCCTTCGCTGCTGGAAGTTGCCGATGAAAACCCGTGCCCTGGTGATGTCCGTGCTGTTCGCGCTGGCGGCCACGCCCGCGCTGGCGCAGACCCCGCCACCGGGTGATGCCGCCGCCCCTGGCCTGCTGCGCATTGACGTCGACGCACGTGACCTGGCCCGGCGCATCTTCAAGGTGACCGCCACCGTGCCGGCCAAGCCCGGCCCGCTGACCCTGCTGTACCCGCAGTGGATTCCCGGCAACCATTCGCCCACCGGCCCCATCGACAAGCTGGCCGGCCTGCGGGTGACCGCCAACGGCAAGCCGTTGGCCTGGCAGCGCGACCAGTTCAACGTATACGCGTTCAAGGTGGACGTACCGGAAGGCGTGAGCGAGATCGTCGCCCACTTCGATTTCCTGTCCTCGCAGGGTGGCAGCCAGGGCCGGGTGGTGATGACCCCGGAAATGCTCAACCTGCAGTGGAATGCCAACTCGCTGTATCCGGCCGGCATGGACGCGCGCAACCTGCAGGCGCAGGCCAGCGTGACCCTGCCCAAGGGCTGGGCCTACGCGACCGCACTGGAAACCGCACGCCGCGATGGCGACACCGTGGTGTTCAAGCCGATTTCCTATGACCACCTGGTCGATTCGCCGCTGTTTGCCGGTGAGCATCACCAGCGCATCGACCTCGACCCGGGCGCGAAGGCGCCGGTGCATCTGAACGTGTTCGCCGACGATGCCAAATCGCTGAAGCCGACCGACGCGCAGATCAAGCTGCATCGTGCGCTGGTGCAGCAGGCCGACAAGCTGTACGGCGCGCGCCACTACGATCACTACGAATTCCTGCTTGCCCTGACCGATCGTCTCGGCGGCATCGGGCTGGAGCACCATCGCTCCAGCGAGAACAGTGCCGACCCGGGCTACTTCACCGAGTGGGACAGCAACGCCTGGATGCGTGACCTGTTGCCGCACGAATACACCCACTCGTGGAACGGCAAGTACCGTCGCGGTGCCGACCTGGCTACGGCCAACTTCAACACGCCGATGGGCGACAGCCTGCTGTGGGTGTACGAAGGGCAGACCCAGTTCTGGGGCCAGGTGCTGGCCGCGCGTTCCGGGCTGTGGACCACTGAGCAGGCGCGCGACATGCTGGCGAACGTGGCGGCAACCTATGACCGCGGCCGCCCGGGCCTGGCCTGGCGCCCGCTGCAGGACACCACCAACGACCCGACCATCGCCCAGCGCCGCACGTTGCCGTACCGCAATTACCAGATGAGCGAAGACTACTACTCCGGCGGGCAGATGCTGTGGCTGGAGGTGGAGGGCAAGCTGCGGGGGCTGACCGGCAACCGTCGCAGCCTGGATGATTTCGCGCGTGCGTTCTTCGGCGTCGGCAACGGCGATTGGGATGTCAATCCGTACACCTTCGATGACGTGGTGGCGACCTTGAACGGCATCGCGCCGTACGACTGGGCCAGCTTCCTGCGCCAGCGCCTGGACGGGCACGGATCGCTGACCGGCGGCCTGGAACTGGCGGGCTGGAAGCTGGTCTACCGCGATGCGCCGAACGAGGCCTACAAGGCACAGGAAAAGCGCGCGAAGGCAACGCTGCTGGCCTACTCGCTGGGCGCGACGGTGCTCGACAGCGGCGTTGTCGGCGATGTGATCTGGGACAGCCCGGCGTTCAACGCAGGCCTGGCGCCGGGCATGAAGGTGATCGCCGTTGGCGGCCGCGAGTACAGCAGCCAGCGCTTGAAGGATGCGGTGACTGCAGCAGCCACCGACAAGGCGCCGATCACGCTGCTGGTCAAACAGTTCGACCGCATCGATACGATGAAGATCGACTACCACGGCGGCCTGCAGTATCCGGTGCTGGAACGCATCAGCGGCCGCCCGGACCGCCTTGCAGAGCTGTGGAAGGCGCGATGAGGCTGCGCACGCGCGATGGGCTGATCCTGGTGGTGGCGGTGCTGGCCATCGTCGGCGCCTACCTGGACGGCGACGGGCGCTGGCTGCACTGGTTGGCCAAGCCGGCAACCACGCTGCTGATCGCTGCCATCGCCTGGCAGGCCCGGCCAGCGGCGGATGCGTTCTACCGGCGCGCGGTGCTGGCCGGCATGCTGCTGTCCTGCGTGGGCGATATCGCGCTGATGCTGCCGATCGACGCGTTCGTGCCCGGCCTGGTTGCCTTCCTGCTGGCGCATCTGTGCTACATCGCCGCGTTCCGTGCCGGCCTGCGCGCGGGCCGTGGATTGCTCGCTGCCTTCGTGCTGCTTGCCGCATTCGCTTCGATCAACGTCGCCGGCCTGTGGCCGCATCTGCCGCTGCCGATGCGCGTTCCGGTGTTGGCCTACGTCGTGGTGCTGGCCGCCATGGCGGTGCTGGCACTGGCCCGTTGCTGGAAGCGGCCGCACGCCGATGCGCTGGAAGCGGGCAGCGCGCGTTGGGCTGCCGGTGGTGCACTGCTGTTCGTGGCCAGCGATTCGTTGCTGGCATGGGATCGCTTCGGTGGCGGCCTGCCGTTGGCCAGCCTGCTGGTGCTGTCCACGTACTACGCCGCGCAGTACGCCATCGCCCGCTCGGTGAGATAGCAGAAAAGGGGACGGAGCGGATCAGGTCGTTTCCGCCCTCGTCGTGCCACTTGCGGCTCAATCCCTTCCGTCCGCTTTTTCGATGTCGGTAACGCTGTTGCAGGTGCGTTGTGGTGCACACAACCGGTCCAGCAGGGCCAGGGTGACGCCGTTGCTCCAGCCGAAGCCATCCTGCAGCGGGTATTCGCCGCCGCCACCGCCGCCAGCGGAACCGTCGACCACGTACTTTTCCACCAGCTTGCCTTCGCGGTCGTAGACCGATTGCACGGTGCGCAGGAAACGCATGCCCAGTTGCCGCGCCAGCCGCTGCTGACCGTAGTGCTGCAGCCCATCCACCGCCACCCATTGCAGCGGTGCCCAGCCGTTGGGCGCATCCCATTGCTGGCCCGTGCTGAGGGTGGTGGTCAGCAGGCCGCCTTCGCGCAGCAGCTGCACCTCCACCGCGTCGGCAGTGCGTCGTGCCCGCGTACGGTCGGCGATCTGCAGCCACAGCGGATACAGCGCCGCGGCGGTCAGGGCAGCGCGGGTGATGCCGCGATCCAGATCGCGGTCCACGTACCATCCCTGCGCGCCATCCCAGAGATGGACATTGATGGCAGCGCGGCGCGCGGCCGCCTGGCGGGCGTAGGCGCGGGCGTCGTTGCGCAGGCCGGCGGCCTTGCTGGCCCGCTGCAGCGTGAGCTCAAGCTGGTGCAGCAGGCTGTTGAGATCCACCGGAATGATCGACGTGGTGCGGATGCTGGCCAGTGAGGCAGGATCATCCAGCCAGCGGGAACTGAAGTCCCAGCCGGATTCAGCGCCGGCACGCAGGTCGCGGTAGACCTGCGATGGCGCCCGCTCCGAGGCTCGCGAAGCGGTTGCCAGATCATCGGTCCACGATTCGGTGCGCGGCACCGCCCGCGCGTCCCAGTAGCGATTGAGCAGGCTGCCGTCGGCCAGCCGCACCACACGCTCGCGTGCCGCGCCTGACGGCAGGCCATCGGCACCATGCATCCAGAACGCATGCTCGATGCGCAGTTGTGGCAGGTAGCGTCGATAGGCATCGTCGCCTTCGTGGGTGACCAGCAGCTCGACCATCAGGCTGAAGAACGGCGGTTGCGAGCGGCTGAGGTAGTAGCTGCGGTTGCCATTGGGGATGTGCCCGTAGCGGTCCAGCTGCCAGGCGAAGTTGTCGACCATGTCGCGCACCTGCTGCCAGCGACCACTGGAGGCGAGGCCGAGCAGGGTGAAGTAGCTGTCCCAGTAGTAAACCTCACGGAAGCGGCCACCCGGTACCACGTAGGGGTGGGGGAGTGGCAGCAGCGAGCCATGCGGATCTACCGTCGCCGTCTGCCGGGTCAGCACCGGCCACAGTCCTTCGATGTGCACACGCAGGCTCTGGCCCGGGGGCGGCACGTAGGGCGGTGTCTGGCCCGGCACGTCGAACGCGGATGACACGAAGGCACGCAGCGTGTAGCCGGGCTGTTGCTGCGCGTGTTGCCAGTCGGCCAGCACGACGGCCGGCTCGCGCCGCGGCACCGCATCGGCGAAGGTCTTCTGGTCGGCGAACAGCTGCGCGCGCTGCACCTGCTGGAACAGCGGCTGCAACTGCTGGTCCGGAGCAGCGGGCGGCGCGTCGGTATTGGCGGCCCTGGCGGCGCCGATGCATGTCAGCAGAGCCAGCGTGGTCCCGGCCAGAGGGAGCGAAAGGCGCATGGGCGTGCTTCCCTGTAACGATGGAAGCACTGTAGCCGCAGGGCCGTGAAAGCAGGCACAGCGCTCAGCGGAACTGCAGGGTCAGCAGGAAATAGCGCCCCAGCGGATCGTCCAGCCCGGCCATCTGCCCGCCGCTGCCGACCAGATGGTTCACCGGCCGCGTATCAAGCAGGTTGTGCACGTCCAGTGCGGCAATCACGCGCGGACTCAGCCGACGCGCCAGGTGCAGGTTCCAGCGCAGCTGCGCGGGGTTCATGCAGAGGCGCTGGTCATGCTGCTCCTGCGTGCATGCTTCACCGGCCAGCCATGCGCGGGTGCGGCCGACGCGGTTGCCACGCAGGGCGATGTCCCAGGAGGGGTTCTGCCACTGCACGTTGAGAATGCCCGCGTTCGCCGGCGTGGCATGCCCGCGCAGATCCACCGATTCGCCGTGGCTGCGATCACGTCGCAGTTCCTGCTGTTTCAATGCATCCAGCGAGAACAGCCACTGTCCGTTGCGGCCGGCATCCACCCGGTACTCGCCACGCAGTACCCAGTTGCGCGAGGTGGTGCGGCCGATGTTGTCGAATGACAGGCGAAGATCACGCAGGCGGCCCTGCTCATCCAGCTCCCAGGTACCGGGATTCCACAGTGCATCGCTGGGTTGCAGGGCCAGGATCTCGTTGCGCAGTTCGACGATGTTATGGGTCAACGACAGCGAGAACGCATCGCTCGGTGTCCAGCTGGCAGCCAGCGAGTGGCTGCGCGAGGTCTCGGCTTTCAGTGCATCGTTCTCCACCACCTCTACTTCCACCGCGCAGCCGCCACCGCGCAGCGGGCGCGCGCACGGTGGCAGGGAAGCCGATGCGGGCAGGGGATACAGGCCGAAGTAGCCCGGCGGTCGTCGCCGCTCGAAGATGCTGGGCGCGCGGTAGCCGCGGCCACTGGCCAGCAGGAACGACCAGTGCGGGCTCGGGCTCCAGCGCAGGCCGGCACGCGGCGAGAACGCAGTGTCACCGCCATCGCGGTCCAGCCGCGCGGCCACGTCCAGGCGCAGCGTCGGCGCCAACGGCAGGCCCAGTTCGGCGTAGGCGGCGTTGCTCTGCCGCGTCAGCCGGCGCTGCTCCATCGGCAGGCCCAGCGCCAGTTCGCCCTTGCCCAGCAGCGGATCAGGCAGCGACGTCCAGCGCTCGCGGCGCAGGTCGATACCGGTTGCGAGCTGTGCCGCACCGCCCGGCAGTGTCATCAGGGTGCGCTGCATGCCCCACCAGCCCTGCCACTGTTCGGTGCGTCCGCGGTTGTGGATGGCCGGAAACAGCTCCTCTGCCAGCCCCGGTGGCAGGGTGGAAAAGCCGGGCAGGAAATCCAGCGTTCGTGCGGCTTCCAGCAGGCGCTCGCTGCGCACGGTGCCCTCGGTGCGCAGGTCCACCTGGCTGCGCTGCGCGCTGAGGCCGGCATCCCAGCTGCGGCCGGCGCGCTCACGGCCCATGCCAAAACTGATGTCGCCTTCGGTGGCATGCACGCGCGGGCGCACTTCGCCGCCTTCCTGCAGGACCACATTGAGGATCGCGCCACGGCTGAAATTGAGGGCGACGGCGGTCGGGCCCAGTTCAAAACGCTGGCGGTTGTGGCTGGCGCGTGCTTCCACATAGGCGTAGCGTCCGTCACCGCGTTCGTGGCGATAGCGCAGGTAGCCGGACAGCGTTTCCGATGCCGGTTGCAGCGAGCGCGGGCGGGCATTGTCGAACCAGCAGCCGTCGTCTTCGCGCTGCAGCGGCGGATGGCACTGCGTGGCCGGGTAGTAATCGCCGTTGCCCATGATCAGCCCGATCGGGTACAGCGAGGTTTCCGCATGCCAGTCGCGCTGGTCACCGGCCACATGCTGCAGGCGATGCAGGTCGATGCCGGCGAACCAGCGGTCGCCACCTTCGCGCACGCCACCGGTGGCTGCCTGCAGCCGGTACTGATCGCCATCACCACGGCTGCTGACCCCTGATTGCAGCGTGGCCTCCGGCCCCTCGGCCTGGTCGCGCAGGATGATGTTGACCACGCCGGACATTGCATCGGCGCCGTAGATGGCCGACGCACCGCCGCGCACCAGTTCGATGCGCTCGACGAAGCTGAGCGGAATGCCCCCCAGATCGGTCAGCCCGCCTTCTTCCAGCGAGACCATCGGATAGCGCGGCAGGCGTCGGCCATTGACCAGGAACAGGGTCGCGCGCGGGCCCATGCCGTCCAGGCTGGTGGTAGCTGCTGCGCCGACCGGCAGGTACAGCGAATCACCACTGCGCGAGGTGCTCAGCGGCGGGTGGCCGTTCATGCCGGGCAGGTGGCGCAACAGGTCGAACAGCGTGCCGTAGCCGCTGCGCAGGATGTCTTCGCGGTCGATCACCGTTACCGGCAGCGTGGTCTGCACGGAGGTGCGCGGCAACCGGCTGCCGGTGACATGGATCGGAGCCAGCTCCACCTGCACCGGCTTCGGTGGCGCTGGCGGTGGTGGCCGCCGTACCGGCTGCGCGACCACATCGGGTGGCGCAGCATGCCGGCGCACCACGAATCCGCCGCTGGGTGTCTGCAGGATGTTCACCGGCATGCCGGCGACGAGCTGCTTCAGTGCGGCGGCCGGCGCCAGCGAGCCGGCAACGCCGCTGGTGCGCAGGTCGGCCAGTTCACGTGCGTCGAACACCAGGGCGATGCCACTCTGTCGTGCCCATTGCTGCAGTGCCGGCGACAGGGCGCCGGGAGCGATCCGATAGTCGACCTGGGCGACAGCCTCGGCAGCGCTTGTCGTGGCCGCCACACCGGGCACCAGCACAACGCACAGCAGGGCCTGCAGCAGGCCCCAGCGCAGCATGTCCCAACGAAGCACACCCGGCGCCGGCATCGGCCGCCGCCTCAGTAGGTGCGGCGCAGTTCCAGCGCGCCATCCGAGCGCGGCTGGCCAGCAATGGACCACCCCAGTTCCAGGGCGGAAAGCAGTTCGTGCGCGTCGCCAGCACGGAAGGTGCCGCTGACTGCGAGGTCGGCGATGTCCGGGTCGGCGACCACCAGTGGCGTGCTGCCATAGCGGTTCATGCGTTCGACCACGGTGGCCAGGGGCGTGCCGTCGAACACCAGCTTGCCCTGAGGCCAGGCCTCGGCGGCGGCGGTCGAGGACAGCTGCGGGCCCGGTTGGATCTTGCCGGAGGCCAGGACCTGCAGCTGCTGGCCCGGCGAGAGCGTGTGCTGCGCACTGCCACTGGTGACTTCCACCACGCCTTCCAGCAGCGCGACCTCGACCCGGCCGTCAGCCAGGCGTTCCACCTGGAAGGTGGTGCCGATATCGCGGATCGAACTGCCACCGGCCTGTACCCGCAGCGAGCGCGATGACGGTTCGACCTGCAGCTGGATGCGGCCGTGCTCCAGCGCCAGTTCGCGTTTGCGCCAGCCGAAGCGTGCGGTGAGCATGGTGCCGGCGTCGAGCACGGCGATGCTGCCATCGGCCAGCGTGCGCTGCTGCGGCAGCAGGCTGGCGTTGGCATAGGTCAGGGGTGTGGGATTGCCATCGGTGTACAGCATCCAGCCCAGGCCAACGGCCAGGCACACGCCGGCGGCGGCGGCCACACTCGGCAGCCAACGCCGCTGCGGCCTGCGTGCCGCGCGTGCGGCGGCGGTGCGCAGCCACGGGTCGCCGGCCAGACCGGCACTGCGCTGGTGCAGCTTCTCGGCCTGCACCCATGCGCTGACGTGCGCGGGATCCTCGGCCAGCCAGTCCTCGAAGGATTGACGCTCTTCGGGGCTGCAGTCGGGGGCTTCCAGCCGGGCTACCCAGGCGCTTGCGTGTTCAAATAGCAACGTGTCATCCCTGTTGTCGTTGCGGATCATTCGGTGTCTCCATCATTGTGGAGAGGATCGGGGCCCAGCTCCTTGCGCAGGCCCTGCAATGCACGGGCAATGTGTTTTTCCACGGTCTTGGCGGTGATGCCGCAATGCCGGGCGATCTGTGTATAGCTCATCCCGGTGATGCGGTTGAGCAGGTACACCTCGCGGGCACGTTCGGGAAGCTTGAACAGTGCCTGGCGCAGCAGGGCGAGCATCTGCCCGGATTCTGCCTGACGCAGCGGATCAGGAGAAGCACTGGCGGCTTCTTCGTTGCCGTCGCGTTCGGTCAGCGACAGGTGGTTGCGCGATTGCGGCGAGCGCCCGCGGTCTGCCAGGCGGTTGCGGGCGATGCGGTAAAGCAGCAGCCGCAGTTCCTCGGTGTCGTGCGCGCGGTAGCGGATCAGGCGCTCCATGCAGTCCTGGGCGATGTCCTCGGCATCCTCGGGACCAACACCGCGGGCGCGCAGGAAAGCACACAGCGGCGCGCGTTCCTCACGTACGAATGCAATGAAGACGTCCGGAACCCCAGGTAGTTCCGGCGCAGGACGGAGCAAAGGGGAGGGCACGGACAGGGGAGGGCCTCGGACGACAATGACGGACGCGTCATCGAGTTTTACGCGACGGTGACCGGATGGGGAAGCCCACGTTTCTCCGGCATTTCCATTGTGAATGCGTTCATCTTTTTTCTCGTCGCCGACTGGGGGCGTCTGCCCCGCTGCTGCGTTCTGCTTTCGACCCGCGTGGTGCGGGCGGAGAGAGAGAACGCAATGAAGCATTCGAAGTTGAGCATCGCCCTGGCAGGCCTGGTGGGTATCGCGACCCTGGGCCAGATGGATGACGTCATGGCAATGAATTATCACGTGCAGGGCGATCGCGTCGTGCTCAGTGGCGGTGTGACCGTCGCCGACGTGGTCGCATTGCCGGCGTTGCTGGCCAAGGCACAGGCCGAAGGCCGTCCGATCCGCGAAGTCGTGCTGCGCACCTCCAATGGTGGCGCGCTGATCGCGGGTGAGTGGCTGCAGGGGGTGATCCGCACCAATGGCCTGAACACCATCGTGTCCGGCCACTGCATCTCGTCCTGCTCGATCATGCAGTCCGGTGGCGTCGAGCGTTACCTGGCCGGTGACCTGCCGCTGGTCGACTCGGTGCAGATCCACGCCGCCAGCAGCGGTGGCAAGGTGATCTATACGCCTTCGCCGCGGATGACCGAGATCTACACCGGCAACTACGGCGGCGGCATGGATGCCGGCCTGCTGCACAAGGCCATGTACGAGGTGGTGCAGCCCAACGGCCTGCTGGTGTTCCGCGATCCGGCCCGGACCACCGGCCCGTCGGTCAGCTTCGATCCCGATGGCAGTGGCCGCAAGCTGGAAACCTTCCCCGGCCAGGACATCTACAGCAACAAGATCATCACCGCCGCCGGCTACCGTGACCCGGGCGACACCCTGACGGTCACCGGCAATGTCAGCGGCGACATCAATCCGGGCTACCTGCGCACCGCACGCCAGCTGCAGGCGTTCGTCGACGACGACTTCTCGCGCTGGAACGATACCGATTTCGCCACCACGTACATCAACCAGGCCGTTTCCATCTACAACGCGGCGGCACGTGGTCCCAACGGCATCGGTCGCTTCTCGGTGCAGGACTTCCTCAGCGATCCGGGCATCCAGGCCGACCTGCTGGCGAGCCTGCGCCTGTCGGAGCTGGATGCCTCCACGCTGGGCAATTCGGCCGGTGTGATCCGCGTGGCCAAGGGCGGCACCTGGCGCACCGCCGAGACCACCGGCGCCGATTTCATGCTGGTGGAGAACGGCACCATCGCCCTGGAAGGCGGCGCCCTGCGCACCCCGGAGCTGCGCGTGCAGGCGGCCGGCATGGTGGTCGGCCACGGTGACATCGCCTCGGTCGCCAACGACTCGGATGCGCTGTTCGCTGGCACCGGTCCGTCGTTCCGCGAGGACGGCTTCAACCGTCTGCGCGTGTACGGCACCCTGATGCCGCGTGGTGGTGACCTGGTCACCCACGGCTACGTCAACATCATGCCGGGCGGCAAGGTGCTGTTCGATGTCACCGAGGCGGGCGGCACCAACAGTGGACGCCTGCGTGTGGGCGACTTCTACGACAGCGGCGCCAACGAGGGGGCGCTGGTCATCTCGCCGGGCGCGCACCTGGAGCTGAACGTGGCGCAGGGCTTCTACGCCGGCAACTACCAGCGCGAGCTGGTGAGCGGCCCGATCTTCCAGGGCTTCACCGATGCGGTGCGCTTGGGCGACACCGGCTATACGGCCAGCATCACCGGCGGCGAGGTGTTCCGGCCGCGCCACAACTCGTTGCTGAGCTTCAACATCAACCAGACCGCCGAGGGCCTGTCGCTGACCGCCAACCCCGGTTTCGACCAGCTTGCGCAGCTCACCGGCAACAACGGCAACGACGGTCTCGGCCGCGCGCTGGCAACCGCCGGCCAGCGCCAGGATGCCGGCCTGAAGCCGCTGCTGGGGGCACTGCAGTTCGCGGATCGCGATGTGATCGCACAGCAGGCCGGTGCACTGCGCGGTGATGGCCACGCCAGCCTGCGCCTGGCCGACAACGCGCTGGTTGGCAGCATCGGCAGCGTGGTGCAGCAGCACCAGGCCGCACGACGCAGCGGCAGCGGTGACGCCGGCGGCTTGGCCGCACAGGCTGCGCAGGCGGCTTCGGCGCAGCCCGGCATGGCCAATGGCAGCCTGTTCAACCAGCTGGCGATGCACCTGGTGGAGCCGGCGGGGGCGGTCGGTGGCAGCACCAGCTTCGGCGGCGAAGCGCCACGCAACCACGGTCTCTGGGGCCGCGGCTTCGGCAGCCATGGCCGCATCGATGGCGAGGGCGGCGTGGCCGGCCTGAGCCATACCGTCGGCGGCATCGTGCTCGGTGCCGATACGCAGCTGGCCGATGACCGGGTGACCCTGGGTGTCAGCGTTGCCGCTGCGGACATGTCGACCAAGGGGCGCGATGGTTCCGGGTTCACCGGCGACGTGCGCGCGCTGGATGTGGGCGGCTACCTGGATGCCACCTACTCGCGTGGCTACCTGTCGGCCTCGGTGCGTTACACCGATCTGCGTCACGACACCCGCCGCAGCATCGAGGGCATCGACGGCCTGCAGGGCCCGCTGCGTGCCAAGTACAACAACGATGCGATCTCGGCCCGCCTGGAGCACGGCTTCTCGTTCACCACCGCCAAGGGCGTGGTGATCCAGCCGCTGCTGCCGGTGGTCGACTACGCGCGCACCTCGGCCACCCGTTTCAATGAAGGGCAGGGTGCCGGCGCGCTGGTCGGGCGTGGTGACAGCCTGGAAAGCATCCGCGTTGGCGCGGGCCTGCAGTTGTTCAAGACCTTCGAAGGCAACAACGGCGAGCGCATCACCCCGCGCGCGCGCGTGGTCTGGCAGAAGGAACTGGGCGACACCCAGGCCCGTTACAGCACCGGCTTCGCCGCTGCGCCGGACTTGGTGTTCGGTGCCAGCAGCCAGACCGTGGGCGAGCAGGTGCTGGCCTGGAACCTGGGCGTGACCAGCCGCGCCAGCGATCGCCTGTCGGTGATGGTTGACTACGTGGGCGAGCGTCGCGACGGCCAGCTGCAGAACGGCGTGATGCTGGGCCTGGGCTATACGTTCTAAGGCAGTACCGGCACCGGCGGCTGTCACGCCGCCGGTGCCATCCCCATCGATGTGCGGGTGCGCTATGGTCGTGGCGGATTTCCGCGCAGACGTTCCCATGCAGATCGCCGTTTTCAGTGCCCGTCCCTACGATCGCCGCTTTCTCGAGGAAGCCAACCTGCGCGAAGGGGCAGGGCGGCAGTTCCAGTTCGTGTACTTCGACGCCGCGCTGGACGTGCACACCGCCGCACTGGCACAGGGCTGCGCCGCCGTCTGCGTGTTCGTCAATGACAGGCTTGATGCGCCGGTGCTGCAGGCCCTGCATGCGCTGGGTGTACGCGCAGTGCTGCTGCGCTGCGCCGGCTTCAACAATGTGGACCTGGCCGCTGCGAACGCGCTCGGCCTGTTCGTTGCCCGCGTGCCGGCCTACTCGCCCGAAGCCGTGGCCGAGCACGCACTGGCGCTGGTGATGACCCTCAACCGGCAGACCCATCGCGCCTACAACCGCGTGCGCGAGGGCAACTTCATGCTTGATGGCCTGCTGGGGCGAACCCTGCATGGCAAGACCGTGGGCATCATCGGCACCGGCAAGATCGGGCTGGCCACCGCGCGCATCTTCCGCGGCATGGGCTGCACCGTGCTGGGGCACGATCCGTATCCCTCGCCGGCCTTCGCGGAGATCGGCACGATGGTGGAACTGGATGAACTGCTGTCGCGCTCGGACATCGTCTCGCTGCATTGCCCGCTGACCCTGGATACCCAGCACCTGATCGACGACGCCTCGCTGGCGCGGATGAAGCCCGGCGCGATGCTGGTCAACACCTCGCGTGGCGGCCTGGTCGATACCCATGCGGTGATCCGCGCGCTGAAGTCGCGCCGGCTGGGTCACCTGGCCATCGACGTTTACGAGCAGGAAAGCGCGCTGTTCTTCCAGGACCTGTCCGGCGAGATCATCGACGATGAGGCCTTCCAGCGCCTGATGACCTTCCCCAACGTGCTGGTGACCGGCCACCAGGGCTTCTTCACCGTGGAGGCGCTGCAGGAGATCTCGGCGATCACGCTGGGCAACCTGGCCGATTTCGCGGCGGGGCGGGACTGCGGCAACCGGGTGATGGCGGGCTGAGGGGCTGGGCGGGTGGTGGTTTGACGGCAATCGTCACGACCGGATTGACCGCAGGGGTGGGGCGACCGTAAAATCGCCTGCTCAGCCGGAATAGCTCAGTTGGTAGAGCGGCGCATTCGTAATGCGTAGGTCGTAGGTTCGATTCCTATTTCCGGCACCATGTTTGATGAAAAGCCCCGGCCTTGGCCGGGGCTTTTTGTTTGGCCGGCACGGCCATTGGTAGTGCCGGCCGCTGGCCGGCTGCTTCAGTAGTGCCAGCCCATGGCTGGCAGCCCAGAATTTCGAGCCTGCGGCTCGCTCGTCCCTCCGGCTTCCCAGGCACTTAGTTCTTCGTGCTATAGCTGACCTGTAGGCCGCATTCGGCCCCAATGGGCCGTCAAATTCCTCGATCCCCATTTCCTGTGCTCTGAATACCCGGCCTTGCTTCAAGGCTCTTTCAGGGATTGGAAGGATGGGGAGTTTCGGGGGAACTGCAGGCGGCGTGTCCACCCGCTTCAGGGGAATCGAAGGTCGAATTCGGAAGCTGGGTGCTTTAGGCACTTGGCCGCGCTGCGTGCTGCTGATTGGATTCGGCCTGGCACCCTCCGCAATTGCCCAGACGACGGTCACGTACATCTACACCGACGCTTTGGGGGCGGTGGTGGCTCAGACGAATGCCCATGGCAATGCGATTAGGCGATATGACTATGAGCCCTACGGTGCAGTGGTAGGTGGTCAGGTTAAGGATGGCCCGGGATATACCGGGCATGTGAGTGACTCGGCCACTGGCCTACGCTACATGTAGCAACGTTCTTGCCGGACTGAAATTTCATTCGGTGAGCAGGTGATCGCCGTCACTTGTGAATGAATTGTGAATCGTGTTACACATGTCGTGCGGGTCAACTGGGGAGTTGATCAGCACTAGCGGGTATGCGTTGAAGACTGCTCCAACCTGCAGTGACAGGTGGTGCAGGCCGCGTCATGGACGAAGGGAAATCCACCATATGAAGCGTTTCCAAGGAACGGCGCGCCGTTCGTTGTTGTGCCTGCTCGTACTTCTTGCTGGGCCAGCGATGGCCGCGCAGCCATGGCAGGAATACTCCAAGCTCATCAAATCTCGCGAACAGATCACATCTGAAGGCCCGCAACTGTTCGGTGATTCAGTGAATCTGTATACCGGCGAGCTCAGCTTTGCGGTGAGCGAGGTTTCAATCCCCGGAAACAATGCCTTGCCCGTGGCGCTGGGCAGGAAGTACGTGGTTCCCGGAGAGGGCATCCCCAATCACCCCATGGGCGATTGGGACATCGATATTCCCTTCGTCGGCGGCACGTTTGAGCATGACTCGGGCTGGAACGTGACAACCGCGCAACCCTGGGCTCGCTGCTCCTCGCCAGTGGAAGCGTGGGAGGGCGCACCTCTGGTGGTGGGTGTCCAGGGCATGTCAACCGTGGACTCGTGGGAGATGTGGCACGGCAATCAGCTCTTTACATCTACTACGGGTCCGCAGGAACTGCTGTTCCGCGTAGCCGGTTCGCCCGCGGGCCCAAGTGACGGGCGAGTGTACCCGTGGCTGACGACCCAGAACTGGACGCTGTCGTGCTTGCCCACACTAAAAAGCGGCCATGCGGGCGAGGGGTTTCTTGCACACGCCCCAGACGGAACCAAGTACCACTTCGATTGGATGGTCGTTACGCCTGTGGAGCCCTTCGCCAAGCCGAAGATCCAGGACGGAGTCGTGGTCGATCACGTGTTCCTGCGTGACCGCATACGCCTGTATCCATCCCTCGTCGAGGATCGTCAGGGAAACTGGGTCAGATATCACTGGTCCGGCTCTCAATTGACGCTTATCGAAGCAAGCGATGGTCGGCGGATCGATATCACCTGGACGTCAGGCCGGATATCGCAGGTCAGAACGGGTACCCGTACTTGGCACTACGAATACAACCCGTGGGGAATTCTCCTGCAGGTTACGCGTCCAGATGGTCGCCAATGGAAGTACGACCACTCACAGGTGGCGGGGATCATCTATGACCCTAGAGAAGAGTCCGTTGCTGACGCGTTGGGGCAGCGGCGGCGCTTTGTCCAGGATCAAGGAGTGATATGTGCTTGGATGCGAGTGTTGAAGGACACGCCGAGCGTCCTTCGAATGACGCACCCAACCGGCGTCACAGGTGAGTTCACCTTGGGCACCGTCCGCAATGGCCGTACGGGCGTTGCATCAGATTGCCTCTTCCCGATGATCGGGCTGAATGACTTCATACCTGATCCACCCGGCGACACCATTTCAAGTACGTTGCCGATTCGCTTCGATACCTTGGCGTTGAGGGCGAAACGCATTGTTGGTAGCGGTGTGGATCTCACCTGGCGCTATGACTACGCTCCGCCCAGCGCCCAAGCCATCACTGACTGCAGGCCCGGAAACTGCCAGACAACCAAGACCAGCACGGTGACTGCACCTGACCAGTCAACCACGGTCTTGACCTATGGCATCTATTTTCAGGAAAACGAGGGAAAGCTGCTGCGTACCGAAGTGCGCCAGAACGGCGGCACGTTGCGAACCACTGATGACATCTATGTGAGCAATGCTGAGGTTGTGTCGCAGCCATTTCCGGCCCGGGTCGGGATCAGCTCGCAAGGGCGGCAGGATACGTTCGCCAGTGAAACCTGGCGCCCCCTTCGTGAGCGGCGGATCACCGAGGGCGGGACGGTGTTTTCCTCCACCGTCGAGCAGTTCGACACGCTGACGCGTCCCCTGCGCGAGAAACGCCACAATTCGCTGGGAGAGTCGCGTACCACCGCGACTGAATTCCGCGATGAGCGGATCCGTTGGATTCTTGGGCAGGTTGCCAAGGTGACCAGCGTCGACTCCGGTCTGGAGATCTCCCGCACTGACTTTGATGCGTTTGCGCGCCCGTCCCAGAGCTGGTCCTTTGGTCGCCTTGATTCAACCACTGAATACGATGTTGATGGCACCGTGTCGCGTTACGTCGACGCCAATGGCAATGCTACGCGTCTCTCCTCGTGGAAGCGCGGCTCTCCCCAGCTTATCCAATTCGCGGACGGTGCGAGTGTGCAGGCCACAGTTGACGACCACGGCTGGTTGCGCTCGGTTACTGATGAGAACGGATTCACCACGTCCTATGACTACGACATCATGGGGCGCATCAGTGGCATCAACCAGCCATCCGGCGACAGTGTTGCCTGGAGTCCAACGAACATTTCGCTGGAGTACATGCAGGCGGCTGAGAACGGTATTCCTGCAGGTCACTGGCGGCGGAGCGTAACCACCGGTGACGCCCGGTCGGAGACCTATCTGGATGCGTTGTTCCGGCCGGTGCTGACCCATGCTTTTGATGCTCGTAATGTAGCCGGCACACAATCATTTGTCCGCTCTGTCCTTGATCATGAGGGACGAACGCTGTTCACTTCCTATCCGCACGCGTCGCTGCCAGCAGCAACAGGTACGTGGCAGGAGTTCGATGCGTTAGGCCGTCTGGTGGCCACGTCGCAGGATAGTGAGCTCGGTTTGCTTACAAGCTACGTCAGCTACAGCGGTGGCAACTCCGTCCGTATCCAGAACCCCCGTGGCCAAGTGACAGTCACGCGATACGAAAGCTTCGATGCACCTGCCCAAGACAACCCTGTGCTGATCGAGCACCCCGAAGGGGCGCGCACAGCAATCAGTCGGGATGTTCTTGGAAAGCCGCTGAGCATAATGCGGTACAGCATCGATGGGGCGACCTCTCTGCTGCGGAAGTTCATCTATTCCGGCGACCAGCGTCTGTGCAAGAGCATCGAGCCGGAAACCGGCGCGACGGCTATGGGTTATGACGCTGCAGGCAATCTGGCATGGTCTGCATCCGGTCTGGCTAGCCTTTCCCATGCGTGTGACGAGCCGGCAGCAAGGGCATCAGGGCGCCTCGCTACACGCACCTACGATGCACGTAATCGACTGAAGACGCTGGCATTCCCTGACAACAATGGCAGCCAGTCCTGGACGTATACGCCTGACGGAAAGACGGCGTCCGTAACCACCCAGAATCAACTGGGAGCAACGAATGCGACAAGCATGTTCGAGTACAACCGCCGGCGACTGCTCGTTGGCGAAGAATCGCGAATTCTGAATGGGTCGATGCAGACCCTTGGCTACGCCTACGACAGTATGGGAAACATTGCAGGCGTGCGGTATCCGAGCGGCAGCTATGTACACTACGCGCCCGATGCGCTGGGAAGGCCCACCCAAGTGGGTGACCAGGTAACGCAGATCAGGTATCACGCCAATGGAAGTGTGGCGTCCTTCACCTATGCCAATGGCATCGCGCATTCGTCGCCACAGAATGCACGGCAGCTGCCTCTGCAGATCAATGACGCAGGTGTGCAGGGTCTGCAGTATCAGTACGATCAGAACGGCAACGTCAACGCAATCAATGATGCAGTCGACGCTGTGCGCAATCGCACGATGAGTTATGACGGCCTGGATCGCTTGACACGTGTTCAATCGCCGTCATTCGAGGGTACGGGGGTCTTTGAGTATGGCTATGACGCGCTCGACAACTTGACCCGGGTCAGTCGTGGTGGGGTGACGGACCACTCTTATCTTTATGACGCGTCAAATCGCCTGACCAATGTCCGCAACGCGGCCGGCGCCACGGTGATAGGGCTGAACTACGACGTCCAGGGCAATCTGAGCACGCGAAACGGGCAGGCCTTTGTCTTCGATGCGGGTAATCGCTTGCGTGCTGCTGCAGGCAAGGAGCGCTATGACTATGATGGCTTTGGACGTCGTGTCCAAGCCATCGATACCGAGGAGCGTGGAATCCGTTCGCTCTATGGCAATGATGGCGTCCTGCGTTGGCAATACAACCAGCGTGATGGAAAGATCCTGGAGTATCTGTACGTGGGCGGCCGCCTGGTCGCACAGGTTGAGCAGCCTGCAATGATGGGGGTTCCTGTACTGGTTGCTCCTGTGAAGGACTCTACAGGCACTTTCAGTGTGGGTTGGTCGGACGTGGGCGCTGTGTCCTATGAGTTGCAGGCGTCCATCAATGCAGGAGCGACTTGGGCGCAGGTCTACCGTGGCGGCTCCCGCACCGCAAACGTTCAGGTAGGCGCCGCCGGGTCCTATCTGTATCGCGTGCGCGCATGCGATGGTAGTACCTGCGCTGCCTGGAGTTCCGTCGTCAAGACGGATGTCATCTTCAAGCCGGCCACGGCGCCGGTGCTGGTTGCACCAGGTATTGGCCTGTCTGGTACGTTCAACATCGAATGGAGTGCCGTGGCTGCGGCAACGCGCTATGCGCTGGAAGAGGCCGGCTCCGCAGCCGGACCCTATACGGTGATTTACGATGCGGGGCTGCTGAGTTTCGCTGTTACTTCGCGCCCGGCGGGTGACCGCTTCTACAGGGTTCAAGCCTGCAATGTCGCGGGGTGCAGTCCTTGGTCTGCTCCCGCCAAAGTTGCTGTCGTGCATCCGTCGGGATCATCCCCGGTGCTCAGCGTGCCGACCACAAGCATCAATGGTGTAGTGGCAGTTCAGTGGTCGGGTATTGCCGGCAGTGTCAGGTACGAGCTTGAACGCGCTGCTGCCGAAGGCTGGGCGCAGATCTACAGTGGCGCTGCCCTGTCATTCAATGAACAGGGACTGGCATCCGGTATCCATCGCTATCAAGTGCGAACCTGCAATGCGGCCGGCTGTAGTGCCTGGTCTGCTGAGGCGGTCACGACCATGGTGCGCGTGCCTGCTGTCGCACCGGTCATTGCGTTGTCCTCTACACAAGCCAGCGGCACCTACAGCGTGAGTTGGTCGGCGATTGCCGATGCGGCAACCTACACGTTGCAGGAGCAATCGGCCGGCGGTAGCTGGGCCGTCGCATACAGCGGTGAAGCTCGGAGCTTTGCAGTCAGTGGCAAGGGAAACGGCACTTGGTCGTATCGCACGCAGGCCTGTAACGCAGCGGGTTGTGGTCCGTTCTCGGTCGTGTCTGCCACCGAGGTTCTGTTGCCACCGGGGGCGCCCGCAGTTAGTGCCCCTGGCTCTTCCGCGACCGGTAGTTTTGCTGTCACCTGGATATCTGTGCCGACCGCAACGACCTATAGGCTCGAGCAGTACAGCGGTGCTGCTTGGACCGAGGTGTATGCAGGCTCGGGATCCAGTTTTACCGTTGGAGGACGAAGCACTGGTACCTGGTCCTATCGCGCCGTTGCATGTAATGCCAGTGGATGTGGCACATATTCAACGGCTGTAAGCACCCAGGTTCTGTTGCCTCCGCCTTCACCTTCGTTGCAGGCGCCTCCATCGTCCGACTCCGGTGCCTATCGTGTGTCCTGGTCGACCGTGGCGACTGCCATAAGCTATGACGTGGAGCAGTCTGCGGGAGGTGGTTGGTCCAGCGTTTCCAGTGGCACCAGTACTTCGGTCGATCTGACTGGACGTCCCAACGGCACGTATCGCTATCGCGCGCGTGCGTGCAATACGTCGGGTTGTGGCGGATGGTCGGCTGAGATCTTCGTCGTGGTTGTGTTGACCCCGCAATCCGCACCGGTGCTGAGCGTGGAGGCGGAGAGCGGTTGGCGGGTCGCCTATCCCAGTTGGACCCAGGTTCACCTTGCCAATGAGTATCGTCTGCAACGCCGCTTCAACGGTGGTGGCTGGCAGGAAGTCGCCCGAGGGGCAATGAATAGGGTCGAATTGTCGGTGTATCCGGGAGCACATACGTTCCGTGTTCAGGCCTGCAACGGAGGGGCGTGTGGCCCCTGGTCTACGGAGGCCAACACATTTGCTCTTCCCGACCCTCCTTCCTGGGCCTATGCCGAGTATATAAAGGGTGGTTGCAGAGTCACCTGGAATGGTTCTGAGGGGGCTAGCTATTCCACGATCGAGGATGACTTCGGCGTGCGCGTGGCTGGGAACGAAATGGTTTTTGCAACGTGCTCGTGGGCGTACACGGTGCGTAATTGCTTGGATGGCCACTGCAGCCAAGGGAAAACTGTACAACCGGAGGGGGGCGACCCATGGCTGTAATGGTACGGGCAAGCCAATGCGCTGGTGGGTTGGCAGGGCGCATTTCCATGAATTCTGCGTCAAGGGTTGTCGGGTTGATCCGAGGGACATGGCAGCAACTCATGATTGCCGCCCTGCTGCTCACTGGGCAGGTTCAGGCCCAGACGACTGTCACATACATCCATACCGATGCCCTCGGTTCGGTTGTTGCCGAGAGCGATGCCAATGGCAACGTGATCAAGCGCTATGACTACGAGCCCTACGGAGCCGTAGTAGGAGGTCAGGTCACGGACGGGCCGGGTTATACCGGGCACGTGAGCGACTCGGCTACTGGGCTGAGTTACATGCAGCAGCGGTACATGGATCCGCAGTTGGGTGTGTTCCTGTCTGTGGATCCGGTGACTGCGTATGACCAGCCGGTTGGGCAGTTCAATCGATACAGGTATGCGAACGGTAATCCGTACAAATTCACGGATCCGGACGGGAGGCAGAGTTGGAGTGACTTCCAGACCGGCTTTGAGAACGGAACACTTAACGCCTCCCGATACGAGCACGGATTTCCGTTGTATGCCAATTGGGCTGAGCAAACTGGCTATGCCATTGGTTCCGGTATCGTCAAGGGCGGGCAGTCCCATGCTGGTGGCATTCGAGCGCCGCCCCTGCGTATGCAGCCACCCCGGACTGGGACTGTTACAGTTGGCGCGCCATCTGGGCGGAACACAAACAAATTGCGACCGGACGCCAATGCACAGGGCGCACACTCTGTCCTAAAGCGTGGTGAGGATGGCAATATCAGCAATACTGCCACGTACCAGCCAAATCCGAACAATCCGTCCGGCTTCCAAGAGGTAAAGCGTGTCGACGTAACCGGAAAGGCTCATACCAATCCTGATGGATCCATCGTTGCCACACCTCATGTGAAAGAGGCAGGGCAAAAGGGGGTGCGTCCGGCGCTCCCAGAAGAGCTGCCAAAGAGGAACTGAGATTATTTATGGACACTGCGATTGCGCTTTTGCAAAGATGGTATTCGAATCACTGTGACGAAGATTGGGAGCATTCCTACGGTATCAAGATAGACACTTTGGATAACCCAGGGTGGATTCTCACTGTCGACCTGGTTGACACGGAGTTGAGTGAATATTCGCTGCCCAGGACGCGCATTGATCGTTCGGAAGTAGATTGGATTCAGTCCGAGATTTCGGATGGGCGCTATATCGCTTGCGGTGGAGCGCTCAACCTGGAGGAGATCGTGCTTCAGTTTTTGAACTTCGCCGAGGGTCCCCGCGTCGACAGTCAGGATGCGCGAACCGACGGCGTAGGGCCGTAGGTTTTTCCGTTCAGTGTTCCGAGCAAGTTTGCGCTCTAACGGCGAAGACATTCGACATCGTTGGCGGACGATTGGACCGGCCAGGATTTCGTAGACAACTCAGAGCCATAATCAATGGTAACGAGAGAGGTGTCTATGGCGAGCAAGCAGTACACGGATGAGTTCAAGTCCGAGGCGATCAAGCAGGTGACCGAAAGGGGCTTCGCGGTTGCGGAGGTTGGGCGGTCTCAAGAAGCAAGCGCAACACGTGATCTGAATTCTGTGATCTCTTTGTCCATCACTTCGGCGGGCGTTTTCCAGCCCAGCGTCTGTCGCGGACGTGTGTTCATGAGCATCGCGACGTGATTGAGATACTCCTGGCTCGCGCTCGACAGATCAATGCCCTTGGGCAGGAACTGCCGAAGCAGTCCATTGGTGTTCTCGTTGCTGCCGCGCTGCCACGGCGCGTGTGGATCAGCAAACCACACGTCGATATCCAAGCGGTCCATCAGTTCTGGGTAGCACGTCAGCTCCGTGCCGCGATCGTAAGTCAAACTGGTGCGCATGGATTCGGGCGGCTTCTTCAGTCGGCGACTGAAACCCTCCAGTGCCGCTTCCGCTGTGCAGCCGTCCATCTTGCAGAGGATCACAAAGCGCGTCTTTCTTTCGACCAGCGTCCCTACGCAGGAGCGGTTGAAAGCACCCTTGATCAAGTCGCCTTCCCAGTGACCCGGAACCAGTCGCTGCTGTACTTCTTCCGGGCGATGCACGATGCGCAGTTGCTCAGGAACCCATGTCCGCTTGGCTGCCGTCGTGCGGCGTAGACCTCGCGTCGGCTTGCTCTGCCGAAGCGCTTCCACCAGCTCTTTCTTCAGGCCTCCGCGCGGGTGGGCATCGATGCTGGCGTAAATGTTCTCGTGGCTTACGCGCTGGCTGGAATCGTCCGGGTGCATGTTGCGAAGCTTGGCAGCAATCTGCTGGGGCGACCAGCGATACAGCACCAAGTGATCAAGGACGAACTGGAAGCGCTCGCTGCCCTCGATCAGTCGGCGGTGCCGAACAGAGCGTAGTCGGCGGACACGATAGTTTTTGCCGGCCTCGGTGGCGCTGTACGCTCCAACGCCTTGCCGGGCCACCTCGCGGCTCAGGGTCGAAGGGCTCCGCCCCAAGCGCCTGGCGATGGATCGCATACTCTTGCCATCCTGGATATCGATCTGGACAACAGCGCGTTCTTCTGCGCTCAAGTGGTTGTAATGCCTGGACATGCTGACACCCTACTGGTTAGTGGGTGTTGCACTTGGAAATTGAGTCTAAGCTTACATCCGCACGTATGAAGGCTGGCTGTTCCTGGCAGTGATCGTCGACCTTTATTCACGGCAAGTGATCGGTTGGGCGACGCAGTCCCAGATGACCACCGATCTTGTGCTACAGGCACTTGTATCGGCGATATGGAAGCGAAAGCCCGCTCCGGGCTTGATCATTCACTCCGATCAAGGCAGTCAGTTCACCAGCAGCGATTGGCTATCACTGCTGAAGCAGCACGGCATAGTTCCGAGCATGAGCCGGCGAGGGAACTGCCACGACAATGTAGTGGCTGAGAGCTTCTTCAGTGCACTGAAGAAGGAACGGATCAAACGACGGATCTACCCGACCCGGGACGAAACGCTCTCTGACGTATTCAATTACATCGAGATGTTCTACAACCCAGTCCGCCGGCATGGTTCCGCTGGCGACCTGGCCCCTGTAGAGTTTGAACGGCGCTACGCGCAAAGCGGCTCATGAGTGTCTACGGAAGTCTGGCCGGTCCAGCTAGACAAATAGCCCCGGCGGAAAAAGCATCGACATTCCTGCAAATGGTGATAAGCCACATGAAACCCTACACTACGATTGAGCAACTCTCCGATGGGGTACGCTATTTGCCGCTGCAACTGCAGGGTGCGGAGCTGGATAGATTGGCTGCTTTGCTCCGAGGGCATCGGCTTCTTGCATGCAGGATTCCCAAGAT
>RCUP01000601.1_pt1 | contig 25894 bp, 20 predicted proteins | sample 2166341 | NCBI WGS metagenome assembly RCUP01 (sample SAMN09932325, study PRJNA488358) | compost metagenome | isolation source: compost soil in succinonitrile-enriched | place: Germany: Experimental Botanical Garden | reverse complement strand
TTGCGGGGAATCCGACGCGGTCGTATCGGAGTGCGGAGCCGTTGCGGGTTGTTGGTGAGATTGCGGAGTGGGAAGCCTACGATGCAGACTTCATCAGGCAGATGAGGGAGTTTGTCGCCTCCGGCAGCGGCAAGATCATCAACTGATGGAGGGGAAGGCTCCTGCTTTGGCTGACGGAAGAGCAACGCAGCAGGTTTTCGAACGATGTCTGCTTTCGGCCAGAAGCGGACATTCATCGTCAACGCCCGAGGGGCCTCAAGCTATCCGCCGCCAGCTAGATGCCGAGGCGCCCTCACTGCGCCTCGGCATCCATTTCCTCACCGGCTGTAGTGCATGGATGCGCTCATGGCCTGTCCCTGATCGTAGCCAGCATGGCCCATCAGCGGCTCGGCCACGACACCCTGCTTTTCACTCCACCCGGCGCTGGCATCGCTGGCAAACCCACCGATGGCCTCGATCAGCTGCCGCACTTCAGCGCTGGCCGACGTGTCCATCGTGCGGCCCGAAGCCAGAGAGGCTGCGGCCGGCAGCGGCTTGAGCTGGCCGGCGATCGCCGATGCCGAGATGGCATTGCCCCCATCTCCTGGCTGCACGAAGGCGATGGCGTACTGCCCGCCCTGGAAGTGCTTCAGTACCCGCATCTGCTGTCCGGCATCGGCGTCTACCCGCACGAGCAGGTCATCGCCGTCACGGTAGTAGCTCAGGCGGCTGCGCGCGATGCCGTCGAAGTACAGCCAGTCGGTACCGCCGCCGGTGTTGTCCACAGTATCCACGCCACCGGCTGCGCGGTAGAAGTAGGTGTCGTTGCCGACGCCACCGAACAGCAGGTCGTTGCCATCCTCGCCCACCAGCTGGTCGTCACCCGCGCCACCGATCAGGATGTCGTTGCCCGAGCCGCTGAAACTGCCATTGCCGCCGGACAGGTAATCGTTCCCATCGCCGCCCTCGAGCTTGTCATCCCCGCCCATGCCGAACAGGGTGTCGTCGCCGCCGAGGCCCTGGATACGATCACGGCCACTGGTACCGACCAGCTGCTCGCCGGCCGCCGTGCCGGTGATCTGTGAGGGATAGTCGCCGTCGTTGCCGCCCCCCGGATTGCCGCCACCGGTGCCCGGCACCAGCGCATTGATGGCCGCCGTGTTCAGCGCCGAGCCCCCTGCCGGCTGTAGGTAGTCCAGCGCCATGTCACCCCCGAGGAAGTGATTGGTGACGGTAACCTTCTGGGTGGCATTGCCGTTGACGGTGATCACCAGGTTGTCGCCATCACGGGCGAAGGCGAGTTTGGACAGCGAAATGTCGTTCTGGAAGATCAACCAGTCCGTACCGCCACCCGTATTGTCGATGACATCGATGCCGCCGCCGTAGACGTACTGGTCGTCGCCTGCGCCGCCGACGAGCGCGTTGCTCCCATCTTCGCCACGCAAGGTGTCATTGCCCAGCCCACCCTCGAGGCGATCGTCACCCGAGCCGTTGCCACTTCCATTGCCGCCGGACAGGTAGTCATTCCCGTCTCCACCGCGCAGGGTGTCATTGCCGCCCATACCAAACAGTGTGTCGGCACCGCCCAGGCCTTCGATCAGATCCTTGCCGGCGCTGCCCGCCAGCTGCTCGCCCGCTGCGGTTCCCTGAATGACCTGGTCGAACTGTCCGCCGGTACTGCCACCGGCAACGATCTGGTTGATCTGCGCGGTGGTCAGGTAGGAACCGCCATCCGGCTGCACGTAGTCGATCGCGGCGTCGCCGCCCAGGAAGTGATTGGTGACCCGGACGGACGGCGTGGCGGCGTTGTCCAGCGTGATCAGCAGATCGTTGCCGTCACGGCTGAACGAGATCCGCTCGCGGCTGATGCCGCCGGTGAAGAACACGCCATCGAAGCCTCCGCCGGTGTTGTTCACCGTATCGGTACCGCTGCTGGCGTCGAAGACGTATTTGTCATCGCCGCTGCCACCGATCAGCGTGTCGTTGCCACCGCCGCCGACAATAGTATCGTTGCCACCCAATGCGTGGATGGTGTTGGCTTCCGCGTTGCCGGCAAGGTAGTTGTCCAGTGCGTTGCCACTGCCATTGATGGCGTCAGCGCCGGTCAGGAACAGGTTCTCGATGTTGTCCGACAGTACGTATGAGGCGCTCGACTGCACCTGGTCCTTGCCGGCGCCGAGGGCCTCGACCACCACGTCGGCACTGTCATCGACGATATAGATATCGTCGCCGGCACCGCCCTCCATGCGGTCGATGCCTTCGCCGCCATCGTGATAGTCGTTGCCATTGCCTCCGTACAGAGTGTCGCTGCCGCTGCCACCAAACAGCGAATCATTGCCATCCAGGCCGTACAGCAGATCATCGCCATCCCAGCCTCCCAGGGTGTTGGCGCCTGCATTGCCGGTGATTACGTTGTCCAACCCATTGCCATTGCCGGTCTGGATGCCGACGGCCAGGATCAGATTCTCGACCTCATCGGCGAGCACCAGGTTCGTTTCATAGCGCCGTTCGATGGTATCGACCCCCTCCCCGGCATGCTCGACGATCCAGTCACCACTGCTGTCGTTGATGTAGTAGTCGTCTCCTTCGCCACCCTGCATACGGTCGCCACCGGCGGCGCCATCCAGGCGGTTGTTGCCTGCATTGCCCGTCAGCTGGTTGTTGCCGCCGTTGCCGGTACCATTGATGTTGACGGTGCCGGTCAGCGCCAGATCTTCCAGGGTATCGCCCAGCACATAATCGATGCTGGATTCCACCGTGTCGTGGCCTTCGTCGGCGAGTTCAACCACCACATCGCCGGTCTGGTCGACCACGTAGGTGTCATCGCCCAGACCACCCAACATGCGGTCGGCCCCTGCCCCGCCGTCTAGGCGATTGCTGCTGCTGTTGCCTGTCAGTTCGTTGTTGTCGGCGCTGCCGATGGCAGTGATGGCACTGCTCCCCTCCACCAGCACCAACCGCTCGATGTTGCTCGACAGAGCGTAGTCGCTGGTGGCATGCACGACATCGAGTCCCTCGCCCGCGAGTTCGACGATGCTGTCCAGCTGGCTGTCCACATGGTAGATGTCATCACCGGTACCGCCGTCCATGTGATCGTCCCCGGACTGGCCATCCAGCACGTCGTTGCCGCTGCCACCCAACAGGCGGTCGTTTCCTTGACCGCCGAACAACTGGTCATCGCCGGCGCCACCGTCCAGCCGGTTGGCACCCTCGTTGCCGGTCAGGACGTTGGCGAGTTCGTTGCCGGCTCCGTCGATGCTCCCGTTTCCGGTAAGCAGGAGATCTTCCACATTGGCTGCCAACCCGTGGTTCACCGAGCTGTGCACGATGTCCCTTCCTTCCGCGGCGGCTTCGATCACGACGTCACCGGCATCATCCACGATGTATACGTCATCACCCTGCCCGCCCTCCGACCGGTCAGCGCCGGTCCCGCCATCGAGGACGTCGGCACCCGCGCCGCCGCGAAGTGTATCGTTGCCTTCTCCTCCAAGGAGCCGGTCGTCACCAGTGTCGCCCTCGAGCAGATCGTCGCCACCTTCGCCGAGGAGCTGGTCATCACCCTCGGCGCCGTGGATGACGTTGCCCAAGGCGTTGCCTACGATCACGTCGTTGTGGCTGGTAGCCAGCAGCACCTGCTGGTCGAGCGCGGAAGCATCCAGCCAGCGCGGAGTCGCATCTCCGACGATCAGGTGCAGGCCGCGCGTTGCGAGCCCACTGGCCACATCGAAGATGTCCTCGACACGAACTTCATCCACGCCGTTCTGATCGATCCTGAGAACCAGGGTCGAACCCTCCCGGCGCATGACCACGCTGCCCTCGGCGACACCCAGAAGCCGCAGTGTCGAGGCGCCCGCGGTGTCTACGATCCGGTCGTGACCATCGCCGGCGGAGAACCGGTACTCGTCGTCACCCTCGCCGCCCTCCAGCACGTCGTTACCAAGACCACCGGCTAGCACATCGTTGCCGGACCCTCCCAGCAGTTCATCGTCGCCAGTGCCGCCGAGGAGCAGGTCGTCGCCCTGGTCACCTGCCATCCAGTCGCGGCCGTCCCCACCTTCCAGGATGTCCGCCCCGGCTCCGCCGTACAGCGCGTCCATGCCATTGCCGCCGAAGATCTGGTCCGCGCCTTCGCCGCCAGTAAGCGTGTCGTTTCCATCATCGCCATGAATCACGTCGTCGCCTGCCTCACCCTGCAGCAGGTCGTCCCCTTCGCCACCGGAAAGCTGATCGGCGCCGGCGCCGCCGGAGATCTCGTCATTTCCCTGCAGGCCGGCCAGGACATCGTCGCCCTCATAGCCCCGCAGAACGTCGTCGCCGGCGGTGGCAGCCTGGACCATCGACTTGATCATGGTCACCGACCACGATGCACCATTGGCGAAGCGGATCTCGTCGATCCGGGAGGGACCGGCAGCGTCTTCTCCGAAATAGTTCTGCACCGTCAGCACGTCCGAGCCGTTAGCGAGCTGCAGGACCAGATCGTTGCCCACCCGCGTTGCCCGCACGTCGGCGGGGTCGATGCCGGGCAGGAACTCGATGGTATCCACGCGATCAACCGCTGCGTCGTAGTTGTTGATCACGTCGCGCCCGAAGCCACTGGCGAAGAGGTACCGGTCATTGCCGGCTCCTCCCTGGAGAGTGTCGTTGCCGGCGCCGCCCTCCAGCCGGTCATTGCCATTGCCACCGTCGAGATAGTCGTCGCCCTCGCCGCCCAGAAGCAGATCGGCGCCGTCCCCGCCGGACAGATGGTCATTGCCCGTGCCGCCGTCGAGCGCGTCGTCGCCATCATCCCCATTGAGTCGATCGGCGCCGCCTCCGCCGGCCAGGCTGTCATTGCCGCCTCGGCCACTGAGCCACTCGTTGCCATCGCCGCCCTGGATCACATCGTCACTTTCGTACCCGTACCGGTCATCCACCCCGGGGGTAGGAACCAGCACGATCTGCTTTACATCGGCAATCGTCCACTGCGTGCCATCGGCAAAGCGGATGAGGTCCACGCGATAGGCGCTGTTGCCGTCGTCACGGAAGTAGTTCTGGATGTCGATCCGGTCATCCGTGCCGCTGATCTGGATGCACAGGTAGTCGCCGCTGCGCCAGACCTTCAGGTCTGAAGCGAGAACACCGCTGCCCATTTCGAGCACGTCGATGCGCCCCTGCGAAGCATCATGGTTGTAGATGCGGTCATGGCCGGACCCGCGGCCGAACACGTAGAGATCATTGCCCGTGCCGCCATCCAGATAATCATCGCCTGCGCCGCCATCGATGCGGTCGTCACCGGCGCCGCCGTTCAGCGAATCAGCGCCTGTGCCACCGAAGAGCCTGTCGCGGCCGTCACCGCCGTCCAGCGAGTCATCACCCGCTCCGCCATGCAGCGTATCGGCACCCGCACCACCATCGAGCTGGTCCTGCTGCGCGCCGCCATACAGGACGTCATCACCGGCCTCGCCGCGCACGATGTTGCGGCCCTGACCGCCGAATACCACGTCGTCGCCAGCGCCCGCAGAGATGGATTCGGATACATCCGGCGTGTCCTCGCCGAGAATCGTGTCATCGCCGGCTCCACCAGTGCCGCGACGCAGCCCGACCTGTTCCAGCGACTGGATGAACACGGCGTCCTGCGCGTTCTCGGCCACCCACGCACGCAACAGTGCCTCGCCCTGGGTCCAGGTGACCGCACCTGATACCTGTCGCGGCAATGCCCTGGCCAGCTCCACCAGATCGATGGCCGCGTTGGTACGGTCGGCGGCATAGCGGGACAGCAGTACCGTGTCGACGGGCGCAAAGTCCACGTCCGTCTTTCCGGTGACGGTGTCAATGGTCAGCGTCACCTTGTTGATGTAGGCCTGCAGGCGCGTCTGCAGTGCAAGCTGCGCGTAGCTGCCTTCGAAGAAGGCATCGTAGACCCGGCCATAGTTGTTGAGGTTCTCGGTACCCCAGAAGACGGCGCTGATGGGCTCCATGCCAAGGATGGCTTCGACGACACGCACCTTGCGCGTATAGGCCTCATCCATGCTGCCGGGTTCGCCGACAAATACCTGCTCGCCGGGACGCAAGCGGATCACATTCTCCGAGTTCTCGTCATAGCGTCCGCCGCTCATGTAGAGGGCGATGCTGTCATCGCTGAATCTGGGGTTCGTCCGTGCCCACTCGTAGAGCACCTCGCCCAGCAGTTCACGCTGGGCGCTGCGCGTGGTCGCTGCGGAGAATGCCTGGATTGCCTGGAGCAGCGCGGGCGACAGCGAGGCCGCCTCGCGCAGGTCCCGCAGCATCCCCATACCCTGCAGGTTCGCGAGCCCCGCCAGCGCCTCCGGAATCACGATGCGATCCACATAGCGGCTGTGGATGGTGTCGGCGTCAAAGTTGAAATCCTGCATCAACCGGGTCGATTCCACCCCGTTAGCATCCACGCGGGTGTAGCTACTGGTGCCCATCAGGTTGCCGCCGGGCACGTCGTCACTGGCAGGCCCATTGCCTACAAAGTTCGTGGAAAGGCGAGTGATTCCAAGTTCGGCTAACGTCTTCAGTTCGCTCGATTCACTGATGCCATTGCCGTTGCCGTCCTGCCAGATCTTCAGTGAACTGAAGGTCGCGTCGGCTGCGTCGATGGACCCATCGCCATTGGAATCGAGATCGGCAAGCGCCTCCATTCCGTTGAGAGCGAGGCGACCATTGCGCAGGCGCGTGCGGTCGCCGAACAGTTCACTGCCATTCTCGATCGCACCAGAGCCGTCGATATCATGCACCAGCAGACCATCGCGTGCACCGACCCAGCCGGTCGCCGTGCGAATGCCGTCGCCGTCGTAGTCGAAAAGTGGGCCGGACAGATCGCCATCAACGATTGTCGATACAACTCCGTCTCCGTCCAGGTCCAGGGCGATGGGATCGTAGCGCTCGATACGATAATCGTCGCCCCGGATCGAATCGCCCAGTTCACCGAGCTTGTCCTGCAGCGGCCCGTTCACTTCGTCCCACAGCATGCCCCCCAGGTAGCCACCGAGGACGGCGGCGAGCCCGATGGCGATGGTCACCGGAAGGCCGACGGTGAGGCCGAAGGCTCCCAGCAGAGCCATCGCGCCATAGCCGAAGGCCTCTGCCAGCAACAAGCTGGTGCCGGCCTTGCCGAGGCCGTTCCAGTCCTGGTTCAGCGCTGCCTGGCCGATCTGGTACGCGTCGAACGCCGGCCCCAGATACTCTCCGAGGGCTCTGCCAGCAGCACTGTTGCCGAAGGTGCCAAGATCACTCAGTGCCTGGGTCTTCATGTTCCCCAGAAAGCCGTTGAGCTGATCCTGGGTCTGGATGCTCTGGGTTACCAGGCTGTCAGCCATGGCGTTGTAGTGATTGGCCAGATTCTGGTAGGTCTGGGAGAAGCTGAGGTCTGGATTGTTGGCGTAGCGCTGCGCGTTGAGATCTGCATAGTGCGCGTTGGCCCGGATTCCGCTCTCCAATCCTGCGATCTGGGAGTCGAACGACGACCGGCCCTGCGCAACGGCCAGGTCATAGCCGTTCTTGTATGCATCGTAGAATCCACCGATGAAATTGTTCAGGTGTCCTGCGAGATCACCCGCATTCTGTTGAATTTCTTCAAGCGTAATGACGGAAGTTGCCACGGTTCACACTCCTTGTTGAATCAGGCCAGAGAGAAGGGATGACACACATGCGTGCAGGCGACCGCTCGAGGCTGAAGCGATCCTGCAGATCCGTTACGAGCAGGCAGCGCGCCCTGACGCGGGTGGGCGTCTGGACGGCCACCGCCCCGCGCCTAGTGCACGGCAGGTTTGGGGAAAAGCAGCCTGGGGGTTCCGACCAGCAGCAACCAGGCAGCCATTGCCGCGCCGTAGGCAAGAACAGTTCCTACCAGGAACGTGCCGAACAGGCTGCCAGTGAACAACTGATATAACCCCTTGCCGCGTCCAGCAGCGCTGCTGCCAACAGTGAGCACGATCACCGGCAGCAGCATCAGCCCGCTGCAGAGGACCAGCGAAAAGGCACCCAGCAGCCAACGCTTGAACACGGGGTTCCAGGGCACGGGATAACCTGCGAGCCGTCGTCTCATCTGGAAAAACAGCACTGGAATGGCGACCAGATACATCAGTGCCACGTACAGCCAACTCCGGACATCGGTGCCAGCGCTATCAAGCAATGCGTGGGGGTAGGCCCCTGTACGATGCAGCACGTGGGCACCTGCCGCCAACAATGCGCTCATCGCCATTGCGGGCCAGAACAGCCGCGAGACGCTGCCCCATTGTGCGTTGCGTTGCTGTTGCCCATCATTCATGCCAGACATGAAAGCCTTCTTGGGAGGTTGTGTCATGAGATATCCGGGAGCACTCCCGGGCTTTCGCAGATTCGGCCAGGGAATGGCAGGAGCGGTTGTTGCTAGCGTTCTCGCAGCGCCTCGCCTGCATGTTGGCGCAATGGACTCAGCAGGTAGTCGATGACCCGCCGTTTCCCGGTCTTGATCTCGGCGCTCAGGCTCATGCCCGCGGTCAGGCGGACACGCACTCCGTCGATCTGCAGGGTGGCCTTGTCGAGCTTGACCCGTACCGGGAAGACCAGGCCGAGATTCTCGTCCTGCATGGCATCGTGGGAGACGCTCACTACTTTTCCTGTCAGGTAGCCGTAGCGGGTATACGGGAAGCTCTCCACCTTCACGGTTACCGCCTGGCCGGTGCGCACAAAGCCGATGTCCTTGTTGAGGATGGCAGCTTCGACCTCCAACGCGTCCTCGCTGGGGACTACGGCCAACAGCGGTTGCGCCGGAGTAACCACGCCGCCCACTGTGTGCACGACCAGCTGCTGCACGGTGCCATCGACAGGGGCCCGCAGGGTCATCTGGTGGTCACGCTGACCTGTCCGCGACACTTCAGGCGTCATCTGCCCTATCTGCTCCTGTGCATCGCGCAGCCCATCCAGGGTCTGTTGGCGGAAGTCCGCCACCAGTACCCTCAGTTCTTCTTCGGCGGCGCGCTGAGCGGATCGGATCTCCTGCGCGCGATTGCGCTGTGCGGCGAGGTCGCGTTCCCCCGCGATGCGTTCCTGCTCTCGCAGCAGATAGTCGTGCCGCCCCACGTAGTTGCCCTCCAGCAGGCTCCGGTAGTCGTCTGCGCGCAGCCGGGAGATCCGTGCAGATTCCTCCAGCGGCTTCACCGCGGCCTGGGTGGTTTCCAGTTCCGCGCGGCGCTGTGCGATCAAGGCCTGCAGATTGTGGCGCTTGGCCTGTAGTGCCTCGTACTGGCTTCGCGCCAGTGCCAGCTCAGCCTGCACCCGGTCTGCGGGCAGGTCCGGATCAACATGGAATACCGGAGCTGCGCCATTCTCCTGAGCCTCGGCGAGGGCGCGCAGGCGCAGGGCGGACATGCGGGCGTTCAACAGTGCATCGCCTGCCTTGGCCACGTCGGCCGACGTGGCGGTCGCATCGAGTTCGATCAGCACCTGCCCTGCTTTCACCGTCTGCCCGTCACGCACCAGAATCCGCCGCACCACGCTGGTTTCCGCCGGCTGCACCACCTTCGTCCGTGAGTCCACGACAGTTTTTCCGGGCGCCACGGCAACGATATCGAGCTTGCCGAGACTGGCCCACAGCACCGCCACACAGAACAACGCGATGATGATGCGCAGCGTCCACCGTGCGGTGGGCGACGCAGGGGTTTCAATCAGTTCCAGGTGGGCGGGCAGGAAGGCGCGCTCGTCGGCCTCGCGCGCAGGCGGGTCCATCTCGTGGCGGGCCTGCCAGGCGCTACGGAACACGGCAAGGTAACGCGCCGCAAAGGCACTCACCGCATCACGGATGTGCTTCATGCCGCCCCCTGCTGCAGGCGATGCAGCTGCGCATAGTGCCCATCTGGCTGTGCCAGCAGCTCATCGTGCGTTCCGCTCTCGACGATGCGACCGCGGTCCACCACGACGATGCGGTTGGCCCTGCGCACGGTGGAAAGGCGATGCGCGATGATGATGACGGTGCGACCCCTGCAGATCTCGCGCATGTTGGACATCACCGCATGCTCGGACTCGTAGTCCAGAGCACTGGTGGCTTCATCCAGGATCAGGATGCGGGGATCGGTGATCAGCGCACGGGCGATCGCCACGCGCTGCCGCTGGCCACCCGACAGTCCTGCACCGTGCTCCCCCACTTTGGTGTCATACCCTTCAGGCAGCGCCGAAATGAACTCATGGGCACCGGCCAGGGTCGCCGCCTGTATTACCCGCTCAAGCGGCATGCCTGGATCGCTCAGAGCGATGTTCTCGCGCACGCTGCGGTTGAACAGAAAGTTCTCCTGCAGCACCACACCCAGCTGCCTTCGCAACCAGGCTGGATCGGCCAAGGCCAAGTCGTGTCCGTCCACCAGAACCCGCCCGCGCTCGGGCGTGTACAAGCGTTGGACCAGCTTGGTCAGTGTGCTCTTGCCGGAACCGGAACGCCCGACGATGCCAATGACCTGACCGGCCGGCACGTGCAGATCGATGCCGGCGAGGATTTCCGGCGTATCGGGGCGATAGCGAAACCCGACCTGCTCGAAGGTGATGTCTCCACGGATGGGCGGCAGTGCCATCCGGCTGCCGGGCAGTTCCGTGCGGGTGTTCAGGATATCGCCGAGACGCTGGACCGAAATGCCCACCTGCTGGAAGTCCTGCCACAGCTGGGCCAGGCGGATGATCGGCGCCGCGACCTGTCCGGACAGCATGTTGAAGGCGATCAACTGGCCCAGCGACAGCTTGCCATCAATGACCAGCTTTGCCCCCCAGAACAGGATCGCGACGCTGACCAGCTTCTGCACGAGTTGTACGCTCTGCTGGCCGACCGTCGCGACCTTGGTGACCCCGAAGCCGGCATTTACATATCCTGCCAGCTGGCTATCCCAGGTGCGCGTCACCCGCGGATCGACCGCATTGGCCTTGACCGTGCCGATGCCACTGATGGTTTCGACCAGGAAGGACTGGTTGTCCGCGCCGCGTGCGAACTTCTCATCCAGGCGCTTGCGCAGCACCGGAGTAATGCCCGCCGAAACAAGCGCATAGAGCGGCAGCGAGATCACGACGATCAGCGTCAGCCAGCCGCTGTAGTAGAACATCACGGCCAGGAACACCACGGTGAACAGCAGGTCCAGGACCGAGGTCAATGCCTGGCCGGTCAGGAAATTGCGGATGTTCTCCAGCTCGCGTACGCGTGCGATGGTGTCGCCGACACGCCGGGATTCGAAGTACGCCAGCGGCAATGCCAGTACATGCCGGAACAGCCTGGCGCCGAGCTCGACATCGATCTTGCTGGTGGTGTGGGCAAACACATACGTACGCAGCCCGCTGAGCACGACGTCGAACACGGCGATCGACACCAGGCCGATCGCAATCACATCCAGTGTTGTCAGGCCTCGATGCACCAGAACCTTGTCCATCACCACCTGGTAGAACAGCGGCGTGACCAGTGCGAACAATTGGATGAAGAACGAGACAACGAAGACTTCCAGCAGCATCTTCCGGTACTTGATCACCGCTGGAATGAACCAGCTGAAATCGAACCGGGCCAGCTCGCCGAGAACCGACGCCCGCGATGCGACCTGCAGCAGGCGTCCACGGTAGCGTTGCCGAAGCACGGCCATGTCAATGTTCTGCGGGCGCTTCTGGGCCAGATCGTGGATCAGTACCTGATCGCCATTGATGCGGGCGATGATGAACGCATCGCCGTCCTCACCCAGGGCCAGCGCAGGCAGGTTGGCGAGCGCCAGGCGCGCGCAGGGCGTCGATACCATCCGCGCTTTGAAACCCAGCTTGCGGGCCGCCAGGACCAGAGTCGTTTCGTCCATGGGGCCATTGCCCAGCCCAGCGTCGTGCGCCAGCTGACTGGCGTCGGCCGCTATGCCATGAAATTGAGCAAGCAGTACCAGACCACGCAACGCCAGATCCTGTTGATCCTGCGCACGCCCTCCCCCCGACACCAAAGGTGCCGCGTCTCCCTGTGGCATAACATCCCCTGCGCAGCTTCCATTGTGCGCGTCCCCGTCGCGGAGATTGGGGTCACCAAAGATCCCTGTCAAGTGGTGGGCTTGGCACCGTCGGGGGCGCCAAATGTGTCGCTCTCGGTTTGAGGACTTCGCCCCCTGTGAGAACAGCTTCCTGGTCATACCAGCTGTATAGAAATTTTCGAGAGCTTTCGTACAGACTGGATGCAAACTGCCCGGGATCCGTAGTGGGTTTGCTCTAGCTTTAGTGGACCATTTCTAGAGCATCTGCTGCTGGCCCGAGGCGGACATCCGCCCGACCCCTGATAGATCCCCCTAATCCCCTCCCTCGCCGATGTCCGCTTCCGGCCAGCAGCGGACGCTCCAACATCTCGGCCAGGCCCATCCATGGAGCGGCTTGACCTTGAAAGAAGTATTGAGCCGGGTACTACTTGAGCATGTCCAACAAGTCCTTGTCTTCATGCCCATGCTCCCACGTAGAGAGAAAGCAGAAGCTCACACCGCTTTGCATGGCAACCTTCTGGAACCCAGCGAGCTCTTCCTTCGTGATCGGATACTCAACCGGGTCAAAGTGCAGAAGCGCCCACGGCTTGAAGAGTGAGAACCCGCTCGTAAGCTCCGAGAAGACTTCCTTCAGCTTAGGCCGGATGGTGGAGAAGTCCCTGATCGCCCCCGCGCGATTGCCAAGGGCGTGACACTGGCGACGGATGGTCCTGTCTCCACCGACCACGCGGGCAATGAAGTGGTCCTGGTGCACTTGAACGTAGATCAGCTGACGGCGAAAGATCTTCATCCCCATCTCAACGCCACCTGCTCAACAGCCGTCCGTGTAACTGCATGCCTGCCATCAATGCGCGGGCTGCGTCTGCAGCGCGCTTGAACCACTGCGCAGCAGATACAGTGCAACCAGGAATGGCCACAGCGAGTTGATCGATGAGAACACGCGCTGGGTCAGCCCCCTGAAGCCGTCCGGATCCGCGCCCACCAGGTTCAACCAGAGGTAGACGATGCTCGCGATGCTCACCACAGCGGTCACGGCGTACGCCTTTCGATTGACGGACCACGCACTCAACTCGATATGCGACATCGCCGGTGCAATGATGTTTGCGATGCCGATGGTGTAGAAGCCGTGCATCGGATGACCCATGGGCCAGAGCCCGTTGGTCAGCATCGAGACGCCAAAGATCATCCAGCAGACGGCACCTACGGCAATCCGACGACCGGACTCCCGCCACACCCCAATGGAGAACGCCACGAAGCCGACGCCGGAGCCGATGGCCGCAATCCTGGCGCAGATGCCTGCGAGCGTTGACGCCTGCAGCAGCTCGCTGGCGTGTTGTGCAAGCGGGTTGTAGCCCGGCGCGAACACCGCGGCAATACTGGTCCAGAACAGGAACCACGGAAGCGGGACCAGACCCGCGGAGAGAAGAAGTCGGTTGCGACGTAACACGTACAGTGGTCCTTGTTTTGGCCTGCGCCAGTGGAATCCGTTCAAGTGCTGCAAAACCTTCCCGTTGTAGGCAGGACAGCTCTGCGTGACTACATCGGTAGTCAGAATGTGCGTGGCGTCCTGTGGGGGTCAATAGGCAGAAAGTCATTCACGCCCGGAAGCGATGCGGACAACGGCCTCGTGGCAAGGCGCCCTTTCTGGTCCACCCTGCGCTTCTACCAGCTCAAGCGGTAAAGTTGCGTATCCCATGCTCAGGTGTGCCATGCCCGCACTCGACCAAAATGACATTGTCGGTGCACAGCACGAAGTGCAACGGCTCCTGGGCCGTTGCATTCTGCGCCTGCAGCAGTACGAGCATTTGCTGAAGGCCATGCTGGCCGTGAACAAGCTTTCGGGCACCTCGGAAACACTGCCACTCGCCTTGGATAATCGCAGGGCTGAGATCAGCGGCAAGACAATGGGCATGCTGGTCGGCCGTTTGATGGCCGAATACGTGATGAGGGAAGGCGCAGAAGCCCCCGCCGACACTCCGGATTCACGCTCCGACTCATGCTTTCTCACTGTCCGGACGCAGCTCAATCTTCCAGACGAAAGCCATGCGGCGCTCCAAACCGAACTGCGTGAACTAGTGAGACTGAGGAACATGCTCGTTCACGGCTTCATCGAGCGGCACGACATCTGGACCATCGATGGATGCTTGCAGGCGCAGGATGCGCTCCGCAGCTCTTACACCAAGATCGACCAACACCTCCAACAACTGCGCACCTTCGCTGAAAATATGGACGAGACAAGAAGAGCGTTTGCAGAGTTGATGCAATCGCCCGAGTTCCATGAGCTTGTGGTCAATGGCGTCGCGCCTGATGGACAGATTCTCTGGCCCATCGCGGGTATTGTCAGTGCGTTGAGGCAAGCCTGCCGGGAACGGCCCATCGATGGCTGGGTGAATCTGGACACAGCTGTTCGCTGGGTTTCCGAGCATCATCCGGAACAGACACCGAAGAAGTACGGCTGCGCCCGCTGGCGGCATGTCATTCACGAATCCGGGCAGTTCGAGTTGCGCCGTTTCACTCACAACGGACAGTTCGGGGCGTGGCTCCGCGAGCGCGTCAGTTCGACGGGTTGAAGAGGGACTTCCGCCAGCAATAACCACAGCAGTAGTTCGCCATTGCCGATGACGTGATGTCGCAACTGACGCACTCAGCGCTTTTGGCTGAAGGATCTGACGACTCTGTTCCAGAAGTGCCGGCACTCCCGCGCCGCAAGGCTCTCGCGCCACTCCACGCTATGCCAGAATGCCAAAAGCGTCTCGGGCTTTGGCGGCTTTGACCCCAACCCCTTGGCATTTCAAACAACATCAGGCAACTCTGGTAGAGCCACCGACAACGGGTGGCCGGGCGTCGAAAACCCGATTCACTAGAAGTTGTTTACGCTTGTCAGCCGGCCCCACCACGCGTGGTGCCGGCTGGCAATCCGTCTGCCGGCTATGGCGGGCGGTGCGTGGGGGCCTTGCGCCCGCCGGGGATCATCACACGCCGGTTTTCGAGCCACGCATCGTCCGCCACCTTTATCGGTGGCGGCTTCTGCCTGCTTGCACGGAGCCTGCCATGACCACGCCGCACTCCCCTCCCCCGCGCCCCATCCAGGAGGCGCCCTCGCCTTCCCCTGCGCTGGACCCCAACAGCCTCATCGCCATCCTGCGCAGCATCGGCGCAGGCGCTGCGGCCGACGGTCAGCCGTGGCCCGAGCGCCATCACCTGCGCAGCCGGCAGATGCAGCTGTCCGACGCCGACTGCGCGCTGACGGGCCAGCGCATCGTGCAGGAGATCCTGCTGGCGGCCGAGCGCACGCGCCAGAACGGCGAGCCCGACCAGTACGTGGGCGATCGGGTGATGGAGGGGCTGGTGATGGCCGACATCGCACTTACCGCCTTCATCCACGAACGAGTGCGGCCACAGGACTGAGAGCGCGCTTGTGGGCGTGACGTTCTGTTTGCGTGCGGGGTGACGAATGAAGAAGCACGGCCTTGCCGCTGCGGCGGTGTGCATCGTGGTGATCGGCGCGGTATGGCTGGGGTGGCCCGAGCCAGCGGGCGAGCAGGTGTGGGCCTACCAGACGCTGCACGAGGTCGATTACCGGTTGCTGCGCGGCGATGCGCTCGGCTTCGTGACCGCGAAGGCCCAGGAGGGCTTTGAACTGCACACGCGCTATTCCGAAGCGACGTCCTTCGAGATCCGGTGCAAGGGCGTCCGGGTGATGGCGGTGGAGAATGCGTCCTCACGTGTGTTGATCCGAATCCCTACGGATGCACTGCGGCGCGCGCCCGATATCGCGCACCTGCACGCCAACTTCCGCCGTTGGCTGAAAGGACCCGAGCCACGCGCGGTTGCTGGTGGCGCCTGAAGAGCCGTCGTGGTTTGAGGCGAGTTTGCGTAGCGTCGTAGAGCGCGTGCCCCGCAAAGAGCAGTGCGGCCTCGACGCTACGGTTGGACGGCACCGTTCGCAAGAAACGCTGCGCTGGTAGGGACACTGGCCCGAAGACAATCCCGTCTGGGTCAGGCGCTGCGCAGGATCGCTACCGGGGCTTCCTTGGCTGCTCGTCGAGCCGGTACAAATGCTGCGGCCTGGCCCAACAGAAGCACCGTGAGTACGCCAATCGCGAGAAATGGCGCTTCGATCCTGGCCACCTCGTAGTACCGGGCCACGGCCATGTTCAGCCCGATGGCCAGTACGGTGCCGACAACAGACCCGGCGGCGGTGAGAATCAGGTTCTCCACCAGGAAGTGTCGCAGGATGTCGGATTTCCGGGCGCCCAGTGCGCGCCGGATACCGATCTGCCGATACCGCTTGCGGACCCAGAAGCTCGCCAGTCCGTACACGCCCGTTGCGGTTACCACCAACAGCGCCAACCCGGAACTCAGGAACATGATCGCCATGGTCTGATCGTGTCGGAAGTAGTCGGCGCGCAGCTCCCGGAATGAGGTGCTGCGGGCGATGGTGCGGTTGGCATCGCGTTGCGACAAGGCTGTTTCACTGGACGCAATCACGTCTGCCAATCGTTCATCAGTGCTGCGGATGGCGAACATCACGCGAGTCCCGTCCGGAATCAGCGGCAGGATGAGTGACAGGTCGTTGTCTGCATCGGTCTTCAGGACAGGCCGCGAAAGCGTCTTGACGATGCCGACCACCTGGATGGGATGCTGCGCATCGGCATACAGGAACTTGCCGACCGCGCCGCCCTCCGGAAACAGCTTGTCCGCCAGTGTCTGGGAGACAACCGCCTCGCTCGCCTTGTAGAGCCCGGCATAGTTGGCGCTGGCCTCCATCGGCACAAATGCTCCCGCAGACAGATCACGGCCGGCAACAATGGTCAGGCCCAGCACCTTGGCTGCAGGCGAAGATGCCGTGTAGACAGTCGGCTCTGCCTCGACGATGCCGGAGATATCATTCCCTTCAAGCACCTTGTTGGTGAATCCCACCGTCCAGCTGCGCTGGGAAAGGGGAAGCGACTCTGTTGCGATAACCTGCTCCACGCCCGGCTGCTGCCGGATGGTCTCCAGGTCGGTCTTGATCGAGGCTGCAGGGTTGGCTGCGGCAGGCCCCAGGTACTCGGTCTCGATGACGCCCAGGTTCGCCTCTTCCAGGCCTGTATTGTAGGTGAGGGTTCCCAGCCGCTCGGACAACAGAAACGCAAGGTTCGTAACGCACGCCGTGGCAACCAGCACCTGGACCAGGAGAATGGACGCAATGAATCGGTTGCGGGTGAGCGCCCGGACGATAATGGGGACTTCTGCAATGCTCATTCTGAAGCCTTGATCTGCATGGCCAGACGGCCTGAGGTAGCGCGCAGCGCAGGGAAGAACGCAGCGATGACACTGGAAACACACGCCAGGCCCACGGTGAGAACGGCCATGCTGAGATCCATGTTTGCCAGCGAGGCGTAGTCTTCCGGCTGCATCCGCACAAGGTAGAGACCGGCCTCCGCAACGATCAACCCCACCGCTCCGCCCAGGCCGCCGATGATCAGTGCCTCAGTGCAGAGCTGATAGATCACATCCTGGCGGCGGGCGCCCAGCGCTCGACGGACTGATATTTCATGGGACCGGCGGATGAAGCGGGCGAAGATCAAGGCACTCATGTTCAGCAGGCAAACGATCAGGAACCCCAGGCACAGCGCCAACTGCAGCTTCACCTCGTTGGGGATGATGCGATGCTCGACCAGGAAGTCCTTCAAGGACACCATCCGCGGTGCGGTAGCCCTTTCAAACCTTCCCGCCTGGTGCTGTGCACGTGCGTAGTTGCCCAGGAAACGCTCGTACTGTTCGACACTGGCCGCGTCAGGCAACTCTGCCCAGAACTGGATCCATGATGTGCGGGCGTCCTGCAGGCGATTGAGGGGTTTGTCACCGCTCCATGAGAAGACGCTGTTGGACACCGTCATCTGCATTTCTGCCGCGACACCTATCGGGATGAAGAAGTCTTCGCGCCCCTTGAACACATCCCGCTGAAGGTCCGTATAGAACCGGGGGCGCGGGCTCCACGGACCGGCAATACCCACCACCGTGAATGCTTGGCCGCCAAGCCGAACCGCTGTTCCCACCAGGCCTTCACTGCCCAAACGAGCAGCCAGTTCCTGACTCAGCACGACAACCCGGGCGTGGGCAGCATCATCTTCACGTGTCCAGGCCCTGCCCTGCGCCACCGGGATGCCGAACATGGCAAATGCATCGGCAGTGACGTACTGCCCCTGCGTGAAGAATGGGATCTGCACGCTGCGCTGCGCATCCACCAATAGGCGAGCAGATGCCAGCGCGGTCTGATGGGAGGCAGGGGCCTGCCGAAGCAGGTTCTGCGCATCTACCCAGGTGAGGGCCACGCGCGGGTCCTTGCCTGGCTTGACGTCGTAGGACGTGGGGAGTGCGTCAATGAAGGGGTGATAGAGATGCTCGCTTCGCCCCGGTAGCGGATCCCACGTCATTGTCCGCACGACAGTCAACATCGTCATGCTTGCGCCGATGCCCAATCCCAGCGCCAGGATCAGCGCGGCGCTCATCCCCTTGGTTTCCAGAAGCCTTGTGCGCGCCAGCGCAACGTAATAGCCGAACATATACGTCTCTCTAATGCAGGAAGGTGGCTGCAGTCGGAATCACGTCCACCGGTTCAATCGAGATCCACGCTGTGCTGTTCTGCGCCCTGTCGCAGGCTTCCAGCAGATGCATCAGGCGAAAGCGCGAGCGCTGGATGATCCGAAGGATCGCTTCGATGTCCTTCTCGCTTCGATCCTTGATGAACGCCCTGGGCATCTTGTTCTGATTCAGGGCGTCCACAACGGCCTCCAGGGTCAGGTAGCTGAGCCGTTGGGTGGAGGCACTGTCGATGAAGATCGAGGCGCTTTCCGCCATGCGCGGCAGAAATTCCGCCAGCAAGGCCTGGATGCTGTCCTGGGAGTGGTTGAAATCGGAGAAGACCATGTCTATCCCGTCGTCAAACGCGGGGGCTTGGGCAATATCGGCGAAGTCGATCTCCTGCCAGTTGGCGACGACGTGATTCTCGACCCCGGCCCACTGGAATACGTGCTTCAGGAAAGCGGGATAGTCCTGTCCCATCTCCCGCAGTGAATCGGCAAGCGGCCCCTGCAGGCCCTCGACAAACCTGATTCCTGGCTCACTGGAGAAGTGCGAACCGTTGTCATAGGTGTGAATGACACCGCTGCCGTTCTCCCGCAGTGCACCGGCCATCCAAGCCGCAGTGACGCCAAACCCGGTACCCAGTTCGACCACGATGCGCGGGCGCGTCCGCTTGACCAGGCTGTACAACAGTACGCACAGGTCCTCGCTTCCGTAGGCCCAGCCCATGGACTCGCGCAGCGAGCTCAGCTTCTCAAGCAGCATTCATACCTCCGGCGTTGCCGGCAAGCAACCACGCGTCCAATGCAGTCTGCACAGCGGTGTCGGCGGCGACGGAACGAAGGTAGGGCGAGAATGCATGGAAGGTGACTGCTTGATCCGTCACGTACAGGAGCATCTCTCCTGCTTCGGAACGGAAGGCCTGTGCAGCTGCTCGGGTCAGCTGCCCGCACACAGCATCATCGACCTCAGCGCTTGCACGGGGAAAGTGGATTCCGTTGTAGTCCCGCCCAAGGAACCAGGCGATCACGGGGACGCCCTTCGGCCTGGACACGTGGAACTGATGCCTGCGGCGCTCTTCGTCATCAAGCTGCCGTTCCTGTCGCCAGTCAAAAAGCGACCAGACTGACTTCTGCATGGGGTCCTCGATGCGGGACAGGTCTGGTTCTTCGTAGCCATAGCTGTAGGCGAAGTCAGGCGTATTCGCCTCCGGGAGGGCGCGTTGGAGTTCAAACCACTGCACATTCAGCGGGGCCAGACACCGGGATACGCCGCGCGTGCCGGTGTCGTGACAGAGGTTCACCCCCAGCGCAAGAAGCGGCTGCAGGCGGATATGGAACCAGCGGGCATCCACACCGTGCTCTGCCAGGAGCCGCTCGATCTGCGTTCCTTCCAGAGAGAAGACCCGGTTCACCACGTTGGCTCCGCGGAACAGACTCTCAAGATGCGCACCGGGGCTCAAGCGGAGAACCTCGGGCCAGGGTTGACCCTCCATTACCGGTATCAGCTCATCAACGTGTATGGCAGGGACACCCGTAGCCAGCGCCCGCAGCGCGACCGGGTCAAGGTGATCCGCGTGGATGACGACCGTTCTGCTCATTGCTGCCACTCCCCGTAGCGATACTGACGCTTCATCTCGGCCTGCATCTGATCGATCATCTGCCCGACCTCACCATTGATGGCGTCCTTGGTCATCAACCGACCGCTGAGATCCTGCTCGATCAGGAAGCCGGCGGCGCAGACGGCCAACCTGCGCTGGACGTGGCGCTTGGCGGCTTCACCCAGGTCCGGAGACATCTCGAGATGACGCTTGAGCAGGCGGTGACACACGTAGTAGACGAAGACCGCGTGGATATAGGAGGAGTTGGGAATGGGATTGCCGGACCACGGAGACACGACACGGTGCCGGTAGTCATTGGCAACGAAGAACCCGTTGGCAAGCTCCCATGCGGCCAGATAGTTGTGGGTGCTTTCATGCATGATGCTTTCCATGCACGCCTCAACCAGAAGTTCCGGGTTATGCGTGTTCAGCAGTCGAATGGAACCTGGCTGCCTCGGCACATGCTCGGAGCCGTAGCGGCCGGCTTCATCGGACGTGACCTCTGCCGACTTGCGCACGGTGATCCGCCGGACGAAGTTGCGGATGAGAAGGCCGTACATGGGTTCTGACCGGTCGATCGCTGCCAGCGCCTCTGCCAGCTTTCGCGAGACATGCTCGCGCTCCGCATCGGTCAGCGGTAGGCACGGTTGGCTCAGCACTCCAGAGCGTGGCTCATGGTGCCGCGCCGGTGGGCTCTCAAGATCGAGCGCGATACAGTCACCCAGCTTCGGCAACTGCCGAAGGGTCCACACGCCCGTGGCATCCTTTTCCGCAACGCAGTCTCCAACCGGACTGTAGAGCTGCCACTGCCGTGCCTCTCTCAAATACCTGTCGGTCCGTCCCTGCGCCAGCTCGGCGATCGACTTCTCCCGAGCGATGATATCGTGCAGCGCGCCAAGCGCGCGGGCCTGTTCCTCTGCCCTCTCCTGCTCGTCGGCTCCTGACTCCACCCTGCCCTTCCGCGCAGACTCCAGGCACAGATATTGCTCGCAGAATTCGGAACTGAGCAGCACACGGGCTTGGCGATCGGGCCCGATTGACTGGTAAATCTGGTGCATGGCACGAGTCGTGACTCCGTATTTCTGGTCAGCAAGCACTTCCTGAAGTCGCGCTCTCATCCTGCGGAGTCTTGACCACAGGATGCCCTCGACGACCGACTCCATGCATTCTGATGTGTCTGCGATCTCCATCAGGCAGATCGGGTTTCTTACATCAGTCCGTTGCGCCTGGGTCATCGAATTCATTTTTCTCCTCCATGCAGTCATCGCCGTCCTCGCTACTTGCACCTGGCCGCTCTTATCAACCCTTCAGATCCACCTTGAGGCCAAAGATCGAAAACCACCTCTGGCCTCTATAGGCTCTGCATGACAGTGATCTACGTGCAAGGGGCGGAGAGATCCCCGCCCCTCTCCCTTCAGACGTCGAATCGGGAATCGGCGGAACTGCGCGAAGCAAATGCCACCTGCTTGCTCGCCGTGTCGTGATGGTGATGCGACCCGATAGAATCGGAGTGATGGTGCCCATCTGCAAGAAGCGCAGATTTTTCGGCTGTGAACTCACCAATGCTCAGGGACTGCATATCCGCCTTGATAGACGTCGACGCCGCAATGTCATTGGCGAAAGTGCTGTTCGGTGCGGCAGCAGAAGCCGCGCCTGCGGCTGCGACACCCGCAATGATCAGCGCGAGGGGCGAGAGAGTCTTCACAGCAGTGCGTTGGGTCATTTGTCTTTACTCCATGTAATGGTAGGCATTTGATCTTCTGAGCTGCGAACGTGATCAGCGTTGTGGCTCAACTTGATTCAACGACCTGCCGGTATCCGACTGCAACCTCGCTGCTGTGCCGCGCACAGCTTCCGCCTCGCTTGGGCGGTTGCGCCCCAGCTGCCACTGCGTCCAGAGAGCAACCATCCCGGGTTGAGCGCTTGCATTTGCACTTGTGTGCTGGCCCTGAAAAGGCGCCACTGTCGCTAACGTCTTGGCCAGGGATAGGGAGGACACGACGGCCACCCCGTATCGTGATCTGTGAGAAGCAGCGTCCTCAGCACATTCAAGAAGAGATTCGTGCGAGAAACGACATATATAGACCTGCTACAGAATTGACGATCTGCATTGGCGCTCACACACTTCCCCGCATGTCCTGTGCAAGGCAGCCTAGGAAGGGGGGGTATTCATGGAATTCCGCACTGATTCACTGTCCGCTCGGATCCGCGCTGCTCGTATCGGCAGCGGGCTATCTCAAACCGATCTCGCCAAAGCTCTGAACGTAAACCGGGCGACGGTGGGCCACTGGGAACGCGAACTAGGCTTCGTGCCGTCTATCGACCATCTGCATGCGCTGAGCAGGGTCACGTGCGTGAGCGTATCCTGGCTGATTTCGGGTGACACCATCGCCGATGGTGGGAAGCCGGAAGGAATGCGCCTGCAAATGGAAGCACGCATGTTGACGGCATCGCGCAACCTTCCGATCTCCCTCCTCGACAACATTGTTGAGTTGATGAGGTCTGCCGAACGCCATATCTGACGTCGTCCCGACGACTGAACCACACGTAGTGGCAGGCCGGATAATTCCTAGATGTCACGCCGAAGTATTCCGATGGTGATCGGCACGCCGCCGCCGCACCATCAAGCGCCTCTCCGCAGGAATCCACACATGAGCCTGGCGCTGGTCCACAGCCGTGCCCGCGCTGGGGTCGATGCCCCGCTGGTGCGGATCGAAGTGCATCTCTCCGGTGGCCTGCCGGTCACCCAGATTGTCGGCCTGGCCGAGACCAGCGTGCGTGAATCACGCGAGCGCGTACGGGCGGCCCTGCTCTGCGCGCGCTTCGATTTCCCGCAGCGGCGCATCACCTTGAACCTGGCGCCCGCCGACCTGCCGAAGGAAGGCGGACGTTATGACCTCGCGATTGCCTTGGGCATCCTCGCTGCCAGTGGCCAGGTCGATCCGCAGTCGCTGCTGCAGTACGAGTTCCTCGGCGAGCTGGGCCTGACCGGCGAGCTGCGCCCGGTGTCCGGTGCGCTGCCCGCCGCCATTGCCGCCGCCGAAGCGGGGCGCATCCTGATCGTGCCGCCCGGCAACGCTGCCGAAGCTGCGCTGGCCCAGCACGCCGATGTGCGCGTGGCGCGTACTCTGTTGGAATGCTGTGCCGGGCTCGGGAATCCACGTTTGCTGCCGCAGGTGGAACGCGTGGACACCGCACCGCTGCCACTGCCGGATCTGGCCGACGTGCGCGGGCAGGCGCTCGCACGCCGGGCGTTGGAAGTCGCCGCCGCTGGTGGTCATCATCTATTGCTGATCGGCAGCCCCGGCTGCGGCAAGACGCTGCTGGCCTCGCGCCTGCCCAGCCTGCTGCCGGATAGCGAAGAGATCGATGCCCTGCAGTTGGCGGCCATCACCTCGGTCAGTGGCGAAGGGCTGGACCCGAAGCGTTGGCGGCAGCGGCCGTTTCGCGCGCCACACCACAGTGCGAGTGCAGCGGCGTTGGTGGGTGGCGGCAATCCGCCCTGCCCTGGCGAAATCTCGCTGGCGCACCATGGCGTGCTGTTCTTGGATGAACTGCCGGAGTGGAACCGCAGCGCGCTGGAAACTCTGCGCGAGCCGCTGGAATCAGGCCACATCCGCATCTCCCGCGCGGCGCGCAGCGTGGTCTATCCCGCGCGTTTTCAACTGGTGGCGGCGATGAACCCATGCCCCTGCGGCTGGGCCGGCGACCGCAGCAACCGCTGCCTGTGCAGCGACGAGCGCATCACCCGCTACCGCGCGCGGGTATCGGGCCCGTTGCTGGACCGCATCGACCTGCACATCAACGTGAGCCGCATGGATGCGGTGGAGTTGCGTGAGAGCACACCGCTTGGCGAACCCAGCGCCAGCGTGCGTTCGCGGGTGGAAGCGGCGCATGCGCGGCAACAGGCGCGTGGTGGCCTCAACGCGCACCTGCCGCCTGCTGACCTACGTGCGTGCACGCGTTTGAGCGAAGCCGACCAGGACCTGCTGGAACACGCCATCGAGCGCCTGCAGCTGTCGGCGCGGGCAATGCATCGCATCCTGCGCGTGGCACGCACGATTGCCGATCTGGCCGAAAGCGAGACCATCCAGACCGCGCACCTGGGTGAGGCCATCGGGTATCGGCAGTTGGAACGGAGGAGGACCGAACCGTATTCCCGATGAATCAGTCTTCTTGGAGACTGCGGAAGCAGTTATCACCGCGACGCGTGCGAATAACCAACGCGACTACAACAGCGTGGCGACTCAGGTCTCCTCCAACGGCGTCGCCATTCGGAGCATCGCACCAGGAGAGACGTCGGACGGCTTGAGCGGGGCTGCCGGTGACATCATTGCCTTCCGCGTACCACTTCCCACTGGAAAGACTTCGCTGAGCATTCTCAGCTACGGTGGCACAGGGAATATCTCGTTGTTTGGCGCCGATGGTCGTCCGGCCTCACGCGAGTCGTACGACACGTTCTCTACGCGGCAAGGCAACGTCGAGACGATCCGCTTCACCGGCTTGGCAGGCAATGCGGTTTACTTCATTGTCAGTGGTGAGTCTGGGTTCTCGGGCGTGCCGGTACGCGTTCAGTAAAGCAATCGCCCGGCTGCGCTGTGCAGCCGGGCACTTTTCTGGAGTATGTTGGATGAAAACAGCTTGGGGCGTGCTTGCGTCGGTGTCATTGCTCTGCGCTGCGCTCTCAGCGTGGCTGCTTTTCACTTCTTCAGCGGGGCCAAGGATGTATGCGGCCATGCAGCTCCTCATTGCGGGATTGCTGGCGTCCGTGATCTGTACAATTTTGTCGGTTGCGCTTGCCGACTATAGGCGGCGGCTGTTAAGTGCGGCGTTGCTCGCCGGTTACGCCGTGGCAGTGCTGGTGTACTTTGGATCAATGGGGAACGTTAGTTGATTGCGGTCTTTCGACGCCGATCACGGTCGATCACCGCGGGCCACCGGCACCTAGAGCGGAGGAGTGTCGGCATCGCAGGCGCTACCATCGTCTCCGTAGCCACGGTGGCCGCAAGCCTTGCATCTCACTGGTGTCAGGAACGAGTCGTTGCTGCTGGCGAAAAGCTAAACAAGCATCTCTTCTTGAGTCTGCTCAACAAGCCTGAGTATCAATGGGGCGAATTGGATACTCTCATGCATTTCATTGGCTCAGACGAGGCCACAACCAAACGACTGCTGCTTGAGATTGGCGCCCGCGCGACGTCCCCCGGCCCGAGTAGCGGGCAGGTTTATGTTCGGGTGCTGATGTTATCTTTCTTTACCGCAAACTGCGCGATGTAATCAAAGCGGCGCTATGCCGGATAGATTCACATCGGCTTCCTTGGAGCTCGCCCACCAGTGATTCCTCGCTTAATGCGGGGCGGCCCCGTATCACTCACCGAGCGGCGATTGCCTCGCGTGGCTCGGCCACTGGCGCCGAGGGCGACTGCATGTGACGCGCCTTGGTTGCCGCCAAGAGCTGGGCGCAGCGTGGACAGCGGCCTGTCGGTGCTGGAGTGGCGCAACTACGACCTGGTGGGAACATTCCTGGCTGCCGGTCTCGGCACGCGCCTGCAGGAATAGTTCGTGCTGCGCGATGCGAAGGTGCAGCTGGTGCTGTTCGGCATGGAGCTGAGCGAGGAAGTCGCCAGTATCCGCCTGCGCCTGCGCGCGCAGGGCCTGCCGTCGCCGATTCTGGTCCGGACCGACTTTGACAGCTACGACGAGTCGCTGTTCTGGCGATCGCTGACGGCGCACATGATTCTGCCGTCGGTAATGGACCGCACCGTCCCCCTCCCCGCCACGGGCGACGCGTGCG
>RCUP01000600.1_pt1 | contig 25897 bp, 20 predicted proteins | sample 2166341 | NCBI WGS metagenome assembly RCUP01 (sample SAMN09932325, study PRJNA488358) | compost metagenome | isolation source: compost soil in succinonitrile-enriched | place: Germany: Experimental Botanical Garden | reverse complement strand
TTTGAAATGACGACATAGACTTCCCGTTCCGTGTATCCGGTGGAATTGACAATGATAAAGTATTCTCCGTCGAATAATTGCAGGGAGTATTTTCCGTTTTCATCTGTTTGAGTGCGCAGATCCGGATTGTTTTTGACGTACACATTTGCAAAGGGGATGGGAAGCTTTTTTTCATCCAATACCTTTCCACTCAAATTCCATTGAGAAGAGGCAACGATTGGAGAGAAAATTAAAAATAGCAGGTAAAAAACCTTCAAGAGCTTCATTTTAACCAGAAGTGTATTTGGTAAAACGAAAATACAAAATTATGAGGTTCTAATTAATTGAAAATTAGTTAAAAGACCTGTTCTTTTGGTTGAACGGTTATTTCTGTTTTTGACTTTCGAGAAAAGCCTGGTGTTTTTCCATGCGTTTTCTCATGAAACGTCTCATAAAATAGGTTCCAAGAGCCATTAACGCAAAAACGTAGTAAACAGCCCAACTGCTGAAACTTTCTTTTAAGCACATAACTGTGACCATGATAATGATGATAATCCCTACTGATAACCAAAACAATTCCATGATGCGATTATATGTTTTCATGCTTCTTTTTTATTTGTTGATTGAAATGCGGCCCTGAGGTTCTAAGAATTCATAGTACGAAAAATCTTGCTTCGCGCGGATTCCTTTTCCGTAGATCAATTCCGTCGGACTTTTGATCATGACCATTTTGTCTGTAAAGATAAGACTATCTTTTTGATCCCAGTAAAGGGCTTCCGTATACATGGTTTGCTGGCGAGCCGGATTGTGCAATTGAACGGAGTCGAGAACACGCATGGTGCCTTTCGTTTCGTTGATTTCGCCGTATTGTCCCGTAAGAATGGATTCCAGTTCTCCTTCCGAATCGAAAAACTCGACCTTAACACCTTCCCGGAATTTCGTTAGTTGTTCCGGTTTGGAATAAGCTTCTGCCAGAGGAGCATACAATTTGAACTGCGGAAATCCTGCTTCGGTTTGAAGAATAAAAAGTTCCTCCGTTTTTTGCTCGGGATCTGTAGATTTGAATGTGATCTGTTTGATTTCATCCAGATCATTGACACATGAACTAAACACCATTAAACATGCCAGGCACAGATAAACGAATGTCCGGTTCTTTCCCATTAGTCCAATTTGTACTTTCTAAACCATCTTTCATACGAAGAAGGCGCGATAATGATTCCGAAGTTGATAGAATAGAATTGCTCTTTCAAGTCTGCAGCGTTTCCGGTTCCGTTGCTTCCGTACTGGAAACTGATGTTGATCGAAGAGTTTGATTTCTGACTCAGGAACGGGAATCCGAATCCAGCAGTTACGGCAGCAGTTTTTAGCTGTCTTCCGTTCATGGTATTTGGCATATATCCGTATTGTCCGCCAATGCGATATTTTATTTTGGAGAAATATGCCATTCCTTTTGATTTTTTAGCGGCATCGATGTTCGGAACGAACTGCACACCAAGTTTTGACACGAAAGTGTTTGAAAAATCGCTGGTTGTATGAGTGCTGAATTTCTCTTCGTATGCTTTCCATTGCATCAGGGTTACTTCCGCGAAAATCCCTAGCTGATACTTCGTTCTATCAGGATATTTTGAGGTGTTCGGAGTGAAAGAATAACCTGCTCCGATGGTTTGTTTGCTTGGGAAAACAATTTTTCCTTTGTTATTATCAACGTAAGAAACCGTATCCGTAAACGAAAGTTGGTTGTTGACATCCGTTGCGTAGTAAAGCGCATGATCCAGATACGAATTGATGGAAAGTTGAGGAGTATAAACAGCCGAAATAAACAATTGCTTGCGTTTATCAAAGTCCAGGAAACGCTGATAGTTTGCTCCGAAGGAATAATAAAGCGATTTCAAACGGTAAGTCGTATAATCAACTCCTCCTGCCGGGCTGCTTGCATCAAATACACTGCTTCGCTGATTGGTAACGGATCCGAACAAATAACCAATGTTCGCTCCGATGCTCAATGTCGATCTTTCTGATTTGATAATGGAATATGCCAAACCTACGAATAATAGGTTGGTTGATCCGGAACCCTTATAGTTAAACGTAGCAGAATCATCATAAACATAAGTCCGCTGACTCAAATTATATCCTTTACGCGTAAATGGTTTCAACCCCAATCCGATTCCGAAACGTTTTCCGATCGGAATAGCCATCGTAATATTTGAAATACCGGTAGTTTTTCCTTTGAAACTTCCCAAATCGTTCGAGTAATTGGAGAATTTCGAAGCAACTCCGACAGAAAATAAGGGCTGTCCGAAAGAAAGAAGAGAATAACCCGCAGGATTATAGGTATTGATCAACGTAGAGTCAAAAACAATACTGGAAATGTTCCCAATTCCTCCGAATTGTGCCTCAGGAAGAGCACCTTCCTCACCAATACCTGTTGTACTGTATGGAGATGATGAGGTGGTTTGTGTCCACGATGTATAGCACAAAGTAGTACTAAATACTAGAAGAAAAAGTTGTTTGAGCATGTAAGAGTGCTATTAATAATCCTTTTAAGGTCAAATTCTCGTCGGCAAATATGCCATATTTATTACCTAATTCAAAATATTGACTGTCACCCCCGGTGAGAAAAATTGTTAATTCGGGGTAAAGTCTTCGGTATTCTTCGATAAAACCGACCATTTCCAGATGCATTCCGTTCATCACACCACTTCTCATCGCATCCAATGTGTTTTTCCCGATAAATGGTCCCTGAATCCGGTCTTCGATGAGCGGTAGTTTTCCGGTAAATTGATGCATGGCTTTATACCGCAACTCAATTCCGGGAGAGATACTTCCGCCCTCATAAATCTTAGGGTAACGGACAAAATCATATTTGATGCAGGTTCCAACATCAATGATTAACGCATTTTTCTCAGAAATATTGGCAGCAGCAATGGCATTTGCCAAACGGTCAATTCCCAGGGTTTGGGGCGATTCGTAATTGTTTACAAGCGGAACCTGTAACTGATGATTGAACAAGATTGCGTTCGGAAGTAGCCCTTTGATCCATTTGGTGTTTTTATCCGAACGAACAGAACTGATAATCCCCAAACAATTTTTCTGTTTGAGTAGGTAGGACTTCAGTTTGTCCAACTCATTGTTGGAAAATGCATGAACTTCCTGTAAATCATTATTTTGAAATAAACCAACCTTGATACGCGTATTTCCCGCATCAACAACAACTGATTTAATATCTTGTTCCATTTCGACAAAGATAGGATTGATTTATAAAAAAAATCATTTTTTCTTAGGAGTAATAAATTCTATTACTATCTTTGCACCCACAATTGAGGCGGTGATGTAGCTCAGTCGGTAGAGCAAAGGACTGAAAATCCTTGTGTCGGGGGTTCGATTCCCTCCATCACCACAAAAAGAAAGAGCCCTGACGATAAATGTCAGGGCTTTCTTTTTGTTCTTCATTCTCATTCTGCTTCTCATTCCTTTGTGGCTCTTTCTTTTCGTAAGCGAAAATGAGAACGGGAATGAGTGTGTAATTCCGGTTCGAAGTACGATTTAAGTCTCCCTCTTTGGAGAGGGATTAAGGGAGAGGATAAAACAAAATCTTCCACAATCACCAATTTCATTGATTTTTTCAAAATTTATTGTGGTTCGCTTCCCTTTTGCGCGAAAGGCGTTGTCTTCTAGATTTTCTTGATTGTATGAATAGAATCCATGAACAACACTGAAATTTAGTAACATCTTTTCCTCTGATAACTGTAATTATTCTAAATATTATAATCTTGAGAATAGCAAAGATTTGGAAGAGAGGATTAAAAAAACAACTAGAATTATTTCAAATTTGAAATTGCTTGCAGATTTGGTTTTTTTATTGCTATGTTGAAATATTAACTATATTTACGAATACTCATCTACCTCATTATTAGTACTAAACATACAAAGTGATGTGGTGTTTTGAGTCCACTATATTCCATTTATTCACTTTAAAAGTAATTACTATGCCGAAAACAAAAAACCTCAAAACCAGTTGGGTTAAAAATGTCAAGCTCAACCACCCCGACACAAATTTTTTTCTTCCAAAAGATGATAAAAAACTTATTTCAGAACTATTAAAACCACATGTATTTAAGACTGACTGTCAAAAAACGTGTACAAAAGTCATTGACTTACTTCCCTCCACTTTGGTAGAGGCGAATACAGGAGTTGGATATCACATGATTAATGTTGATGGATTTAGGTATTTAAACGCATATGTTATTTCGGATCCATTAAATAGCACCTCAAAACGAGGATTTACTCTTGAAATAAGTTTTTCAGTTAACGATTTTGTGTATGGTGTTGGTGTTGTAGGAGAGACAAGTCATTTCTTCAACTTTGACAACTACTATAATTCGAGTGAGAACGACAAAAAACTTGTTCATATTGGAACGAGTGATTTAACTTCCTTGGGTGGTCTAACTCAAATAGGAGGAGTTGATTACACTCACTTGTTACGTATCCCGGTTATGGGTCCGTTTATTCGCGCCTCGGTTTTTAATAAAGATAATACGGATAGAGAAGTTACCGTGAAGGCATATTTGACAACATAATACTACGCTATTGCTTCATCAATTCTTCATCTTGGATGCAGATGTTGAACTTTAAAGCGTTTTGATCAATTGTTAAACTGTTTTTTGGTTCCATTCCTGAGCCGTCTTCTCTACAAAAAGCAAAAAAGCATTACGAGAGTGATGCTTTTTCTTTTTGTCCCTCTTCTCTCACTCTTTCCGGGCTTTTACTTTTGCAGAGCGAGAACTGAGCGTGAGAGAAGAGAGTAAAAACTCCGAAGCTTCAAAAACTTGCTGTCATGTCGAGTTTTCGCCACTGTTCTCGATACGCTTCGCACTAGAACTGACGGGCGAAAGTATCGAGACGACAGCAGTTCGAGTCCGGTTTGCCGGGAAGGCATTGTATCTCCGGTTTTTTAGCAGGTTTAAGTCAAAAGAAAAATTACACTTCGTTTGAAACCCTTGCAAACTTATTTCTATATTCAATAGGAGTAAGCCCTGTAATTTTTTTGAACATATCTCTAAATGCTTTTGTGTCAGTATAACCTACGTCAAACATGATTTCTGTTACATTCTTTCTAGATGCTTCAAAAAAGTTTTTAGCAGCTTCGATTCTGACTCTTTGTATATATTCTATGGATGTATTATTCGTAGCTTCTTTAAATCTTCTTTCAAAAGTTCTGCGACCTGTATTAATTAAAGTTGCTAATGTTTCTATTGTCATCTTATCGCAATAGTTTTTTTCAATATAATCCTGTACTTTTTGAATTTCAGGATCACCGTGATTTCTTTGCCCCCTGAATATAGCGAATTGGGATTGACTATCTCTCCCGATATCTAATGCAAAATATTTTGAAATCATTACTGCAGTTTCTCTGTCAGCAAACTTTTCAACCAGGTATAATATTAAATTCCATAAACTGCTTGCTCCACCACTGCTGTAAATATTTTCATGTTCTGTTATTATGGCCCCGTCTTCGACTTCCACATCCGGATATCTTTCTTTGAACTCATTAATATGTGCCCAATGTGTAGAGCATTTCTTACCATTGAGTAAACCTGTTTCAGCTAAAAGAAAAGCACCGATACATAAACTGGCAAGACTTGCACCTTCCGCATATAACTTTTTAAAGTAAGGTATCGCTTCCGCATTAGCTTGTATTCCTCTTAGGGTATCTCCAAATGTAGGAGGTATGATCAATAAGTCCGTTTCAGTCACATCCTTGAGCAGCCTATTTGTTTTGATCGTGTATTCCCCATTATTTGCAGGCACATATTCATTTAAGCCAACATATTCGACCTCAAAGACGGGCTTTTTACCAAATGTTGTCAAAAATTCATTGGCAGTATGAAAAGTTCTAAATGCCGGTGTAACGGCTTCGATTACCCCATACTCAGGTACAAATACTGAAATTCGCATAGCAACAAAAAATTTAAGCCGAAAGATAAACATGTTTTGTCATAATCCACCCCTAAAGTTGTCATTTTTACAACAGACTCGTTTTTACATCCCATTGTACTTTTGAATTATAAAACGTAATAAAAAAATAAACAATGACACAAGTAACAAGAATTACGGTAGAAGCAGCAGTAAGTGCTCCCGTAGCAAAAGTTTGGGAAGCTTGGAATACACCGGGCGACATTATTCAATGGAACAGTGCTGACCCAAGTTGGCATACCCCAAGTAGTGAAAATGACCTGAGAATGGGTGGTAAATTCAAGCATCGAATGGAAGCTAAAGATGGTAGCTTCGGTTTTGATTTTGAAGGTATTTATGACGAGGTGGAACTACATCGGGAAATTACTTACACCATGAGTGACGGAAGAAAGGCGACTACTTTGTTTACAGAGCAAAATGGGGAAACCAAAATAGCGACCACATTTGATCCCGAAACACAAAATGACCCTGAATTTCAGAAACAAGGATGGCAAGCGATCATGAACAGCTTTGCAAAATATGTTGAATCAAACTAATTATCAACCGAATAAAATTTAATACAATGAAAAAGTTTAAACTGATTTTTTGGGTGGCAACTGCCATCATCATCCTTATGGAAGGTGTCATGCCGCTTAGCACCATCATCTTTACACCTGAGTATGTAAATGCGGGTACAAAACCCTTGGGTTATCCTGATTATTTCGCCTACACCCTTATTATCTGTAAAGTACTTGGAGTATTGGCTATTTCCTATTCTAAAACTCCGGAAAAGCTAAAAGAATGGGCCTATGCAGGACTTACTTTTAATTTAATTTTTGCATTCATTAGCCACGCCTTTGTAGACAAAAACATGGTGTTTATGTTAATACCGCTTGTGGTACTGGGCATTCTGGCAGTTTCCTATGTTTATAACACTAAAATTCAGGATTATGGCCAAAACAGATTATCAGTCAATTGATGAGTATCACCAGACATTTAGCGGTGAGACATTATCCAGAATGCAAACCATCCGGAAAATCATTCATTCCTGATGCTTAAGTTTATTCTATATGGATAAGAATAAGGTAACAAGTGCGATTTTCATCACATTTTCCGGGAATTGTATAAAAGCACTCAAATTTTACCAATCTTGCTTTGGTGGCACCTTGCAATTTGAAACTTTTGGAAAAGAATTATTACAGGACTACACAGAAATACCTGTCGTTAGCGGATCGCTGGTTTCCGACAAGATCATTATTCACGGTTCGGACCTGGTACACGAAGAAGGAAGAAAAACAGGGAATTATATGTCTATTTTTCTGCACTGCAAAAATAGTACTGATCGAAAAATGCTTATTGAAAAACTGGAATTCAATAAAAAGAATCTTTTCAATAAGAATGATGACGACCAAAAACTAATTGAGGTAACGGATGCTTTTGATGTAAGGTGGTTATTGGGCATTTAGTAACAATGACAGTTAAACTTACCTGTAATATTCAATTAAACCGCAGAAATATTGGTTCTGCGGCTTTTTTTGTTTTCTTAGATAAGAATCTTGTTTTGACCTTTTCCTTTGGAAGGGATAAAACCCGCTGTCAAGCCAAAGTATCGAGACGACAGCAGGTTTAATGTTATTCAATTCCCTTTTTTCGGAAGATCTGTCATCACCCTTCAAGAATGAATTGACTGTTCATTTTTTCCAAATTAATACGATATTTAACCCATGAAAATCGTTACCGCCTTCCTTTTTTCCTCTTTAGTCTTTTTCACGTTCTGTCAGCAACAACTAAAAGACCTGGATACTACTTTGGATTATAAAGAACGTTTTTATAAAAACGAAAAACTGATTACAACCAATTTATGGCGATATGTTTACCCCAACACCAATGGTTTGTCGATTGCGGCCGAAGATATTTATTTGAATCCTCATCTTGACACTTCGAAAATGGAACGTGAGCAAGATGGATTGTGGGTAGAGTATTTTGATAAAAAATGGAATGAGGTTGATTCTTCTAATTATTATTACCGCATTTTATGTGAGTACGATTGTGGCTATACGGTAGGCAAGGTCTATTATTTCAGAAAAAACGAAATCATGCATACTGCACTTCGTTATCCGGAACTCAACGATTCTGTTTTTGATGGTTTCCGAAAAATCATCTATGATAAAGGGCGGATTTCATGGGTTGAATACAGTTTTTTCAGTGGAGATTCGTTGAAGAATCAGTATTACAATATGGCTTCTTATTTCCCTGATGGACAATTAAAGGACTATAGCCTCTCAGACGATCATAACTATCAATACAAATCCACCAGGTATAACAAGGCAGGGCTTTGCATATATGAGTTAAAACTCAATCGCAATGAATCTTACATCATTAAACGGAAGCGAAAAGGGCGGAAAGAAATCATTGATATAAGAGAAAATGGTGTATTTACCAGAACAGTTAAAGTGGACGGTAAAGAGGTGAGACAACGAAAACATAAGTAAGTTCCATTCTTCAGTGAATCAATGTTTCATTCAAGAACTCCCAAATATTTACAGAATGCAGCTACATTTTCACGGGTCACAACGGTATTCTCAATCTGGCTATCCTTTAAAAACCTGTTGGTATTGCTAATATCAAAATCAGGAGTGTTTTGATGAATTTCAATGATCGCCTTGTTATCATAAGCTTTAAATTTAAACAAGTTCAAAAGCGGGTAAAGCGGACTTTCTTCATCGTTTTCCCAAAGCTTCAGCCATTCCTGGTAAGGAACAGGTTGAAGATCAAAGTTGAATTCCTGACGTAGAAATTCAAAGAAATCCGTTACGGTAATGTTGTTTTCAGGGGCTGGGCTTAAGTGAAATATTTCTCCTGTTGCTTCCGGTTTTTTAGAAATATGGACAACCGCTTTGCTTACAAAATCGACCATGGTCAGTTCCTCTTTCTGATCAATTAAAAGCGGATAGCATTTCAATTGGATACACGTTTTAATCAGAGAACTCCACCATTGATATTTGGCTGTTGCTCCCGTCAAACTATGACAGAAAACATATCCCAGTCTGAAGATAATAATAGGAACTCCTTGCTTGATGGCTTCCTGCGCAACTTGCTCCATGACCCATTTACTTTGGATATAACCCATATCCCGGCTTAAATATTTAAAAGCCGATCCGATATTGGTGTCTTCTTTGATTAATGGCGTTTTTGTGAAATAATGTTCCCAGCTGAAAACGCCAACGGTTGACAAAAGGGATAATTGCTTCAGTTTGTTGGTAGTCACAAATTGAATAAGCGTATGCAAAGCATCTACATTGGCAGATTTCATGTAAGCATATGGCTGGATGAAATTGACAGAACTTCCCGCATGATATACAACATCGATTACTTGCGTCAATTCATCATATCTTTCTGAAGTCAACCCTAAAAATGGTTTTGCAAGATCTCCGGCCAATAACTTAATTCTTTTTTCATCATAGATCTTTGCCGGAATCCATTGACTTTCCAAAGCTTCTAAAACACGTATTCTTGCATGATCTTCATTCCCGGCTCGAATCAGTAAATAAATGGTTGCAGCGTTCGATTGTAATAATTCTACCAGAAGATTAACACCTACAAAACCCGTAACGCCAGTCAAAAGTACTGCTTCAGGCTGTTCAAAATTTCCTTTTTTTGAAACATTGAATTGAAATCTATCCGGGGCAATAGTTGCATCTTTTTTGATCTCATCACTTAAGGGATCCATGCCCAATGCGTAATCACTGGTATCGGGACTAGCGTATCTTTCCTGAACCAACAATGCCAGTTTCCGGATGGAACTGTTTACATACAATTCACTTAATGATAGTTTGTTGGGAAAGTGTTTGAAGAGTTTATTGTACAATTTTGTCAAAAGCAGCGAATGTCCGCCCAAATGGAAAAAGTCAGCTTCCATACTTTTAATGTTGCACTGCAATACTTCTGTCCAAACTTCTTTGATGATTTTTTCATATTCATTTGCCGGCTCTTCTTCGACTTCGTTTGTTTCCGGATCATATTTTTCAGCCATCAAATGAAGAGACCGCAGATCTACTTTTCCATTGGAGTTCAAAGGTATTGCGTCCACAATGAAAAATTCATTCGGTATCATGTACGCAGGAAGCTTTTTACCCAACTCACTTTTGATGAATTGAATGTCAGAGATTCCTGTAACAAAGGCCCTCAAAGATGTTATGTTTTCAGTGCTTGTATGTACTTGTACCGACGCGTTTTTGATTCCGGCGATCAGGCAGAGAACATGTTCAATTTCTGCCAGTTCGATACGATAACCTCTTATTTTCACCTGATGATCAGCCCTTCCCATGTATTCTATCAGTCCATCCGGCAACATTTTCGCCCGGTCTCCTGTTTGATATATTTTACTGTAAATACTGTTTTTGTCCTTATAAAAAGGGTTTTGAAGGAATTTTTCAGCGGTGAGCTCAGCTTGGTTCAGATATCCTCTTGAAAGCTGTATCCCGGAAATATAGAGATCTCCGATCACGCCATTTGGAACAGGGCGGAGGTATTGATCCAGCACATAGAGTTGCATGTTTTTGATCGCTGTTCCAATAGTATTTCCAGGATGCGCCTCATCGAATACAAAATGATTGACGGCAACAGTAGATTCTGTCGGGCCATACATATTAAACAGTTTCACGCGCTGTTTCCAGTAATTACTTACGGATGGCGGACAAGTTTCTGCACCGGTTCCAATGATTCTCAATGAAGGCAGTTCAAAAAATGGTGGAACAGTGGAAAGCACAGAAGGAGAGATAAAAGGAATGGCCGAAATAGCATGCAGGGAAAGAAATTCTGCCAAATGATCCCCCAATAATTGATTATTCGGATAAAGATGGATTGTGGCTCCTTTTGTCAGGGGAATCCAGAGATCAATGACCGAACCATCGAAATTGTAAGGAGAAAACTGAAGCGTGTGATCTGTTTCTTTCAATTCCAGTAAGTTGCCGTATTCTGCGACAAAGTTCCCCAAAGATTGGTGCTCAATTAAAACACCTTTGGGCGTTCCGGTTGTTCCTGATGTGTGAATGACATAAGCAAGATCGGAAGGTGAATGTGTGCCCGAAAATCGTTTTCTTATGTTGTCAACCGGAGTAGACAAAAGATGCTCAATAAGCAGAACCGGTGTATTCATTTCAAGATTTCCGACTTCGATTTCTTCCGATGTGATAAGCGCTTTTGCCCTCGTATCGTCCAAAATGGTTTTAATTCGGTCAATCGGATAGGTAATATCTAAAGGAACATAGGCTCCGCCTGCCTTCATAATTCCCAGTAGAGTAATGACTCTTTCAATGGATTGTTTTTGGAAGCATGCAACAAAATCCCCGTTTTTAATCCCCGAAGCAATCAACAACTCTGCAACTTTACCCGATTTCTCATTTAATTCATTGTAAGAAACGCTTTTTCCGGAAAACACGAATGCCGTGTTCTGCGGTGTTTTTTCTACCTGTTCTTCGAATAATTCAATGAAGGTTTTAACCGTTTCTCCTTCTTCAGATAAACAATCTTGTGAATCGACCAAAGTGGAATTAAGAGCAATATCTCCTATCTTTTTGTTAGGATCTAAGGCGATTGATTTTAAGATAAGTTGAAAACAACGCGCCATTTCAAGGATTGTTTTTTCGCTGAATAAGGCGTTCGAATAATCAATATTGAATTTTAATTTTTTGCCAAGCGGAAGAGCTTCAAACTGAAGGTCGAATTTGGTTCGTCCATTAAAAATCCATTCGATTTTTTCCCGATTGACCGGTTGGGTGTTTTCACCTGCTTCGATTGGTTGCTGGAGTACAAAAATAGTTTGAAACAAGGGATTGTGCCCCGCGAAACGATTCGTTATAACATGACTGATTATTGTTTCAAGAGGAACATGTTGATACTGAAAAATAGTTGGCATCAGATTCCTGTTTTGTCTCAGAAACTCTGAAAATGCTGGATTTCCATCTATTTTCATCCGAACTGGAAGCATATTGGCGAAATAACCGATTGTCTTATTAAAAGGATACGGGCGGTTTGCAAACGGACTTCCGATACAGATGTCAGATTGACCACTGTAATATTGCATCAGCAAGCCAAATGCAGAAATCAATGTCGTATACAAGGTGGTCGATTGCTCCTCTGAAATGTTATTTAAAGCACTCGTTAATTCCTCATCAATCTCGAATTGAAACTGTTCCCCGGAATCAGGATGAGGATATTGCTTTTTAAAATCAGTAGCAATCTGTAGAACTTGCACGTCTTCCAGGTAATTTTTCCAGAAATGAATACCCTCATCGTTATTTTGATTTTGCTGCCAGTGTTGGTAATCTTTGTATCCGGCAGAACTTGCGATGGATTCGTCGTTGGAATTTTCACTATAAAGGGCATTGATCTCTTCCACGATTAAGGGCATTGTCCACCCGTCTGTAACCAGATGATGAACCATCAGAAACAAAGATTGGGGCTGATCGTTTTGATGAATAACATAAGCACGAAGCATATAATCTCTTTCAAGATCGAAGGGGATTTGTAAAAGTTCCTGAAGATTTTCGGAGTTATATAAAGTTTGCAGCATCCAATTGTTTTCGTTGATTTCAACGGTATGTGCCAGTGCATTTTTTTCTTCAATAACGGATCTTAAAACCGGGTGTTTTTTAAGCAGTTTCCGAATAGCATTCTCCAGCTTCGTTAAAGAAACTTCTCTACTAATCGGGTATAAAGCACCAATGTTGTAAGCAACGCTTCCATGAAGCTGATTGAGAAACCACAATGCCTGTTGCTGTGCCGAAAGCGGTATCAGCTTATTTTCATCCGGAGAAATTACAGCGTCATTTTCTTCAAAATCCTTCTGAATAATCGACTGTTCAAGATCGTGAATGGTTGGATGTAGAAAAAGATCTGCTATTTGAAAGTTGAGCTGAAGCTTCTCTCTGATTCGGATCATCAATTTGTAAGCAAGAATGGAATTCCCTCCAAATTGGAAGAAATTATCGTGGATCCCAACCGTTTTCATGTCTAAAACAGTACTCCAGAGAAGTGCCAATTGTTGTTGCAATTCCGTTTGAGGAGCTGTAAAAGACTTTCTTTTTTCTTCTGCCAGAGCCATACTTTTTAAAAGGAACTTGTCTATTTTTCCATTCGCAGTCAATGGAAATGTTTCAATTTCCAAAAACCGGGAGGGAATCATATACGGAGGCAATTGCTCAAACAAATACGCGCGAAGATCTTCCGGGAAAGTGTTTCTGTTTTTGACATTTTTGTAAAAGCAGATCAGTTGCTTTTCGTTTTGTTCTTCCCTGATAATGATAATACAGTTTTCTACAAGACCTGATCGGAGGATATTTTCTTCAATTTCAGCTGGTTCTACCCGGAATCCTCTGATCTTTAATTGCTGATCTGCTCTCCCGACAAATTCGATCGTATCATCTGCCAATCGTCGTACCAGGTCTCCTGTTTTGTAAACCCGGGTCGTTATCCCTTCCGGAGTGGTAAAATCCAGAAACCGTTCTGCTGTCAGTTCGGGTTGATTGTAATAGCCTCTGGAAACTTGTATTCCTCCGATATAAAGTTCACCAACTTCATTTGCAGGAAGCGAGTTCATTTCTTCATCCAGAACATAAAAACAGACATTGGGTAAAGGCTTTCCGATGGTGCTTATGGGATGACTTTCGTTAAATTCAAATCCGGAGACAACAACCGTGGTTTCAGTTGGTCCATAGATATTGATCAGCTCCGTTTTTTTCTTCCAGTGATCAATGACTTGTACAACCGGAGCTTCACCACCAGTGCAGACTTTTCGTAATCTCCCGATGGGTTGATCTATTGGCAAGGTGGCCAAAATGGATATAGGAAGATAAGGGAGAATAGAAATTTCATTTTCCCGGATATATTGAAGCAATGGTTCGCCCACTATTCTGTTGTCCGGATAAAGGAAAACGGTCATTCCCAGAGAAAGCGGAACCCAAAGATCCAGAACAATTCCGTCGAAGTTGGAAGAAGAAATATTCAGTGCTGTATCTTCTTCGCTGGCATTTAAAAACGCACCAAAACCACTTATAAAGTTTCCAAGTCCTTTATGTTCCGCCATGACGGCTTTCGGTGTTCCCGTACTTCCGGATGTATATGCCAGATAAGCCAGTCCATCTTCATTTTCAGAATAGAGCATTTTATCCGGCCATTCTTCTATTTCAGCTCTTTGTTCGTCAATGAGAATAAGCTCGCCGCTGTACGAAGGAAATTTATCGGAAAAAGCTTTTGTTGTGATTAAAACAGGACTGTCCGTATCATCCAGGATGTGCTGCAATCGGGCTTCGGGGTATAAAGGATCCAGAGAAACGTATGCTCCTCCGGCTTTCCAGATTGACAGCATGACGACAACTTTCTCAATAGATTGATCCAAACAAAAACAAATAGGAGTATCTGTGTTTATTCCTTTACTTTTAAGATGATTAGCAAGTTTATTTGATTGGATGTTCAATTGTTCGAATGTGATTTTTTCACTTTCATGAACTAATGCCGTTTTTTCGGCGTGCAATTTCACCACATCATTCAATGACGGTAAAATGCTAAGTATATCAGCTAACATCTTCTTCAGTTTTAGCGGTTCAACCGTTTTATATTTTAAGAATGTAATTTATGGAAAAATAAATGGTTTTCATAATTTTAGCTGTTTAAGCTCATTAACTAAATAACTATTCACATGGAAAAATTACCACAGAACCCCGAACTATCTTTTAAAATGTATGAACTCATCAGCGGTTATTGGGTTGCCTGCTGTATTCATGCTGTTTCAAAGCTTGATATTGCCGATAAATTGATCAACGGACCAAAGACGTTATCCGAACTAGCTGCGGAAACAGAATCCGATGAACCATCTCTTTATCGCTTGCTTCGGGCAGTTACCAGTGTAGGGATTTTTGAAGAAAAGGGAGATGGAACCTTTAAACTGAATGATTTCGGATCAACCTTGTTAACGGATGTTCCGGGATCTGTAAAACCTTGGGCATTGGCTAATCTTGGAGAACACTTTCCGGCTTTCGGAGATCTGACGTACGGCGTAAAAACCGGGAAAGTACCATTCGACCATGCACATGGAATACCGGTTTGGGAATATTATCAGCAAAACCCGGACGCAGGAGTCAATCTGGCAAAAGCCATGGATGGAATGTCGGGAGCAGTTTTGAAAGCCATTATTGATGCGTATGATTTTACTCCGTACAAAACCTTAGTGGATATTGGTGGAGGAAATGGTGCTTTAATGTTTGCCATTCTGGAAGCTACTCCGGAAAGCAAGGGAATCATTTTTGATCAACCTTATATTGCGGATTTGACCAACCAAACAATACCGCAAGACATGATCGGGAGATGTACTACGGCTGCAGGTAGCTTTTTTGAAAAAGTACCTGAAGGTGCAGATCTTTATATGACCAAGTGGGTTATCCATGACTGGAACGATGAAGAATCCATCCGAATTTTGAAAAATATTCATCACGCTATGCCAAAGGGTAGTAAACTATTGATCATCGAATCTGTCATTCCTGACGACTCCCAAAATAAACCTCATTCAGGAAAATTACTGGATATCAATATTATGGCAATGACAACCGGAAAAGAAAGAACCTTAAGTGAGTTTAAATACCTACTTGAACAGTCCGGACTAACCTTTAAAAGATTGATTCAGACTGATACTGAAATTTCCAGTATCGTTGAATGTGAAAAATAATACCGGTTGCAAAAAGAAAAAGAGCCCCGACGATTTTGTCGGGGCTTTTGTATTGTTTTACAACTGTCAAAACGAAATTAGCTATTCTCCATTTTGCGATGGATTATCTTCAGAAGGACTAGCTTCTAAAACAATTTTCGAGCGTTTTTTCTCCAGCCATAAGTAAAGTGGCGGAATGAGAATGGGTGCAAAAATCAAGGTGCTGGTTAAACCTCCGATGATGACCGTTGCGAGTGGTCGCTGCACGTCAGAGCCGATTCCTGACGAAATAGCTGCTGGAACCAAACCGATAATGGCAACAATCAGGATCGATAATAATGCGCGCAGTTGTTCTTTGGATGCACCCAAAACGTTTTCTTTGATATCTCCATCTGCGATTCGTGAACGGTTGATGGCTGAAACAAGCAATACACCGGCCATGACCGAAATCCCGAAAATGCTTACAAATCCTACTCCGGCGGAAACGTTGAAGTAATAACCTCGCATCAGCAATGCCAGGATTCCGCCGCCAAGAGCAAATAGAATACAGCTCATGGTTACCATCGTATGCGCGAAGTTCTTGAACAGCATGAAGAGAAACAGGAAAACCAAAATAATCGTCAACGGAATGGTAAATGCCAATTGTTTTCCGGCACGTTCCAAATTCTCATACTGACCGCCATAAATCACTTCATACCCTTTCGGAACGTGAATCTTTGCATCAATTTTCCGTTGCAATTCTTTCACAAAACTTCCCTGATCACGACCGTGAATATTAGTGCGAACCGTGATCATTCGTTTGCTTCCATACCGGTAAATATTTGTTTGTCCCTCTACAAAATGAATGTTTGCAAGCTGACTCATGGGAACAAGAGATCCGTTCGCTGCCGGCACCTGAAGATTTTCTATTGCATCAATAGAGTTTCGATATTCGGGTAAAAAACGAATAACGATATCATAGCGTTTGGTTCCATCGTATAACGTAGAGATAGATTTTCCGCCTATTGCCGCTTCAATCATATTTTGTATATCGGCGATGTTGATTCCAAAACGAGCTGCCGCAGGACGATTGATATCAATTGCTAATTGTTCTTGCGGCCCTTCCTGTTCAATATTTACGTTATCTGCTCCGGGAGTTTGTCTCACAATTTCGGCAATACCGTCTGCTTTTTGACGCATCATACCCAAGTCGTCACCAACTATGGAGATGGCCAAATCAGCCGCACTTCCGGTTACAATCTCCATTACCTGATCGATGATAGGTTGACCGGATGAAAATTGAACGGACGGTAATTGTTGCTTCAAATCGGTTTTGATCTTTTCGACGAGCTCTTTTTTGGAAATAGTATGACTCCAGGTGTCGTAGTCATTTAGACCGATCAGAATCTCGTTTCTGTTTGCAGGAAAAGAGTCCGTTCCGTCATCATTCCGCCCGGTTTGAGTAATCACAAAGGCAATTTGTGGATATTTGGAAATAATCTTGCGAATTTTCGGAGCGTATGAGGCGTTTTCCTGGATCGTGATTCCTGCGGGAAAATTACCACGTAAGAAAATAGAACCTTCATCCAGTGGCGGCAAAAATTCTGTCCCGAGTTTCAAACCGAATAAGACACACATCAAAACAACCGAAAAGCCAATGAGTACCGTTTTTTTGTAGTGAACCAAAAAGAAATTCAGCATTTTTGAATAGCCTTTGGAAAGGTTGTCCAAAATGAAATTTTTATGCTCTTTCAATGGTTTGTCGACGTTGGTAACCGCTTTGCGATACACAAATGAAATCAGAATCGGGATAAACGTTAAGGCAGCAACCATTGAACCGATTACTGCAAAAGCAAGAGTCAGAGCCATTGGTGAAAAGAGTTTTCCCTCCACGCGAGTCATCAGCAAAATGGGCATGTAAGCAAGAATGATAATGGTAACGGAAAAGAAAATCTCTCTTCCCACTTCCTGAGCAGCCAACATGGTGATTTTGACGATTCCTTGCTCTTTTTCCTCTTTGGAAGCAGTTCGATACTTCCGGATGAGGTGTTCTGCCATTACGCAAGCACCATCTACAATAATTCCGAAATCGATCGCACCCAATGACAATAGATTGGCCGGAATACCCGTCATCTTCATCAATATGAAAGCAAAAAATAAAGAAAACGGAATGGTTAAAGCCACAACCAGGGCACTTCGGATACTTCCCAGGAAGAAAATCAGCAATATGATTACAATCGAAATTCCTTCAAACAAGGTATGCGCAACCGTTTCTAAAGAATGATCGATCAGAAAACTGCGGTCGTATAATGGACGTAATCGAACTCCTTCCGGCAGTTCACTTTCCTGTAAATCGTCCATTTTTTCTTTGAGGGTTTTCAATACCTCACTTGGGTTCTCATACCGACGAAGCAGGATAATTCCTTCCACACCGCTGTTTACATCAATCTTATCTTTGGGAACACTGTATCCCAAAACGCCACTTGGCGGTGGCGGCGTAATTTCAACAGTGGTAACATCTTTCACAAAAACGGCAAAACCATTCTCTGCTTTCACGACAATGTTTCGGATATCTTCTTCTGTTTTGATTGCTCCTAAACCGCGTACGGCAAATCCTTGCCCGCCTCTCGAAATGATATTACCGCCAGTATTTTGATTATTTGCATCAACAGCATTCATCACTTCTTGCAAGGTGAGGTTGTATTTCCGTAGTTTTTCAGGTGAAGTGATAATATGAAATTGCTTCAGCGGACCACCGAAAGTTACTACATCTGCCACACCGGAAACCTGAAGCAATGCGGGTTTGATCACCCAATCCTGTAAATCTCTCAGTTCGGCCTGGCTGTAATTTGCAGGAGCTTCCACAGAGTAACGGTAAATTTCACCGACAGCAGTACTTAGCGGAGCAAGTTCCGGTGAAACACCTGCGGGAAGTTCTGCTGCAGACAAACGCTCAACAACTTGCTGGCGGGCAAAATAATCATTGGTTCCGTCTTTAAACGTTAATTGAACAACAGATAAACCAAAAATAGTCCGGCTTCTTCTGTCAAGTACATTGGGCGTATTTTGCAAAGCGCGTTCAATCGGAACAGTGACTTGCTGTTCAACTTCTTCGGCGGCACGACCTTCGTATTGAGACACCACAATCACATTGGTATCAGCAATGTCAGGATAAGCTTCAATCTTTAATTGCGTGAAACACCAATAACCAATCGACATTAAGACAAAACTGATAGCAATCACCGCCCAACGGTTACGGAGGCTAAAAAGAAGTAAGTTTTTAATCATCTAATCCCAATTTTCAACGTTGTATGTAACAATGAACCCGTTTTTCAGTTCTTTCCTGAGCGCCGTTAACGCAGTTCGCACTTTATTCTCCTCATCGGTAAACGTAATCATGATCGGGGTTTCGTCGAAACTGAACAGATCATTCGGCCGATTCAGATACTGATGTTTGCCATATCCCAATCGTCCGCGAAAGACAGTTGCTCCCTGAATGTTTTGCCGAATCAAAAATGAGAGGATGAATTCATATTGCGGTTGTGAACCTTGTAAATTGTCCTGGTCTATATATATCTGAGCTTGTAACATACCATTGTTTTTATGTTTGAATAAAGCAGTGATCGTATGGATAGAGACTTAGTACCCGAAGCTCAATCCTTTTAATTGCATCACTCCTTTGATAGCGACTTTCTCGTTTTTTTGGAGGCCACTGAAAATAATGATGCGATCCCCGATTTCATTTCCAATAACCACACTCCGGCGTTCAAACGCAGTTCCCTTGAGCACAAACACGTAGTTCTGTCCCTGGATTGTGATAACGGCGTTTTTGGAGACACTCAAAACATCTCCTTCACTGATTCCGAAAGAAATGGTAGCAAACATTCCGGCTTTGAGTTTATTGTTGGCATTGTTCACGCTGACACGTAATTTGACCATCCGTGTAGTGTTATCAAGCATATCCGCCACATCTTCTATTTTTCCGGTAAAGGGTTCGTTTGGATATGCAGTGAATACAACAGAACAGTTGCTTCCTTCTTTGACTTTTCCAATTTGATTTTCAGGAATGTCGCAGACGATATAAGCCGTTCCGGGGACTGATCTCTTTAATTTTTCGGGATGAAAACCGCCTGCTTTTAATTTTGTCTCATGTTCGATAATCGCAGCTCTTTCATTGGCTAAATTGGTTTTCTCAATGGCGAGTGCCGTTTGCGCTTCCAATAAATCTCTTCCGGTAGCTGCTCCATGCTGTTGCAAATCTTTGATTCGATCCAGCTCAATCTTTTTTTGCTTAATGGATACTTCCTGAATCTGATTGATATTGATCTGGTGTTGTAACAATTGAGTGTAATTTCCTGCCAAATCTGAATTCGCAAAAAGAATAATGGGTTGAGAAGCACCTTCTTCGGATCGGAGAACGATTGCAGAAACGTTTGCCGGGGCTGTAATTTCCGCATTCAAATGGCTGTTCCCAATGGTTTCCGTTTTAAAAAAAGAACAACTTTTCGGTGAAGGAAACTGGATGCTTAATCCGTTGTTTTCAACTTTCGGTGTGGCATCGTCCTGAATCTTGAGAGCTTGTTCTTTCCGGCTACAAGAAAAAAGCAAACCAATCGCAATTGTACTGTATAGATGAATTCTTTTCATTTTTTATTGTGCTAATTGATTGATGTATCCCGAAACATAGAGTAATCGGATATAGCTCTGTTTATATCCTTGCAGGGTTTCATAATACTGTTGTTGTGTTTCGAGCCAGCTTCGTTGTGCTTCTAAAAAGTCTACAATGGTCGTTCCGCCTCGTAAATAGGAATATTTGACACTCATCAGGATTTTTTCAGACTGAGCCAATAATTGATCGAACTTGGTCAAATTAGCTTGTTGAGTCTGATAAATTTGATAGGCAGTAGTCAATTCTGTTTGCAACTGAGTTTGGGTTGTCTGTAATTGTTGTTCAGCCTGTTGTTTGAGTACCAGCGCTTTTTTTATTTCACCTTGATTTCTGGAGAAAACCGGGAGTTCGATCGTCCCATATATCCCAATGTATGGAATGGTGTTTTGCGGATTGTAAATGACTCCCAATTCAGGTTGCGGCCAGGCAAATGCTTTTTGCAATTGGATATTGGCATCAGCGACGTTGACAACCGATTTTAATGTTTGAAGATCACTTCTGGAATTCAGCGCTTGCTTCAACAATGAATCCAGACTTGCCGGCAACTCATATAAGAAACGATCACTGGTATCAATGCTAATCGCTTCATTCGAACCCAACAGGAATTGCAGATTCACGAGTGCGTTTTGATAGGTTTGCTCTGCTGATTTTAATTGCAGCGCATATTGATCGGCCAGGAGCGATGTTCGAATCAATTCCGTTTCTGTGATCACCTGGTTTTTATACCGAAGCTGGTTTACGACAACCAAACTATCCGTATTGCTTTTTGCCACCATCAGGAGATCCAATTGTTTCCGGGTTGTCCAAACATCCAACCATTGGATAGCGACATCCTGAAACAAATTTCGTTCGGCTTCTTTGATGACTTTCTGCTCAAGCAATACATTTTGCTCTGCAACCTTGATCTTGTATTTCCTTTGCGCTGGTAATTGAAAGGGTTTGGTGAGCTGCCACCACACTTGTCGGTTTTGCCCGCTATACCAATTGGTATTTGCCGGAAAATGTGAAGGTTGAACGAGATTTAATGTTTGATTGTTTAAAATCAGATTGGGTCTCAAAGATGCTGTAACAACGTCTGCTTCCGCAATGGCAACATTGTATTGTTGTGGTTTTAATAAGGGACTGTTATTTCTGGCAGTTTGTAAAGCCTTTTGCAAATTGTATGGACTCGTTTGAGACCAGATTGACGGCATTGCTAACAACAGAATCACAGAGATTAATAACCGGTTTTGCATAACTTTCCATTGTTTTTATTCAACAAATGCAAAGGTCCCGCTTAAAAAGGAGTTCGGCTATTAGAGACTTTATATAAAATCATTAGAAAACCATTAGAATATTCTACGGTAATAATCAGGTAACAACTATTGATGAACTTTGTGCCGGATTTTATATAGTTGAATAAGGATGAAAAAACATTTAATAGCGGTTGTAAGTTGCTTTTTGGTAATTGTTTCAACCCATGCACAAGACATTGCGACTGCCAGAACTGCTGCTGTTGGAACTACGGTTATATTCAGGGGAGTTTCTTTGAATGGAGCAGAATTACCGAATATCCGTTACATTCAGGATGGGACAGCCGGAATTGCTATTTATGGCACCAATTTAAATGCTGTCAACGAAGGTGATTCAATATTGGTTACGGGAACCATGACGAATTACAACAATTTGGTGGAGGTAACGTCTGTAACTTCAGTCACTGTCATTTCCTCTGTTTCGCTTCCTGCGGCACAGATAATCACAAATGTCTCCACAATCAGCGATTTGCATGAAAGCGAGTTATTGCGTTTTAACGATTGTACGTTTGCGAATGGTGGAAGTACGTTTGCCGGAAACACAAACTACAACATCACAATCGGCGGACAAACGTTTCAGGTGCGCATTCTCAATGGAAGTCCATTGATTGGAGAAGTCATTCCCAGCGGAGAAGTCAATTTGACGGGAATTCTTTCTCAATATTGTACCTCGCCAGCAACAGGTTGCACTTCCGGTTACCAGTTGTTGCTAAGAACGATTAATGATATTGAGAGTACTTCATCAATTTATCTGACAACTCCAATTGGAACTTCATCCATTACCACAACGGGATTTAGTATCAATTGGTCGACTAACATTGGCGGAACAAATTCCTATATCAAGTATGGATTGACTCCTTCATTGGAGTTGGGAACGCTTCCTGCCGGAAACACGACAAATCATACTGTTTCAGTGACAGCATTGACTCCGGCAACTATTTATTATGTACGTGCATATTCCTGGAATAATGCAGACAGTGCTGTTACATTGGAACGCACCTTTGCAACTCAGTCACTTTCTTCCGGGGCTATCAAAGCTTATTTTAACCGTTCCACAGACGTAAATTATTCAACGGGAACGAATGCAGTTTACTTAAATCACCTGGTAGCGGATACCTTGGCGGCCTACATTGATCGTGCTCAGTTCTCACTCGATATTTGTATTTACAACTGGGATTATTCCACTCATGGAAGTAAAATTGTTACGGCTGTAAATAATGCTTACACGCGTGGTGTAAAAGTGCGAATCATCAATGATGGAAGTACGGCAAATTATGCACTGAACAATATCAATAATCAGATACCGGTTTTGACATCTCCTCAGGGAAGCGATTATACGATTATGCACAACAAGTTTGTGATTATGGATGCCAATGCAACGAATCCGAATCTTCCGGTAGTTTGGACCGGATCTACCAATTTCACTTTAGGGCAACTTGTGGAGGATGCGAACAATGTGATCATTTTTCAGGATCAAAGTTTGGCACGTGGTTACAAAATGGAATTCGACGAAATGTGGGGAGATACAAGTCAAACAGCTCCTGCAAATGTTTCATTGTCAAAATTCGGTCAGTTTAAAACAGACAACACGCCACATGAATATGTGATTGGAGGAAAGCGTGTTGAATCGTATTTCAGTCCGTCCGATCAGGTAAACACACAAATCTTGAATACCATTTCTACAGCTGACAATGATTTGTACTTTGCTGTAATGGTTATCACGCGTTCAGATCTTGCTTACGCCATGCGCGATCGAATCCAGCAACAATCATTAACTGCAAAAGGAATGATTGACGATGCGGCTACTTCTTCTACACCGTATGGAATTCTCTCTCCGCCAATGGGGCAGAATATCGCTGTCAACGGACATAATTGGATTTTCCACCACAAATACCTGATTGTTGATGCATCCAATACGGCTTCAGATCCGACTGTTCTTACGGGTTCGCACAACTGGAGTAATGGGGCAGATCAAAAAAACGATGAAAATACAGTCATCGTTCATGATGCTTCTATGGCAAATCAATATTACCAGGAATTTATGGGCAGATGGTGCGAACGCAATGGCGGAAATTGTGCTTTGGGATTGAACGAATTGACCGGAGAACAAGAAATCCGGGTTTACCCCAATCCGAACAAAGGTTCATTCGTTCTGCATGCAACAGGTGATGGCAGTTTAGCCGAACTTCGTTTAACGGATATTGCCGGAAAGCAGGTTTATTTGACGAAAACAGCAACTGTACAGGGAGAAAACACTTTTAATATCACAACATCCTCGCTCAAACAGGGAATTTACTTGTTGAATTATACGATTAACGGTAAAACAACAACTTCCCGGATTCTGATAGAATAAGGTTTTACATGTGGGGGAACAGGATGCGATATGTTGTTCCCTTATTTACGATGGAAGATACTTCAATTTCACTATTGTGAAGCTGAAGTATTTTTTTTGTCAGTGATAATCCGATCCCGTTGCCATCAGCAAATGTTTTGTTGGCTCCTCTGTAAAATGGTTCGAAAATAGAGGGAAGATCCTCTTCCGTAATCCCGATTCCTTCATCAGTAAATCGCAACACAACATCTTTTTTCTGCACTTCGATGGAAACCGAACATCGGTGATTCTTTGAAAACTTGCATCCGTTTTCGAGCAGGTTCGTAAAAGCAACTTTTAGCAAATATTCATTTCCGTAAACCGAAATATCCTGATCATTTTCCAAACCTAATTGAAATCGAATATCAATCTGATAATGCTTGTTTTGTTTCTGAATGTCGTGCATGGCATCCAACAAAATTTCATCAATTCTGATTTCCCGGAATGCAATTTCAGAAGGGTCGTAATTCGCTTTAGCAAAATCCAAGAGGCTTGTGGATAGTTTTGCTAGCTTTTGTGCATCATTCAACGCATTTTGAATGACTTCTTTGTATTCGGGAATACTTCTTTCCCTGTTGGTGGAAATTTCCAATTCAGCAATAATAGCAGACAAAGGAGTCCGCAGCTCATGAGAAATATTAGAAACGAATTGCTTTTGAGAATCGAATGAATGTTCCAGCCGGTCTAACATTTCATTAAAGGTGCTCGAAAGTGCTGATAACTCATCTTTTCCACTTGAACGGGCCAGACGCAAATCAAGATTCGATGCAGTAATGTTTTTCACTTCTGATACAATATCAGCTACCGGTGATAGCACTTTCTTGGAAAAGAACCGTCCGGCAAGATAAATGATCAGAACAGAAAATATGAATACGGTCCAAATGGTCTGATTCAAGTGTTTCAATTTCTGAAAACCATATTGATCGTAAGCAGTAGCTGTAATGATATATTGTTTTCCTTCAAATGGAAGAAGTAAGCCAACTACCTGCCAATCGTCCTGGTAAAATTGAATCACCTTCTTTTTCTGAATGGCATGAATCATTGGTTTGGTTTCCTTCACAGCATCGATGTCAACCGCATCGTGATAAAGCAACTTGAAATCCGTATCGTAAACAGCAACTTCAACTTCGTTTAACGTTTCGCGATTATTCTTGTAAATCGTTTGCAGCGTCCGACTATCCACTTTTGCAGTGAAGAATAAATTCGCCTTTGTGATCGCTTCCCGCTGAAGACTTTTATAGAACTCAATTTCACGGATTCCATCGGCCGAATAATAGATCAATGCCGCAAAAACAGACAAGATGGTTGCTGTCAGTACCGTAAACAGGATGCTGAGTTTATGCTGGATTTTCATTCCTTTTTAAGAATAAAACCCATTCCTGATTTGGTATGGATGAGTTTGCAATCAAATTCTTTGTCTATTTTCCGACGCAAATAGTTGATGTATACATCAATGAAATTTGTTCCCGTGTCAAAGTGCGTGTCCCATACTTTTTCGGCTATTTCCATGCGGGATAATACGCGTTCGCTATGCTGCATCATATACTCCAAAAGTTTAAATTCTTTGGGAGTTAAATTGATTTCTGTTTCACCGCGCTTCACCGTTTTTGTTTGATTATTCAGTTCCAGATCGGCATATTTTAAGGAAAAACCTTGTGTCCGCGTAGCTTGGTTGTTTCGCTTCATCAGCGCGCGGATCCGAACGTGGAGTTCCCGGAAGTCGAAGGGTTTCACGATGTAATCATCTGCTCCGGCATCAAAACCTTCAATTTTATCGTCCGTGGTTCCAAGTGCTGTGAGCATAATAATGGGCAATTCCGGTTTGGCCGCCCGGATCGTTTTGCAAACATCAATTCCACTGATTTTCGGAAGGATAATATCGGTAATCACTAAGTTGTAATCATTTTCGAGGGCCAGTTTTTGCCCCATAGCACCGTCATAGGTAAGTGTAACAC
>RCUP01000598.1_pt1 | contig 25921 bp, 25 predicted proteins | sample 2166341 | NCBI WGS metagenome assembly RCUP01 (sample SAMN09932325, study PRJNA488358) | compost metagenome | isolation source: compost soil in succinonitrile-enriched | place: Germany: Experimental Botanical Garden | reverse complement strand
AGCGCGCGGCGTTCTTGCGCCTGCCGTACTTCGACCACATGCATCGCTATATTCCAGCGCTGATCCAGCGCCATAACGGCCGCATGATCGTGCACCCGGTCAACCACCGGCATCGCACGGCCGGGGTGTCGAAATACGGCAACCTTGATCGCGCCCTCGTGGGGATTCTCGATTTGTTCGGTGTCTGGTGGCTGATCAAGCGCACGCGGCTGAACACCCTTGCCCAGGAGATCGAAGGATGAACATCTCCCGTGAAGCCTTGTGGTTGATCGTCGGCTTTGCCGGCCAGATCGCCTTTACCGGGCGGTTTGTCCTGCAGTGGTTGTACAGCGAATACAAGAAACGCAGCGTAATCCCGGTGAGCTTCTGGTACCTGAGCATCGTCGGCAGCACCTTGCTGCTTGCCTATGCCATTTACCGCGAAGACCCGGTGTTCATCGCCGGGCAGGCGTTTGGCTCCATCGTCTATTTTCGCAACTTGCAGTTGATTGCCAAAAGTAAAAGCCTGAAGGAGTAGGTCATGCGCGGATCGTTATCGACCCGGAATATTACGTTGCTTGTGGCCATCGCGATTGCGTTGCTGTTTTTCTGGGGGCTGGGCAGCGTGCCGTTCCTCAGTGTCAACGAGGCCCGCCGCGCCGTTACCGTGCGCGAAATGCGCGAGGCAGGCAGCTGGCTGCTGCCTTACATGAATGGCGACTTGTACTTGTCGAAGCCGCCGTTTTTCTATTGGACCGGCCTGGCAATTCATCTTCCAGCAAGGCCGGGTCTTGTGGAGTCGGCTCAGCTACGTGCTGCTGGGTTGTGCACTGCTGACCAAAGGGCCTGTTTGTCTGTTGTGGGTGACGGCGCCGATCCTGGCCTATGCCTTGATCTACCGTGATGCGCGGGCCAAGGCGTATCTGTGTGACGGTTGGGGCTGGCTGATTGCCGTGGCGCTGGGCAGTTCCTGGTACGTGGCGGTGTCTGTGAGTCAGGGCTGGGGCATCTGGGCCTCGATCATCAGCGAAGACATCGTGAAGAAGATCGACGGGCAGGGCGCCGAGGCCTGGTACGCTTATCTGCTGTACCTGGCCGGTGATTTCTTCCCGTTCTGGCTGATCGTGTTTGTACAGCCGCGCAAGTTCTGGGCAATGATCCGCTCGCGCCGCGAGGCCGGCATGCTGCTGTGCTGCAGCCTGTTGCCGCTGCTGGTGTTTTCCCTGTTCACCGAAAAGCATGGCAAGTACCTGTTGCCGGTTTATCCGTCGATGGCGTTGCTGCTGGCGATGCACTGGTCGGCGCTGCTCGATGACCTGAAGGGACGCTGGCGCACGGTCCTGGCCGTTGTGCCCTACGTGATGCTGGCCGGGTTCGTGGTGTTCTACATGTTCGTCGAAGCGCGGGTGCTGTCGCACCGGTTTGGCGGTCTTGAGCAGGTTGCCACGCTGGCCGACGGTCAGCCGGGGCAGAAGGCTTATACCCTCGGTGAGCCGGATATCCGCCTGGTCTATTACATGGCCGGCCAGTGGCGCCGCTGACGGCGGCGCAATTGCAATCGGAGTCCCGTCCGGCAGGGCTGTTGTTTGTGCAAGAACCCCTCGCACCGGAACTGCAGAACCTGGCGTCGTGCCAGGTCGGTGAAATCAACTCGTACCTCAAACCACACCGTTCAGCACTGCTGGTGCGCATGGGCGGAGACTGTCGCTGATCGGCTTCGCAGCCGAACACTTGTGCCACCACATCACCCGTTCGGACTAGGCAGGGCTAACGACTCTGCCGCGTCCGGCCGGCGCCAAACTTCATGCTCAAAGGGGGGGCGCCACGCGCGCCCCGCCAAACGAGCAGAAGGCGCCGCGATGGAGTTTGCATTCAGCGACGAACAGGAAATCCTGGCGTTCAGCAGTGCCAACGGCTGGTCGGCCGACGACGTCCAGGCAACGGTGGTGGCCGAGGGCGACGGCTTTGTCCTCGACGCCACCCTCAAGCATGTACTCGACGGGCATGGTGCCGACCTTCTGGTCATTGCCGCACGGCAACCAGGTTCGACCGGCGAGGCGGGCATCAGCCTGTTTGCCGTGAGCGCCGAGCGGGCCGGCATCGAGCGGCAAATGCTGCCGACCATGGACCAGACCCGGCGCCAGGCGCGGATCCAGCTCAAAGGCCTGTACCTTGAAGCTGACGCGCTGCTGGGTGAATTCGGTAACGGCTGGCCGCACCTTGAGCGGGCCTGCAACTGGCCTGCATCGGCCTGGCTGCCGAGCAAACTGGCGGCGCGCAGCAGGTGCTCGACCTGAGCGTGGCCTACATGCAGGAACGCCAGCAGTTCGGTCGCCCGATTGCCAGTTTCCAGGCCCACGAACACGGCGTGTCGACCATTCGAGTTGCCAACCACTGCACCGAGGCGGACGTGTCCGGCCAGCACATCGGCATGTCAGCGAAGATGGGCCTGGATACCGTCGGCTTCCTGATGATGGCGCACATGGTCAGCCCGGAGAAGCTGCCGGAACAGGCGCGCCCGATGGAAAGCTACGGCGCCAATTGCATCTACTGTACCGACTCGGCCGGCTACATGCTGCCCGATGAAGTGATACAAAAGATCGGGACCCTGCGTGCCGGACCGAGTGCCGGGACCGAAGTCGGTTTCCACGACCACTACAACATGGGCATCGCCAACTCCCTGGCCGCCATCGAGGCCGGTGCTGCGCGCATCGACGGTTCGGTTACTGAGGCTTCAATTTTTACCGCACGGGAGAGTTTGGAGGCAGCACTGATGGACGCTTCACCGCAGCCTGTCAGATGTTGCACAGGCCACGGTACCGAACAGCTTGCTCGATGCGCCCCTAGCCAGCGGTGATGTTGCCACAGAAAAGAGGGCGGCTGCCGTCTGCCGGGCTGGCGCGAACGAGCAACGCATATTCACCCTTGGTCAGTTCGTTCAGCGCCACCGGTGCCTGAGCCCAGTGCTGGGTTCGAGACGCTAGCGATGGATAATCGACACTATTGGCCTGATGAGTCTTGTACGCCGGTTGTGCGCCCAACTGCTGGCACGAGCCAGCATAGATAGCGGTGTCGAGGCGGCTAGGTACGGCCATGTCGTGGGGGACACCACCGATGGTGAGCCAGATGCTGGTTTGATTGCCCACCGGGCTGAGGGTGGCTCGAGCGATATGCTCGGCGTTTTGTGGGGTAGCCTGCAAGGGAACATCAACAATCTCGGTTCTGCTCGCGCAACCTGAAATCGCCCCTGCCGCTACTACCAACGCCAGCCAAGATGTTCTGTTCATCACAGATCTCCTGATTTGAGGTGCGTTGATTTCATCCCCCTTGTGAAGTTTAGTGGCTTGCTCCGTGTGCGGGATCGAACTGATGGATGGTCATTGGCACAACTGAACCAGATAAGTGCGTAACCGCCTGTAAGTTGTTCTGTCTCCTTAGGCATCACCTGGATGCCGGGCATCTTCAAAAATAAAAGAGTGAATCGCCCCCGGATAAGTAGGCAACCCGGAGTGTCCGTTTTTGGCCCAGAGTGTGTAAAAACGCATTCGTGCTTTGTCGGCGAAAAGCGCCGACGACCGTTCGCTGAGTGATTTCGCTTAAGGTGCCATAGTTGATCAGAATCGCATCGGAGCTCTTCAACAAGGTTTTACCGCTATCTAGATGGTCCACAACCAACCTTTTCAGGCCGACAGTGCCTTGCCCTGACACCTTGAACTCCAATAGCGATATAGCTACATGCCTTTCCCGGTGCTGGAAAAACGCCAGATCAGTGCCCCTCCAACTGGACATGCATACTCGTTTTTCGCTGCGTCACAGATAACCGCGTCGTTGTGAAATCGCGAAACTTGGCTTGATCCACAGTCTCCTTTGATGGGGGGCGTTGAAGATATGCGTTGTAAAAATGAATTCACTCTAGTGGCTTCTGTAATTGGCAGTTATGTGTGTAACAATATTTGTTAGTGTCGCTGTGAGCTCCTGTTCGGTTGTTTCAGAGCTATACCACTGTGACTGCCCAAATAGAATTATGACGACTGTATTAGTAAGTGGGCAGATGTCGCCACTAAGCTTTTCTTTCTCATCGTACTCATTGGCGATAACGGTGCTTAAAAGTGATAGGTATCTGTTTTTTAGCTGAATAATCCGAGTCTGTTGTTCTTTATTAAGATTCGCAAATTCGCTGGTAATCAGGGCTAACTTGTATTTTTCATTAAAGTTAAATTTGACGAAGGCTTGAATAAATAAATTCAGTCGCTCGCAAGGGCTCCGAGCACATTTCATTCGACGCTTCGTTTCTTGCAATAAATCCAATAAGCCAGATTCTATGAGTTCGAACAACAAGGCTTGTTTGTTATCGATGTGATGGTATAACGATCCGGCATGCAATCCCAGGTAGCTCGCCAGATCTCGCAAGCCGACTGCCTGAAAGCCGCGAGTGGCAAAGAGTTCAACCGCAGCGTCAAGAATTCGATCGCGAGCGCTGTGTACTGGATTGGCTGATGCGATGGTAGTTTGCATGTGGATCCGTCTACTGGAAAAATGAAATCGTGGTCAATACGCTTCGTAGATTGATGCAGGTTTATTCATTTCCACGTAACGGGACACGCACGCCGAAAATCTGAGAATGAAAGTATTTTCACCATAGGACTGAACTCAGCTTATCCCCTGTGGCTATAGCCCGTTCTGGACGCATTGCTCGCGGTGCGCATCAGCAATAGCACTGCGCAAATTACCGGCAGGTTCACCAGCAGTAGCGCATACCGCAATGACTCGTGGCCAAACAGCGGTAGCAACATATCGCTGAACAAGCCGGTTATCAGTGGCCCGACGCCGACCCCGAGCAGTGTGCTGACGATAGTTTGCAGAGCCATGGCTGTACCGCGTCGATCGGGTGGCACCAGTTGGGTGACGAGGTTGTAGGACGGAGCGACCCACCACACGGCAAAGAAGGAGTAGAGCGCGCACCAGACCATGGCGGTTGGAATCGGCACATCGCCCAAACGCACCAACAGGGAGTCGGGCCAGAGCAGATAGGGGATCAGCGCACAGATGGCCGCCAAGTGGCCGAATATCGGAATCGAGACTTGCCAGTGTGGATTGCGACGGCTCAGGCGGTCACTCAACCAGCCACTGAACAGACCACCTATCCCGGCCGAAGTACCGCAGATCACCCCAGCCAACAATCCAGCGTGTTGCAATGACAAACCGTGGGAGCGCACCAGGAAACTGGTGTTCCACATGCCAATGGCATAGGAGCTGAGCGTGGTCAGGCCGCCTGCCAGGATCAGGCAGCGGTAGGCTGGCAATGCCCAGAGTTTGCCTGCTTCGGCGCCCATGCCCAGCAGCGCAGGTTGCGAGTGGAGGTGTGGCGTGAGGTCCCAGCGACCGCGCTGCGGGTCACGCACGACAAAGGCCAGGATGGCGCTGAACAACAGGGCCGGCACGCCAAGGGCAATGAACGCACTGCGCCAGCCATAGTGCTCCACCACCCAGGCGCCGATACTCAAACCGATGATCGAGGAAAAGGTCGGTGCGGCGGTAAAACAACTGATGGCGAATGAGCGTCGTTGTGGTGGATACAGGTCAGCGATCAACGACAGCGAGGCCGACGTTGTCGGCGATTCGCTGACGGCAACCAGCATTCGCGCAAAGGCCAGCGCCAGGAAGCTGCCAGCCAGCCCGCACGCCATTGTCGCCACGGCCCACAGCAGGCAAGACATTGCCAGCAGACGGATGCGCGGCATGCGGTCCACCAGCCGCCCCGCTGGCAGGCCCATTAGCGCATAGACGGCGGCGAACGCCAGGCCCGAGATCAAGCCGATGGCGGTGTCGCTGACCGCGAATTCGGCTTTGATCGGTTCGACCATGACCGCGAGTATTTGTCGCCCGACGAAGTTGTCGGCAAACACCATGGCCAGCAGCAATAGCAAGCCATGGCTACCCCAGCCGACACTGACCGGTGACAACAAACCTGCGCGGGCGGTCATCGCGGTGCCCACAGATCAGGCAAGCCTGGGTCACTGACGACGATCAGGCGCTTGAGCAAGACCTTCAAGGCTTGTGCGTCGGCGGCTCCAAGCTTGACCGAGAGATCTTCTTCCACGGCCTTGGCCAACGCCAGTTGATGCAGGGAAACCTCGCGGCCCTGAGCCGTGAGGACAAACCGTATCGAGTCTGCCGAGCCCTCGAACGCGACCAGGCGTTGGCGTTCGAGAAAGCGCATGCTCGCCAGCGTGACTTCGCGGCCGGTGTAGTTGACGAAGGTGTTGATTTCCTCAAGGGTCAGGTTGTCGCGAATACACAAGATCGAAAGGACAAAAAACGTCTGTTCGTCCAGCTGCTGACTGTTCAGCAACTGGCGCAAGGCGTTCAGTACCTGGTAATGGCCGCGCCCCAACAGGTAACCGAGCAAGTCCTCGGTGTAGCAGCACTCCGGTGGCGGTGGTGTGGTTGCCAGGCGCAGCTCGCTGCGGGGCTTGCGCGTGGCCAGGGCATATTGGCCGCTCTGGAACGCCAGCGGCGCCCGGTCGCTGTGATCGAAGGCGAGGACTTCACCGACAAAGATCACATGGTCGCCGCCTTCGTACTGGAAGGCCGTGCGGCACTGGAAGCGCGCCGTGCAATCTTGCAGCAGCGGTGCCTCGCTGACGCCATGATCGAGTTCGATCTCGGCGAACTTGTCTTCGCCCTGGGTGGCGAAACGTCCCGACAGGGTCTCCTGCTCCGTGGACAGCACGTGCACGTTCCAATGCTTGCCGCTGCTGAACACCGGCAGGCTGCGCGCTTGCTTGGACAGGCTCCAGAGCACCAGCGGCGGGTTGAGTGACACCGAGTTGAAGCTGTTGGCGGTGATGCCCACGGGCGAGCCGTCTTCGGTCTGAGTGGTGATGATCGTGACCCCGGTGGTGAACGTGCCGAGCGCGGCACGAAATGCCTGGGGATCGAAGCTGATGTTTTGCATTGCCATGACTGGCCTCATGGGGTGGGGTTTTCGTATGGCCAGTATTGGGCGTTTGCAGGCACTGAACATCGTCTCAACGGACTAACGCTAATGTACGGTCTCGTCCGATTGGACGAGGCGGCGCAGCTGTCCGCGAGGCTAGGGTGGCGCCAGGCGCATCGGGCGCTCAACGGCCATCGAGCCAACCTGCAAGGGGATAACAATGAGTACAGCCGCGTCTTGCGTCCAGGACCTTTCCAGCCTGCTGGCGCAACAGAAAAAAGCCTTTGCCAGCGCTGGCAGCGTCAGCGCCGACACCCGTCGCCAGCGACTCCAGCAAGTGATCGACCTGCTGGTCCACAACCATGCTGCATTGACCACGGCAATCGACGAGGATTTCGGCGGGCGGCCCGTCGGTTTTTCATTGATGAATGACGTGCTCGGTGCCCTGGCATCGCTCAAATATGCCCGCGATCACCTGCAGGCGTGGATGCAGGACGAGCCGCGCGCGATGTTCGCCCCATATGACCAGCTCGGAGCCAGGGCCTGGGTCATGCATCAGCCAAAAGGCACGGTGGGCATCCTGGGTACCTGGAACGCGCCGCTGTATACCTTGTTCAGTCCTCTGGCCTCGGCGCTTGCGGCCGGTAACCGGGCGATCCTCAAGCCTTCGGAAGTGGTGCCACGCACCGCGGAACTGGTGGCGCGCCTGTGCGCCGAACATCTCGACCCGCTGGTGGTGGCGGTGGTAATCGGCGGGCCGGAACTGGGCGATGCCTTCAGCAGCCAGCCCTTCGACCACCTGGTGTTCACCGGCAGCACGGCGATTGGTCGGCTGGTGATGGGCAATGCGGCGAAAAACCTGGTGCCGGTGACCCTGGAACTGGGTGGCAAGTCGCCGGTGATCGTTTCGCGCAGCGCCGACCTGAACAAGGCGGCGTTCAGTATCGCCGCGGGCAAGGCCTGCAATGGCGGGCAGATTTGCATCAATCCGGACCTGGTGTACGTGCCCAAGGCCCAACTCGAATCGTTCCTCGATGCGCTGCGTTGTGCCTATCGCGACCTCAACCCGACAGTGGCTGGCAACCCGGATGTGGTGGCGGTGGTCAACCAGCGTCACCTGGACCGGGTCGAGGGTCTGGTTGAGGACGCGCAGTCGCGCGGTGCGCGCATCGAGTGCCTGCCCGAACCCCTGGCCGTGGATGCACAAGACCGACGGCGCCCGCTGCGGGTGGTGGTTGATCCGGTCCCGGACAGCCAGATCATGCACGAGGAAATCTTTGGCCCTGCGATGGTCGTGCTCAGCTATGACGACCTCGATCAGGTCATCGCTGACATTAACGGCAGGCCACGTCCGCTGGCGCTGTACTACTTCGGTGAAGATCCGCAGGAGCAACGTCATGTGCTGGAGCACACCCTGTCGGGTGGGGTCACCATTAACGACGTGATGATGCACGCCGCCATGCACGATGCGCCGTTCGGCGGCGTCGGCGCCTCGGGCATGGGCCATTACCATGGCCGCGAAGGCTTTCTCCAATTCAGTCATTTGCGCACGGTGTTCAAGGCATCTGCCCACGACCCGCGCCGCGAATGGGGCCTGTTGCCGCCTTATGGCGAGCACTATCTGGCGGCCATGCTGACCGGGGTCACTTGCGACTGATTTCAGCGTGGGGGCCTTGCGCGCCCATCCGCTGCACGAGACAGGCCATTGGTTATGTTCAAGGTAATTACTATCGCCCAGCGCCTGTGGCTCTGGGCGCTGTTGGCGACTTTGCTGTTCGTCCTGGCGGTGCTGTTCGGCGCCTATGGCTTGCAGCAGGCGCGCGACAGCCTGCGGGCAATCAACGAGGACAACCTGGCAACATTGTTGATGTTCGGTGATATCGAATATCGGCTTGGTGAAAGTCGACGCCAGGTTTTGCTGGCGATCCAGCAAGACCCTGAAGGCCCGCTGGTGGCGGCGTTCGACCGTCCGGTGGAAGCCACCCTGAGTGCCATCGAAAGCAACAACCGGGCACTGGTCGAGGTCTGGACGAGCTATCGTCAACGCACGTTGAGCGGCGAAGAGCAGCAGGCGGCCGATGCGTTCGACAAACACTATCAGGCGTGGCGGGACGAGTTGGGAATCCTCCTGGAATCCTTTCGCGCCGGCGATTTTCGCCTGCCCGGCATTTTGTCTTTTCTGCGCATGGCCGAGCCTGAAGGCAGCGCCGCCGTGGCCGAGTTGAGCAAGTTGCAGGCGTTGCAGAAAGCCAGCGCCGCGCAAGCCTATGAGGCGGCAGAGCGCCGCTATCGCTCGACACTTTGGGCTTACATGGTACTGGCGGTGGTGGGCGGGCTGGCGGGCAGCCTCACGGCGTTTTCCACTCTGCGTCGACTCAAGCGCGCTTTTGCCCAAGCCGGTGCCAGCGTGCGGGCCATCGCCAGTGGCGATCTTGTGCAACCGATCGAGATCAAGGGCGGCGACGAATTCGCGCTGATGCTGCGTGACATTGCACGGATGCGTGACAGTCTGCACGGGCTGATTTCACAAATGCGCGAACTGGTGCAGCGGGTCAGTCGTGAAGCGGCGCACATGGCCGAGTCGGCGGAACTGGCCTCCACGGCTACCCAGCACCAGGCGGACGCGGTGCGCGGAATTTCCCGGGCGGTGGAGGATCTGTCGGGGTCGATCGGCGAAGTGGAAAACCAGGTCGGTGTCTCACGCGACATCACTCAGCATTCGGCGGGGCGCTCGGGCAAGAGCGAGGGGTTTATCCGCGACATGGCCCAGGAGATGAACCGCATCAGCGACGTGATCAGCGACACGGCCGTGCACATTCGTGAGCTCGAAGGGTTTTCCGGGGAGATCAGCCATGTGCTCAAGGTGATTCGCAGCATTGCCGAGCAAACCAACCTGCTGGCGCTGAACGCTGCGATTGAGGCTGCGCGGGCTGGCGAGGCTGGTCGCGGATTTGCCGTGGTCGCCGACGAGGTGCGCCTGTTGGCGCAACGCACCGCCAGCTCCATTGGCGAAATCGACCTCACCGTGCAGCGCATCCAGGAGGGCACGCTGGCGGTGGTCGACGGCATGGGTCGGGTGGTCAGCCGGGTGCGCGACGGCGTCAACCTGGCCCATGAGGCTGGCGATTCAGTGGCGCAGATTCGCAGTGGCACCGATGATGTGATCCGCAGCGTGGACACCATCGCTGCAGTGATCACCGAACAGGTGCGCGTCACGCGGGAAATGGTCATCCGGGTCGAGAGTGTCTCGACCGGCACCGGAGCGTTGTCGGCCAACGCCGGGCGTAGCGCGGTGGCCGCCGCGGACCTGGAACAACTGGCGCGGGCATTGGATCAGTTGTCGGCGCGCTTCAATGTTGCATGAACATCTGCCTTGTTCCATCTGAATACCGCAACTCCTGTGGGAGCGAGCCTGCTCGCGATGAGGTCAGCAAATTCAACATCAACATTGGCTGATCTATCGCTTTCGCGAGCAGGCTCACTCCCACAAGGAGTAGGACCTCAATCCCTTAATAACCCACAATCAGGGCGCGATCACTTCCATGGATAACCACGAAAACGCACCACTAAACTCCACCACCACCGGCTGGCCGCGCCGCAGTGTACTCAAGGCAGGTGCCGTGGCTCTCGGCGTCGGGCTACTGGGGCGGTTTGCCGACGCTCGCGCGGCGGGACTGTCAGCCAGCGACTACCAGGCCATGGATGCCTGGGCGATGAGCCAGGCGATCCGCAGCGGCGAACTGAGCGCCGAGGACCTGTTGGCGGCGGCGCTGGCCCGCTACAACGAGGTCAACCCCAAGGTCAATGCAGTGAACATGCTGCATGAAACCTACGCGCGTACACTGCTCGCCCAGCGCCGCGCCGCCGGCACCTACAACCAGGGCACCCTGGCCGGTGTGCCGCTGCTGTTCAAGGACCTGAACACCACGCTACAAGGTACGATCACCAGTAACGGTAGCCGGATGTTCAAGGACTCACCGCCCGCTCTCCGCACCAGCACCCTGATCGCCCGCTACGAGCAGGCCGGTGCGGTGCCGTTCGGCAAGACCGCATCCCCCGAGTTTGGCTTGACCACCACCACCGAATCCCTGGCCTGGGGCCAGACTCATAACCCGTGGAACCTGGCCATGAGCGCAGGCGGTTCTTCTGGTGGCTCGGCCGCTGCGGTGGCGGCGGGGATCGTTCCCGTGGCTCATGCCACTGATGGCGGCGGTTCGATCCGCATTCCCTCTTCGTACTGCGGCGTGGTCGGGCTCAAGCCGACCCGCTATCGCACCCCCAGCGGGCCACTGCATTTCGAAGGTTCGTTTGGAGCCAGCGCTGCCAATGTGGTGTCGCGCACGGTGCGCGATACCGCGCTGTTCCTCGATGCCGGTCAGGGTCATGAGGCGGGCAGTGCATATTGGTGCCCACCATTGATTCGGCCTTATGTGGAAGAGTTGCAACGTGATCCGGGTAAGTTGCGCGTGGCCGTGGTGCGCCAATCACTGACCGGCGCCCCTCTGGATCCGGCGATTGCCGCCACACTGGAACAGACCATCAAGCAACTGTTGGCCCTTGGGCATCAACTCGACGAATTGACGCTGAACATCGATCCGCGCCAGTTGTTCGGTGCCCATGGCACTGCGCTCGGCATGGCATTGCGTGTGCAGATTCATGACCGGGAGCAGGTACTCGGACGGGCTGCCACGGTTCAGGATCTGGAGAAGATCACCTTGGTCAACCTCGAACGCTCGAAAGCGACCAGCGGCGAAGACTTGTACCGCGCGCGGCAAGCGTTCGAGAGTATTGGCGCGACGATGGAGCAGCACTTCGAACGCTACGACGTGATCCTGTCGCCGGTCACGGGCAGCCTGACTCCGAAGCTGGGTCTGTTGTCGCTTGACCAGCCTTGGGACAGCTACGCCCATCAGGCCATGGGCAGCGCCGGTTTCACCGTGATAGCCAATGTCAGCGGCCAGCCAGCCATCTCTCTACCACTGGGCCAGAGCGCCGACGGCCTGCCGGTGGGCATGATGTTCACCGCTCGCCTGGGTGGCGAAGACGTGCTGCTGCGCCTGGCGAGCCAATTGGAACAGGCCCATCCGTGGGCCGCCAGGCGCGCCTTGCTGTAACCGCCCGATGATCGTTCCCATGCACCTGGGGATGATCATGTCCCTGTAGGAGTCAGGCTTGCCTGCGAAGAACGATGACGCGGTCTGGCAGATACACCGTGTCGTGCCGTTCGCGGGCAAGCCTCGCTCCTACGGGAGCGAGGTTGGTTGCCGGGCCCTAGTCCACTTTGACGATGAGCCCATCCCCCTGCAACCCCGATCATGGGCTGCACTCCGCCAGCGCACCCGCTGCGTCGTCGGCGGTTTTTTTTCTGACCTCAGCTAATGGCATAAAAACAATGACGGCTCAAGTTCAGTCTCAGACCCACTACGACGTGATCGTCGTCGGTTCGGGCGCAGGTGCGATGACTTCGGCGGTGTTCCTCGCCGACCAGGGTTTGCGCGTGCTGGTGGTTGAGAAAAGCGACCGGTACGGCGGCACCTCGGCGATCTCCGGCGGCGGTATCTGGATCCCCAACAACCATTACTTCGCGCGCATGAACGGCAACGACAGCTACGCCACGGCCCTGACTTACCTGCAAGCGGCGGCGGGCGAGCATGTCGATGAAACGCGCCTGCGCGCCTACCTGGACAATGCGCCGAAGATGATCGAACAGCTCACTCGTATCAGCCGGGTGCGCTACGCGGTGGCGGCCAAATACCCTGATTATTATCCGCACCTGCCGGGTGCCCTGGCCGGTGGGCGGACCCTGGACCCGGAGTTCTTCGACACCAGCCTGTTGGGTGAGGAACTGGCAAACCTGCGCAAGCCGTCGCCTTCCACCTTGCTGATGGGGTGCATTGCCTGGACTGCGCGTGATGCGCACAAGGTCATGGCCCGCAGTTTTGGCTGGCGCCTGCTGATCATGAAACTGATGCTGCGCTACAAGCTGGACTTCAAATGGCGGCGCAAAAGCAAGATTGATCGCCGTGCGTCCCTGGGCAGTTCGCTGGTGGCCTCGTTGCGTCGCTCGCTGATGGATCGCAATGTTCCGCTGTGGCTCAACACCGATTTTTGCGGCCTCATCACCGACAACGGACGGGTCAGTGGCATCAACGTGCGACGTGACGGTGCCGAGCTGCAACTGCAGGCGCGCCTGGGGGTGATCCTGGCCTCGGGTGGCTTCGAACAAAACCAGGTCCTGCGCGACCAGTACCTGCCCAAGCCAACCCGCAAAACCTGGAGCGCGACACCGCCTGGCAACAACACCGGCGCGGCGCTGGAAGCCGGCATGGCTCAGGGCGCGGCCACCGCCTTGATGGATTGGGCCTGGTGGGCGCCGACCATTGCCGTACCGGGAGAAGACAAGCCCCGGGGGATCTTCGCCGAGCGTGCGTTCCCTGGCGCCATCGTGGTCAACGGTGAGGGGCAGCGGTTTGTCAACGAGGCGGCGCCGTACCTGGAGTTCGTCGATGCCATGCATCAGGACAACCAGAAAACCGGCGGGAAATCGGTGCCGGCCTGGGTGATCTTCGACGCGCATTTCCGTTTCAACTACGCCATGGGCCCGTTGATGCCGGGCCAGATCATGCCCGACAGCCGCCTGCGCAAGGAGTGGCTCAACAACCTGTACTGGAAGGCTGACAACCTGGCCGGCCTGGCCCGGCAGATCGGCGTCGACAGCGCTGGCCTGGAAGCCACCGTCAACAAGGTCAACAGCTATGCAGGCACCGGTGTGGACCTCGACTTCGCCCGTGGCGGCAACGTCTTCGACCGTTATTACGGCGACAGCAACATCAAGCCCAACCCCTGTCTGGCGCCGCTGCGCAAAGGCCCGTATTACGCCATGCGCCTGGACGCCGGGGACATTGGCACCAAGGGCGGTCTGTTGACCAACGAGCATGCACAAGTGGTGCGCGATGATGGCACGACCATCGCCGGCTTGTACGCCATCGGTAACTGCTCGGCGTCGGTGATGGGCACCAGCTATCCGGGGGCGGGTGGCACCCTGGGACCGGCGATGACCTTCGGCTATGTCGCCGCCAACCACCTGGTCAGCCAGCGTTAGGAGGGTCCATGTCCGATAACATTCCCAGCACCGAAATATTGCCGCCCTTGCAGGTGGCCGATAGCAACAGCCTGACCTGGGACGATCAATGCGATGTGCTGGTCGTCGGCTGGGGCGCGGCCGGTGCCTGCGCCGCGCTGGAAGCTCGCGCTCAGGGCGCCGATGTGCTGATCGCCGACCGCTTCACCGGCGGCGGTGCCAGCGCCAAGAGCGGCGGGGTGGTGTACGCCGGTGGCGGCACTCGCCATCAGCAGGCGGCGGGTTTCAACGACAGCCCCGAAGCCATGTTCGATTACCTCAAGCACGAAACCCGCGGCGTGGTCAGCGACGACACCCTGCGGCGCTTCTGTGCCGATAGTGTGAGCAATCTCGATTGGCTGGAAAGCCACGGCGCACCCTACGCCCACCAGATGCCGCCGGGGGGCAAGACCTCGTACCCACCTGACGGTTACTTCCTCTATTACTCTGGTAACGAGCTGGTGCCCGACTACGGTGGTCCTTTGCCTCCGGCGCCACGCGGTCATCGCACCGTGGGCAAGGGGCAGGGCGGCGCGTTGCTTTTTGCTCACCTCAAGGCTGCGTGCCTGAAGGCCGGAGTGAGGCCGTTATTGCAGGCAGCGGCGCGACGGCTGGTGGTCGATCCTAAGGGGCGGGTGCTGGGTGTCGAGTTTTGGTGTATTCCCGATGGCAGCAAGGAAGCGCAGTTGCATGCACAACTGGCTGCCCGTGCCGAGCGATTGCAGAACTTCGCTCCTGGCTATTGCAATAAACTGCGCAAGAAGGTCTGCCAACTCGAACGGGATTTCGCCCGGCCCCAGCGGGTGCGTGCGCGCAGCGGAGTGATCCTGAGTACCGGTGGTTTCATCTTCAATCGCCAGATGATTGAGCAGCATGCACCGAAGTTCCAGCGCAACTTCAAGGTCGGCGCCACCGGCTGCGATGGCAGCGGTTTGCGTCTGGGCGCCAGTGTCGGCGGCCAGGGTTCGGGGCTTGAACGGGTGTCCGCGTGGCGCTTCCTCAACCCGCCGTACAGTTGGCACAAAGGTATCGTGGTCAATCGCGAGGGCCGGCGCTTCTGCAATGAAGAAGTCTACGGTGCCACCCTGGGCCAGCCGTTGATGGAAGAGCAGGGCGGCAAGGCGTGGCTGGTGCTGGATGCACCGTTGCGCAAGAAGGCCATTGGCGAGGCACTCTTCGGCGGCTACTGGTGGTTCCAGAGTTTTCCGGCCCTGGCGCTGATGCTGTTCAAGGTGCGCAAGGGCAAGAGCCTGAGTGAGCTGGCCGACGCGACGTCCATGGACCCCGCCGTGCTGCGTGCCTCGGTGCTGGCCGCCAACGCTGCCGCCCGTGGCGAGGCGCCGGAGCCGTTCGGCAAGTCTGAGGGCGGGCGCCAGGTGCTGGAACAGGGGCCGTTCTATGCCTGTGATATCTCCGTGACCAATCCGGTATTCCCCCTGGGTGCCCTGACCCTGGGCGGCTTGCGCGTGGATGAAGGCAGCGGGGCAGTGCTGGACGAGCAAGGCCAGGCGATCGATGGCCTGTACGCGGCCGGGCGCAGTGCCCTGGGGATTCCTTCGCACTTGTACATCAGTGGTTTGTCCCTGGCCGACTGTGTGTTCTCCGGTCGTCGTGCAGGCGCCGCTGTCGCCCGCGGCCAGCAACCTTAATCGATTCACGCACACGAGATGACATGATGATGCTCAATCAACATAACAAGAACGGCCGGGTTCACGGCAAGGTTGCGCTGGTCACCGGTGGCGCCAAAGGGATCGGCGCTGCCAGCGTGCGGTTGCTGGCGGCCGAAGGTGCCCAGGTGCTGATCAGCGATCTGGACGTCGAGGCAGGCCAGGCCCTGGCGGCCGAAATCGGACCGGCTGCTGCCTTTATCCGTCAGGACGTCAGCAGTGAAGACCAGTGGCTTCAGGTCATCGGCCATGTGCGCGAGCACTACGGTCGCCTGGATATCCTGGTCAACAACGCCGGCATCCTGATCGGCGGCTCGATTGAGGAAACCAGCCTGGAGCAGTGGAACAAGGTGCTGCGAGTGAATGCCGACAGTGTGTTTCTGGGCTGTCGCGAAGGCATCGCGTTGATGAAGGACAGCGGTGGTTCGATTATCAACCTGTCTTCCATCGCGGCCCTGGCCGGGCGTGATGATTATCTGGCCTACGGCGCCTCCAAGGGGGCGGTTGCGGCGTTGTCGCGTTCGGTGGCGGTACTGTGTCGACGGCGCAAATACCGCATCCGCTGCAACACCCTGCACCCCGATGGCGTACTCACCGACATGACCCGCGTTAGCTTCCCCGAGGGCGTCGATCCGAACCGCCTGACCATCGACAGCGACCCGATGAACCGCATGTGCCGGCCTGAAGACGTGGCGGCCAGCGTATTGTTCCTCGCCAGCGACGAGTCCCGGGCAATCAATGGTGTCGAGTTGCGCATTGATAGTGGGCAGTTGGTGATGAGTATCTAAACTCTTGCTCCCACACAAAATCACTGTGAGCGAGCTTGCTCGCGATGGCGGTGTGTCAGTCAACAGAGATGTTGAATGTACCGGCCTCTTCGCGAGCAAGCCCGCTCCCACAAGGGATTGGTGCAGGCATAAAAAAACGGGCCTTGGGGACCCGTTGGAAAGTTAGCCTGACGTCCGTGCCAGGCCTGAAATGCGATCAACTGTGTGCGTGCTCGTGATGGGGGCGGGTCAGTCAACAAGATGTTGAAAATATGCTGGCCCTATCGCGAGCAGGCTCGTTCCCACAGGTTTTGTACCTTGACGAACGCTTAATACCCTTCGAATTGAGCCGGGCGTTTATCGATGAACGCTTGCATGCCTTCCTTCTGGTCCCGTGAGGCAAACAGCAGGGCATTGGCCTTGCGCTCCAGGGCCAGGCCGGCCTCCAGCGGGGCGTCCATGCCGGCCAGGATCACTTCCTTGATCTGCTCGGCGGCCAGGGCCGGCATCGCCGCGATGACTCGTGCCAGCTCCAGGGCGTGGGCCTGTACCTGGTCATCGTCCACCAGGTCGCTGACCAACCCGGCCACCCAGGCCTCTTCGGCGCTGATCGGTTGCCCGGTGAGCGCCATGCGCATTGCCTTGACCTTGCCCACCGCGCGCACCAACCGCTGCGTGCCGCCGATGCCAGGCATGATGCCGATGCGGATTTCCGGTTGGCAGAAGCGCGCACTGCGCCCGGCGACGATCAGGTCGGCGTGCATCGCCAGCTCGCAACCGCCGCCGTAGGCGTAACCGCAGACCGCCGCGATCACCGGTTTCGGGCAATGCTGGATCGGCCCCCAGACCCGCTCGGTGTGGCGCTTGTAGATATCGATGGCGCCGACCCCGGCCATGCTGTTGATGTCGCCCCCGGCAGCGAACACCTTGTCACCGCCCGTCAGAACGATGCATCGCACTTCGGGATCGATCGCCAGCTCACTGAAATGCCGCGACAGCAGCGCCTGCAATTCCAGGCTCAAGGCATTGGTCGCCTGCGGGCGATTGAGCCGCAGCAGGGCCACGCCGGGCAGTGGGCGTTCGAGCAGAATCGGTGCAGCGGATGAGTCGGACATGGGCAGCCTCAAAGACCAGACAAGGTGTGAATGGCCGCCAGTGTCCTGTTCACGAGGTTGAATTTTCATCGTCCGTTCAGACGTAGTTTGCCCCGCGGTTCGTCCCTAGAGTGACCCTTGTCAGTAGAGAAAGGAGCACATGATGGAGCTGCATTCGGGTCTTGATTACAGCGGCAAAGTGGTGCTGGTCACCGGTGGCACCAAGGGCATCGGCGCCGGTATCGCACGAGGATTCCTGGCAGCCAACGCGAGGGTGATCGTCTGTGCCCGGCGCGAACCTGAACAGGTGCCGACACTGGGTGGCAAGAGTGCAAGCTTCATTGCTGCCGATGTGCGTGACCACGATTCCCTGCAACGCCTGTTCGCCACCATCGAGCGCGACTTCGGGCGCCTCGACGTGGTGATCAACAACGCCGGCGGCAGTCCTTCCGCCGACGCCGCCACGGCCTCGCCGAGGTTTCACGAAAGCATCATCGGGCTGAATCTGATCGCGCCGCTCAACGTCGCCCAGCACGCCAACCGGCTGATGCAGGCACAGGCGCAGGGCGGTTGCATCGTCTTTATCGGCAGCATCAGTGCACTGCGTTCCTCGCCAGGTACCGCCGCTTACGGCGCGGCCAAGGCCGGGGTGCTGGCGTTGGTGCAATCGCTGGCGGTGGAGTGGGGCCCCAAGGTGCGGGTGGTCACGGTCAGCCCAGGGCTGGTGCTGACCGAACAGGCGCATCTGCACTACGGCTCCGAGGCCGGTATCGCCGCCGTCGCTGCCGGCATTCCTGCCGCCCGCATGGCGGTGGCCGAAGACATCGCCAACGCCTGCCTCTACATCGCATCACCGCTGGCCAGTTACGCCAGCGGTTGCAACCTGTTGCTGCACGGCGGTGGTGAACGCCCGGCATTTCTCGGTGCCGCGCAGGTTCTGCCCACCTGATCGACCTATTGCGGCGACCGGGTTCGGTGGCCGCCTTCAATCTGAAGGAGACGACTTTGGCTGATCCACAATTGCTATCCAATGTACGCGCCCTGGTGGGGCGCCAGTACGGCCGCGTGTATGCCTGGGACGAGGTCAACGCACCGATGATTCGCCAGTGGTGCGAGGTCATGGGCGTGGACAACCCACTCTACATCGACCCGGCTTTTGCCCTGGGCACCCAACATGAGGGCCTGATCGCGCCGCCGGCGATGTTGCAGGTGTGGACCATGGAGGGCCTGCATGCCAACAACTATCCGCCTGGCTCCACCGACGAGAACCCTTACGAGGTGCTCAAGGAGATGGAAGCCTACGGCTATGCCTCCACCGTGGCGGTGAATTCCGAGCTGAGCTTCACCCGCCCGGTGCGCTTGGGGGAAAAGCTCTACTACACCACGCGCCTGGATTCGGTTGGCGATGAGAAAACCACCGCCCTGGGCACTGGCTTTTTCGTCACCCTGGTGATGAGCCACTTCGTTGAAAAGGCCGGCGGCGATGAGCCGGTGGGCGAGCTGCTGTTTCGCGTCTTCAAATTCCGCGCGGCCAACGCCAAGGCACCGGCCAAGGTTGAGTCGGCACCGGTCAAGGCCAAGCGCCCGCTGCCGGGCATCAGCGACGACACCCGGTTTTTCTGGGAAGGCTGCGACAAGGGGCAGTTGCTGATCCAGCGCTGCACCGCCTGCCAGACCCTGCGTCATCCACCGGCACCGGTGTGCATCGAGTGCCACAGCTTCGACTGGGACACCCTGCAGGCCAGCGGCCGCGCCACGTTGTATTCGTTCGTGGTGATGCACTACCCCGAAGTGCCGCCGTTCGATTACCCCAATCCCATCGGCCTGATCGAACTGGAGGAGGGCGTGCGCCTGATCGCCGGTCTGGTCGGTATCGAGCGTGAGCAATTGCAGATCGGCCAGCGTTTGCAGGTCGAGTTCCAGACCTTCGATGACCAGCTGACCCTGCCGTTGTTCCGGCCGGTAGAGGCATAGGAGCCACCATGGATTTCGAATTGAGCGAAGACCAGCGCGCCATTGCGCAGATGGCCGACGGCTTGTTTGTCGACCATTGCCATGACGACTACATGCGCCAGTGGGACACTAGTGGCGAGCCGATGATGGCGCCGCTGTGGACGTTGTGTATCGAGACCGGGCTACATGCCCTGGCGATTCCCGAAGAACACGGCGGCAGCGGTCTGGGCATGACCGAACTGATGCTGGTCCTGCAAGCCCAGGGCAAGGCCCTGGCCCAAGTGCCATTGTGGCGTCATCAATTGGCGGCCGCGACTCTGGCCCGTTTTGATGCTGGCGACGGTGCCGGGTGGGTGGCCAAAGCGGCGTCCGGCGAGGCACTGCTGAGCCTGTCCGTCGATGGCTTGAGCAGTGCCCGGGGCATTGAGTTGCAGGCACAGGCGAATGCCGGGGGCTGGTCGATCAATGGCCGGGTCGCGGCGTTGTCCCTGGGTGACCAAGCCAGCGCCGCACTGGTGCTGGTGCAGGCCGAGGGGCAACCGCGCTTGCTGCTGCTCGACCTGGCGGCGCCCGAGGTACAGCGGGTGTCGGCGGTGTTGACTCACGGGGAAGCGGTGGCCGACCTGCATATCGAAGGCTTGACCGTGAACGCTACCGCGCTGCTGCCGGCCGAGTCCGTCGCCTGGCTGGAGCTGCGCTGCACAGCGGCATTGGCAGCCCTGCAACTGGGGCTCAGTGAAGAGCAGATCCGCCGCACCGTGGCCTATGTCAGCGAGCGCCGGCAGTTCGAGCGCAGCATCGGCAGCTTCCAGGCGGTGCAGATGAGCATGGCCGACACCCATATCGCCGTCGAAGCCTTGCGCACCGTGCTGTGGCAACTGGCCTACCGCATCGATGCCGGTCTGCCGGCGCCCAGCGAAGCCCTGGCCACCGCGTGGATGGCCTGTGAAGCGGGGCATCGCATCGGCCATATCGCACAGCACGTACATGGCGGCATCGGCGTCGACCTGACGTACCCGATCCACCGTTTTCTCTACTGGAGCCGCGGTCTGTGCCTTGCCCTGGGTGGCTCGGCGGCAAGCCTGGAACGCCTGGGCGACTGGCTCAACGATAACGACAAGCTGGGATGGAAATATGACCTCGAAGAACACCAAGCGCTTTGACGACGTGCGCCCCGGCGAAGTACTGCCGGAGCTTGCCGTGCCGATCACGGTGACCCTGATCAACGGCGGCGCGATTGCCACCCGTGACTACTTCCCCGGTCACCACGACGCGGAAGCGGCCCGTGCCCTGGGTTCGCCCCATGTGTTCATGAACATCCTCACCACCAACGGGCTGGTGCAGCGGTTCATCGAGCAGTGGGCCGGGCCGCTGGCGCAATTCACCGCGCTGAAAATCAAGCTCGGCGCGCCGAACTATCCCGGTGATTGCATGACCTTCAATGGCAGCGTCACCGGTGTTGATGCGGACACCCGTTCGGTGGAAATCACCTTGAGCGGCAAAAATTCCATGGGCAACCACGTGACCGGCACGGTCGCGCTGGTCCTGCCCTGACAGCCGGAGAGACACAGATGACTGATTCATCGATTTCCGGGCGTGCCGCGATCGTAGGTCTAGGCGCAACCGAATTTTCCAAGAACTCCGGACGCACCGAATTGCGCCTGGCCCTGGAGGCCACCTTGAGCGCGCTCAAGGACGCCGGCATCGATCCGTCCGAGGTCGAGGGCTTCAGCTCCTACTCGGTGGACAAGGTCCCGGAGTATGAAATCGCCCGACTGCTGGGGTGCAAGGACGTCAAGTTTTTCTCGCAAGTGCCCCATGGCGGCGGTGCGGCCTGCGGACCGGTGATGCACGCGGCGATGGCCGTGGCCACTGGGATGGCAAAAGTGGTGGTGGTGTATCGGGCCATGAACGAGCGTTCCTGGTATCGCTTCGGTACCGGCAGCTACGGCTTCGCTTCGGCACCGACCTTCGACAACGTCAACTACGGCTGGTACATGCCCCACGGCTTCCATACACCGGCGGCCTGGGTCGGGATGTTCGCCCAGCGCTACATGCACACCTATGGCGCTACCAGCGAAGACTTCGGTCGGATCGCAGTGGCGGCGCGGGATTTTGCCGCGACCAACCCCCAAGCGTTTTTCCACGGCAAGCCGATCACCCTGGAAGAACACCAGGCCTCGCGCTGGATCTGCGAACCGCTGCATCTGCTCGATTGCTGCCAGGAATCCGATGGCGCCGTGGCGATGGTCATTACTTCGGCCGAGCGCGCCCGTGACCTGCGGCAGAAACCGGTGACCATCAAGGCCGGCTCCCAAGGCATCAGCCACGGCCAGCAGAGCATGACCTCGTTCTACCGCGACGACATCACCGGGCTACCGGAAATGGGTGTGGTCGCCCGCGAGCTGTATCGCCAGTCCGGCCTCGGTCCCGAGTCTTTCCAGACCGCCGTGATTTATGACCACTTCACCCCGTTCGTGCTGCCACAGCTGGAAGAGTTCGGCTTTGCCAAACGCGGCGAAGCCAAGGAATTCATCCGTGCCGGGCACCACGCCCGTGGCGGCAAACTGCCGATCAACACCCACGGCGGGCAACTGGGCGAAGCCTATATCCACGGCATGAACGGCATCGCCGAAGCGGTGCGCCAGGTGCGTGGCACGGCGGTCAACCAGGTGGAGGATGTGCAGAACGTGCTGGTCACCGCCGGCACCGGCGTACCCACCAGCGGCCTGATTCTCGGCGCAGCCTAAGGAGCAGCAGATGTTCGTCGACCTCACTCCCGAACAACATGCCCTGCGCCACAAGGTGCGGGACTATTTCCAGGCCCTGATGACTCCGGACATGCGCGAGCAGTTGCGCGGCAAGGAAGGCGGCGAGCTGTTTCGCCAGACCATCCGCCAGATGGGTCGCGACGGCTGGCTTGCGGTCGGCTGGCCGAAGGCCCATGGCGGCCAGGGTTACGCCGCCACCGAACAGTTGATCTTCTTCGAAGAAGCCAACATCGCCGGCGCGCCGCTGCCGTTCGTGACCATCAGTACCGTGGGTCCGGCCTTGATGGCTCACGGTAGCGAGCTGCAGAAAGAACGTTTCCTGCCCGGCATTGCCGCAGGCGAGATCATGTTCGCCATCGGCTACTCGGAACCGGAAGCCGGCAGTGACCTGGCGGTGCTGAAAACCAGCGCCCGCCAGGACGACGAAGGCTTCGTGGTCAATGGCAACAAACTGTGGACCTCGGGTGCCGAATCGGCCGACTTCGTCTGGCTGGCGGCCCGTACCGACCCGACCCAGGCACGGCACAAAGGCATTTCGCTGCTGATCGTCGACACCACGACACCGGGCTTCTCCCACACCTTGATTCCCACCACCAGCATTCCGACCACGGCCACCTATTACGACAACGTGCGGGTGCCCAACGAGATGCTGGTGGGCGAGTTGCACGGTGGCTGGAAGATGATCACCTCGCAGCTGAACCACGAACGCCTCGGCCTGGGCACCTGGTCGGACAAGGTGGTGGCGCTGTTTCGCCGGGTCTACCTGTGGGCGCGGGCCCGCGACGAGCAGGGGCATCGGGCCATGGACAAGGCCTGGGTGCGCAGTTCGCTGGCCGAGTGTTATGCGCGGCTGGAGGCGATGCGCCTGATCAATATGCGCATCGCCGCCGACCTCGAACGCGAGCGCATGGACGTGGCACTGAGTTCGACCACCAAAGTGTTCGGCTCGGAGTCGGCCATCGAGATCCTGCGCAAGCTGGCGGCGATCCTCGGCGCCAATGGTTCGATGCGCAGCGGCTCGGCGGCGACGCTGCTGCAGGGCGAGCTGGAATACGAATTGCGCAGTTCGGTGACCCTGACCTTTGGCGGTGGCACCAATGAAATCCAGCGCGAGCTGATCGCGCAGTTTGGCCTCGGCATGCCGCGCACCCAACGCTGACGCTGGTCCATCAAAAACAAAAACCGTACTCGCCCCGGATCCGGGGCGGGTCGAAGGGGACTTTCATGAGCACTATCGAGCAATTCAGGCACGACACCCGTGCCTGGCTGGAGGCTAACTGCCCGCTGTCGATGCGCACCGGCATGGCTGAAGGCGATGTGGTGTGGGGCAGTCAGAACCCGCAGTTTCCCTGCGAAGACGCGCGCCTGTGGTTCGAGCGCATGCGCGACAAGCGCTGGTTCTGTCCCGAGTGGCCTGAGGAATACGGCGGCGCTGGCCTGAGCGACGAACAACTGGCTGTGCTGGAAAGCGAGATGCGCCGCCTCAAGTGCCGGCCGCCACAGATCAACCTCGGTATCTGGATGCTCGGGCCGGTGCTGCTGGCCTTTGGCAGCGAGCAACAGAAACGCGATCTGCTGCCGCCGATTGCCCGCGGCGAAGTGCGCTGGTGCCAAGGCTTCTCCGAGCCGAACGCCGGTTCCGACCTGGCCAGCCTGAAAATGGCCGCCCGTGATGCCGGCGATCACTTTGTAGTGGACGGCAGCAAAATCTGGACTTCCTATGGCGACAAATCCGACTGGATGTATGCCCTGGTGCGCACCGACTTCAGCGCGCCGAAACATGAAGGCATCAGCCTGATTGTGCTGGACATGCGCAGCTCCGGCGTCAAGCCGCAGCCGATCGATTTGATCAGCGGCAAATCGGCGTTCTGCCAGGTGTTCTTCGACAGCGTGAAAGTGCCCAAGAGCCAGTTGATCGGGCCGTTGAACGGCGGCTGGAATCTGGCCAAGTACCTGTTGCAACACGAACGCAAGGCGATGTCGAAGTTCGGCGAGTTCAGCCTGCCGTCGCACTTCGACCTGCTGGCTCTGATGCGCGAATACGTGCCGGCGCCCCGGAGTCAGAGCGAACACGCCTTGCAGGCACGGGCCACGGCCTGTGCGATGAACGAGCATGCCTACAACCTGACCGTGCAGCGCATGGGGGAAGAGGCGCGGGCCGGCGACGACATCGGCGGCCTGATGTCGATCATGAAACTGGTGCACACCGAACAGGAACGCGACAAGTTCGAAGTGCTGCTCGATGCCATGGGCGGGCATGCCTTTGGCTGGGAGAGCGCGGCATTCAGCGAGCAGCAACTGGCGGTGACTCGCTCCTGGTTGAACAGCTATGCGCTGACCATTTCCGGCGGGTCCTCGGAGGTCCAACTGAACGTCATCGCCAAGCGCGTGCTGGGCTTGCCCGACGCTAAAAAAGGAGTCACCCCATGAGCCTGCGTTATAGCGATGAACAGCGTTTGCTGGCTGACAGCGCCCGGGACTTTCTCGCGGCCCGCAGCCCGGTCAGTGCCCAGCGTCGACTGCGCGATGGTGCGGTGGAGCCGGGTTTCGATGCGCAGTTGTGGAGGGACGCGGTCGACCTGGGCTGGAGCGCGATTCCGTTTCCGGAAGACTTCGGCGGCCTGGATTTCGGTTGCAAGGGCCTTGGGCCGATCTTCGAATCCATGGGCCGCAACCTGTCCGCCACGCCGCTGTTGTCCAGCGTGGTACTCGGCGGTTCGCTGGTGCTTCTGGCGGGCAACTCGGCGCAACAGACGCGCTGGTTGCAAGCTGTGATTGGTGGCGAACAGCGCCTGGCCCTGGCCGTGGACGAATACTCGCGCCACGACCCGAGCCGCATTGCCCTGGAGGCGAAAATCGAAGGGCAGGGCTATCGCTTGCACGGCGACAAGTACTGGGTGGTCGATGGTCTGGGTGCCGATGCCTATGTGGTGGCGGCGCGCACGTCCGGGCAGCCGGGCGACACGCACGGCATCAGCCTGTTCCTGGTGCCGGCCGATACACCGGGTTTGACCGTCAGCGCCTTGCCTCTGATCGACTCGCGCAACAGCGCACGCCTGCAACTGGATCAGGTGCAATTGGGTAGCGAAGCGCTGCTGGGCACCCTGGGCGAGGGCTGGGCCGCGCTGGAAACCGCGCTGGACCGTGGCCGCACCTGCCTGGCGGCGGAGCTGCTGGGGATGGCCGAGCAACTGTTCGAAACCACCCTGGAGTACCTCAAGACCCGTGTGCAGTTCGACACACCCATTGGCACCTTCCAGGTCCTGCAACATCGCGCTGCACAAATGTACATCGACCTGACACTGAGCCGCAGCGCGCTGATGGCCGCGCTGGCGACCCTGGATGACGCCAGCCTCGACACCGGGGCACGGGTTCGACTGGTCAGCCTGGCGAAATGGAAGGCCGGCGACACGGCGGTCAAGGTGGCCAACGAAGCCGTGCAGATGCACGGCGGCATTGGCGTCACCGACGAGCTGGATGTCGGCCTGTACCTCAAGCGTGTCCGCGTGGCGCAGAGCTGCCTGGGCGATCGGGATTTCCATTGCGAACGGTATTCGGCGTAGGGGCCAGCGGGCGGTGTTCCCGATACACCGCGTCATCGTTCTTCGCGGGCAAGCCCGCTCCCACAAG
>RCUP01000595.1_pt1 | contig 25987 bp, 27 predicted proteins | sample 2166341 | NCBI WGS metagenome assembly RCUP01 (sample SAMN09932325, study PRJNA488358) | compost metagenome | isolation source: compost soil in succinonitrile-enriched | place: Germany: Experimental Botanical Garden | reverse complement strand
GTACTCCATGCACTTCGGAAAGCAGGCCTTGTAAGGGCTTCACGCTCCTGACAGCTTGTTTATTTGTCGGTTCAATTATGGTATGATTTAGGCTGATGGATTGGTTAAGAGAGGGGTTATGAAGTGTCGCGATTGAAGTCAACTAAAAGCAAGTGGCTACTCATTGCACTGGCGGTCGGATTGCTTGTTCTGCTTGCTGGCTGTACGCCAAGTGCAACGCCAACACACACTACAGAAGATATGGCTAACAGTAGTTCATTCTGGCAAAAGAATGTAGTTTACTATTTCTCACTTGCTCTTGATACGTTCGCCAGATGGTTCGGCGGTGAGTACGGACTGGCGATCTTGGTCATGGTGATTATTGTGCGGACAATTATTTTGCCGCTTACCCTTAAACAAGTGAAAAGTTCGAAAGCTATGCAGGCCATTCAGCCGCAGCTTGCGAAGATCAAGGAGCAGTACAAGGATAATCCGCAGCTCCAACAGCAAGAGACAATGAAGTTATTCCAAGAGAATAAGGTTAATCCGATGGCGGGCTGCTTGCCGCTGATCATTCAGATGCCTGTATTCATTGCGCTGTATAACTCTATTATTTACAACTCGGCAATCCGGGAGCATCCGTTCTTGTGGCTTCAACTTGGCCAGCCGGACCATTTGTTCATCCTGCCGGCATTAGCCGCAATTAGTACATTTGTTCAGACCAAGATGATGTCCAATATGAATCCGAGCGGAATGCAGGGACCTATGCAGTTCATGATGTTTATCTACCCTGTGTTGATCTTTATCATGGCTTACAATTTCCCTTCCGCACTTCCTTTATATTGGTTCTTCAGTAACATTTACACGATTGTTCAGAACTACTTCCTCTATAAGAAACCAGCTGGCGAAGTGGCAATTGTTGATGCTGCACCTGTGAGCGGTAAATCCAAGAGAGGTGGATCTAATCTGAAAGCCGGTACACCGGCAAGAGGCACCAACAAGGAGGCCAACAAGAAAAAATGAACAAAGTTGTGACGTCGGGAAAAACCATTGAAGATGCTGTTAGACAAGGATTGGCTAAGCTCGGCACCACCGAGAATCAAGTTGCCGTGAAAGTGTTGGAGCAGCCATCAAGAGGATTCCTGGGTCTGTTCGGAGTAAAGGAAGCCAAAGTAGAGATTACTTTGCTTACCAATACGATGACAGAACCGCCAAAGGTCGAAACTACTCATGTAGAGATTATAGAGCAGCCAGCTTTAAGCAGCGAAGAATTTCAGCATGAAGGCAAAGATCCTTTTCAAGAGGCGGCGTCATTTATCTCGGATGTAGGTGAAAGCATGGGCCTGCAGGTTGAGGTAGAGATTGTGCACCGCAAGGACAGCACGATTCTTAACATATCGGGTTCTGATCTTGGGCTGCTGATAGGAAGACGGGGTCAGACCCTTGATGCACTTCAATATTTAGCGAATATCGTAGCGAATCGCTACTCGGATAGCTTCATTCGGCTGGTTCTGGATGCTGAGAATTTCAGAGAACGTCGCAAAAAGACACTGGAGGAGCTGGCTCTGAGACTTGCCAGCAAAGTGGTTCGTACGCAGAAGGAAGTCTCTCTGGAGCCTATGTCTCCTCAGGAACGCAAGGTGATTCATGCGAAGCTGCAGGATCATCCTGAAGTGAAGACCTATAGCAAGGGCGAGGAGCCCAATCGCAGAGTAGTTATTACGGTAAGACAAAGTAAATGAATGTAATGGGAGTGACGTTTGCCTCGGGCAATCGTCATTTCTTTTTATTTATATAGAAGAGGTGAGAAGATGGTTACAGATACGATTGCTGCGATCTCAACAGCTGTAGGGGAAGGCGGAATTGCCGTTATTCGGGTTAGTGGACCTGAGGCTGTAGCTGAGGTTGGACGGCTCCTTCGTTCCAAGACCCCATTGGTGGATGCGGATAGTCACACCGTTCATTATGGGTTCATTATAGATCCCGTCTCGGGAGATAAGCTTGAAGAGGTACTCGTCACCGTGATGAGAGCACCACGGTCGTTCACAACGGAGGATGTAGTGGAGATTAGCACTCACGGCGGAGTGATCTCGGTGAAAAGGGTGATGGACCTGCTGCTGAAACAGCCTCTAATCCGGCTTGCCGAACCCGGGGAATTCACCAAGCGGGCATTTCTAAATGGCCGGATTGACTTGTCACAGGCCGAAGCGGTTATTGATCTGATTCGCTCTAAGTCTGACCGGGCCTTCTCCGTTGCCCTCAAGCAGGTGGAAGGAGATCTGTCCCGGAGAATTCATGAGATCCGCCAGACCCTGCTGGAGACTCTTGCACATATTGAAGTGAATATTGACTATCCCGAGCATGATGTGGAGTCGCTGACTTCAGAGTTTATCAAAGAGAAATGCTCATTGGCACTTAAGGGAATCGACCTATTATTGAAGCGGGCTAATGAGGGGAAGATTCTTCGTGAGGGGATTACCACAGCTATAATCGGGCGGCCGAATGTAGGCAAGTCCTCCTTGATGAATGCATTGGTGAGGGAGAATAAAGCGATCGTTACGGACATTCCGGGGACTACCCGTGATGTGATCGAGGAATTCGTAACCATTAACAATATTCCACTCAAGCTGCTAGACACGGCGGGGATCCGGGAGACGATCGATTTGGTGGAGCAAATTGGAGTGGAGCGCTCCAAGGCTGCAGTTAATGAAGCTGATCTGATTCTGTTCGTGCTGAATGGGGCGGAGCCGCTGCATGAGGATGAGATTAAGTTGATGCAGCAAATCCAGCAACGGCAAGTTATTGTACTGATCAATAAGAGTGATCTCCCGCAGCAGATTGATTTAGAGGTAGTGGGGCGTTATTTTCCAGAGGAGAGCCGTGTTAATCTGTCCGTGAGAACTTCAGAAGGATTGGAGAGCCTTGAAGAAGCAATTACACATCTCTTCCTGGGAGGGCAGCTGGAATCAGGTGATCTGACCTATGTCAGTAACGTAAGGCATATTGCATTGTTAAATAAGGCAGCAGCCTCCTTGAGGGATGCTTATGATGCAGCAGACTCAGGTATCCCTATTGACATTTACCAAATTGATGTCCGTCTAGCCTGGGAGCAGCTTGGAGAGGTTATAGGGGACTCTGCTCCAGATTCGCTGCTGGATCAAATATTCTCTCAATTCTGTTTAGGGAAATAAGTAAGTATTTGTTCAGATGATCGGTTTATAGGCTAGGATCGTGGTATGATGGTGGATGTAGTTATTTTAGTGCTTTTGGTTCTAATTCGGTAAATAAACGGTTCTGATTGCGGTTATGATGAGATTCATAAGGCTTTGGAACGCTCGATATATAAGGAGGTAAGAAATAATGGGATACCCGGCGGGGGATTATGATGTTATTGTCGTGGGTGCGGGCCATGCTGGTGTAGAGGCGGCTCTGGCAGCGGCTCGAATGGGCTGCAGTACACTTATGGTTACCATCAACCTTGACATGGTTGCATTTATGCCATGTAACCCATCTATTGGTGGTCCTGCAAAAGGCCACGTAGTTAGGGAGATTGATGCGCTAGGCGGGGAAATGGGTCGTAATATTGATAAGACCTTCATCCAAATGCGGATGCTGAATACAGGGAAAGGACCTGCCGTACATGCGCTGCGTGCTCAGGCGGATAAGTTCATGTATCAGCATGCAATGAAAGAAACCATGGAGAAGGAAGAGAATTTAACGCTTCGCCAAGGGATGGTCGAAGAGTTAATTATTGAAGATGGAACGTGTGTGGGGGTTGTCACCAAGACTGGAGCCGAGTACCGCGGGAAAGCGGTGGTGTTAACTACTGGCACGTATCTTCGCGGCAAAATTATTATGGGTGAGTTGATGTACGAAAGTGGACCGAATAATCAGCAGCCTTCTGTAAGATTAGCCGCACATCTGAAAGAGCTTGGCTTGGAGCTTGTAAGATTTAAGACGGGAACACCACCGCGTGTTCACAAAGATACCATCGATTTCTCCCAGACAGAGATTCAACCTGGAGATGAGAAGCCGAAGTTCTTTTCCTATGAAACTAAAGGTTCTAATAATGAACAGCTACCTTGCTGGCTTACGTATACTTCGATTGAAACCCACGAGATTATCAATGCAAATCTTCATCGTGCTCCGATGTTCTCGGGTGTAATTGAAGGAACGGGTCCAAGATACTGTCCTTCCATTGAGGATAAGATTGTACGGTTTAGCGACAAGCCCAAACATCAAATCTTCCTAGAGCCGGAAGGCAAGAATACCTCTGAATATTATGTTCAAGGGTTGTCTACCAGCATGCCTGAAGATGTTCAGCTGCAGATTCTACGCTCGATTCCAGGACTTCAAAATGTGGAAATGATGCGTACGGGTTACGCGATTGAGTATGATGCAATGGTGCCAACACAGCTGTGGCCTTCACTTGAGACTAAGCTTGTACCAGGCCTCTTCACGGCTGGCCAATTGAACGGGACATCAGGATATGAGGAAGCGGCTGGCCAAGGGGTTATGGCAGGCATTAATGCGGCTCGCAAGGTGCAGGGCAAAGAACCTGTAGTACTTGATCGATCCCAAGGTTATATTGGCGTCCTTATTGATGACCTGGTTACTAAGGGAACGAATGAGCCATACCGTCTGCTCACTTCCAGAGCTGAATACAGGCTTCTTCTTCGTCATGACAATGCCGATCTTCGTTTGACACCTATCGGTTATGAGATTGGCTTGATTAAGCAGGACAGATATGATCAATTTCTCAATAAGAAACAGAATGTCGAGCTCGAAATTGAGCGCCTAAAAACAACCAAGGTTCGTCCTTTAGAAGTTAATCCGATTCTTGAGTCCATCGGCTCCGCTCCAATTCAAGACGGAAGTAACCTGCTAAATATTCTTCGTCGACCTGAAGTCAGCTATGTTCACATTGAACCTTTATCTCCTTCTTCTCTTGAATTGGATGATGAAATGAAGGAGCAGGTAGAGATTCAAATTAAATATGCGGGTTACATTGAGAAGCAGCTGCTTCATGTGGAACGGCTTCAGAAGATGGAGAAAAAGAAGATTCCTGAGAATATCAAGTATGATGATATCCATGGCATAGCGATAGAGGCACGGCAGAAGCTGGATCGGATCCGTCCAATCTCTATTGGCCAGGCTTCACGGATATCTGGGGTTACCCCGGCTGATATTTCGATCCTTCTGGTATATCTTGAACACTATAATCGTGTAACTGCTGCAGGAGGATAAGTTATGGATTCAGTTCAGTCTGATTTTGTCAGCTTGATTCAGGCCCAGGGAATTCATCTAAATGATGAACAGCTTGAACAATTTGATATATACTTCCGGGAACTCGTATCCTGGAACGAGAAAATGAATTTAACCGGAATTACGGAGCGGGATCAAGTTTATCTGAAGCATTTTTATGATTCATTGACACTTGCTTTCTATAAAGGTATGGATGCGGTTGACAGTATTATTGACGTTGGGTCAGGAGCTGGGTTTCCGGGTATTCCACTCAAAATCGCATTTCCTCATCTTAAGCTTACGATCGTGGATTCACTCAACAAGCGTATCTCGTTCCTCCAGCATGTTGTGAACGCCATTGAATTAAAGAACGTAAAGCTTATCCATGGCAGGGCAGAGGATATTGCCAGACTACCTGAACATCGCGATTCATACGACTTGGCTACCGCAAGAGCTGTTGCACGCTTAGCGGTTTTGAATGAATTCTGCCTTCCATTTGTGAAGCCGGGAGGGGTATTTGCCGCCATGAAGGGCAATGATCCTGAAGAGGAGATTAAGGAAGCTGCTTATAGTATGAAGGAACTAAAAGGCTCTTTAGTAGAGAGTCATAACTTTAATCTTCCTGTGGAAAATTCAGAGCGACATATTGTATTAATCAAAAAGACCGCTCCGACACCTAAGAAGTATCCGCGAAAAGCGGGTACACCATTAAAGACACCTCTAATATAGAGGTGTTATTTTTTTGGTATTTTTTGTGTTCCACGTGAAACAATTACTCTTTAGACTTGAAACTTATTACTGAAAATTTCCAAAATGTATCGTCAAATATCGTTACATAGAATGGGATTATAGAGCTGAGCGGAATAATATTGTTATTTCAATCATCTAAATGAATTGAGCTAAAGGCTACGGGATTGATTCCCGGCACAATTACAGTTGCCTGCCCAATCGTCTACTTCTTTAGTTCATTCCGTATGGAATGATTGATTAGAAACTGGTAAGATAGAGAATAGGATTATAGAGGAAAAAGTGATAGAATAGATTATATCCAAAGCATACGAATCTCCTTCTGAAACAGGATATTTATCCCTTATAAGTCAGGGGATTCAAGGCCCTTATCGGATGCCATTAACTCATTCCTTCGTGAATGAAGATCATAAGGCAGCGCCTTATGCTACTATGAAATTAGGTGGTAATCTACGGAATGAAAGAACAATTTTCTAAATTGTTTGGGTTGACCGAACGAAACAGCGGGGAAGAAGTAAAGCAACTTCCGGTAGATAACATTGTCGGCGGCCCCTATCAGCCTCGGACAGTTTTTGACGATGAAAGAATTGATGAGTTATGTCAAACGATTAAGACTCATGGTGTTATTCAGCCAATCGTGGTCCGTTACCGGAATGAGAAATATGAGATTATTGCAGGGGAACGTCGTTGGCGTGCGGTTAAGAAACTTGGATTTGAGACGATTCCTGCCATTGTTCGGGACTTCAATGATTCCCAAGCTGCATCCATTGCTCTGATCGAGAACCTTCAGCGGGAGAATCTAACCTCTATTGAGGAAGCGATCGCTTATCAGAATCTGATTGATCTTCACCAGCTGACTCAAGAGAGTTTGGCACAGAGATTAGGGAAGAGCCAGTCCACGATCGCCAATAAAATTCGCCTTCTGCATCTGCCTGAAGTTGTGAAGAATGCTTTAATGGAACGGAAAGTCACAGAACGTCATGCTAGGGCTCTTTTGTCATTAGATACAGAAGAACTTCAGCTGAAGGTTCTGGAAGAGATTATCGCTAAAGATCTGAACGTGAAACAAACAGAAGCAAGAATTGCTTTTTATAAAGAAGTAGCTAAAAACAAAAAATCCAAGCGTATTTCTTTTACCAAAGATGTCCGTCTTGCGTTAAATACGATTCGGCAATCGATCGATATGGTATCAGGTTCCGGACTGCAGATCAAGACGGCTGAAACTGATCATGAAGATCATTATGAAATCGTTATAAAGATTCCTAAACGTTAATGGACAAGTTTGCGCTAAGAAGGCGGCAGCAGTAGCCGCTTTTTCTGTCTTTTTGTAGCTGCCTCTTTGAGTTGACCCACACATGGTACGGAATGAAGAGGTCTAATTAACCCATTCATCTGTATGGATCTACAAGAAGATTCTTAAATAATATTGAGGTGAAACAGGTTGTCAAAAATCATTGCCATTGCCAACCAAAAGGGCGGTGTAGGGAAAACTACGACATCGGTCAATTTGGGAGCCGGGCTGGCTACGCTGGGGAAGAAAGTTTTACTTGTAGATATCGATCCACAGGGGAATACGACCAGCGGTATTGGTATAAATAAAGCTGATGTTGCTAATTGCATTTATGATGTTCTAATCAATGAGGTTCATCCCAAAGAAGCGATAACGCCTACACAAATTGAAGGCTTGGATATGATTCCTGCTACGATTCAATTGGCTGGGGCGGAGATTGAACTTGTGCCTACGATTTCGCGTGAGGTACGGCTTAAGAAATCTCTGCAGCAAGTGAAGAGCCTGTATGATTATATCATTATCGATTGCCCTCCTTCTTTAGGCATCCTGACGATCAACTCGTTAACCGCCGCAGATTCTGTCCTAATTCCTATTCAATGTGAGTATTATGCCCTTGAGGGACTTAGTCAGCTGTTAAATACGGTGCGTCTTGTTCAGAAGCATCTTAACACTTCTCTGCAAATTGAGGGTGTTCTGCTTACGATGTTCGATGCCAGAACCAATCTGGGTATACAAGTTATTGAAGAAGTGAAGAAGTACTTCCAGCAAAAGGTCTACAAAACCGTTATTCCACGCAATGTTAGACTGAGCGAAGCGCCTTCTCACGGGCAGTCAATTATTACGTACGACCCTCGTTCTAAAGGGGCAGAGGTGTATTTAGAATTGGCAAAGGAAGTGATTTCTTATGAGTAAGCGCTTGGGAAAAGGACTTGATGCGCTGATTCCATCGCTTTCTGTTAGTGATGACGATAAGGTGGTAGAAATTCCACTTAATCAGCTTCGGGCAAATCCCTACCAGCCTCGTAAGACTTTTGATGAAGAAGCCATCAAGGATCTGGCAGAATCTATTCGTCAGCATGGCGTAATTCAGCCGATTATTGTCAGAAGTGTACTTAAAGGTTACGAAATCATCGCGGGGGAGCGGCGATTTAGAGCTTCTCAGTATTGTGGGAATACTACTGTGCCAGCAGTAGTACGCAACTTCACGGATCAGCAGGTTATGGAAATTGCTCTAATAGAAAACCTCCAACGTGAGAATTTGAATGCAATGGAGATTGCTGTAGCTTATCAAGGGCTAATGGATCAGTTCGAATTAACACAGGAAGAATTATCCTTAAAAGTAGGAAAATCCCGTTCCCATATTGCCAACTTTCTTCGCTTGCTAGCCCTGCCTGATGAGGTAAAAGATTATGTTTCACGTGGAACATTATCGATGGGACATGCTAGGGCAATTGTTGGGCTGAAAGATACGGCTACTATAAAGCAGCTTGCTAAACAGTGTATAGATAATGAGTGGAGTGTTAGAGAACTCGAAGATGCTGTCCAGCAGCTTGATCGCAAAAAGCTTGATGCTTCTAAGGTGAAGGTTTCAGCAAAGAAAAGAGATCCTTATATTGAAGAAGTAGAAGAAACACTTCGTGAAAGATTCAAGACGACAGTGAAAATTAAATCTGCTAAGGATAAAGGCAAGATAGAAATTAACTATTTTAGCCAGCAGGATTTGCAGCGATTACTTGACATGCTCCAATGATGAATTGACATATTTCCCCTGGTATAAGAAAGGGGAGGTATGTCTTTCTTGATCTTATATTGGCAGTAAGGTGACCTAGAGGGGAAGGGTGGGAAGTAGTGATATATTTAGATCATGCAGCGACCTCATGGCCTAAGCCTGCAGGAGTTATTAAGGCAGTCGAAGAAGCGCTTTCAGGAAGTGCAGCGAATCCGGGCAGGGGGAACCATGCGATGGCCATACAAGCAGGTAGAGTTCTCATGCGGTCAAGAAGCCGATTGGCGACACTGCTCGGAGTAGAGAACCCTGTAGATATCGCTTTTACTTCCAATACAACAAGTGCGCTTAACCTTGCTATTAAGGGACTTCTTAGGCCAGGGGATCATGTAATTGCTACGATGGTGGAGCACAATTCTGTAAGGCGTCCGTTGGAGTTTCTAAAACGTACTCAAGGGGTTAAGGTTGAGTATATACGTGTAAGTGAAGAGGGCGAAATTGACCTTTCAAGTATGAAGAGTGCGTTTAGGGAAAATACTCGATTAGTGGTTTGTAGTCACAGTTCCAACTTGCTTGGAAGCATAGCCCCGATTGAGGAAATCGCCAAAATGACTCGCCAGCATGGAGCCGTACTGCTTGTTGATGCAGCACAGACAGCAGGTGCATATCCGATCCATGTGAGGGATATGAATATTGACATGCTTGCTTTCCCAGGGCACAAAGCTTTATTGGGACCACAGGGGACAGGAGGGCTTTATATTAGCCCTGATATAGATTTGGTTCCTCATCTGCATGGAGGGACTGGAAGTCAATCTGAGGAGCTTGAGCAGCCTACAGTTCGCCCAGATCGGTATGAAGCAGGTACCCCTAATACGGCAGGTATTGCTGGTCTAGGTGAGGGGGTAAGAGAAGTGCTTGCAGAGGGAGTAGAGAATATCTACACCAGGGAATGGCAGTTGACGCAGGAACTTATGCAGGGATTAGCGGAGATTCCTGGAATAAGCTTACTCGGTCCAGCGCTGGGACAGCCTAGAACCGGAATTGTAACTTTTAATGTGAGTAATCAGGATGCTGCAGAAGTGGCTTTCCGTCTTGATAGGGAATATCAAATTGCAGTGAGGGCCGGTTACCACTGCTCTCCATTAGGTCATGAGACAGCGGGTACAACCTTAACAGGAGCAGTAAGAGCAAGCGTAGGCTTCTCTACAACTGCCCATGAAGTGAACGCACTTATAGAGGCAATGCAGCAGTTATATAAGGCATAGATCATTATAGAGGGGTAGAGCCAGGGATGTTGGAATGGAATAAACTTGTCAGCGAACAATTGGGATTAATCATCGTGGGAACCGCCTTGTTGTTTATCTTATTTCTCATCTGGAATATCGTACAGGGAAGCAAGCTGAAGAAGATGCGCCGTAAATATGAGATTATGATGGCCGGTGCAGGAGTAGAGAATCTGGAAACACTCCTTATTGATCTGAAGGTTCAATTGGATTCTATTGAGGATGAGCAGGGGGATCAGCAGCGGCAACTGCAATCCATCCAAAAGCTCCTACCTAAGCAGAAAGCAAAAATAGGCATTAAACGATATAATGCCTTTAATGAACGAGGGAACGAACTTAGCTTCTCTGTGGCATTTATAGATAGTCAGCAGGACGGGATCGTCCTAACCGGAATCTATAATCGAGATGGCTCTTATGTATATGCGAAGCCAGTTGTTAAAGGGGAGTCGCCTTATTCACTCTCTCCTGAGGAAAAGGACGCCATTCATCTCGCCGAACAAGAGGCCTAAAACTACGGTCCCATTCTTTTATAGCACCATACAGACTGGTTGCAATAATATCAGACAAACGCATAACAAGACTGAGCCGAGTGTTCTGTAATACAAAATATTCCATAAAGCCGCCGACATTGACGATGCCCGTAAGATGGATATCGCCGACCGGCGGCAGTTCTTTATTTACCCCTGCTCCTGGACGAAGAGGACCGTGAACGACTTGAATACAACCCACGCTGGATGATTGACCAAGGCAGGCGTCTATACCAATAACAAACGGATTATCATGAACCTGCTGAATGTGAAGAAGCGTATCTTGAAGGTTCATGGCATGCACAGGCTCTTCTAAAGTGCCATAGAGATGGAAGCTGCTGCTCTGCAGTTTAGACAGGGCCGTCCCCACCAGTGGGCCCAGACAATCCCCTGTGGACCTGTCCGTACCAATACAGACAATTACGATTTCCTGCCTGGCTGTAAGCTTGGCGAAATGGAGAAGAAGCCGATGTATAATAGCCGAATGTATGCCAGGCTCAGTATGGAGAATTTTCAAATAGGGAATCTCCTGAGCAGCAAGGGTTGGATCTGTGTGGGACATAAAATCTTCCTTTCCATTCAATATTGAGAGAACGCTATAAGACTGACACGTGGTATTTGAATTAATACATGGAGTGAACTAATAACATGAACGTTAGATTCTGGTGAAAAGCTTTATTTACGAAGAATCGGTTACGCAGTTTTAGTTCAACAATATAGTAGTTAGTATATGAATATTAGGAAGATTTTATACTTGGGTGATACCTGCAATCCGCTTTGAGAAGGAGACACGTTTAATGATGGATAATTGGCTTGTGATGGCCTTTGATTCTACCCAGCAGGCGCTGCGTGCGGAGATGCTGCTCGAGTATGCAGAAGTTGAGATGGATCTGTTCCCAACGCCGAAGGAGATAACAGCAGGATGTGCGCTTTCTATTCAATTTGAACCTGAGAGTTTGCCTGTGGTAAAGAATATTGTAAAGTCGGAGAGAGTAGAGATCCGAGGGATCTATTCGAAAGAAATGCAGGGTTATGTTACGATTGATATAGATTCAGATTGAAATCAATTAGATTTTAAGTCAAAGCTTTGCTGTATAGAAAGAGGAGGGAGTGCCATGTTCTTCGCTGCAGATCCAACATACGGAGCGGCAAATCAAACGATGCAAGCAGCGTTAACTTGGAGGGGTAAAATTTGGGATTGGTTCACAAATATAGATATGTGGGAGAACGTTTTATTTTCCTGTATAAGAATTGTAATTATTATGGTAATTACCCGGTTATTTATCAAAATCATATTTAAATTCATTGATCATTCCCTTCAGCGCCATGAAGAAAGCCGTCTCAATGTGAATCCGCGCCGATTCGTAACTGTAGGTGAGCTGCTCAAGAATGTCATATCTATAGCGAGTAACTTTGTTATGATTATGCTCTTGTTAGGAGAGTTTGGAGTTAACTTGGCTCCGCTGCTTGCGGGAGCAGGCGTATTCGGATTAGCTGTAGGATTCGGCGCCCAGAGTCTTGTCAAAGATGTGATCACCGGATTCTTCATTATTCTTGAGGATCAATTCGCCGTAGGGGATGTTATCCAGACTGGAACCTTGAAAGGGACTGTGGAGATCATTGGGCTGCGAACAACGAGATTGGTTAGTTGGACAGGCGAGGTACATATTATTCCAAATGGCATGATTACCAATGTAACCAACTACTCGCTTAATAATGCTCTTGCCGTTGTCGATATTCCGATAAGCAACAAGAGGAAGCTGGACGATTCCCTTGATATCTTGAGGAGGTCCATGAATGAACTTAAAGAGCACACCGAAGCTTTGGCGAATGCACCTAATGTATTAGGGGTTCAATCTATTACAACTAGTGAATATGTAGTGAGAATCGTTGCTGAATGCTTACCAGGCAAACGTTCAGAGGTAGAGCGGGAGATCCAGACTTATGCGAAGGAGGCCCTGGATGAAACCGAGGGTGAGCTTGCAGCTGAGGCATAAAAGGCACACTTTAAGCAATCTGGGCTTAACATTGAGCGAAGGAGTTGTATGTATTGGAACGTAAGATATTTCAGCTTGGTGATATCGTTCAAATGAAAAAAAATCACCCTTGCGGCAGCAATGAAATGGAGATTATCCGGATGGGTATGGATATACGGATTAAGTGTGTAGGCTGCAAGCACAGTGTACTAATTCCAAGGGCCAAGTTTGAGAAGAATATGAAAAAGGTACTTAGATCAGCAGAAGGGGATCAAGGCAGCGAGACGACATTAATATAGCCGGCCTGAGGTGTAAAAGCCTAATCATGGCAGGTTGAGCTATATTGCAAACTGCACTGCAATATGTTAAAATCATTATTGCTGCGGAAAGGTACCCAAGAGGCCCAAGGGGGCTGACTCGAAATCAGCTAGGCGTCGCAAGGCGTGCGTGGGTTCGAATCCCACTCTTTCCGCCACTTCTGAATTTTTAAATGAAATGAGATAAATCTCCGTAACTGCGGAGATTTTTTTGTTGTCTTACAATGAACATCAAGCAAACTAAAGAGGCCCCCCAAGGGGACCTCTTTGTGGTAGACGGCGCACGATTCGGAATTCTTCTCTCACACAAATGCAGGAGACATTCGGCAATTGCAACCTTACGCTGGAAGCACCAGGAAGAGGGGTCTTCCTTGGGCGCCTCACGTTCCTAACCAGAGAACTAAAGCATACATCCGGTAACCTCTTCTTCACAGAAATGGCACCGAATATTTCTTTAAATTACACTGAACATCGAGTTGTGAATAAGACTCCTAACGGATGTTTCGCTGAACAGGTCCAACGGAACCACACCTCTCTTGTACGCCGTCTAAAGATAGAATGTGCAGGACGAAGGGATGTTATACCGTTATACATTTGGCAAAATATAACATTAGTGGACGCGGGCTTTTTCAGCCTTTTTCCACTTACGATTCTTTTTACTTGTTTCCGGGAAGATGTCTCCACGTTCAAGTTCAACCCGTTTCGGATCTTGAATTTGGGTATGGAAGCTACGCGCTTCACCTACCTCAGTATAAGTGCCGGGGTTAGGCGCTTTATCTCCTGGTTCAAACTCGGTTTGTTCGCCCATAATCAATGATCTCCCTTCCATTATTAGAGTAGGTTTTACCGCCTTAGTGTGCACGCTCCAAAGGGAGTTCATGTGGAGATGTAACGGAGGGGATATGGAAGTTCATAACGGATTAGGAACATATATTCTTTATTTCATTCGGTTTCCCTTGCATCAGGCTTTCAAATTTGTTATATTACTATGGTGCGAGTTTACGCTCGCTCCTTGCTCCCAAGCAATGCATTGGGGGCCGTGAGTCCAAGAGGAGGTGAAAGATATGCGCAAATACGAAGTGATGTACATTATTCGTCCAGATCTTGAGCAAGAAGCTCTTCAAGCTGTAGTCGAAAAATTCCAAGGCATCATCCAAAACGGCGGGGAAATTACAAAGCATGATGTTTTAGGCAAACGCCGGCTTGCGTATGAGATCAACAAGATTCGTGATGGAGTTTACGTTCTAGTGAACTTTACTGCGACTCCGGATGTAATTAACGAGTTGGAACGTATTTTGAAAATTTCCGACGAAGTTATCCGTTATCTCATTACAAAAGACGTTGCTTAATATGTGCTTGTAAATTTATCGCTCAGAGGAGGGGACCAGATTGTTGAACCGTGTCATTCTCATCGGAAGACTTACTCGTGATCCAGAACTGCGTTATACCCCAGCGGGCGTGGCGGTCACCCAGTTTACCATTGCGGTAGACAGACCATTTACCTCACAAGGCGGAGAACGCGAAGCGGACTTTATACCGGTCGTTACGTGGAGACAGCTGGCAGAGACTTGTGCCAACTACTTGCGTAAAGGTCGTCTGACCGCAGTTGAAGGACGCATTCAAGTACGGAATTACGATAATAACGAAGGTAAACGTGTATACGTGACCGAAGTCATCGCCGATAATGTCCGTTTCTTGGAGTCGAACCGTGATGGTGGCGGAAGCGGTCAGCGGGAAGAAGCTCCAGCATTTGGAGGCGGCGGCGGTGCAAACCGTGGTGGCAGCAACAATTCCCGAGGCAATCAAGATCCATTCTCCGATGACGGAAAACCGATCGATATATCGGATGACGATTTGCCATTTTAATATTGGAAAGGACTGATACAGCATGGCTTTTAAACCAAGAGAAGGCGGAGACAACGATAAAAGACCGGCTCGCCGTGGCGGCCGTAACAAACGTCGTAAAGTGTGCTTCTTCACTGTGAACAAAATTACTCACATTGACTATAAAGACACTGAATTGCTGAAGAAATTTATCAGCGAACGCGGTAAAATTTTGCCACGCCGTGTAACCGGCACTAGCGCAAAATACCAACGTTTGTTGACAATTGCAATCAAACGCTCCCGTCAAATCGCATTGTTGCCTTACACAACAGAGTAGGATTTGACTATAGAAGGCAGCCAATTAATTGGCTGCTTTTTTTGTTATGAACGAACGGTTTTTAAGCTTTAATTAAGATTGTAAAACTATTAAAAGCCGAGTGAAAAGTAATTTCTATACGTAACATTAAAAAAAAATTAAAAACAAACTGTAAATATAGTTGGAATTTTAGTAAATTTAATGTATATTATTTACTAATAATGAATCATAGCATTAATAATATACTTGTTTTTATTTGGAAAACATAATGGAAGGCATTAACATTAAATTGACCCATGGTTAACAAAAAAACCGGGGGAAAGCACCTAAAGATTGCCACTAAAATTATAATTCCGAGTAAACATATGTAGATTATTGCTTTTTTTATTAGGATATATTGAATAACAATATATTAGAAGTTAATTAAACATTTCTAGGATTCTGAAACATGAGGGGGGTCACAGCCCACGTAAGCTTATGGATGAACCAGTTCATTCATATGTAGACAGAATTAGGAGAACGTGAGGTTAGCTTCGACCCGGAGGGTAGGAAGGTAAGATAACAAAATTTAGAAATGGGAGGAACGCATTATGGTAAAAACAAAAAAATGGATTGCCCTATTAGCAACGCTAACGTTGTTTGGAGCATTGTTTGTAGGATGCAGCAATACCAAATCAAGCGAGGGTAGCACTACTAAAGCCCCAACAGGTTCCGCAGTAGATACTAACAAATCTACAGATAAGGCAACAGACGGCGGAACACTGACTTTCAGTAGCTTCTCCGACATCGTATCGATTAACCCAATCTTTTTGGCTGATACAGCCTCCGCAGATGCAGCAAAGTTCGTAATGGCTAATCTGTATGATTTGGACCGCAAAGGTAATCTTGCTGCAGAGCCTTGGTCTCTTGCTGCGGCACTTCCCGAAGTATCAGCAGATGGTAAAACTTACACAGTTAAGTTAAAAAAAGAAGCGAAGTGGAGCGACGGTCAACCGGTGACTGCGGATGACGTTATTTTCACAATTAATACCTTCCGTGACCCTAAAGTAGGTTCCCCGGGTATCGGACAATTTGACAAAGTTGACAAACTCGAAAAAGTCGATGATCAAACTGTCAAAATTACTTTGAAGCAAGTATTTGCACCATTCCAATACAGCTTGTTCAACCAATTGATTCCTTATCACGTGCTTAAAGATGTGAAGCCTGAGCAACTGAAAGATAACCCTTACGGTAAAGATCCTGCCAAGACTGTAACTAACGGTACTTGGAAATGGACCGAATGGAAACAGAAGCAATATCTAACATTCGAAAAAGATCCAAGCTATTGGGGTCAACAACCTCATATTGACAAGATCGTATACAAAATCTACGCAGACCAGAATACTGAGGTTCAAGCTCTGATCAAAGGTGACGTTGACCTCGTTCAAGCTATCCCAGTCACACAGGTTGACGCTGTGAAGAAGAAAGACGGTCTTACTGTTCTTCTTGCTCCAGGTCCACAATATGAGTATGTAGCGTTTAACTTCAAACCGGAGAACTTCCCAGATAAATACGTACCATTTACTGGCGTGAAGACAAGACAAGCGATTGCTACGGCTCTTAACCGCCAAGGTATGATTGACAACATTCTGAAAGGCACCGGTACTAAATTGAATGCACCGTTCCTTCCAGGTTCATGGGCTGACCCAGGATCTGCTGTAACTGAATATAAATATGATCCAGCTGCGGCTAAGAAGCTTCTTGCTGAAGATGGTTGGGTTGCAGGTTCTGATGGTATCCTGACTAAAGACGGTCACAGATTCTCATTCGAGCTTCAATACAATGCAGGTAACAGCCGTCGTCAACAAGTTGCTGCTGTAATTCAACAGAACTTGAAAGATGTAGGTATCGAAGTTACACCTAAAGCAATTGATTTCTCTTCTTGGGCTGACAACAACTTGACTCCAGGTAAATTCCCGGCAGTACTATTGTCTTGGTCCCTGAACAACCCTGATCCAGATGGCGAGCAAACATTCTCTACTAAATACTTCCCACCAACTGGTCAAAACATGGGCTGGTACAAAAATGAGAAACTCGACAAACTTTGGGTAGATGGATACTCCACAGTTGATCAAGCTGAACGTAAGAAAATTTATGAAGAAGTTGGTAAAGAAATCTCTACTGACCTTCCATATGTATTCTTGTATCAATATGGTCAACCAGAAGGTTTGGGATCACGCGTGAAATATGCAGAGAACGATGCACCAGAAGCATCTCTTCCTTATGGATATTTCTTCCACATTCAGAACTGGTGGGTAACTCAATAATTGCAAGACAACTAACGAGGGGGAAGGAGAATCTTCTCCTCTCCCTTTTTTGTTTTCAGGCTTAAATTGATTGTACTAATGTGCAATCCTGGGAGGATAGTTAATGACTGAATATTTCATTCGCCGGGTCCTGCAGTCTATTTTGGTTCTTTTTCTAATCAGCATAATTACGTTTGGCCTGATTCATGCCGCTCCGGGTGGACCTACACAAATTTTCTTAGCTCCAGGTTTATCACAGGAAGCAGCAAAGATTCAGGCACATAATCTAGGGCTCGATCAACCGGTATACGTTCAATATACTAAGTGGGTTGGCAATTTGCTCAAGGGTGACCTAGGATACACATTTAAGAGTCATCTACCTGTAGGTCAGATCCTTTGGCCAACGGTTGGAAATACAGTAATCCTGATGGGCTGTGCGTGGTTCTTATCCCTGTTAATTGCAATTCCTTGGGGGATATACAATAGTACGAAAGAGTACGGAATATCGGATCAAACGGCTTCATTTGTCTCATATATAGGTTTTGCGATGCCGACTTTCTGGTTTGGTATACTCCTGCAGGAGCTTTTCTCGATCAAGCTGGACTGGCTTCCGCTTTCGGATATGTGGTCCATGGGTAAAGAAGGCAACATCGGGGATTTGTTCATGCACATGATTCTGCCAATTACCGTACTGACCTTGGGCTTCCTGGCTGCTTATTCCAAATATGCCCGTTCTAGTATGCTTGAGGTTTTGGAACAGGATTACATCCGTACTGCTCGTGCTAAGGGTGTAAAGGAAAGAAAGGTAATCTTCCGTCATGCACTACGTAATGCATTGATTCCCATTATTACAATTCTGGGTCTTGACCTGCCGATCCTGGTTGGCGGCGCGGCTTTGACAGAGAGTGTATTTAACTGGCCGGGAATGGGGCGCCTGTTCATTGACATGGCGGTAGCCCGCGAATACTCGGTTCTTATGGCGATTACGTTAATTACGGCTGTGGTTGTTATCATTGGTAACCTGATTGCTGATATATTATATGCTGTGGTTGACCCGCGGGTCCAGCTTGGTAAGGGAGGGAAATCGGCATGAGTGCAAACCTCAATAATGATATTGCACCGGGTGGACAGCCTAGCGTGCAGCCTCAAAGAGAGGATGTGCAGCCATCTGCCCCTCTTAAGAAGCCACCGGGTCCATGGATGACGGCATGGAAGAAATTCTCACATAACGGATATGCGATGACTGGATTGGTTGTTGTATTAATCTTTGTTATTGCCGCTATATTGGCACCTGTACTTGCTCCATATGAACCATCGCATATTGACCTTATGTTCGCCAATTTGCCGGCGGGAACAGATAATTACCTACTGGGAACTGATGAGCTGGGTAGAGATATTTTCTCCAGACTGCTCTACAGTGCACGTATTTCCCTGCTTGTTGGTTTCTCCGTTGCGGCAGCATCTGTTATCATCGGATCACTGATTGGTTCACTTGCAGGTTATTTTGGTGGATGGCTCGACACGATCTTCATGCGTTTTGTTGACGTGATGAACTCTATTCCGCTTCTGTTTTTAAATATTTTAGTATTAGCAATTTTCGGAACAAAAGTTAGTTACATGATTATGATCTTAATCTTTACAAGCTGGATGAGCGTGGCCCGTCTGGTTAGAGGTACGTTCCTGCAATTACGGGAATCACAATATGTAGAAGCTGCCAAGGCAATTGGTGTATCCAGCTGGGGGATTATTTTTAGACACTTACTGCGAAATGCCAGCTTCCCAATTATTGTCAATGCGACATTGATGGTAGGTGGCGCTATTCTGAGTGAATCCGCACTATCCTTCCTAGGGCTTGGCGTGCAAGCTCCAGATACAAGCTGGGGACAAATGCTCAGCAACGCTCAGGAATTCATGCTGACCGATCCTTTGCAGGCAGTATATCCAGGGTTATGTATCTTCCTTGTAGTGTTGGCTGTTAACTTTGTGGGTGACGGCATCCGTGATGCTCTGGATCCTAGACAAAAAGCGATGGTATCCCGGAGGAGGCTGAAACAATGGCGGAAAGATTACTCGAAATAGAGAATCTGACAACCGGATTCATGACAGAGAAAGGGTTCGTGAAGGCAACGGACAATATCTCTTTAACAATAGAAAAAGGAAAGACACTCTGTCTGGTAGGAGAATCCGGCAGCGGTAAGAGTGTTACGTCCTTATCAATTATGCGTCTAATTGATTATGCCGGCGGTTCTATTCTTGATGGAAAGATTAAATTCCGCGGGGATGATCTGGCCGCTAAAGATCAAGAGCAAATGCGCAAGATCCGCGGTAATAAAATTGCAATGATCTTCCAGGATCCCATGTCGGCTTTGAACCCGGTATTCTCAGTGGGTGAGCAGATCGCAGAGAGTCTTAAGCTTCATCAGAACAAGAGTGATTCGGAAGCATGGAAAGAGGCCATTAACCTACTTAGAATGGTAGGTATTCCAGCACCCGAGATCCGTGCGAAGCAGTATCCGCATGAGTTGTCAGGCGGGATGTGTCAGCGTGTTGTTATCGCGGTGGCTCTGGCCTGCAACCCTGAGCTTCTAATCGCCGATGAGCCTACAACCGCTCTGGACGTAACGGTACAAGCGCAGATTCTTGATCTGCTTCAGAAGTTGAAGCAGGAGCTGGGCATGTCCATTCTGCTGATTACCCATGATATGGGTGTAGCGGCAGAGATGGCTGACCGAATCGCGGTTATGTATGCTGGTGCAATTGTGGAGGAGGGGACGGTAGAAGAGATTTTTGCGAACCCTTCACATCCTTACACAGTTGGGCTGCTCCAGTCTATCCCAGGGTTCGAGGGGACTCGGGGCAAGGAACTGTATACCATCAAAGGTACAATTCCAGGTCTCGGCAATCTTCCTGGCGGCTGTCGCTTCCACCCTCGTTGTCCGCATGTCATGGATAAATGTAAGACCCAGGAGCCACTTGACTTCAAAGTAGGCAATGATCATTCTGCCGTATGCTGGCTTTATGAGGATAAGGCACCTGTGGTACTTGGCAGAAACGGGGGCGAAACAAAATGAGTATGCAAGAACCCAAAATGGAAAGCCAAGAGAACCTGATTGAGGTTAAGCACCTTAAGAAATATTTCCCGATTAAGGCCGGTTTACTCAACCGTGTTGTCGGAAATGTTAAAGCCGTAGATGATGTATCTATCTCGATTCGTAAAGGTGAGACGTTCGGACTTGTAGGTGAATCCGGATGTGGTAAATCAACCTTCGGCCGTGTTGTGCTGAAGCTTCAAAGTGCTACGGAAGGTGAGGTTCTGTTCAAAGGCAAAGATGTACACTCCTTGAACAACTCCGAACTCCGCAAGCTTCGTGAAGAAATGCAGATTATATTCCAGGATCCATTTGGTTCTTTAAACCCTCGCTTCCTGGTTAAGGATATTATTGGTGAGCCTCTTCGTGTTCACCGCCATATGTCTGCCAAAGAAATCGACGACCGTGTGGTCGAATTGCTGCAGCTGGTAGGCTTGGACCCAACTCGCCTAAACCGGTACCCGCATGAGTTCTCAGGCGGTCAGCGTCAGCGGATTGGCATTGCCCGGGCCATTGCGCTCAATCCACAGTTCATTGTTGCGGATGAGGCTGTGTCGGCCCTTGACGTGTCTGTCCAATCCCAGGTTATCAACCTGCTGATGAAGCTGCAGAAAGAGATGGGCCTTACATTCTTGTTCATTGCCCATGGCCTTAATGTGGTTCGTCATATTTCAGACCGGGTTGGGGTTATGTATCTTGGTAAAATGGTCGAAGTAGCCGAGACGGAAGAGCTGTTCGCTCATCCGCTTCATCCTTACACAGCAGCACTGCTATCAGCCATTCCCAAACCATCACCAACCCGCAAGCGGGAGCGTATTGTATTGAAAGGTGATGTTCCATCCCCTGCGAACCCGCCATCCGGCTGCCGGTTCCATACCCGCTGTCCGCTTGCACAGGAGAAATGCAGTCAGGTCGAGCCGCTGCTGGAAGAAGTCCTTCCGGGCAGACAGGTTGCCTGCCACTTCCCATTGCTTGAAGGCAATGAATTGAAGAATCTTCAATAGTTGTAATCAGGGTCATTGTAGCGGGTAGAGAAGAGATTCTCTGCCCGCTTTTTTGTGATGAATTGGGAGTGTTCTATTTCAGATGAACTTAAGAATTACCTATTGGGAAGAGTATGAAGTGATGCTGGAGATGTGGGAGCGTTCGCTTTTGTAACCGGACTTCTATCTTATAAATATAATTAATAATGCGGTGAAACTGTATACCAATTAGCAATACTACCAGTGTTTAATAGTTGATAGATGATAGTTATTTAGGTTATATTGGTCGATGTGCATGAGGATTTTAACCTTTTTGTAGTGTTTTGGCGTTTCCTAGTAGGTACAATGAAGAATAGAGTTATATTTTGTAAATCTCTTGCGTGATACACAATTCTGCCGTGATGTGGAGGGGGGCCTGAGGCGGGCACGATTATGCTGCCAAATAAGCGGTGCAATATAATATGGATATGACTGTAATCCCTTAAGTACGACTGTGATCATGGCTGCCTGGTATGGAACTGAATTAGACAGACATGTAAGACATATAGATGAAGACTAGTAGAGTCTTCAAGCAGCATATAATTGGAGGCAGGTTTATGACGGATCAGAAATTGAAAAGAGTGAAGCCCAAGAAGAAAAACAAGTTAAGAACCTGGGGAATTATTCTCCTTGTTGTTGCTGTTCTCGGCTCGGGAATATATGTATATAGGAAGCCACTTGCTATTATGGCATTTGATATGTTTTTATCTGACCATGTTGAGAAGAAACTTCAGAAGTCATATGCTCCTCTGCAAGGAGAGCAGCCGAAGCCGGTGGTCTACCAGACCAAGCCGTTCACTGCATTACTACTGGGTGTTGACCAACGGGACAATGAGCCTGCCCGTTCGGATACGATGATCTATTCCGTAATACGTCCTAAGGAAGGTAAAATTCTGCTAATCTCGATCCCGAGAGATACCTATACGGAGATTGTTGGCAAGAACAAGAAGGATAAGATCAATCACGCCTACGCATTTGGCGGGGAGAAGATGTCCAAAGATACAGTAGAAGCTTTCCTCGGACATCAGGCTGAGTATTATGCAGCCATTAACTTCAAGGGACTCCGCGATGTAGTCGATGCCCTTGGTGGTGTAGAGCTGCCGATTACCAAAGATATTGTGAATAAGGATAAGGACCACGAGAAGTTTACAATCAAAGCGGGCCAACCGATCTATAATGGTAAGGACGCACTGAACTTTGTTCGCTACCGCGAGGATAGCGACTTTAACCGGACTAAGAGACATCAAGTCTTCCTGAATGCGATGGTAAAAAGGGTGCTCCAGCTCGACCAGGTATCAAAGATTCCTGAACTTATGGACATTGCTGGTGCCAACTTCAAGACGGATATTGTCCCAAGCAATATTATTGATCTTGCGAAACAGCTGCTGACAGGTGATAACCCGCCGCAGATCTATAGTTATACGATCATGGGTAAGGGAACTCGCATTAATAATATTTTCTATGATCTGGCGGACAAGAAAGATGTAGAGTATGCTGAGAAACTGATAGAAAGCTGGTCGAGTCCGGATACGACAGATGCACAGCTTCTGCTCCCAGAGAAGCAAGTAATTGAATGATTGTTCTTGAGATGCCATAATATATACAGAAGCGACTCTAGGACTGTATCTATTCTGTATATGAGCTAGTTAGACATCTATTCGGCAGTCCGGAGTACCGGCTGCCGATTTTTTCGCCTGAGCGGAACAATGTCCGGCCTGATACGTACCAATAGGGGACTTATACTTTCTCATGCTTAGAGAAAGGATAGAGGAGGATTATTTTTGAAATGAATATTGCATTTTTTTTGCTCCCGAAAAGTGATGTTGTCTCGGTAACCCTGGATTCAACTTTAAGACAAACTTTGGAACGCATGGAATATCACCGATATACGGCCGTACCCATCATTGACAAAACCGGGGTATATGTCGGGACCGTGACTGAAGGGGATCTGCTCTGGTATATGAAGAACTCCAAAGGAAAGGTAACCTTCGAGAACGCTTCCAAGTTCCTGCTTAAAGACATTCCGCTTCGGGTGGATAACAAACCGGTCTCTATAGATGAAGATATGGAGGATCTGATCAACCTGGCCAAGGTACAGAACTTTGTCCCTGTTGTTGATGATATGAACCGGTTCATCGGTATTGTGAGACGGAGCCAGATCATCGAATATTGTGAGAAATTCGTGTCCCGCAGTGAGGTTGCACCGGGGCAATAGGACCGGGTAGACCCTACAGCCCTGGCGATCCAGACTTAGGTGGCAAAAGATGATTTATGCTATAATGGAGAATAAAGCTTTTTCTAGGAGAGAGAGTGATCGGTCTACCATGCATAAAGAAATGGATGTGGCCAAGAGGGCCAAAGTCATTGAATGGCTGAAAACCGAAGTGGTTGATCACGTGTCCCGTCTGTTCAAAGCTCTATGGGAAGGCAGCACGACCCGGATAACGGATAGTCTGGCCAGTCTGATTGTCAGTGGATATATTCTCGGACGAAGACTTGGGATCTCATTCCGTGATTTGGATGAGAGTATTATGGAGAAGCTGAAAAGGCATAAGCAGGAAGGCCATCAGCTTGAAGATTGGTATCAAGATATTTCTGCATTGGAAGAACATATGCGTAAGAGGTGAACCTATTGAAATTTCACTGGACATCTGTTGCCTGGAGCATAGTCTACTTTCTGCTCCTGCTATCTCTGGTAACACCGCTGACTGTGGTCACGGTTTTGTTCCTTCTGGTGCCGGGCGTGATATTGTACACGACCTTGTCGAGAACTTCATTTATACTGCACGTTGTACCTGTACTATTGCTCTTGCTATTTTTGTTAGGCCCTTATTTCATACTAGTGCCGCTGTATTTCCTGATCCCTTCTATCACCATGGGTCATATGTATAAGAAGCGGGCCCCCGCCATGCGGACACTCCTCGTTGGAGCCGCTACTATTCTGGTGGAGTTCATTCTGCTGCTCTTGGTCAGCACGGTGTTTTTTGACTTTAATCTCGCACAGACCATTGAGAATGTCATCAATACGGCCGCGTCTCCGCTGCGGGACATGACAGGCAGCAACCTGGCATCAGGTCTGAATTGGACGGAAGAGAAGACACAGCTGCTGTCCGATCTGACGGTAAGAACGATTCCTTTTACAATGACGGTGACTTCACTCGCTATAGCGGCAGTAACGCATGCTATTTCAAGGCCAACATTAAGCAGTCTGGGACAAATCACACCCAAAATGAAGCCGTTTCGGGAGCTGAAGCTGCCGCGTTCCCTGGTCTGGTATTACTGCCTTGGGCTTGTTATTCAGCTGTTCGCAGGCTCCGCTGCGGGAGAGGGGTTCCTTGGAACGGTGCTCCTCAATCTGATGCCTCTGCTTCAATTCGGCTTTATTATTCAGGCGGCGGGATTCTTCTTCTATCTGGCTTACGTTAAGAAGTGGAATTTGGTGATTCCTATCCTGCTGACGATAGCTATCATATTCATTCGCCCTCTTTGGATTATCGGTTTGTTTGACATTGCATTTCCACTGCGGGATATGGTTACTAGATCAAGACGATAGGGTGAGAAGGCATGCCAAATTTATTGCAAAAGCGCTGGTACGGCTATCAGACCGTGTGGGCGTTCATGCTCATGCTGCTGCTTGTCATTTTCGTATCCTATTACAATTGGGTTCTGGGTCTGGTAAGTTTGTGTCTGGTAGGAGCCTTGGCTTATGTAATGCTGCAAGCAGAGCGTAGATTCCGCAAGGAGATGGTTCAGTACATTACGGAACTAACCTTTCGGATTAAAAGAGTTGAGGGCGAAGCCATCAGCCGGCTTCCCTTCGGTGTCATGCTGTATGCCGAAGATAAGACCGTAGAATGGCATAACCGATTCGTGACCGGCATGTTCGGCCGGGGGACCGTGGTAGGGCAGCCGCTCACCGAGCTGCTGCCTCCCCTTCCCCAGTTGTCCAGAGACAAGCGGGAGGGCGACCACAACCGTTCTACGGTAGAAGTCATTATCAATGACCGTAACTATGAATTAACTATACAAGCGGATGAACGGCTTATTTATGTTCATGACATGACAGAACTTGCCGTTCTGCGGGAGAAATATGAGGATGAACGTCTGGCACTGGGCATTATCATGCTGGACAATCTGGACGAGGCTTCTCAGGGGATGGATGACCAGCAGCGGGCTGCGCTGATTGCCAGAGTCGCTTCGTCCCTTACAGCCTGGGCTAAGCAGTATAAAGTATACCTGCGCCGTCTGTCCTCCGAACGTTATTTGATGATGTTCAATCACCTTTCACTTAAGGAGCTTGAGCAGAGCCGGTTCGTGATTCTGGATGAGGTCCGGGAAATGACCGCTGACCTGAAGGTACC
>RCUP01000588.1_pt1 | contig 26089 bp, 23 predicted proteins | sample 2166341 | NCBI WGS metagenome assembly RCUP01 (sample SAMN09932325, study PRJNA488358) | compost metagenome | isolation source: compost soil in succinonitrile-enriched | place: Germany: Experimental Botanical Garden | reverse complement strand
GCGGTACAAGATTGCCTGCCTCGTCGATGATCTTGCTTTCCAGTTGCGGCTGGGTGCGGCCGACAGTGGTGACGCGCAACTCCAGGTCGTCTGACGGACCGGTCTGCAACGACACCGGGCTGGTTTCCGTCATGCCGTAGGCAATCTGCACTTCGCTCATATGCATTTCGCTGATGACGCGACGCATCACTTCGATCGGGCACGTCGCACCCGCCATGATCCCGGTGCGCAGGCTCGACAGATCGAATTCGGCACGCTGCGGCTGATCGAGCATGGCGATGAACATGGTCGGTACGCCATAGAGCGCAGTGGCTTTTTCTTCGGCGACGGTGCTGAGGGTCAGCAGCGGGTCGAAGGCATCGTTGGGGTAAATCATGGTGCTGCCATGGGTGATGCAACCCAGATTGCCCATGACCATGCCGAAGCAGTGATACAACGGCACCGGGATCACCAGGCGATCAGCGGCGGTCAGGCCGAGGCTTTCACCCACCATGTAACCGTTGTTGAGAATGTTGTAGTGACTGAGGGTCGCGCCCTTGGGGAAACCGGTGGTACCGGAGGTGTACTGAATGTTCACCGCTTGATCGAAATGCAGGCTGTCCTGACGTTCGCGCAGTTGTTCGCCCGACACGCTGGCCGCCAGATCGGCCAATTGCGACCACGGCAGGAAACCGCTGGGCGGCTGCGCATCCAGGCTGATCACGCCGCGAAGATCCGGCAAGCGTTCACTCTGTAATTTGCCGATGGATTGCTCGGCCAGTTCTGGCACCAGGCCTTGCAGCATGGCGTGGTAGTTCGAGGTCTTGAAAGCCCCGGCGCAGACCAGCCACTGGCAACCCGACTGCTTTAATACGTATTCGAGTTCGGAACTGCGGTAGGCCGGATTGATGTTGACCAGGATCACGCCGATTTTCGCAGTGGCAATCTGCGTGATGCACCATTGCGCGCAATTCGGCGCCCAGATGCCGAGACGGTCACCGGCCTGCAAGCCCAGCGCCAGCAGTGCCCTGGCATGCGTATCCGCCGCATCCGCCAGTTGCCGCCAGGTGTAGCGCAGCTGTTGATGGCGTACGACCAGCGCTTCTCCGGTCGGGTACTGCGCGACAGTGTTGTCGAACGCCTGGCCAATGGTCATCGCCAGCAAGGCTTTGTCCTGGGAACCACGGGTGTAACTGCGTTGCGGGCTTGCACTGGGTTGATCCATGACGACCCCTATTGTCTTTATTAATGGGCTACCTGCACCTGTACCTGTAGGAGCGAGCCTGCTCGCGATGGACGTATGGACAACGCGTTCAACCAGACAATACGCGCTACCGTTAACGTCCATCGCGAGGAAGCTCGGCTCCTACAGAATCACCCAAGTTGACGTTAACGTAAAGGGTGATTGACAGCCTTTCGTCACAGGCTTACGTTAACGTAAAGGTGAGAGCCGAATCACTGCCCTCCCCACCCTACAAAAAAGCCAAAAGGTGACCCATGAGCTACCCATCCCTGAATTTTGCCCTCGGTGAAACCATCGACATGCTGCGCGATCAGGTTCAGTCCTTCGTCGCCAAAGAGATCGCCCCGCGCGCCGCTCAGATCGACATCGACAACCTGTTCCCCGCCGACCTGTGGCGCAAATTCGGCGACATGGGCCTGCTGGGCATTACCGTGCCGGAAGAGTACGGCGGTGCCGGCCTGGGTTACCTGGCCCACGTGGTGGCCATGGAAGAAATCAGCCGTGGCTCGGCCTCGGTGGCGCTGTCCTACGGCGCCCACTCCAACCTCTGCGTCAACCAGATCAACCGCAACGGCAACCACGAACAGAAAGCCAAATACCTGCCGAAGCTGATCAGCGGCGAGCACATCGGCGCCCTGGCCATGAGCGAGCCGAACGCCGGTTCCGACGTGGTGTCGATGAAACTGCGCGCCGAAAAACGTGGCGACAAGTACGTGCTCAACGGCAGCAAGACCTGGATCACCAACGGTCCTGACGCCAATACCTACGTGATCTACGCCAAGACCGACCTGGAAAAAGGCCCGCACGGCATCACCGCTTTCATCGTCGAGCGCGACTGGAAAGGCTTCAGCCGCAGCAACAAGTTCGACAAGCTCGGCATGCGCGGTTCGAACACCTGCGAGCTGTTCTTCGATGACGTCGAAGTGCCGGAAGAAAACATCCTCGGCGTGCTCAACGGCGGCGTGAAAGTGCTGATGAGCGGCCTCGACTACGAGCGCGTCGTCCTTTCAGGTGGCCCGACCGGCATCATGCAGGCGTGCATGGACCTGATCGTGCCGTACATCCACGACCGCAAGCAGTTCGGCCAAAGCATCGGCGAATTCCAGCTGATCCAGGGCAAGGTCGCCGACATGTACACCCAACTCAACGCCAGCCGCGCCTACCTGTATGCCGTGGCCCAGGCTTGCGAGCGCGGCGAGACCACGCGCAAGGACGCCGCCGGCGTGATCCTCTACAGCGCCGAACGCGCCACGCAAATGGCCCTCGACGCGATCCAGATTCTCGGCGGCAACGGCTACATCAATGAATTCCCGGCCGGCCGTCTGTTGCGTGACGCCAAGCTGTACGAAATCGGCGCCGGCACCAGTGAGATCCGTCGCATGCTGATCGGTCGCGAACTGTTCAACGAAACCCGCTAAACGGAGCTGTCCATGGCTATCCTGCATACCCAGCTCAACCCCCGTTCAGCGGAGTTCGCGGCCAACAGCGCGGCGATGCTCAAACAGGTCGACGCGCTGCACACCTTGCTCGCCCAAGTCGCGCAAGGTGGTGGTCCGAAAGCTCAAGAACGCCACACCTCGCGGGGCAAATTGCTGCCTCGCGAGCGCATCAACCGCCTGCTCGATCCGGGTTCGCCGTTTCTGGAAATCAGCCAGCTGGCGGCCTACGAGGTGTATGGCGAAGACGTTCCCGCCGCTGGCGTGATTGCCGGGATTGGCTGTGTGGAAGGCGTCGAATGCATGATCGTCGCCAACGATGCCACGGTAAAAGGTGGCTCGTACTACCCGCTGACCGTGAAAAAGCACCTGCGCGCCCAGACCATCGCCCAACAGAACCGCCTGCCGTGCATCTATCTGGTGGACTCCGGCGGCGCCAACCTGCCGCGTCAGGATGAAGTGTTCCCGGACCGCGAGCACTTCGGGCGGATCTTCTTCAACCAGGCCAACATGAGCGCCATGGGCATTCCGCAGATTGCCGTGGTCATGGGCTCCTGCACCGCTGGCGGCGCGTATGTGCCGGCGATGGCTGACGAAGCGATCATGGTTCGCGAGCAAGCGACAATCTTCCTCGCCGGCCCGCCGCTGGTGAAAGCCGCGACCGGTGAAGTGGTCAGCGCCGAAGACCTCGGCGGGGCCGATGTGCACTGCAAGATTTCCGGTGTGGCCGACCATTACGCCGAAAGCGATGAACACGCCCTCGCCATCGCGCGACGCAGCGTGGCCAACCTCAACTGGCGCAAGCAAGGCGAAGTTCAGCAACGCACGCCAATCGCCCCGCTCTATAGCAGCGACGAGTTGTACGGCGTTGTCCCGGCCGACGCCAAGCAGCCGTTCGATGTGCGCGAAGTGATTGCGCGTTTGGTGGACGGGTCGGTGTTCGACGAGTTCAAGGCGCTGTTCGGGACTACGCTGGTGTGCGGTTTTGCCTACCTGCACGGTTACCCGATCGCGATCCTCGCCAACAACGGCATCCTGTTCGCTGAAGCGGCGCAGAAAGGCGCGCACTTCATCGAGTTGGCCTGTCAACGTGGCATCCCGCTGCTGTTCCTGCAAAACATCACCGGTTTCATGGTCGGCCAGAAATACGAGGCCGGCGGCATCGCCAAACATGGCGCAAAATTGGTAACCGCCGTGGCCTGCGCCAAGGTGCCGAAGTTCACCGTGATCATCGGCGGCAGCTTCGGCGCCGGTAACTACGGCATGTGCGGTCGCGCCTACGATCCGCGTTTCCTGTGGATGTGGCCGAATGCGCGCATCGGCGTGATGGGCGCCGAACAGGCGGCCGGCGTGCTGGTGCAGGTCAAGCGCGAACAGGCCGAACGCAGCGGCCATGGTTTCAGCGCCGAACAGGAAGCCGAGATCAAGCAACCGATCCTCGACCAGTACGAAGAACAGGGTCACCCCTACTATTCCAGCGCGCGTCTGTGGGACGACGGTGTCATCGACCCGGCCCAGACCCGCGACGTACTGGCCCTGGCCTTGTCCGCGTCGTTGAACGCGCCAATCGAACCGAGCCGCTTCGGCGTGTTCCGGATGTGATCGGGAGAAGAACATGAGCGACTTCAACACCCTCGAACTGCTGACCGACCCCCGTGGTTTCGCCACGCTGTGGCTCAGCCGCGAAGAAAAGAACAACGCCTTCAACGCCGAGATGATCCGCGAACTGATCCTCGCACTGGACAAGGTCGCGAGCGATGCCAGCCTGCGATTCCTGATCGTCCGTGGCCGTGGCAAGCACTTCAGCGCCGGCGCCGATCTGGCGTGGATGCAGCAATCGGCCGAACTCGATTACCACACCAACCTCGACGACGCCCGGGAACTGGCGGAGTTGATGTACAACCTGGCCAAACTGAAAGTCCCGACCCTGGCCGTGGTGCAAGGCGCAGCCTTTGGCGGCGCGTTGGGCCTGATCAGTTGCTGCGACATGGCCATCGGCGCCGATGACGCGCAGTTCTGCCTGTCGGAAGTACGCATCGGCCTGGCACCGGCGGTGATCAGCCCGTTCGTGGTGCAAGCCATCGGCGAGCGCGCCACCCGGCGCTATGCCCTGACCGCTGAACGCTTTGGCGGGCAACGGGCACGGGAGCTGGGCCTGTTGTCGGAGAGTTATCCGATTGCCGAGCTGGAGCAAAAAATCGATCAGTGGATCGACAACCTGCTGCTCAACAGTCCTGCCGCCATGCGTGCCAGCAAGGACTTGCTCCGTGAAGTCGGCGACGGTTCGCTGAACCCGGCACTGCGTCGCTACACCGAAAACGCCATCGCCCGCATCCGCGTCAGCCCCGAAGGCCAGGAAGGCCTGCGCGCCTTCCTGCAAAAACGTCCGCCGAGCTGGCAAGCCGAAACCACCAAGGAGCCCCGTTGATGAGCGCACCTGTCCTCACCACCCTGCTGGTGGCCAACCGTGGCGAAATCGCTTGCCGGGTGATGCGCACCGCCAAGGCCCTGGGCCTGACCACCGTGGCCGTGCACAGCGCCACCGACCGTGACGCCCGCCACAGCCGCGAGGCGGATATCCGCGTCGACCTGGGTGGCAGCAAAGCCGCTGAGAGTTACCTGCAAATCGACAAACTGATCGCCGCGGCCAAGGCCAGCGGCGCCCAGGCGATCCATCCCGGTTATGGCTTTCTGTCGGAGAACGCCGGGTTCGCCCGTGCCATCGAAGCGGCAGGCCTGATTTTCCTCGGCCCGCCCGCCTCGGCCATCGACGCCATGGGCAGCAAGTCCGCCGCCAAGGCCCTGATGGAAACTGCTGGCGTGCCACTGGTGCCGGGCTATCACGGCGAGGCTCAAGACCTCGACACCTTCCGCGATGCCTGCGAACGCATCGGCTACCCGGTGCTGCTCAAGGCCACGGCCGGTGGCGGCGGCAAAGGCATGAAAGTGGTCGAGGACGTCAGCCAACTGGCCGAAGCCCTGGCCTCGGCCCAACGTGAAGCGCTTTCGTCGTTCGGCGATTCGCGGATGCTGGTGGAGAAGTACCTGCTCAAACCGCGTCACGTGGAAATCCAGGTATTCGCCGATCAGCACGGCAACTGCCTGTACCTCAACGAACGCGACTGCTCCATTCAGCGTCGTCACCAGAAAGTCGTCGAAGAAGCACCGGCGCCGGGCCTGAGCCCGGAACTGCGCCGCGCCATGGGTGAAGCCGCTGTGCGTTCGGCTCAGGCCATCGGCTACGTCGGTGCCGGCACCGTGGAGTTCTTGCTGGATGCGCGCGGCGAGTTCTTCTTCATGGAGATGAACACTCGCCTGCAAGTGGAACACCCGGTCACTGAAGCCATCACGGGCCTCGACCTGGTGGCGTGGCAGATTCGTGTGGCGCGTGGCGAAGCCTTGCCGATGACTCAAGAGCAGGTGCCGCTGATCGGCCATGCGATTGAAGTGCGGCTGTATGCCGAAGATCCGGGCAATGACTTCCTGCCCGCAACCGGGCGCCTGGAGCTGTATCGCGAATCCGCACCGGGTGCGGGCCGTCGAGTGGACAGCGGAGTTGAAGAGGGCGATGAGATTTCGCCATTCTATGACCCGATGCTCGGCAAGTTGATTGCCTGGGGCGAGGACCGTGAACAGGCCCGATTGCGCCTGCTAAGCATGCTCGATGAATTCGCCATTGGCGGACTGAAGACCAACATCAACTTTCTGCGGCGCATCATCGGCCACCCGGCGTTTGCCGCGGCGGAACTGGATACCGGGTTTATCCCGCGCTATCAAGAGCAACTGCTGCCAGCGCCTGCGCAACTCAGCGACGAATTCTGGCAAGCCGCTGCCCAGACGTTCGCCCAGAGTCAGCACCGTTCAACACGCAGTGAAGATCCGAGTTCGCCCTGGGCCATCGGCAACGGATTCCGCGCCGGATTGCCAGCGGAAATCACCCTGCACCTGAGTTGTGAAGGCCAGGATCGTGCGCTGACTTTGGGCGACATCAACGCCCAACTCCGGGGCGAGCAATTGCTGACCGAACACAACGGCGTGCGCCGCCAGCATCGGGCGATCCGTCGGGGTGAACATGTGTATTTGCAATGGGACGGTGAGCTGCATCGCATCGAGTCCTACGACCCGATCAGTGCCGTCGAGGCCAGCCACAGTCATCAGGGCGGGCTGACTGCGCCCATGAACGGCAGCATCGTGCGCGTGCTGGTGGAGGCCGGGCAAACGGTCGAAGCCGGGGCGCAATTGGTGGTGCTGGAAGCGATGAAGATGGAACACAGCATTCGTGCACCGCATGCGGGTGTGATCAAGGCACTGTACTGCCAGGAAGGCGAGATGGTCAGCGAAGGTAGTGCGCTGGTCGAGCTGGAAGAGGCCTGAAAAAAGACCGGTCCTACATATTGTGAGGACCGGTCTGATCAGAACTTAGCTGTTGCCTGAACCACCACGCCGATGATTCGGCACTCTTCGGTGTAAAGGGCTTTCGGATACGTCGGATTGAGCGGGACCAGGTAACGCTGCCCGCCCTCTTCGATCAACTTGCGAAAAACCGCCTCGCTGCTGTCCTGCCACTGCGCGATGACCAGTTTGCCTGGTACGGCTTCCACGTCCGGGTCCACCAGGATCAACATGCCTTCGGCGATGCTGAGGCCACTGGGTGCGGTCATCGCATCGCCCGTGACCGTCAGCCAGAATGCTGCGCCTTGTGCGTGGTAGTCCGACAATTCAAAACGGTATTGCGCCTGTTCGCCATCGCGGACCTCCCCGGTTTCCCGCCAGTCACTGACCGGGTAGCGGAAGTACGGATTGTACTTTTGCGTCAGGGAAATCCCGTCGTCCTGCGGCTCTTGAGGCTCGCGAATCACCAACACCACCTCGAGAAAATCCATCCCGAGCGCCTTCAACACGCGGTTCATGTTGTCGATGCCGGGCTCGCGACGCTTGTTCAGCCAATGACCAACGCCGCCCTGGGACATCCCGAGGCGGTCGGCGAGTATCTCTTGAGTGACTTTGAGCTCACTCATCTTGGCCTTGACCAATTCAATCCATTTATCCATGTGCGGCACGATACGGGGTGGACTCCGGCCATCAAAACACAAATTGTAGTATTTAAACTATGGTCACAAATACATATCGTACTAGGATGGATTCACGGATCTGAATCAATCACGGAGCTTTCCCCCACCATGACCCAACCCGCCAACGACCTGCCTGATATGCAAATCGATACCTCCCTCACCTCACCGCAAGGTTCGGCCGCCGCCCAGCGCGCACTGGACTATTACCTGAAACCGGCTGTTTCAGAGGAAGGGGTCGCGGAACGTTTCTTTGATGTGAACCGAAACATCAGCAGCGAGGAGGCGCTGGTCCATGCGTCAGACCTGCTGCGCTGTGCCGCCGCCACGGCTTTCGAGTCAGCCAGCCATTTGCAGGGTTCAAGTCGGGACTTGGCGTTTTCGGCAGTGCACATGATCGACATGGCCAAAGCCATGGTGGACCGGTCACTGGAGAGACATCAAATCGGTTGAAGCGAAGGTGTAAAAAAGAGAGGACTGGAAAGAATTTTCCAATCGCGCAGATAAAATCATTTGACTTGCAAACGAGAATGATTATTATTGCATCAGCTGGTCGCGAGATCAGTCGATGGACCAAAAGACCTTAGGTCGGTCTTTTGGACTATCTCCTCATCAGGCTAATCACGGTTTTTGACCCGGCTTTTTGCCGGGTCTTTTTTTGCCAGTTTTCTGGCTTATGGCTTCAGGCTAATGAAGTCTTCAGGTGCCGCAAATTCGATGGCGCGGATGATATCAAAAGAATATTTGTTGGCAAGAGAAGCCTGTGATCATTAGGGCAAACTAATGGCAAATAGCACTTGAGAATCAATCGCACAATCTCTAAGCTGCCTCGGCGTCAAGGAGGACGCCCCCTTGATACCCCCTTCCAGCCCTTTCAATACACCGCGATATGCGAATCCGTTCGCGGCTCGGTTCCCCCGCACAACACCCCCGTTTCTGGATCACGCAGGATGATCTGCCCTCGCCCGTAACTGGTGAGATCGCAGGCAACTTCCACCGTGTGACCACGACGTGCCAGCGCCGCCGCCATGTCCCGTGATGCATCCTGTTCGATTCCGACCTTCAGTCCGCCCAGCCATTGCCAGCGCGGCGCATCGAGGGCCGCTTGCGGGTTGAGTCCGAAATCCACCAGGTTCATCACCATTTGCACATGCCCTTGCGGCTGCATGTAACCGCCCATCACGCCAAACGGCCCCATCGCTTCACCGTCCTTGCTGAGAAACCCGGGGATGATGGTGTGGAAAGTCTTTTTGCCAGGGGCCAGGCAGTTGGAATGCCCGGGATCGAGGCTGAATTCTTCGCCACGGTTTTGCAGGGCGATACCGCTGTCGGGCAATACCACGCCGGAACCGAACCCGTGATAGTTGCTCTGGATAAATGAGACCATGTTGCCATCGGCGTCGGCGGTGGCCAGGTAGACAGTGCCGCTGGCGTGGGGATCGCCCGGCTGCGGGGCGATGGCCTGTTCGCCAATCTGCGCCCGGCGATGGCTTGCGTAGTGATCGCTGAGCAAGTCGTCTACAGCGACCCGCATGTGTTCCGGATCCGTGATGTAGTGCAAGCCATCGCTGTAGGCGAGTTTCATGGCTTCGAGTTGTCGATGCCAGGTCTGTTGACTGTCGCGGTGATCGAAGTCGAAGCCCTCGAGTATCTTCAACGTCATCAACGCCACCAGCCCCTGCCCGCTCGGTGGAATTTCCCAGACGTCGACCCCGCGATAATTGACCTTGATCGGCTCGACCCATTGCGCGCGGTAGTCCTGCAAGTCGCTGGCGCGCAAGTAACCACCCGTGGCCCTGGAGTGTGCGTCCAGCCGTTGTGCCAGCGCACCACGGTAGAGACTTTCACAACCGCTGGCCGCCAGCTCGCTGAGGGTGCGAGCCTGGGCCGGGTTGCGGAACAGTTCACCGGCACGGGGCGCACGACCTTCAATCAGAAAGGTCTCGAACCAGCTTTCAAGCACCTCGCTGCGGTCGGGTGTGAAATCCTCCAGCGCGCTTTGCCATTGCAGCGCAACCACCGGCGACACGGGAAAACCATCGCGCGCCAGACTGATTGCCGGTTGCAGCAACTCGGCAAACGGTAGTCGACCGAAACGTTTGGACAGCTCAGCCCAGGCCGACGGGCAACCCGGAACGGTGACCGGCGTCCAGCCATGCAACGGCATCTTTTCATGGCCCGCGGCTTTAACCGCCTCGATGCTCAAGGCTTGTGGCGCAGCGCCATTGGCGTTCAAACCGTGCAATTTGTTTTGCGTCCAGACCAACGCAAACGCGTCGCCACCAATACCGCAACCGGTGGGCTCGACAACGGTTAACGCTGCGGCGGTGGCAATCGCTGCATCGATGGCATTGCCACCACGACGCATGATTTCAATTCCGGCTTCAGCGGCCAGTGGTTGTGAAGCGGCGACCATGCCGCGTTTGGCGAAGACGCTTTGACGTTGTGAGGCGTAGGGGTATTCATGGGCAGAAAATTTGAACATGGCAGGACTCACACAAATTTGTTTGATGGGCTTACAACACTCGACTGAGAAAGGCGCGGGTACGCGCGTGCTTCGGCTGACTGAAAATCTGCTCAGGCGGCCCCTGTTCGATCAGTTCGCCCTGATCGAGCACCACCACCCGATCAGCCACCTCACGGGCAAACCCCATTTCATGGGTGACAACGACCATGGTCATGCCCTCCTCGGCCAGCTCCTTCATGACTTGCAGCACTTCCCCCACCGTCTCGGGGTCAAGGGCGCTGGTGGGCTCATCGAACAGCATGGCCTGGGGTTTCATGGCCAATGCCCGGGCGATGGCCACCCGCTGCTGCTGGCCACCGGACAACATCGACGGGTAATGATCGGCCTTTTCCGCCAGCCCCACCCGCGTGAGCAGCGCCCGCGCTTGCTCCAGCGCCGCCGCGCGCGAAACACCCAGCACCTGGATGGGCGCCTCGATGATGTTTTCCAGAGCCGTCATATGCGGGAACAAATTGAATCGCTGGAACACCATGCCGATGTCCCGACGCTGGCGAGCAATGTTGCGCTCCGAATCCCGGACCAGGCTGCCATCGGCCCGGGTGCGATAGCCCATCGGCTGACCCGCGACGCGGATCTGCCCCGACTGGATGTCCTCCAGCAAATTGATACAGCGGATAAACGTGGTTTTACCGGAGCCCGACGCACCGATCAGCACCACCACTTCACCGCGTTTCACTTGCAGGGAAATGCCCTTGAGAATCTCAAGCTCACCAAACGACTTGTGGATATCCAGCGCTTCGATGACCAGTTCTTCACTCATGTGCGCCATCTCAACGCCCTCTCAACAGTTTCATGGTGTTGCGTCCGAACATCCGGCTGGCGGCCGGTGCCGGGCGATCGGACTGACCGAAACGTGTCTCCAGCCAGCGCTGGAAAAAGCCCCAGAGTGTGGTCAACGCCAGGAAGTAGATGGCCACGACCAGGTACAACTCGAACACGCGGAAGGTCGCCGAGGTCACCATTTGCGTGCTGAGCAGCAGTTCCTGCACCCCGATCACGCTGACCAGCGTGGTGTTTTTCAGCATCACGTTGAACTCGTTGCCCAGCGGCGGCACGATCACCCGGAACGCTTGCGGCAGCACGATGCGGCGCATCAATTTGGGGAACGTCATGCCCAGGGACCGCCCGGCTTCGTACTGCCCCTTGTCCACCGCACCGATGCCGGCCCGAATGATTTCGGCCATGTAGGCGCCTTCGTTGAGGCCCAGAGCGATGATCGCCGCCTGGATGTTGCCCGGCACGATGAACCAGCCGAGGTCCAGGTCTTCAAAGCGGAAAATCCCGCCCGCCGCCAACGCCGTGTACAGAAACACGATCTGCACCAGCAACGGCGTGCCGCGCATCAGCCAGACATAAAAGCGCACCGGGTATTGCAACAACGGGTTACTCGACAGCTTCATCAACGCCGCGATCAGCCCCAGCACACAACCGAGCAACATCGCCGAAACGCTGATCAGGCAAGTCAGCCAGAGCCCCGTCAGGTACACATCGCTGGGCTGCAACAGGTACTGCCAGAACACATCCCAATTGAAATTCATCTGGTTTTCCCTCAGTCCAGTTTGTCGCTGTCGACATGCCATTTACTGAGGAGCGCGGTGTAGCTGCCGTCGGCGCGCATGCCTTGCAGGACTTCGGTCAACGCCACCGTCAACTGCGGATCGCTTTTACGGACGCCAAAACCGGTGAGGATGCGATTGAAGGCTGGCACCGCAGACTGGAACAGGTCAGGAGCCAGTTGCTGATAGTGTCCGGCGGACTCGACCGTGGTGCCGAAGGCGTCTACCTGGTTGATGCGCAAGGCCTGGAACGCATCGGCATCGACGTTGTACACCACCAGTTTCATCGGCGCCTTGCCGGCCGCTTCAAGCTTTTCGTTCTCCTTGCCCAGCAGCATGCGGATGGTCGAACCGTTACTGACCGCGACCTTGAGCCCCGACAAATCTTCCAGCGTGCTCACCGATTTCGGATTGCCCTTGGGCACCACGATCGACTGGCTGGAATACATGAAGTTGACGATGTCGATCACTTCGCGGCGTTCGGGTTTGTCGAACAGTTGATCGACGATCATGTCGCACTGCTGCGCCAGCAATGCCGGGATCAACCCGGCGAAAGGCGAGATGCGCCATTCGACTTTCTTGTCACCCAGGCGTTTGGCAATCGCTTCGCCCATGTCGACCTGAAGTCCGACCGGTTTTTGCTTCAGGTCAAACGACACCAGCGGCGGTGAGTCCATGCCGGAGCAATAGACGATCTTTTCGCTCTTGCTTAATCGCTCGGGTAACTCGGGGGCAGCAAACGCCCATTGGGAACACAGACTCAAGGTGAACACCGCAACTAACGCGCAAGGCTTTTGCATGACATGACTCCAGGTGGCTGCAACGGGGGATGTGTTTGTTCTTCTACTGATGAGCCTCAAGAAACTGAATCAACCGCGGGATGGTGCCTTCGATGTGCTCGCACACCACGGCGGCTGCCTTATCCGGATCGCCGGAACGCAAAGCCGTCACGATCGAGGCATGTTCGTCCCGGGCACTGCGGGGTTTGTCGGCGTGTTGCAGCCACAGGCGCATGTGCGGCTCGATCACCGAATACAGCGCCGAAATCTGCCGCATCAGGCGCGGGCGCTCACTCAAGCTGCACAGGTATTCATGGAAGGCCCGGTGACGGCTGACCCACTCGGCACCGTCCTCGCGGTAGTCGTCCATCTCGTCGAGCAGACGCTCCAGGTGACTGAAATGGCGCTCGCTCATTTTGCTGACAGCCACCCGGATGGCGAGGCCTTCAAGGGCGCTGCGCATCTCGAAGACTTCGCGCATTTCGTCGATGTTCAGGCCGCGAACGATGGCGCCGCGATTGGGCCGCAACGTCACCAGGCCGTCGGCATCCAGACGGCGGAAGGCCTCGCGCACGGGCATGCGGCTCATGCCGATTTCACCGGCGATGTCCTCGGCGATCAGCCGCTCGCCGGTGCGATAACGTCCCTTACAGATAGCCTCCAGAAGAAAGTTGTAGGCCTCTTCCTCGGCGGTAACAGGCTGGCGCTCGGTGTAGACAGGGGCGAATTTCATCGGTGCACCTTTTGTATTTTTGTATCCAATTATCCATAAAGCCAAAAAAGCACGATGCATGCCAGATTCAGCATGGGACATGCAGGTGATTGATTAGGTTGGTTTATTGGGAATGGAGAACGCCGGTACGCGGATTGATCACCGGCGGGTAACGAGTTGAAATGCCCCAGTCTGGGGTCGACAGGCCCCAAAGAGGTGCTGCTGGTAACACAACTGAAACCTTTGACTGCAATCGAACGTCGCGCCGATCGGTGAGCGACGAAACAGAACGGCGCTCATGGGGATGAAACGATTTTTCTGCGCTCCTAACCCTCTTCTCTTGCGTGTAAAGTAGCCGCCATAAAATCTAAATCAGGAACCCTGACCGTGGCTAAATCCTCTCTCGACATCAGTGCCAATTTCGACAGCGGCAACATTCAGGTCATTGACCTCAGCGACCCGCTCAAGCCCCTGCTGGCGATCCGCCCCGATACCAAGAGCAATCACTTTCAATGGTTCCACTTCAAGGCCAGCGGCCTGCACGTCGGTCAGGAACACTGGTTTCGCCTGAACAATGCCAGCCAGTCTTCGTACAACAAGGCCTGGGACGGTTATCAGGCGGTCGCGTCGTACGACCACGTCAACTGGTTCCGCGTGCCAACCATCTTCGAAGGCGACTGCCTGCGCTTCTGCCTTGAAGCCACGCAAACCCACGCCTGGTTCGCCTACTTCGAACCCTACAGCCGTGGCCGCCACGACTGGCTGATCGAGCAGGCGCTGACCAAGGCCGGCACCGAACTGCTGGCCACCGGCAAGAGTGTCGAAGGTCGCGACATCCAGCTATTGCGCAAAGGCACAGGCGTCGAAGGCCAGCGCAAAGTGTGGATCATCGCCCAGCAACATCCGGGCGAGCACATGGCCGAGTGGTTCATGGAAGGTGTGATCGAGCGTCTGGAAAGACACGACGACCCGGTACTGAACAAACTGTTGGCCAGCGCCGACTTGTACCTGGTACCGAACATGAACCCGGACGGCGCCTTCCACGGTCACCTGCGCACCAACGCCATGGGCCAGGACCTGAACCGCGCCTGGCAGAACGCCAGCCCGGAAATCAGCCCGGAAGTGTTTTTCGTACAGCAGCAAATGGAAAAGTACGGCGTCGATATGTTCATCGACGCGCACGGTGACGAGGAAATCCCTCACGTGTTCACCGCCGCGTGCGAAGGTAATCCGGGCTACACGCCGCGCATCGAAAAACTCGAAGAGCATTTCCGCAGCCACCTGAAGCACACCACCAAGGACTTCCAGACCAAACACGGCTACACCCGCGACGAACCGGGCCAAGCCAACATGACGCTGGCTTGCAACAGCGTTGGCCAGAAGTACGACTGCCTGTCACTGACCCTGGAAATGCCGTTCAAGGATCACGACGATCATCCGAACCCGTTGACGGGGTGGTCGGGCAAGCGGTCGAAGCAGTTGGGGAAGGATGTTTTGACGACTGTGGCGGATATGGTTGATATGCTGCGCTGAGTAAAACCAAACCCACATGAACCATTAATGGCTCATGTGGGTTTTTAAGCATTTCATTCTTTCGGTTTTGTCCAGACAAGATTACTTCGTGGTGATTTCGTGCCATCGACATACACAGCAATAACGTAATAGCGTTGTAGGCCCGGCGTAACATTGGTGGTAGTGATTTCAGTAGATTCAGTTTCCTCGACGAGAATAATTCCGCGCCATATTTGATAGCGTACCGCACGCGGCTCCGGGTCCCATGCAAAAGTAACAGCCGTGGAGCTATAAGGAGTGGCACGGAAATTTTGCGGGGCTTGGGGTATTACAGTAGGTGCATACGACGATAAGCGCTTCGCATTATTGCGCCAAACGTAAGCCATATTAGCTATCAGTGCATTCCCTAAAGGTAAATCATAGGCATCCTTTACTAAAGGGTTCGAATAGTAAGGGCTTTCGTTTCCGCATTGAATAGTGGGAGTCTTGCCGTTGTTATAACCATAAGCATATGGAAAAAAACCACCTCCTTCAGCGTAACAGTGAGCCCCGCCTGCATTGTGTCCAACCTCATGTCGAAAGGCCTCGCCATTCACATGTGAAATTGCCGTTCTGCCTCTGATATAGCCCCAACCTCCAGCCGAGTCATCGGGATGGCCCGAAAACATACCGTAAATCAGATCGGGCCGGCTACGATCTATACCCTCCTTGAAAATTGCATTTATATTGCCCAGCACCTCGGTTGTCACCGGATAGTTCTGCTCGATGACCTGAACACCCACCAACTTTAATGTCACATTGGTCACAAGCGAGTTACGCAGTGCAAGATTAACACCTTCGACTTTCGCAAGCGCATTAGCGACGACATCCCCCCCGCCGGCTTCAACAGCAGAACGGGAATAGCCAATAAACATATCTATGACATAAGGTTCAGCCGTGGAGTATTCCGTATTATTAATAATCACTTCATCTTTAATGCTTACAGTATCCGGGCGTGAGTAGTCCTCAGAAAGATAGGGCGTAAACGTGCCTTGACCTTTACTGTTGATGGTCACTAAACCACTTTTCCCCTTCTCTTCAATCATGGCAGTGAGGCTGCCATCGGTGTTGCGTACCGTGACCAACGAGCCGGTTGATTTATCGGGCCCGATTAAGTTACCGCTCTCGACGGTATAATCTCCTATCACTTGCGAACCCGAGCGTTTGTATACGGCAGGTGCAATCCAGTCTGCATACAGTTCCTGCGTCGTCTTACTCGCCACATTCTCCACAATCCAACTTTTCGGCCCAGCGGGATCTGGCGCAGGTGAATGAGCACACGCTCCAAGCAATCCAGCCAACAACACAACCGACAGCGAAGTACAAACACCCCGCATAAAACGCACACCTGCAGTCTTGAACATGACTCGCCTCCCTGAATGACACGATCAGTGCTGTTCGACTGGCTCCATCCGAGGCCACTGCAGTCTTCGAGCATTGAACGCGTCTTTTCGAGAAGGCGAAACTGTCAAAGTTGACAGGTGGGGAGCTACACCAACCTGTAGGAGCTGCCGCAGGCTGCGATCTTTTGATCTTGACCTTTAAAAGCAAAGACAAAAGATCGCAGCCTGCGGCAGCTCCTACATTGGTCGTGTGTGTCGCGGAGTTCAGCCGCGATCCTTACCCCGCAACATGCTGTCCAGCACATCATCCCGACGTACCCAGGCATGAAACAACGCCGCCGCCAAATGCAGCAGCACGGTCAAAAACAGCAAGTACGCCAGATACCCGTGGGCCTTGCGCAGGAACGCAAACACCTGAGCGTTGGCCGCAACGATCGATGGTAATTGCAGCGAGCTGCTGAGCATCACCGGTTCGCCGGACGCCGAAATCATCGCCCAACCCAGCAACGGCAAAACCAGCATCAAGACGTACAGCAACACATGCGAGGCTTTGGCCGCGAGTGCTTGCCAACCCGGCAGGTCGGCGGGTAATGGAGGCTGCGTGGTGGAAAAACGTACTACAAGACGCACGATTACCAACAGCAGAATCGCAACGCCCAAGGGTTTGTGCAGATGGATCAGCATTTCGTGTCGCTCAGACACCGAGGCAACCATGCCCGCGCCGATAAACAGCATGGCGATGATCATCAGCGCCATCAGCCAGTGCAGCAGGCGCGCCAGAGGAGCGAAGTGGTTGGGTTGAGTGCTCATTGCTGGGCCTCCTGTTTGGCGGCGGGCAATTGGCTGACTTCACTGGTGCGGCGCAGATAGGACGTGGCGTAACCCGCTGAACGAGCGGCGAGCAACGGGTCGTCGGAACCTTCGATACCGGCAGGCAAGACCAGTGGGTCGTAGTTGATGTCACGGCATTCGCCGCTGAGTTGCGGCTGGGTGCTTTCAAGCACCAGCGTGCCGGCGTTCAACACTTTGCGTCCTTCGGGCCAGGCTTTGCTGGCGTCGTTCACTGGATCGCCGGGGTTAGCCAACGTGATGTTCAACTGCCAACGCAGCGGCCCTGCGGCGATCCGTTGCACCAGATCCTTCTCCAAAAAGTCGCTGCCTTGCGGCGCCGTGGCACCCGGTGCGTCCTGAACCAGCGGCACCATGCTCCAGCGCACTGCCTGACGCTGCCCGGCAGCGTTGACCAGATAGAACGCGTTGACGCTGTTGTAGGTTTCGGTCACGTAGCTGGCGGAAGGTTTGGCAGTCTTGACCCACGCCAGAAACGGCACGGCTTCCGGATGAGCAGCGAAGAATGCCGGCACAGCCTTGGGGTCCGGCTTGCCGGTCGCCGGATCAGGTGATTGCGCCTGCTGGAATTGATAGAACGCCTCGGGCGTGCCCACCGGGAACACCGGCATGCTGTTCATCCCGGTGCGCCATTGCTGGCCGTTGGCCTGGGTGAAACGCAATGCCAGGCTGCGGATCGGCACGGCATTGTCCGGGGCATAAGGATTGCCGGCCGGCAGGGCCAATCGTCCGACCACCGGGGTGCGCGGCTCATTGAACACTTGCGCCGTGGAATAACTGCGCGCCTCGCCGCTGCTCTCGAAATGGCCGATCACGCACACGCCTTTGGAGTGGTTGCGACGGAATCCGGGATGCACGCCGTTGTTGGTTTCCAGCACATTGATCAGCTTTTTCGGCGTCAGACGCTGTGGGTCAAGGGTGCCGTTGACGTAGGCAAACGCCCCGGCCACGGCGGCGACGACCACGGCAATGCCGGCCAGACGCAATGTCAGGCTCGCGGCACTCAACGGTGGCCGGGTTGGCGGTGATGATCGATCTACCATGAAAGACTCCAGGGCCATCGGCCGCGAGTGAGAAGAATCAGGCAGACGAACCGCGCAGCGGTTTATTCCCTCGCGCGGTATTTATTTTTTCGGGCGTGGAATAACCTCCAGTCCCGGGCGTCTTCCTAGTCCACAGCGTAGTGACTAGTCAGTACTTCATGAACGATATCGACGAACAACTGAGAGAAATCATTCCCAGATTGCGGCGATTTGCCGTGTCGTTGACGCGCAACTCCAGCAGCGCCGACGACCTGGTTCAGGCCAGCCTGGAGCGTGCGCTGTCGAGTTGGGGCGCCAAACGTGCCGACGGTGATTTGCGCGCCTGGCTGTTTTCGATTCTCTATCGACAGTTTCTCGATGCGCATCGACGCTCACGGCGTTATGCACGCATGCTCGAATTTTTCACCGGGCGCGACGATGCGCAGCCTTCGGTGGAGCGCACCGTCATCGCGCAATCGACCCTCAACGCCTTCGATCAACTGCCCACCGAACAGCGCGCGCTGCTGCTTTGGGTATCGGTCGAGGGCCTGAGTTATAAAGAGGTCGCCGAGATTCTCGACGTACCCACCGGCACCGTGATGTCCCGCCTGTCCCGGGCCCGCCAGGCCCTGCGCCAACTCAGCGATGGCGAAATCACCCGCCCAGCCCTGCGGAGACTCAAATGATCAGCATGCCCCCAAGCGAGCGTGACCTGCACGCTTACGTCGACCATCAACTCAACGAAGACGACCGACGTCTGGTGGAGACTTTTCTTGCAAGTAATTCGGACGTTTCCGCACAGGTCCGCGCCTGGCAGCAGGACGCCCAGCAACTGCGCGCGGCGCTCAGCGGCGCGTTGCAGCAAACCGCCAACCCGGCGCTTGATCCGGCGATGATTCGTCAGCGCCTCAAACGCCAATCGCGGCGACACCTGGCCAGCGCCGCGGTGTTGCTGATTGCGGTCAGCGTCGGCGGCTTCGGCGGCTGGCAAGCTCGGCAAATGACCTTCATCAGCGCTCAGCTACCGATGACCGATGCCCTGCAAGCCTATCGCCTGATTGCCCAGCAAGAAATATTGCCGGCCGACTACAAGGCCAGTGACGACGGCGACATGCAGGGCTGGCTCGACCGTTATTTCACCCAGGCCAATCGCCTGCCCGATCTTGCCGACGCCGGGTTCAAACCGGTGAGCGGACGCTTGCTCAGCACCGAACAAGGGCCGGCGGCAATGGTGGTCTACAAGAATCAAGGCGGGCAAAAGATCAGCTTTTACGTGCGCCCGCCGGGGCCGAAAAACTATCTGCTGCCGAGAGGCAGCCGCAGCGATGGCGGTTTGCAGGCCGAGTATTGGTCCGGGGGTGGCTACAACTATGCGATGGTCAGCCCGACCGATACGCCCGCGGCGCAGATGCTGAGGCAGACCGTGCAGTTTTAGACCATCGAAAGATCGCAGCCTGCGGCAGCTTCTACATTGGAATTCATTTCCCTGTAGGAGCTGCCGCAGGCTGCGATCTTTTCACCCCTGCCCAAACACCTGCGAAGGCCTGCGCAGCAACGGATCAAACGGATTGATCCGCGGCCCGATCAGCGCCGCTTCACGCTTGAGCATGTCCACCACCGTCGGCAAGCGATCCGGCCCGAGGCGATCACTCACCGTCGCCACACTCAACGCCGCCACCGCCCGCCCCTCACGATCGAGAATCGGCACCGCAACCCCGGCCATGCCCTGCAACACGCCGGTGTTGCGCCCGGCGTAACCAAGTTTGCGCACGTTCTCGACTTCCGAACGCAGGAACACTTCGTCGTACAGATGGAAATCCTTCAACCGTGGCAGGTTGTAATGGATCACCGTGTCGCGCTCTTCTTCCGGCAGAAACGCCAGGATCGCCAGGCTGCCCTGCCCCACGCCCAACGCCACGCGCCCGCCGATATCCCCGGTAAAGGTGCGAATCGGAAACGGCCCTTCACTGCGATCCAGACAGATCGCATCAAAGCCGCAACGCGCCAGCAAGAACAACGAATCACCCAGCGACGCCGACAGCCGCAGCAACGCCGGACGCACCAGTTCGCGCAGGTTGCCGCTGTTGCCCGCTCGGGCGGCCAGGGCGAAAAAATCCAGGCTCAGTCGATAGCGTTTGCTGCGCGCATCCTGCTCGACCATGCCCTCGTCCATCAGGCTGCGCAGCAAACGGTGGGTGGTCGGTTGCGACAAACCGATGTGTTGCGCCAGTTGCGTTACACGCTCCCCGCCCTCGACCGTATCGCCCAACGCACGCAGCACCGCAAACAGTCTGGAGACGGCCCCGACTCCGACTTCATTTTTGCTTTCATTCCGCTCAATGGAATCTGACATGTCATTTCTCGACAATTAATTTACTGATCGAATAAAACTGAAAATAGTCATCGCCTCAGTGAAATAGGCCATTGAGCCCATCCTAGTCTTCGTCCTAATCTGCGTCCAGACGGGGTGATTCGAACAACAACGGCAGCCGACTGAAGTCGAGCGCCATCGCACCCCGCAACAACTTTTCGTATCTGCCCATACAAAAAAGCGCGCCCTCGGGCGACGCATAACAATCTCAGGTGGAGGCGCAGGCATGGCTTTTGTGCAACTTGAAAAACTCGGCAAACGCTACGGTGAAATCGACGCCGTGGTCGCCACCGACCTCTCAGTCGAGAAAGGTGAATTCGTTTCTCTGCTCGGCCCTTCCGGGTGCGGCAAAACCACCACCCTGCAAATGATCGCCGGCTTCGTCGAAGTCACCAGTGGGCGCATCGTGCTCGACGGGCGCGACATCACCCACGCCAAACCCGCCAGCCGTGGCCTGGGCGTGGTGTTCCAGAGTTACGCGTTGTTCCCGCACATGACCGTCAAGGACAACGTCGCCTTCGGCCTGCGCATGCGCAAAGTACCCAACGCCGAGATTCAGCAGCGGGTCGATCGGGTGCTGAAACTGGTGCGCCTCAATCAGCACGCCGAGCGTTACCCACGGGAACTGTCCGGCGGCCAGCGCCAGCGTGTCGCCCTGGCCCGGGCGCTGGTGATCCAGCCGCCGGTGCTGCTGCTCGATGAGCCGTTGTCCAACCTCGACGCCAACCTGCGCGAAGAGATGCAGTTCGAGATCCGCCGCATCCAGCGCGAAGTCGGCATCACCACGCTGATGGTCACCCACGACCAGTCCGAAGCGCTGTCGATCAGTGACCGCGTGGTGGTGATGCAGGCCGGGCGCATCACCCAGATCGACGCGCCCTACACGCTCTACGAACACCCGCGCACCGAGTTCATTTCCGGCTTCGTCGGCAAGGCCAATCTGTTGCCCGGTGAGCGCGACACGGCCGGCGTGGTTCAGGTGTGCAGTCGTGGCGACGGTGACCTGACCCTCAGCCTGCGCCCGGAAAAAATCGACTTGCGCGACGCCGGACATGGCCGCTTGCAAGGCAAGATTGCCAGCCGTTTCTTTCTCGGCAGCCAATGGCTGTACGGCGTATCAACCAACCTCGGTGAACTGTGCGTAGTGCGCCGCAACGACGGCTCGGCGCCGCTGAGCGAAGGCACGTCGGTCGGCCTCGATTGGGACGCAGCGCTGTTGCGCGTGCTGAGTGTCGACGAGGTGACGGCATGAGTACGCTCGCTGCCATCCGCCAGGGGCGCCAGGGTTACTGGCTGTCGGCACCGGCCCTGGCCTTGTACCTCGCGCTGCTTGTCATCCCACTGGCCTTGACGCTGGTGCTGTCGTTCAACGTCTTCGACTACAGCTCGGGGATCGACGGCGACGCCTTCACCGTCGAGCACTACAGCAGCCTGCTGGGCGATCCGTACTTCTATGAAATCTTTCTGCGGACCCTGTGGATCAGCGCGCTGACCACTCTGCTTTGCGTGCTGATCGGCGTCCCTGAGGCCTACATCCTCAGCCGCATGGGCACGCCGTGGCGTTCGATTTTCCTGATCCTGATCCTCACGCCGCTGCTGATTTCCGTGGTGGTGCGCGCGTTCGGCTGGAGCTTGTTGCTCGGCGCCGACGGCCTGGTCAACCAGACCCTGCAAGCCCTCGGCGGCTCGCCGATGAAACTGCTCTACACACCGTTCGCGGTGGTGATTGCACTGGTGCACGTGATGCTGCCGTTCATGATCATTCCGGTCTGGACCTCGCTGCAGAAACTCGACCCCGCCGCCGAGCAAGCCGCGCTGTCGCTGGGCGCCAGCCAGTTCACGGTGATTCGTCAGGTGGTGCTGCCGCAAGTGATGCCCGGCATTTTGTCCGGAACGCTGATCGTGTTCGGCCTCGCCGCCAGCTCTTTCGCGATTCCCGGGCTGCTTGGCGGACGCCGCCTGAAGATGGTCGCCACACTGATCTACGACCAGTACCTGTCGGAGCTCAACTGGCCCATGGGTGCGGCGATCGCCGTGGCCCTGCTGCTCATCAACCTGCTGATCATGCTGTCGTGGAACCGCATGATCGAAGGCCGCTACAAGAAGTCATTGGGATAACTCGCCATGTCCAGGAACGGTCCTTTCGCCCTGTTGTTTCATACCCTGGTGGTGCTGTTCATGCTCGCGCCGCTGGTGGTGGTGTGCCTGGTGGCCTTCACCCCGGAGAACACCCTGAGCCTGCCGACCACGGATTTTTCCCTGCGCTGGTTCCGTGCGGTGTTCGAGCGCGCGGACTTTGTCGATGCGTTCTACAACAGCCTGATCCTCGCGTTCAGTGCCGCCTCGCTGGCGACCCTGATCGCCGTACCCGCCGCGCTGGCGATCACTCGTTTCGAATTTCCCGGCCGGGACTTTCTCAACGGGCTGTTTCTGTCACCGATCATCATTCCGCACCTGGTGCTGGGTGTGGCGCTGCTGCGTCTGTTTGCGCTGATGGGGGTCAACGGCAGCTTCGCGTGGCTGATCTTCGCCCATGTGCTGGTGATCACGCCGTATGTGCTGCGGCTGGTGTTGGCTTCGGCCATCGGCCTGGACCGCAGTGCCGAACACGCGGCGCAATCGTTGGGTGCCGGGCGTTTCACGCTGTTCCGGCAGATCACTTTGCCGATGATTCTGCCGGGTGTCGCTGGCGGTTGGTTGCTGGCGTTCATCAACAGTTTCGACGAGGTCACGCTGTCGATCTTCGTCACCTCGCCGGCCACGCAAACCCTGCCGGTGCGCATGTACGTGTACGCCACTGAATCCATCGATCCGATGATGGCGGCGGTGTCGGCACTGGTGATTGCGCTGACCGCAGTGACCATGATTCTGCTTGATCGGGTCTATGGCCTGGATCGGGTTCTGGTAGGGAAACAATGAGGACGCCATGGCGCTGCTGAAACGACTGGCCGAAGGCGACCGCCCGGCCCTGGACTTTACCCTCGACGGCCAACCGGCCAGCGCCCTGCTCGGTGACACCGTGCTGACGGCGGTGCTGACCTGCGGCGAACACCTGCGCGGCAGCGATTTCAGCGCCGAACCCCGCGCCGGTTTCTGCCTGATGGGCGCCTGCCAGGATTGCTGGGTGCGCCTGGGCGATGGCCGCCGGGTGCGCGCTTGCTCGACCCTGCTCGAAGCCGGGCATCAAATCAGTCGCGAACCGGGGCGATCGTTATGAAACCCGTCGTCATCATCGGTGCCGGGCCGGCCGGGATTCGCGCGGCACAAACGTTGGTCGAACACGGTGTACACCCGGTTCTGCTGGATGAAGCGGCACGCGGTGGCGGGCAGATTTATCGGCGTCAGCCGGCCAACTTCAAGCGTTCGCCGGTCAAGCTGTATGGCTTCGAAGCGCGCAAGGCCAATGCGCTGCACCAGACAATCGACATCCTGCGCGAGCAACTGGATTACCGCCCGGAAACGCTGGTCTGGAACGCCGAGGACGACGCACTCGACACGTTGCAGGATGGCCGGGCCGGGCGACTGGCGTTTTCCAAAGTGATCGTCGCCACCGGCGCCACCGACCGGATTCTCCCGGTGCCGGGCTGGACCCTGCCCGGCGTCTACAGCCTCGGCGCCGCACAGATCGCCTTGAAATTCCAGGGCTGCGCCATCGGCGAGCGCGTGGTGTTTGCCGGCAGTGGACCGCTGCTGTACCTGGTCGCCTATCAATACGCCAAGGCCGGCGCGAAGGTTACCGCCGTGCTCGACAGCTCGCCGTTCAGCGCTCAGGCCCGCGCCCTGCCCGGCCTGCTGGCGCAACCGGCCACGCTGGCCAAAGGCATTTATTACCGAGGCTGGCTGACCGCCCACGGCATCGCGGTGCATCAGGGCGCAACGCTGAATCGCATCGACGGTGAACAGCGCGTGCAGTCGCTGAAATGGTCCGACTCTAACGGCCAACATCAGCTGGACTGCGACGCCGTCGCTTTCGCCCACGGCCTGCGCAGCGAAACCCAGCTCGCCGACTTGCTGGGTTGTGAGTTCGCCTGGAACCCGCTCAATCGCGCGTGGCTGCCAACTCGTGACAGTGCCGGACGCAGCAGTGTCGCCGAGGTCTACCTGGCTGGTGATGGCGCCGGGATCATGGGCGCAGACGCTGCGGAAATGACTGGCGAGCGAGCCGCATTGGCGTTGCTCGAAGACATCGGCTACCTGATCCCGCCGCAACGCCCCGCGCAACTGGAGCAGGCACTGCAACGCATCGGCGATTTTCGTCAGGGTCTGGAGCGTGCTTTTGCCTTTCCCGACAACTGGGCCGCCGACGTCGCTGATGACGTGACGGTCTGCCGCTGCGAAGAAGTGTGTGCCGGTGACATTCGCCAAGTCGTGCGCGAAGGCCACTGGGAAATCAATCGGGTCAAGGCGCACTGCCGGGTCGGCATGGGCCGCTGTCAGGGCCGCATGTGTGGTACCGCTGCGGCGGAAATCATTGCCCGCGAAAGCCAGCGCCCGGTTTCCGAAATCGGTCGGCTGCGGGCGCAGGCACCGATCAAGCCGTTGCCATTTGGCCTGGAGATCGAAGCATGATCGACGTCGACGCAGTGATCATTGGCGGCGGTATCGTCGGCGCCTCCGCAGCGCTGTTTCTCGGCAAGGCCGGTCGCCGCGTGGCGTTGCTGGAACGGGATTTTTGCGGCTCGCATTCCAGCGGTGTGAACTACGGCGGCGTGCGCCGACAGGGCCGCCCGCTGTCGCAACTGCCACTGTCGCAACGGGCGCATGCGATCTGGGCGCAACTGCCACAGTTGATCGGCATCGACGGTGAATATCAGCGCAGCGGACACCTGAAACTCGCCCGCAGCCTCAACGATCTGCACGCCCTGCAAGACTATGCCGACAGCAGCCAGGGTTTCGGCCTCGATCTGCAAGTGCTCGACCGCGCTCAATTGCGTGCGCGTTTTCCATGGGTCGGCGAGGTGGCGGTGGGCGCGTCGTATTGCCCGGATGACGGCCACGCCAACCCACGGCTGGTGTCCCCGGCATTCGCCCGGGCGGCGCAGCGTCACGGTGCGCAGGTGCATGAACAATGCGCGGTGAACGCCGTTGAACATGACGGTCAGCGCTTCCGTGTGCGCACACAAACCGGTCTGGAGTTGCACGCGCCGTGGCTATTGAACTGCGCCGGCGCCTGGGCCGGCAGCCTCGCCGCGCAATTCGGCGAGCCGGTGCCGATGCATTCCGGGCACCCGGCGATGCTGGTGACCGAGCCGTTGCCGCTGGTGATGAGCGCCAGCACCGGCGTCGAGGGTGGCGGCATTTATGCGCGTCAGGTGGCGCGGGGCAATTGCGTGTTGGGCGGTGGCCAGGGCTTTGCCCTCGACGACGCCCGCGCGCGCCCCGGCCAAGGCGCGGTGCTGGAAATCCTCCGCCAGGCCGTCGAGCTCTACCCGTTTCTTGAAGGTGCCCAGGCGATTCGCACATGGAGCGGCATCGAAGGTTACTTGCCCGATCGCCAACCGGTGATTGGTCACAGCCGTACCCAGCCAGGTCTGTTGCATGCGTTCGGGTTTGCCGGCGCCGGTTTCCAGATCGGCCCGGCGGTGGGCCAGGCGCTCACCGAAATCATCTGTAGCGGCGCGTCAAAGACGTCGCTGGATGCGTTTTCCATCA
>RCUP01000587.1_pt1 | contig 26142 bp, 23 predicted proteins | sample 2166341 | NCBI WGS metagenome assembly RCUP01 (sample SAMN09932325, study PRJNA488358) | compost metagenome | isolation source: compost soil in succinonitrile-enriched | place: Germany: Experimental Botanical Garden | reverse complement strand
ACACGAAGCGCGGCGAGACCACGCCCTCGGCGGCGCGCGCCTTCAGCGTCGTCGCCACCTGCCCCATGTAGCGCTCGGCCTCGGTGATGCGCGAGACATAGGCCTCGGCGTCCGAAACGCTGCTGATGCGGTGATTGTTGATCAGGAAGACCGGCAGGCTGGTGGTCGGATTGCCGTTGGCGGCGAACTGGAAGTTCCAGTCACGCCACTGGTTCGACAGACGCGCCTGTTGCACGCCGTATTCGAACAGGCGCCAGGACATCCGGCTCTGAGTGCTGAGTTTGGTCGGGTCGAATTCGGCCTTCATCTGCGCCAGCTGCGCCTCCTGCAGGGCCAGCGAGCGGGCTGCGGCGGCGTCGGAAACGTCGTCCAACTTGTCGTAGTCGGTCTTGATCCCCAGCGACGTCATCTGCTGCGGGCTCAGCGCGATACGCGCCTGGAAGGCCTGCTCGAAGAAGGCGTCGAGGCGGGCGTCCTCGCTTTGCGCCTGCGGCGAGGCGGCGACAGGCGCGGCGGTCTGGGCCATGACGGCGGGCGCGGCGGCGCAAAGCGCCAGAACGGCGACGGACGAGATCAGAAAACGACGCATGAAACCCCCTCGGAACTGCGAGGCGGCACTGTTCCCCCTGACGGCGTCGGGCGCAAGCCGCCTGACGCCGCAGGAGAGGCGTCAGGCCCCGCGCAGGTCGGTGATGGTGCGGCCCGGCGCGATCTGCTCGGCGTCGGTGATCAGGTGAATCAGGGCCGGACGCCCGCCGACCGCCGCCTCGCGCGCCGCCGCAAGCGCCGCCGGGAAGTCCTCGGTCTTCTCGCAGCGGACGGCGAAGGCGTCGAAGGCCTCGGCGTATTTGACGAAGTCGGGGTTCTTCAGCTCGGTGGCGATGATGCGGGTCGGGTAGTCGCGCTCCTGGTGCATGCGGATGGTGCCGAAGGTCCCGTTGTCGACCACCACCACGATGACGCCGAGCCCGTACTGGGCTGCGGTGGCCATCTCATTGGCGCTCATCATGAAGTCGCCGTCGCCGGCGATGCAGACCACCTCGCGCGACGGATCGACCGCCTTGGCCCCCAGGGCCGCCGGATAGCCGTAGCCCATGGCGCCCGAGGTCGGGGCCAGCTGGGTCCGGCGGGCCTGATGGCGGTGGAAGCGGTGCAGCCAGGCGGCGAAGTTGCCGGCGCCGTTGGTGATGATGGCGTCTTCCGGCAGGGCCTGCGCCAAATGGGCGACGACCTCGCTCATATTGACCGCGCTCTTGACCTCGATGGGCGAGGAGAAGGCGAGGAAGTCGGCGTGGGCGGCGGCGCCCTGCTCGCTCCATGTGCGGCCCGGCTCGATGGCCGACAGGGCCAGGGCGGCCAGCGAATTGTCCGAAGCCGCCGACAGGCTCGGCGCCCAGACGCGGCCCAGTTCTTCGGCGCCCGGATGGATATGGATCAGAGTCTCGGCGGTCTGGGCGCGATCCAGCAGGGTATAGCCCTGGGTCGGATTCTCGCCCATGCGGGCGCCGATCACCAGCAGCAGGTCCGCCGCCTTGACCCGCGCGACCAGCTTCGGATTGGGGCCGAGGCCCAAGTCGCCCGCATAGCCCGGATGGTCGTTGCGGATCAGGTCCTTGCGGCGGAAGGACAGGGCGACCGGCAGGCCCAGGCGCTCGGCCCAGGCTGAAATCGCGTCGGTGGCGGCGTCGGTCCAGCCCGACCCGCCGAGGATCAGCATGGGGTGCTCGGCCTTGGCCAGACGCGCCTTAACCTGCTCGACGAAGGCCGGGTCCAGCGCGGCCTTGGCGGCGACGACCGGGCGCACCGGGGCCGGGCCGCCGTGGTCGTGCAGGATGTTCTCGGGCAGGGCCACGACCACCGGCCCCATGCGGCCTTGCAGGGCCGTGGCGAAGGCGCGCTCGACCACCTCGACGGTGCGCTCGGGACTCTCGATCTCGGTGGCCCACTTGGCCAGGCCGCCGAAGACCTCGCGGTAGTCGACCTCCTGGAAGGCGCCCCGGCCCCGGTCGGTCAGGGCGATCTGGCCGACGAACAGGATCATCGGCGTGGAGTCCTGATGCGCCGTATGCACGCCGATGGAGGCATGGGTCGCGCCCGGTCCGCGCGTGACCATGCAGACGCCCGGCTTGCCGGTCAGCTTGCCATAGGCCTCGGCCATGTTGGCGGCGCCCGCCTCGTGGCGGCAGACGATGACCTCGATCCGGTCGCGCACGTCGGCCAGGGCGTCGAGCACGGCCAGATAGCTTTCGCCCGGCACACAGAAGACCTTGTCGACCCCGTTCATCACGAGGGTGTCGACCAGACGGCGGGCGGCGGTGTCGAGAGCTTGCGTCATGGTTTCGCCGTTAGCAGATTGAAGGATGAATTGGCCATGCAACCTTGTGGCCAAGCTTCACGTTGAAGCGCTCAATCGCCTTTTCTCGGGGAAATCTCCATGCGCAAGCTCATCGTCCTCGGCGTCATCGCCGCCGCCCTGACCACCGCCGCCTGCAACACCGTCGCCGGCGTCGGCCGCGATCTGGAAGCCGCCGGTCAGGCCGTGACCTCCAGCTCGAACTCAGCCCGCAACTAAGGGCCGCGCCGTCGGCGAGTTTGCGATCGTTTGCGATCCCGCCACAAAAGCGTAGCCTCGTTCCCTCAGACTGCCGGCTTCAACTCGGAGAACGACCATGGGACTTCTGGATAATGTGCTCGGCGGCCTAGGCGGCGACGCTGCGGGCGGCCTGTCGGACCTGCTCAAGGGTCAAGGCGGCGTCGGCGGGCTGGCCGAGAAGTTCGGCCAGAACGGCCTCGGCGACGTAGCCGCCTCCTGGATCGGCAAGGGCGCCAACGCCGGCATTTCGCCCGAGCAGATCGCCTCGGTGCTCGGTTCGGGTCCTATCGCCGACTTCGCCAAGAAGCTGGGCATTTCGCCGGAACAGGCCAGCGAGACCCTGGCCGGCCTGCTGCCGGAAGCCGTGGATCGTCTGACGCCGAACGGTTCGGCCGAGGGCGCCGACGACCTGCTCGGCGGCCTGATGAACAACCTGCCGGGCGGCATCGGCGACGCCCTGGGCGGCCTGTTCAAACGCTAAACAACGCAGTTGCCTTCTCCACCTTCCCTCATCCTCGGGCTTGACCCGAGGATCGGGCGTTCAGCGCGCTCGACGGCAGGGTGGCGGTTGCAGGTCATTCTCCATCGATGCAGAGCCGACAGCTCGATCCTCGGGTCAAGCCCGAGGATGACGATGGAGTGAGACGCTAGGCCTCGGCCTCATAGGTGACGCCCGTCAGATAGAGACCGTCTGACGGCGCCACCGGGCCGCAGCGCGCGCGGTCCTGCGCCGCCAGCGCGTCCGCCAGATCAGCCACGGCCCAGCGGCCCATGCCGACCTCGGCCAGACTGCCGGCCATCGAGCGCACCTGACGGTGCAGGAAGCTGCGCGCCTCGAACACCAGATGCACTTCTTCGCCCACGCGGCTGACGCGCGCCACGTCCAGCGTCTTGACCGGGCTGGCCGACTGGCACTGGGCGTCGCGGAAGGTGGTGAAGTCGTGCAGGCCGATCAGGCTCTGCGCCGCCGCATGCATGGCCTCGGCGTCCAGCGGCTTCTTGACGTGCCAGACCCGGCCCCGGTCCAGGGCCGGACGGCCGGGACGGTTGAGGATGCGATACAGATACTTGCGCCCATTGGCGGTGAAGCGGGCGTGCCAGTCGTCGCTGACGGGGGCGCAGTCCAGCACCGCCACCGCCTCATTCATCAGATGGGCGTTCAGGGCGTTCATCACCGTCCGCGCCGGCCAGTCCTTGACCAGATCGACATGACAGGTCTGGCCCGTGGCGTGGACGCCGGTGTCGGTGCGGCCCGCGGCGGCGATACGCACGGTCTGGCCGGAAAAGGCCGTCACCGCCGTCTCGATCGCGCCCTGCACCGTCGGCTGACCCGTCTGGGCCTGAAAGCCGTTGTAAGCCGAGCCGTCGTATTCGACCGTGAAACGATAGCGGGGCATCAGCCGAGCTGGGTTCCGGCCGGAACCGGGAAGCCGCGCAGCATTTCCTCGGCGGATTGCGCCGCCTTGCCGGGGCGCTGCACGCGGGTCAGGCGCACCGCGCCGGTTCCGCAGGCCACGGTCAGGGCATCGTCCAGAACCTGACCGGGCGCACCCTGCCCGTCTGCCAACGCCGACATCAGGGCCTTGATGCGCACAGGTTCGCCGTCGGCCTCAACCTCGAACCAGGCGCCGGGGAAGGGCGACAGGCCGCGGATGTGGGCGTCCACCTCAGCCGCAGAGCGGGTCCAGTCGATGCGGGCCTCAGTTGGGGTGATCTTCTTGGCATAGGTCGCTTCCCCCGCCTGCTCGGTCTCGGTGAAGCCGCCGCGTTCGATGGCGGCCAGGGCGCGCGGCCACAGGGCGGCGCCGACATGGGACATACGCTCGGTCAGGCTGGCGGCCGTGTCGTCGGGATGGATGTCCATGACCTCGGACAGGATGATCGCGCCCTCGTCCAGGCCCTCGCTCATCCGCATGATCTGGGCGCCGGTCTGGCGGTCGCCGGCCATGATGGCGCGCTGGATCGGGGCAGCGCCGCGCCAGCGCGGCAAGAGCGAGCCGTGCAGGTTGAAGCAGCCCAGACGCGGCGCCTCCAGCACTTCCGGCTTGAGGATCTGGCCGTAGGCGACGACGCAGGCGGCGTCGAGATCGAGGCTCTGGAAGTCAGTGATGGCTTCCGGCGACTTCATGCTCTCGGGCGTGAAGACCGGCAGGCCCATGGCCTCGGCGAAGGCGTGAACCGGCGACGGCGTCAGCTTCTGCCCCCGGCCCTTGGGGCGCGGCGGTTGCGAATAGACGGCGACGATCTCGTGTCCCGAGGCGATCAGCTCGGCCAGCGACGGCACGGCGAAGTCGGGGGTTCCCATGAAGGCTAGGCGCATGGCCACGCCTTTAGACCGTGGGGCGGATTACATCCAGCGCGTATAGACGCCGCCGCCCTCGTCCCACTCGCCGCCCGCGTCGAGCGCGTCGTCGAAGTCGAGCAGGCGGTCCAGCAGCAGGCCCGCCACCACGCCGACGGCGGCGACGGCGACGATGGTGGCCAGGCTGGCGGCGCCGACCTTCTGATTGCGGGTCAGGCGGCGACGACCGCGCGGGTCGATGATCGTGGTCTTGCGGGCCATCAGGCGGCGAGCCTTGCGTTCTTCTTGACCTTGGCGACGGCCCGTTCGCGGCGCAGGCGCGACAGGTGGTCGATGAACAGGACGCCGTTCAGGTGATCCAGTTCGTGCTGGAAGCAGACGGCGTAGAGACCTTCGATCTCTTCCTCGATCTGCTGGCCAGCGTAATCCATGTAGCGGACGCGGATGCGGGCCGGGCGTTCGACGGCGTCGTAATAGTCGGGCACCGACAGGCAGCCCTCTTCGTAGGCGTACATCTCGTCCGAGGCCCAGACGACCTCCGGGTTGACGAAGAAGCGCGGGTTGCGACGGGCCAGTTGCAGGTCCTCGCTCTCCTCGGCCTCGGGGTCCTCCGACGCGCCCTCGACCGGCTTGTCGCCCAGGTCCATGACCACGACGCGCTTCAGCTCGCCGATCTGGGCGGCGGCCAGGCCGATGCCCGGCGCGGCGTACATGGTCTCCAGCATGTCGTCCATGAGGGCGCGCAGCGCGTCGGTCACGCCGCCCTCGACGGGCGGAGACACGGCCTTGAGGATCGCCAGGTCGGCGGCGTTATCGATGGTCAGGATGCGACGAATAGCCATGGCCCGCAGGTAGGGTGGAAGGGGCCAGACGTCAAGAATTACCGAGTGCGGCGCTTGGTCTTGCCGCACATCCTTGGCCCGCTTAACCGGCCGAAGCCATGGCGATGCCGACCACCTGCATGATAGTCCAGACCACGCTGCCCAGAGCCAGAAGCCCGCCCGCGCTGGCCGCTTTCAGCCTGGCGCGGCACAGGCCCTCGAACCGCTCGGGATCGACGGCGCGCTCAATCCGACGCCCCGCGTGCCCCGTGCTGCGGATCACGCCAGTCTGGCGCGCCTTGAGCAGGGGCAGCAGTTCGCGCAGCATTAAAAACAGACCGCCGACAAGGGCGCCGATACCGGCCAAGGTCCACATGATCCGTCCTCCTCGCCCCTCCCTTGGAGCCTGGAAGAACGATGTTGTATTCAGGCCTGACTGTCCAGAACCGGCGGCAGCGGGCGCGGCTTGCGCTCGGAATCGATGGCCACATAGGTGAAGACGCCCTCGGTCACGCGCACCGACAGGGCCTCGGATTGGCCGCGCGCGCGCTTCCAGGCCTCGACGTGGACGCGGATCGAGGTGCGGCCGGTGTGGACCACGCGGGCGTAGATCGACACCTCGTCGCCGACGGAAACCGGCTGGTGGAAGACCATGCCGTCCAGGGCCACGGTGGCGCAGCGGCCGTTGGCGCGCTCGAAGGCCGGGGTGGCGCCGGCGAGGTCCATCTGGGCCAGCAGCCAGCCGCCGAAGATGTCGCCCTCGGGGTTGGTGTCGGCGGGCATGGCGATGACGCGGCCGACCGGCTGGCCTTCGGGCATGAGGACGGGCGCTTGTTCAATCTCGGACACGATGGGGCCTTGGAACGTCTTGGGGAGAAGGCCCCCTCCATGCGCCTCGACGCAGGGGTCAGGCAAGACCTCAGCCGCCCCCTATCCTCTGGGCCGCAACCGATCCAGCAGACCCTGAAGACCCTGCCGCTCAGCCACGGGCGAGCGCCACAGATCCCCCGCCCGCGCCCGCTCTCGCGCAGCGTCGAACAGCCGCTGCATCGTGACGGTGTCGAAGCTCAACATGCCGCCCTGATCCGGGACGTCGGGGATGGAGGCGACGCTGATCGACAACCCTTGCGCCGCGCAGAAGGTCGTCGCCACGCCCAGGGCCTGGCGATAGGAGAACCGCAGCATGGCGTCGAAGCTGCGGGTCAGCACCGCCGCCACATTGGGCGCCGTGGTGCGCGGCTCCGGCTCCAGCACCGTATTGACCAGGACATGCACCCGCCCCCGGTGCAGCCGCCGCCCCAGGCGGTTCCAGCGCAACAGGCCCTCGGGCATCAGGAACAGGGGCGCGGCGACGCCGCCGTCGACGTGCATCTCCTCGAACGCCTCGCCCTCGACCTCGCAAGGGAAGCGACGCGGCGGGAACAGACCAGGCAGACTGGCCGAGGCCGCCAGGACCTCGCGGAACAGGGCCACAGCCGGCTCGCCGCCGTGGGCCGCTATGGCTCCCATGTCCCAGATGCAGGACCTCTGGCTGTCCAGATCGGTCGTCGCCACCAGCAATCGCCGCCCGCGCGCATGCTCGGCCGCCACCGCGTCGATCAGGGCCTCATCAACGAAGGGATGGATCAGGGCGTCCAGAGCCTCGCCCTGGAACAGTCCGCCAGTGAAGGTCGAGGCCAGTCGGCGCAGGCTCAGCAGGTCGGCGGCGTGCCCCCCGACATAGGCGTCGGCCAGACGCTCGTCCCAGGCCGAGCCGAGGAAGGCGAAGGGGGCGATCAGGGCGCCGGTGCTGACCCCCGTCACCAGGGCGAACTCGGGCCGCGCCCCCGCCTCGGTCAGCCCGACCAGGGCGCCCGCGCCATAGGCCCCGCCCGCCGCCCCGCCGGAAATGGCCAGCATGTCGAATCGCCCCGAAGACCACCCTGAACGCGGCAATGACAACCGATCCGCCGCCGCCTCCAAAGAAGCCTCGGCCTGTTCGATGCTCAGCCGAATGTCGGAAAACCCGTCGATCCGCCCCAACCCCGGCGGGGGTGCGGGCAGACGGCCCTTGGGCTGGCGTCGGACGGGAAGAACAGGCTGACTCACACAGCTTTCATCGGGCGCCGCGTTGCACGCGTCAAATGGCGGAATCGATTATTTGTAATGTTATTTCATATCATTTACGCACGACCGCATGACGCTTTCCGCCACCGCCTCCACCGCCGGGCCCTCCGCCCGCATCCAGTCCATCGACGCCCTGCGCGGCCTGGTCATGCTGCTGATGCTGGTCGATCATGCGCGTGAGTTCTTCTTCATCCACGCCCAGGTCTCGGACCCGATGGATGTCACGGCGACCGCTCCGGTCCTCTTCTTCACCCGGATGACAGCGCATCTTTGCGCGCCCATTTTCGTGGCCCTGACCGGGCTCAGCGCCTGGCTCTACGCGTCGAAAAAGGGCGGAGCCCCGGCGGCCTCGGCCTTTCTGTTCAAGCGAGGCCTGTTCCTGATCGGCCTGGAGCTGACTCTGGTCACCTTCGCCTGGACCTTCTCCCTGACGCCGACCACCGTCTTTCTGCAAGTCATCTGGGTCATCGGCCTGTCGATGATCGCCTTGGCGGCCCTGGTCCATCTGCCACGCGGCGCGCTGATCACGCTCGGCCTGATCATCATGCTGGGACACAATTTTCTCGATCCGATCACGGTAGCCGAAGGCGCCCCCGGCCACGCCGTCTGGGCCGTGCTGCATGATCGCGGCTACATTGACCTGCCATGGGGCGGGCAGGCGCGGACCTCCTATCCCCTGCTGCCATGGATCGGCGTCATCGCCCTGGGGTATGGCGTCGGCCCCTGGTTTGTCGCCGACGGCGCCACGCGACGCCGCCGCCTGGTCGTTCTCGGCGTCGCCATGCTGGGACTGTTCGCCGTCCTGAGGACCATCAACCTCTATGGCGATCACCCATGGAGCGTGCAGCCCGATCTGCTGCGCACGGCCATGAGCGTGCTCAACCTGACCAAGTATCCGCCCTCAGCGGACTTCCTTCTGGTGACGCTAGGCGTCGGCGCCCTGCTGCTGGCAGGACTGGAGAGAGCCCCGCGTCGACTGGTCGGCCTTCTCGCCGTCTTCGGCGGCGCGCCTTTGTTCTTTTACCTGATCCACCTCTACGGCCTGAACCTGCTCAATCTGGGCGCGCTTGCGGTGTTCGGCCCCAACCAGGGCGAAGTCTTCAGCCTGCCGAGCGTCGGCTGGATCTGGCTGCTGGCGCTGATCGTCGCTGTCCCCAGCGCGTTCGCCTGCCGCTGGTTCGGCGAGGTCAAGCGCCGCAGTTCGCAATGGTGGATGAAGTATCTCTGAGCCCGCACATCAACGGGCCGCGAGATGACCGGACCGGCAAGGAATCCTGTCGGGTGCGCCACTCCCTAAAAACTCATTGAAAACACTGCGGATTTACCGTCAACAGGACCGTCTTTCGACGAGTGCTACACATCCCTGCTACACAATTCGTCCGACGATAATGGACTAACCCATTCTGATCGTTCGGGAAAATGTCGCGCAGACTGCTACACAAACCTGCTACACAATGTTCGAACGCATTTGGTCGAAAGAGGTGGGGGTCGCATCTACTACCGGCGGTGGGTGCTCGAGGCTCTTCGGGGCATTATCGGCAGGAAAGAAATCTGGAGATCGTTAGGGGCGGACAGCCCCACGGTCGCCAAGCGTCGTGCCCTGCGAGTAGCAGTAGAGGTCGAGCACATCACTACAAAGACGGACTCGGTGTAGAACGTGTCGTGAACGGGGATTCGCCGCGTTCGGGCATACGGAAGGCTTGACTATGTCGGGTGAGATCATCCTCTACACGACCGAGGACGGTCGCTCGGCCATTCAACTGAAAACCAAGGACGGCTCCGTCTGGCTGACACAGGCCGAAATAGCGGAACTGTTTGAGGTCACGCCGCAAGCGATCACCCAGCACGTCCGGGCCATCTACGACGAAGCGGAATGGGACGAAGCCGCAACTTGTAAGCCCTTCTTACAAGTTCGCGCCGAGGGAAACCGCCAAGTCTCGCGCCAAATCGCCCACTACAGCCTGCCCATGATCCTAGCGGTCGGCTTCCGCGTCCGTTCACCGCGTGGCGCGCAATTCCGTCGATGGGCGGCGGCCAGCCTGTCGGGCTATCTGGTCAAGGGTTTCGTCATGGACGACGCCCGCCTGAAAGACCCCGAGGCCGACTATTTCGAAGAACTGCTCGCGCGCATCCGCGACATCCGCTCCTCGGAAAAGCAGTTCTACAAGAAGATCTTGGACATCTACGCCACCAGCGTGGACTACGACCCTAGCGACGACGCCAGCCAGCTATTCTTCCAGACGGTTCAGAATAAGGTTCACTGGGCCGCGCACGGTCACACCGCCGCCGAGATCGTCGCCGCGCGGGCCGACGCCGCCAAGGATCACATGGGCCTGACGGCTTGGGCCAACCAGTCCAAGGGCGGACTGCCGCGCAAAGCCGACGCCCACATCGCCAAAAATTATCTGGCCGAGGACGAGATCGAGACCCTGAACCGGATCGTCACCGCCTATCTGGAGTTCGCCGAGCTACAGGCTCTGGCCCGCAAGCCGATGGGCATGAGGGACTGGCTCACCAAGCTGGACGACTTCCTGCGGCTGGGCGACCGAGACATCCTCACCCACGCGGGCCGGATGTCCGCTGATGTCGCCAAGGCCAAGGCACAGGCTGAATACGACAAATGGCACAGCCGCCATCTGGATCAGCCCAGCGTAGTCGAAGGGCATTTCATCGAAGCCACCAAGAGCGCGAAACGTATCGCAGCGACCCGCCCCAAACCGAAATCGAAGAACCCATAACCCTTCGTCAGCGCACCTCAGTTTCTCATCCCTCATGGAGATGGGTAGGTCGAGGCCCGAATAGTGAACGCGGTCGATAGCCTCCTTCAGCGTGCCAATGCGGTAGCCGCTGCCATAGGCATCGGAAACCGAGGCGGACCCGCTCGCTGTCGTCCATCCGGGTGGTGGGCGACCAATCCCGCGTCGGATCGTTCATGTAACCGCCGACAGCCTTCACCGCTTCGCGACTGCAGCGCGCCGTAAACTGAGAGGCCGGGAATGCGGGTATCGCCGCGACCACCTGCGCGCTCTGACTCAGCGCGTGGAGGTCGTCAGCAAGACCAAAGCACGCATCATCGGGTCGCGGACAAATCTTCTTCGGGCCTTAGCGTCCAGTGATGGTGGGGATTTCACCGCTGCTGTTTGCGGAGTTCTCGGTTTTAAACCGAAGTGGCGCACCCGAAGAGATTCGAACTCCTGACCCCCAGATTCGTAGTCTGGTGCTCTATCCAGCTGAGCTACGGGTGCGCACTGCCTTGCGGGCAGGGCGGCTATCTAGCGGGCGGGGCCGGGGCTGGCAAGCGGCTTTTCTGAAAATGCCGATAGAAAATGCAGGCTTGGCGTCGGGGGCCTGGTTCACTAGGCATGAACCTCTCTCCGAACCCCTCAGGAGCCTGTTCGTGCGCGCCTATTCCAACCTCACGTCGAACCGTCGGCGCAAGATTTCGCTCATTCTGACGAGTGCGGCCGTCGGCGCATTCATGTTGGCGGGATGCGCCACGGCGCCGGTCGCAGGCGCCACGGCGGTGGAATCGGTTGTGACGACGGCGCAAACGCCCGCGCGCGGCCCCTTTGTTTCGGCGGCCAATCCTCTGGCGGTTGAGGCGGGGATGAAGGTTTTGGCGCGCGGCGGCTCGGCGGTGGACGCCGCCGTCGCCGTTCAGGCGGTGTTGGGCCTGGTCGAGCCGCAGTCGTCGGGTCTGGGCGGCGGCGCCTTCATGATGGTCTATGACGCCGAGAGCGCGGCCCTGACCGTCTATGACGGGCGCGAGACGGCGCCGGCCTCGGCCACACCGGAACTGTTTTATGAAAATGGCCGCCCGATGGCTTTTGTCGATGCGGTGCTGAGCGGCCATTCGACCGGCGCGCCCGGCGTCGTGCCCATGCTGGCCCTGGCGCAGAAGCAGCATGGCGCCCTGCCCTGGTCGGAACTGTTCGGTGACGCCGAGACTCTGGCCGAGGACGGCTTTGTCGTCAGCCCGCGTCTGGCCGGGATGATCAACGGCAATGCGCCCCAGGCCAAGACGCGCTGGGCCACCGAGTATTTCACCAAGGCCGACGGCACGCGCTATGTCGCCGGAGACGTGCTGAAGAACCCCGTCTATGCCGAGACGGTGCGGACCCTGGCGCGCGAGGGCGCAGCCGGCATGCAGACCGGGCCGCTGGCCGCCGCCATCGCCGCCGCCGTGGCCGAGGGGCCGCGTCCGGGCGGGCTGACCACGGCCGACATCGCCGCCTATCGCCCTCTGGTGCGCGAGGCCGTCTGCGGACCCTATAAGGTCTATGTCGTCTGCGTGCCGCCGCCGCCGTCCAGCGGGGCGTCGATCCTGCAACTTCTGGCCATGGGCGAGCAGGCGCCGGACCTGGACCAGGGCGCGCAGAGCCCCGCCGCCTGGGCCGCCTTCGCCCAACTTCAGCGGCTGATGTATGCCGACCGCGACCGCTATTTCGGCGATCCGGCCTTTGTGTCAGTGCCGGTCGCGGGCCTGATGGACCCGGCCTATTTGGCCGAGCGCGCGGCGCTGGCTCCGGCCCTGCGTGGGGCTGCGCCGTTCGGGACGCCGCCGGGGGCGCCGCGCGTCGGCGCCGACGCCACGCGTGAACCGGCCGGCACCTCGCACTTCGTCGTGGTGGACGCCAAGGGCAACGCCGTCAGCATGACCACCACGGTCGAGAGCCTGTTCGGCTCGGGCCGGATGGCGGGCGGCTTCTTCCTCAACAACCAGCTGACCGACTTCTCGCTGGTCCCGACGGCGGCCGACGGCACGCCGGCGGCCAACGCCGTGGCGGCGGGCAAGCGTCCGCGCTCGTCCATGTCGCCGGTCATCGTGCTGGACCGCGAGGGGCGGCTGGTCGGGGCCATGGGCTCGCCCGGCGGCTCTTCCATCCTGGCCTATAACGCCAAGGCCCTGATCGCGGCTCTGGGCTGGGGCCTGCCGGTGCAGGAGGCTTTTGATCTGCCCAATCTCGTGGCCAAGGGCGACGGCTTCGGCGCCGACACCGAGGGTTTCAGCGAGGCCTTGCAGGAAGGCATGGCCGAGCGCGGCATCGTGCTGCGGCCCAATACGTCCGAGAACTCAGGCCTGCACGGCGCCCTGTGGCGCAACGGACGCTGGGACGGCGGGGCTGATAGCCGTCGCGAGGGCGTGGCGCGCAGCCAGTAGGGTCTATTCGCGGGGGCGGATCGTCAGTTGGAAGGCCACCAGGCCTTCCGACACGTCGGTGTTGATGCCGTTGTAGGCCCGGATGCCGTTGGCCTCGATCTCGCGATAAACGACGCCGAACGAGCTCTGCACCGCGCCACGGCGATAGGCTACGCCCACCGAGGCGTCGCCCAGGAAGGCGCCTGTGTCGTGGCTCATGCCCGAGCGGGCGAAGTCGCCGTCGCGGGTGCGGGCGAAGTTGTAGCCGACGGCTCGCTTGGACCCCGCGGCGTAGACATACCAGCGCGCCCGTTCGCCAAAGGCCTCGTCGCCGTCGGGCGCCAGGCGGTCCAGACCCTCGCCGATCTTCAGGGTGGCGCCGGCCTCCGCCGTCGTGCCGTCGCTGCCGAAGCCGACGCCCGCGTGGGGCGTCAGCGACACCTCCAGACCCGAGGCCGTGCGGCCCTGGGCGGCGACCCAGCCGCGCGTATAGGTGACGTCGTAGCTTTCGTCGTCATAGGTGCGGGCGTCGAGCGCGCGTGGCGGCACAGGGGCGCCGTCGGCGCGGCGCGGCTCGCCCCGGGCGGTGACGCGCAGGCGATCGGTGAAGCCGTCGCCGGCGAACCAGGCCTCGCTGCGGGTGGTGGTGAAGGCGTCGCGGCCGGCCGGCGATCCTGACAGGGCCAGCGGCGCGCCAAAGGGCGCGTCCACGGCGGCCATGGCGATGTCGTGGTCCAGTCGGGCGGCGGCGTCCTCGAACTGGACGGCCTCGCCGCCTTTTGCGGCGACAGGGGCGGCGTCAGGGCCTGTGAACGCGGCGTTCGCCTGCGCATTCGCCGTCATGGGCAGGCCCACGACGATCAGAACACCCATGAGGCAAGCCTCTACGCGCACAACGGTCCCTCCCAAAGCCGTTAACAGTCGCACTGTGCACTAACGCGGGGGAACTGCAACGGACTCTTTCAAGCCACAATCCTGTAATGCCCAAACGAAACCGCCCGGAGGACGGTTCCTCCGGGCGGGATCAGCGGATCGTGATGTGAAGGTCCGGCTCTATTATTGGCAGGCCAGGCACTCGTCGTAGTCGGTCGGGGCGGCCGAGAAGAGGTCCGGCTGGTTCGGATCGATCTCGGCCTCGGCCTTGTCCTCGGCGCCGGCGAAGGCGGCGCGCTGCACCGACTTGGAGCGCAGGTAATACAGCGACTTCACGCCGCGTTCCCAGGCGGACCAGTGCAGCATGTGCAGGTCCCACTTGTTCACGTCGCCGGGGATGAAGAGGTTCAGCGACTGGGCCTGGCAGATTTCCGGCGCGCGGTCGGCGGCCAGTTCGACCACCCAGCGCTGGTCCAGCTCGAAGGCGGTCTTGAAGATGCCCTTCTCGTCGTCCGACAGGGCCTCCAGGTGCTGCACCGAGCCTTCGTGTTCGAGGATCGAGTTCCACACGGCCTCGGTGTCGATGCCCTTCTCGCCCAGCAGCTTTTGCAGATAGGGGTTCTTGACCGCGAACGAGCCCGACAGGGTCTTGTGCGTATAGATGTTGGCCGGGATCGGCTCGATGCCCGCCGAGGTGCCGCCGCAGATGATCGAGATCGAGGCGGTCGGGGCGATGGCCAGCTTGTGCGAGAAGCGTTCCATCACGCCCTGTTCGGCGGCGTCCAGGCAGGCGCCCTTTTCCTCGGCCAGCACGCGGCTGGCCTTGTCGGCTTCGCGGCGCAGGTGCTTGAACAGACGCATGTTCCACGACTTGGCCATGGCGCTTTCAAAGGCCACGCCCTGCCCCTGAAGGAAGGAGTGGAAGCCCATCAGGCCCAGGCCCACCGACCGCTCGCGCTTGGCCGAATAGACGGCCGCCGCCATGGCGGGCGGCGCGCGGTGGATGAAGTCCTCCAGGACATTGTCCAGGAAGCGCATGATGTCTTCGATGAACTTCGGCTCTTCGCGCCATTCCAGGAAGGTCTCGGCGTTGACCGAGGACAGGCAGCAGACCGCGGTGCGCTCGGCGCCCAGGTGGTCCTTGCCGGTGTGCAGCATGATTTCCGCGCACAGGTTCGACTGCTTGACCTTCAGGCCCAGGTCGCGCTGGTGCGGCGCCATCTGGCGGTTCACCGTGTCCGAGAAGATCAGATAGGGCTCGCCCGTCTGCATGCGGATGTCGAGCAGCTTGGTCCACAGCGAGCGGGCGTCGACGGTCTTCATGACCTCGCCGTCCTTGGGCGACTTCAGGTCGAAGGTGGAGCCGGCCTTCACCGCCTCCATGAACTCGTCGGTGATGTTGATGCCGTGGTGCAGATTCAGCGACTTGCGGTTGAAGTCGCCCGAGGGTTTGCGGATCTCGAGGAACTCCTCGATCTCGGGGTGGTGGATGTCCAGATAGACGGCGGCCGAGCCGCGGCGCAGCGAGCCTTGCGAGATCGCCAGCGTCATGGAGTCCATCACGCGGATGAAGGGGATGATGCCGCTGGTCTGGCCCGCGCCCTTGACCTTCTCGCCGATGGAGCGGACGCCGCCCCAGTAGGTGCCGATGCCGCCGCCGTTCGAGGCCAGGGCGACGTTCTCGTTCCAGACGTTCTGGATGCCGTCCAGGCTGTCGCCCACGGCGTTCAGGAAGCAGCTGATCGGCAGGCCGCGATCGGCGCCGCCGTTCGACAGGACCGGCGTGGCGGGCATGAACCACAGCTTGGACATGTAGTCATAGATGCGCTGGGCGTGCTCGGCGTCGTCGGCATAGGCCGTCGAGACGCGGGCGAACATGTCCTGATAGCTTTCGCCCGGCAGCAGGTAGCGGTCTTCCAGGGTCTTCTTGCCGAAGTCGGTCAGCACGGCGTCGCGCGAGCGGTCCAGGGTCAGACCCGTGACCAGCTTCAGCTGGGGTTTCCCCTCAAGCGGCGGCGCAGAAACCGTCGTGAATTCCGTCGTCTGCAAAGCTTCGCCGCCAGCCATGTTGATCCTTGCCCCGATCAAAATCGTAAGAAGACCGTGCCGGTTTGAAACACTAGATATGGTGTCTCTGTTCCCGTGCTCGGCTAGATGTATGGGCGCATATCGCTAATGCCAGGTAAAGACTTGATCTTGCCGAGGCGATGTGGGGTCCACAGATTCACCGGCCGGGGGCTGTGGAAAAGTCGGAAAAGACAACCGCCAAGCCGACGGATATGCGCGATCACAAACGCGTGATCTCGGGGACGAGGGAACGCAGCTTCAGCTTGACCGTTAGCGGCCCATGGCTCCGCATCCGACCGCCTTCCTGACCCGCGCCCTGCGCGTGGCCCGCACCGAAATCGCCGCCGTCGCCGCCCTGCTGGTCGTGGCCCTGGGCACCCTGACCTTTATCGAGGTGGCCGACGACATGCGCGAGGCCGATGGTCAGGCCTTTGACCAGGCGGTGCTGCACGCAGTGCGGCCCTTCGCCGATGATCCAGGCCGGCCCTGGGGGCCGTGGTGGCTGCATGAGGCGGCGGCCGACCTGACGTCCCTGGGCGGGATTTCGGTCCTGACCCTGTTCGCCTTGATCGCCCTGGGCTTCCTGCTGATCCAGGGCAAGCGGCTGTCAGCCCTGCTGCTGGTCATTGGTCTGGCCGGCGGGGTGGCGCTGAGCGAAGGCTTGAAGGCCCTGTTCGAGCGCGACCGCCCGCCGCTGGAGTTTCAGGCGGTCGAGACCCTGAACGCGAGCTTCCCCTCAGGCCATGCCCTGCTGTCGACCGTCTTCTATCTGACCCTGGGGGTCATGCTGACGCGCGCTGTGCCGACCAAGCGGTTGAAGGCCTACGTCCTGGGTTGCGCCATCCTGATCGCCCTGCTGATCGGCCTGACCCGCATCTATCTGGGGGCTCATTGGGCCTCAGACGTTTTTGCTGGATGGAGCGTCGGCGCGGCCTGGGCCATGCTGTTGTGGCTGATCGCCTATGCCGTGGGGCGTCGCCAACGACTGCATGGCGCCCCCTTGCAGGACGCACCTTCGACCAATGTCTAGCGGTCGGAAGACGGCGGGCGCCGGATAACGGAGCGAACAGAGCCCAACGGCCGTTCGAGGAAGCGCCATGACCGATTTCGCTGCCCAGTATGCAGAACGACTAAAGTCGCCGACCGCCGCTGCCGCCCTGATCCCGTCGGGCGCCAAGGTGGCCATGGCCCTGGGGGTCGGCCAGCCGCCCGCCCTGCTCAAGGCCCTGGCTGACCGGGCTGAGGCGCGTGAGGTCGGCGACATCAACATCTACTACCTGTTGTCCACGGCCATCGCCGGCGACACGGTGCTGCGTTTCGACCTGACCGACCGCCTACGCCCTCACAGCCTGTTCCACGGGGCCATCGAGCGCAAGCTGGAGGCGCGTGGGATTGAGGAAGGGCGGCAGGCCGTCTGGTTCGTGCCGACCGGTTTCCAGCAGACGCCCAAGGTCCTGACGCAGGAAATCGGCGTCGACACCCTGCTGGCCACGGTCTCGCCGATGGACGCCGACGGCTTCTTCAGCTTCGGGACCAATACCGACTATGCCCTGGCGGCGTCTAAGACGGCCCGGCGGGTGATCCTGGAGGTCAATCCGCATATGCCGCGGGTGTTCGGCGACTGCACCGTGCACGTGTCCCAGGTCACGGCCCTGGTCGAGCACGCCGCGCCCCTGCTGGAGGCGGGCAAGGCCCCGCAGCAGCCGCAGGATCTGGTCATCGGCAGCCTCATCGCCGGCCTGATCGAGAACGGCTCGACCTTGCAGATGGGCATAGGCGCCTTGCCGGATGCGGTCTGCGCTGCCCTGCACGACCATGTCGACCTGGGCATCCACACCGAGCTGCTGACGCCGGGTCTGGTCGCGCTGATGCAGGCGGGGGTCGTGACCAACGCCCGAAAGACCCTGCACCCCGGCAAGACCGTCTTCACCTTCGCCATGGGCGACCACGCCACCTATGATTTCCTGCACGAGAACCCGGCATTGGAGGCCCATCCGGTCGACTATGTGAACGCCCCTTCGGTGATTGCCCGCAACGATCGGATGGTCTCGGTCAACGCTACCTTGCAGATCGACCTCTTCGGCGCCTGCTGCTCGGAGTATCTGAACGGACGGCAGTATACGGCGTCGGGCGGCCAACTGGACTTCGTGCGCGGCGCTTCGGCCTCCGAGGGCGGAAAGTCGATCATCGCCTGTCATTCGACCGCAGCCAGGGGGACGGCCTCGCGCATCGTCGCCCGTCTGGACGGCCCCGTGACCACGCCGCGCAACGACACCCAGATCGTCGTCACCGAGCATGGCTGGGTCAATCTACGCGGTCTGACGGCCGACCAGCGCGCTCGCGCCCTGATCGGCCTGGCCGCGCCGCAGTTCCGCGAGGGACTTGAGGCGGAGGCTCGGACGCTGGGCCTGATCTAGGTCTTCGACCTTGGTCCTAAGCGATTCCGCGCATTCGGAAGAACAGGATTTTTTTACACTTGGACCCCACGATCTGCTCGGGGATGGGGCGAGGTTCGAGCATGGAAGGACGCTGGCGGTTGTTTCGCCATGATGCAGGGCGAGAGGCGGGGCCGCCGCCTGTCGCCTATGTCTTTCTGTTCGTCGCCTGTCTTCTGCTTGGTCAATGGAGCGCCGAAACCTTCCAGGCGGTGATCGTCTGGCCCGCCAACGGCGTCATGCTGGCGGCCCTGCTGCAGCTTCGGCGACGCAAGGCCATCGCCGTCCTGCTGACCTGTGCGGCGCTGAACCTGGGCAGCAATGTTCTGCGCGGCGACAGCCTGCCCTTCCTCTGGACCAATGTGGTGTTGAACCTGGGCCAGGTCCTGATCGCTGGCCTTCTGGCCCGTCGTTTCGGCGGCGCGGCCCTGGACATGCGCCGTCCGCGCCGTCTGTTCGCCTTCGTCGTTTTCGCGGCGGCGCCGACGGTCTTCCTGACCACCACCATTGCGGTCCTCATGGGGATCGAACTGCGCGGCTACAGCCCGCCCATGGCCGCCTTCGTCTGGCAGCACATGTTCACCATGGAATTGCTGGGCCTGCTGATCGTCACGCCCAGCCTACTGTTGCTGGCGCGGGCGCATCGCTTCCGCGAGGAACGCTCGGCCGGGCCGTTCGAGACGATTGGCCTCTTCCTGCTGCTGGGGGCGATCTCGATCTGGGTCTTCCGCCAACCCGCCGCCCTGGCGCTTGCCGTGGTGCCGCCGCTGATGCTGATCGCCCTTCGTCTGTCGCCGCCGTGGACGGCGCTGGGCTTGATCATGGTCATGGTGATCAGCGGCGTGAGCACCTTGACGGGGCATGGGCCTATTCTTCTGACGCCCGTCGCCGATGTGCCCGAACTGGCGGCCGTTCCGCCGCGCATGCGCCTGATGGGCTTCTACCATACCTTCCTTCTGGCCCTGGTGGTGATCGCCCTGCCGCTGAGCGCCGTCATGAGCGAGCGCCACCGTCTGATCGCGCGTCTGCAGGTGCGGACCCGAACAGCGGTCGAGGCCCAGGCGCGGGCCGAACGCTCCGACGCCGCCAAATCCCGTTTCCTGGCCTTGATGAGCCATGAGATGCGCACGCCGCTCAACGGCATCGCCGGCTATGCTGACCTGTTGTCTCGCCGGGACGATCTGCCCGCCGACGTTCGGCCGCAGATCGAGGCCATCAGTCGTTCGGGCGAGGCCATGCTGATGCTGGTCGAAGACGTGCTGGAGTTCTCGCGCGGCGGCGAAGACGTCGCCCAGGAGCCCCTGAGCGTGGCGAGCCTGCTGGACGAGGCGGCGGCGCCGTCGCGGCTGAACGCGGAAGCCAAGGGCCTGCCTCTGGCCCTGAGCATCGAGGCCAGCGCCCGAGGCGGTTTCAGCGGCGACCGCCGGCGTCTGCGTCAGACCCTGCACCATTTGATCGCCAACGCCGTCAAGTTCACCGATCAGGGTGAGGTTCGCGTGACGGCGCGGCATGACGGAAACGCCTTGACGATCGAGGTCGCCGACACCGGTTGCGGCATTGATCCCGTCTTCATGCCGCGCCTGTTCGAAGCCTTCGCCCAGAGCGACGACTCGCTGCGTCGCGAACATATCGGCGCGGGTGTCGGTCTGCCCCTGGCCCTGGCCCAGATGCGCCGCATGGGCGGACGGATCGTGGTCGACAGCGCGCCGGGACGCGGCTCGACCTTCACCCTCAGCCTTCCCCTGGCGCCGGTGACGGTGACGCAGGAGGCCGCCCCTGCCGCCGAGGCTGACCGGGCGCTGCGCGTCTTGATTGTCGATGACCACCCGGTCAATCGCGAGATGATGCGGCTGATGCTGGCCGCCGCCCACTGCGAGACGGTGGAAGCTGTGGACGGAGTCGAGGCGGTCGAACAGGCGCAGTCGGGCGACTTCGACCTGATCTTGATGGACCTGCGGATGCCGCGTCTGGACGGTCTGGCGGCGACCGAGCGGATCCGCGCCCTGGACACGCCTGTCGCGGCGGCGCCGATCCTGGCCGTGACCGCCGACGCCATGCCTGAGGACGCCGCCCGTTGCCGCAATGCCGGCATGGACGGTCACCTGGCTAAGCCGATCACCCATGTCCGGCTCTACGCCGCCATTGATCAGGCCATGCAGGCGGCGGCGACCCGCATGGAGCGGGCGGCGGCCTAGGGCTCGTCCTCGAACGGGAAGCGTTCGGTCCAGAAATCTCGCAGCGCGGGCAGGTCGTCGACCCGGCGCACGACCTCGGCCATGCGCGGGGCCTCGGCGGTGAAGCGCGCCCGGCGCGGCGTCCAGCGACTGGCGACGGCGACATAGAGGTCCAGCACGCTCAGCTCTTCGCCCAACAGGAAGCGGCCCGGCGTGATCTGGCTGTCCATCACGCGCCAGCAGTCGGCGATGCGCTCAAGCGTGCGCTGCTTCAGTTCCGCCTGCGCCGCCGCGTCATCGCCGGCCAGCCGCGACGGCTCGTCCCGCACCCAGAACATCGAATAGATGGAGGCGGGGATGAAGCTCATCCAGCGCAGGAACTGCGCCCGGCGCGGATCGTCGAGCATCGGTCCCAGCCGCGCCTGCGGATAGGCGTCAGCCAGCCAGATCAGGATGGCGGCGCTTTCGGTGATCGTCTCGCCGCTGGGAAGAACCAAGGCCGGGATCTGGCGCATTGGGTTGACGATGGCGACCTTGTCGCGCTCGGCCTCGCCCTCCCAGGTCACGGCTTCAATGACGCGATAGTCCAGTCCGATCAGGGTCATGGCGGCCTCAACCGGGACCGATCCCGAGCCAGCGGCGCCGTAAATGGTGAAACTCATCCCCAGGCTTCTCCCCATCTGATTGTCCGCAGACCACCATATCTAGCGGTTGGATGAAAATGTGATCGCAAGATAGGCATGTTTCGACTTGGCGCCGCGCGCGCCGGGCCGCATGGTGAAACTCACTTCTTTCCGGATTCGCTTCAGGTCATTTTGATGAACGCCCACTCCTCGATCATCCGCCCCGGAACGGCCGGACTGCTGACGCCCTCCGCCGCCTACAAGCCCTTCCGCTATCCGTGGGCCTTCGACATGTGGAAGAAGCAGCAGCAGGTCCACTGGATGCCCGAAGAGGTGCCGCTGGGCGAGGACGTCAAGGACTGGGCCGCCAACCTGACCGACAGCGAGCGCAACCTGCTGACGCAGATCTTCCGCTTCTTCACCCAGGCCGACATCGAGGTCCAGGACAACTACATGGAGCGCTACGGCCGGGTGTTCAAACCGACCGAAGTGAAGATGATGCTGGCCTCCTTCGCCAATATGGAGACCATCCATATCGCGGCCTACGCCCTGCTGCTCGAAACCATCGGCATGCCCGAGAGCGAGTTCGGCGCCTTCATGGAATACGAGGCCATGCGCGACAAGCATGACTTCATGGGCCAGTTCGGGGTCGATACCGACGCCGACATCTGCCGGACGCTCGCCATGTTCGGCGGCTTCTCCGAAGGCCTGCAGCTGTTCGCATCCTTCGCCATGCTGATGAACTTCCCGCGCCAGTCGAAGATGAAGGGCATGGGCCAGATCGTCAGCTGGTCGGTGCGCGACGAGAGCCTGCACTGCGAAGGCATCATCAAGCTGTACCACGCCTTCAACAAGGAGACGGGCGCCGTCACCCAGGCCGTGGCCGACGACATCGTCGACTGCTGCAAGACCGTGGTCGACATGGAAGACAAGTTCATCGACCTGGCCTTCGAAATGGGTCCGGTCCACGGCATGACGCCGGACGACATCAAGCAGTACATCCGCTTCATCGCCGACTGGCGCCTGCGCCAGCTGCAGCTGCCGGAAGTCTACGGCGTGACGGAAAACCCGCTGCCCTGGCTGCAGTCGCTGCTGTCGGGCGTCGAACACGCCAACTTCTTCGAGGCTCGCGCGACCGAGTATTCCAAGGCCGCGACGCAAGGCTCGTGGCACGGCGCAGACGGCGTCTGGGACAGCTTCGACGCCATGATGAAACGCCGCGAGACGGCTGAGGGTTAGGCCGACCCTAAACAGAAGCAAGGGCGCCGCGACGCAGGTCGGCGGCGCCCTTTTCGCATCCGGCGGCTGGTCCGGGCGTCTGACGTTCAGTCAGGCGCTTGCCGCCCTGCGTTGCAGCGCGCCCGGTCTCCACGTTCGCAGGCGGCCACGGTGGCCTGCCAGTCGGCCATCTGGCGCTCATACAGGGCCTTGGCCTCGGCGGCGGCGCGCAGATCCGAATCATAGCGCAGGCGTTCGGCCTCGGCGGCTTCCAGCTCTGATTGATACTGGGACTGCGCCTTGGCGTGGGCTGCGGCGTTCACGCGGTCTTCGTTCTCGGCCAGATCGTTCTGGGCCGTGATCTCGGCGTTCAGGGCCTGGGTCTGGCGAAGTTCATCGGGATTCTGGGCCGAGTCCGGGGCGCGGTGGTAGCGTTCGCCCTGACGACGCAGCAGATCGGCCACGGGATCGACGGGAGCCGACTGAACAGAGACCGGCGGCCGGTCGGGCTTTCCGGGGGTCTGGGCCAGAGCGGCCGGCGCGATCAGAGCGACCACCAGGGTCGTGAGGGCTGGGCGGATCAGGCGACGAGCAAGGATCATGGCGGCGTCCTCATGAGAAGAATGGAGGCGGAACGGTTCTGATTAAACCAACGCTTGTGAGCGGCAAACGGCTGCGTCTCTAGTCGACGTCAGGCCGAACCCGGCTTCGGAAAAGGCTGAGGGCTGAAGCCAGATCGGCCCGGGCGTGTCCGGAGGCGATGTCGGCCTCGCAAACCAGCAGGCGGCGGTGGCTGACGACGGCGCTGGTGTCTTCGCGCGGATCATCGGGCTTGATTTCTTCCAGAACAGCGCCGTCGGGTCCCAGACGAATGATCTTCAGCACCTCGCCGCGTCGGGTTTGGCAGTCGACGCGGCGCTGGACGCGGCGGGCGGCCTCGCCGTCCTTGTCTTGCGGCGCCAGCAGGACGGTGTCGTAGAGGCGGCTGTGGCCGTCCGCCTGGATCGACGCCAGATCCAGCGTATTGAGTTCGGGATTTGGCGGGTTGAGGGGCAACAGGCTGGTGAAGGGATCGCGGGCGGGCATGGCCCGAATTTCCGCCTCGGACAGGGCGAAGGGCGGCGCTTCGGTCATCGCAGCCAGAGCCATACGACGCTGCCCTTCGGCTTCGTCGTATCGCCCCGCCTTGTCGTAGGCCTCCGACAGCAGGGCGTGGAAGTCCGCTGGAATGGCCACCGTGTGATGCTGGAACCCAACCATCGGCTCCAGCAGGGCGACGGCGGCGGCGGGATCGTTTTGGCGGATGGCGACGGCGGCGCGGGCCGCGGTGAAGTAGCGCCGCTCCAGCCAGGGTGCGGCCTCGCCATGCTGGACGGCCAGGGCCTGGGCGCAGGTCAGGGCGGCGGCGTCGCCGCCCCGGCTGGAGCGGATCAGGGCCGCCGCGCCCTCCCGCGCCGAGGCGGCCGCCAGGCGTGCGGGCATCAGATCATTGGGGCAGGAAACTTCGGACGACGTCGCGGACGTCAGGGCGAACAGCAAGGCGGCGAGCAGCATGGATCATCTCCCCGAGGTCGAAACGGCGGCGTCAGCCTGAGACCAAGTCCGCCGCGCGGCAAGGGGTCAGGCGGGCAGGCGCAGTTCGAAGGTCGTGCCTGTGGGGCCTGTGTCCAACAGGCGCAACTCGCCGCCGTGGTGGGCGGCCAGTTCGCGCGAGATCGTCAGGCCCAGGCCGGTGCCCTCCGAGGCGCGACCGCTGACGAAGGCCTCGAACAGGCGACCGGCGAGACGCTCGGGAATGCCCGGCCCGTCGTCGGTGATGCGAATCGCCACGACGCCGTCGCCGGTCTCGGCCGTGACGGTGATCCTGCCCTTCCTGTCGCGCGCGGGATCACTCTCGATGGCCTGGCGGGCGTTGCGCATCAGGTTGACCAGGATGCGATGTAACTGGTCGCTGTCGGCGTTGACGGTCAGGCGGGCGGGAAGGTCGCGGATCAGGCGCACCCTGTCATCCTCCAGTCCCGCATCCTCGGCGGCGACGGCGACGGCCCTGGCCAGCAGCATCTTCTGCAATTGCGGAGCGGCCTCTTCGGACTTGCCGTATTCCAGCACATTGCGGGCCAGGGCGGCGGCGCGGCCCAGGGCGCGCTCCAGCCGGGGCAGGGCCTTGGCCACCAGGGGGTCGGACGAACTGGACAGGCGCTCGGACGCCATCTGGGCCGAGGTCAGCATGTTGCGCAGGTCGTGGTTGATCTTGGCCACCGCCTCGCCCAGGGCCACCAGGCGGGCGCGCGAGCGTAGCGATTGGCGCACCTCCTCCTGCATCCGGGCCAGTTCGCGCTCGACCCGGCCGATCTCATCGTGTCGATCGGATGGGGTTTCGGCGGGGCTTTCAGGATCGGCGGCGAAGCGTTCGATGGAGCGCGTCACGCGACGCAGCGGGGCCAGCACCAGGAAGGAGAGGGAGGCGTAGAGCAGGCCGCCCGCGACCACGGCGATCAGCAGGGACATGGTCAGGCTGTTCAGCAGGAAGGTCTTCAGCTCGGCCTTAAGCGGCTGCGCCGGGGCCAGGACCTCGATGAAGTCGCCCGAGCGATAGCGCGGCTTGGCCTGTACCCGGATCGAACGGTCGGGGTGACCGAACAGGGTTTTCCACGGATCCAGAAGCCTGGCGCCGAGGTTGCGCTGGCGCAGGTCGATCAGGTCGGGCGCGCGGGGCAGGTTGGGGGCTTGCAGCAGCAGACGCCGGACGCCCTGCTCGCCGACGACTACGGATTGCACGCCGCCGATGCTGAGCAGTTGTTCAGCGGTGGAATCCTCGACAGCGGAATAGGGCAGGGCCTCGACCCCCACCGAGGCCAGTTCGGCCGCCTGCAACCGATCCATCAGCCACCGCTCCTGGAAGGAGGCGACGCTGGGCACGATGATCAGGGCGGCCACCGCCAGGGTGAAAGCCACGGTCAGCAGCAGCAGACGGCTGGACAGGCCGTCTGGCGCGCGCGGCGTCAGGCGCTCGCGCCAGACCGGAGACAGCCGTTCAGGCAGGCGCACGGCTTGCAGGCGCGCGATCAGGCCCGTCTCGTCGCGGGGGCGTTGGGGCGGTCTGGTGTCGATGGCGTTCCGTTCCGTCATGCGGCGTCCATGCCGTGCCGAGCACGCCATTTCTGCACTAATTTGAGCGTCAGGGGCAGCAGCATCGACAGGAAGGCCACGCCGAGCAGCGGCCACATGAATTCGGCGAACAGGCTCTGCAGATTCGGATTGGGATCATCGACCAGGATGTCGTTCAGCCCGGCGCCGATCCAGCAATAGATGATGTGGGCCGGCAGCAGGCCGATGAAGGTGGCGATCATATAGGGCCGCAGGGGGGCCGCCATGACCCCCGCCGCCACATTGATCAGGTGGAAGGGCACAGACACGACAAGGCGCGCTACCAGCACATACCAGAAGGTGTTTTTGTCCACGCCCTCGCAGACCTTCTTCAGCAGGCCCGTATCCTGGGCCGCGCGGCGGCGCAGGGATTCGCCCAGCGCCGTGCGCCCCACATAATAGACGGCCAGGGCGCCGATAGTGGCGGCGAAGGCCGTGGCCACGCCCCCGACCCAGGGGCCGAACAGATAGCCCGCCGTCACAGTGATAAAGACCACGCCCGGCACGACGCTGGCGGTCAGCAGGGCGAAGACCAGCATCAGGGCCAGCAGCGTCAGGATATAGTGCTCGTCCGCCAGGGCTTGAAACGCCGCGCCGTGCTCGCGCAGGGTGTCCAGCGACAGGTAGCGGTTCCAGCCCATGC